>Ga0315277_10000126_pt1 | contig 124302 bp, 127 predicted proteins | sample YL17G05_15_MG_FD_203695 | JGI IMG/M metagenome (GOLD analysis project Ga0315277, IMG submission 203695) | Sediment microbial communities from Yellowstone Lake, YNP, Wyoming, USA - YL17G05_15 | ecosystem: Environmental > Aquatic > Freshwater > Lake > Sediment | place: USA: Wyoming | collected...
TGATAGATTCTTTGCTTGCTCTAAGAGGAAAATGAACTCGTTAATCAATATAATAAATCTAAAAAGATATTTCGGAGTTATTCCCGCTGTCGATGGCGTTACTCTTAATATCGAAGCCGAAGAAACCTTGGGCCTGGTCGGCGAATCCGGCTCGGGTAAATCGACCCTGGCACGCTTGATATTAAAGTTGATTGAACCAACCAGCGGAGCCATCGATTATAACGGCATAACTGATATTCGCCGCGAGTGTCAGATCGTTTTCCAGGATCCTCAGACTTCACTTAACCCCAGAATTAGGATAGGTGAAGCGATCGGGGAGCCAATCTTGATCCACGGGCTATTACCAAAAGTTGATATTCTACCGCAAGTGGTCGATCTGCTGGAGCTAGTTAAGCTTCCAGCAGACTATGCCAAACGTTATCCGCATGAACTCTCGGGAGGAGAGAGGCAGCGGGTCGGCATCGCCCGAGCCCTGGCCGTTTCGCCGAAGTTTATTATCCTGGATGAACCGGTATCCTCATTGGATGTTTCAATTCAAGTTGATATCCTTAAACTTCTAAAAGAATTGAAGGAAAAATTAGGATTGACTTATCTATTTATAGCCCATGATCTTTCTGTGATCGGATACATGAGCGACCGGATCGCGGTAATGAAAGAAGGGAAGCTGGTGGAAATCGGTTCGAGAAGCGAAATACTAAATTCTCCGAAGGAAGACTATACTAAGAAGCTGCTGATCTCAACTCTAAGGATCTGATACAGCCCTCACCCATGTTAGAGTTAAAGAAGGCTTCGCAGTTAACAACCCTCTCCCAGGGGGAGAGGGATTTGGGTGATACGCACTAATTATCCACCCCCTCTCCCTCTGGGAGAGGGCGGTAAAGAATACAACGTTCATTAACGAAAAGTTGGGTGAGGGCTGTCAATTATTTTTTTGGATTGAAACCGGCTAATCCGATATATTTGGCTTTCGCTCCCAGCTCTTCTTCAATTCTCAATAGCTGGTTATATTTGCAGACCCGCTCGGAGCGGGCCGGGGCGCCGGTCTTGATCTGCCCGGAGTTGGTCGCCACTGCCAGGTCGGCGATGGTTGAGTCCTCGGTTTCGCCGCTGCGGTGAGAGGTCATATAAGTGTAACCGGCGGCTTTAGCCACTTCCATAGTGTATAGGGTTTCGGAAAGGGTTCCGATCTGGTTAAGTTTTATCAGAATTGAATTGGCAACTTTCTGTTTAATTCCTTTCTTTAAGAAATCAGGATTGGTAACGAAAATATCATCGCCGACCAGCTGGATTTTTTTGCCCAGCCGTTCGGTCAGGATCTGCCATCCTTTCCAATCGTCTTCGGCCAAACCGTCTTCAAGTGAAATAATCGGATATTTTTCAATCCATCCCTGGTACATGTCAACCATTGCTTCTGAAGTAAGTTCACGGCCTTCGCTCTTTAGTTGGTATTTCCCCTCTTTAAAAAAACCGCTGGAGGCGGGATCAAGGGAGATGAAAACTTCTTTTCCGGCGGTATAACCCGCTTTTTCGATCGCTTCCATGATGACCTGGATAGCCTCTTCGTTTTTAGTTAACTTGGGCGCGAACCCGCCTTCATCGCCAACCCCAGTAGATAGTCCCTTGTCTTTAAGCACTTTCTTAAGGGTCTGATAAACTTCGGCTCCGACTCGCAAAGCATCGGAAAAAGAACCGACCCCGGCCGGGGAGATCATGAATTCCTGCAGTTCGATATTCCATCCTGCGTGAGCACCACCGTTCATTACATTCATATTGGGGACCGGAAGAATGGAAGCGTTGTCGCCGCCTATATATTTATAGAGAGGGACGCCGTAGGAAATGGATGAAGCCCGTGCCACCGCCAAAGATATTCCTAAGATCGCATTTGCTCCCAGTTTGCTTTTGAAAGGGGTGCCATCAAGCTCCAGCATTAGATTATCAATCTTTAACTGCTGATGGGCCGGCATCCCGATAATTTTAGGGGCAATTATTTCATTTACATTTTTTACCGCCGTGTAAACGCCTTTTCCCTTATATCTCGGGTCATCTTTATCGCGCAGTTCTAGAGCTTCATTTTCCCCGGTGGAAGCTCCGGAGGGAACCGCGGCCCTGCCCAGAGCCCCATCTTTTAAAATCACGTCAACCTCGACGGTGGGATTGCCTCTTGAATCCAGTATCTGCCGGGCGTGAATTTTTTCAATCCGCGCTCCGGCTTTTGCCCGCTCTCCAATGAAAAAATATTCTTCTGATAGTCTAACCATGTTTTTCTCCTTTCTAATCAACTTTTTAAGTTTAATGTAAAAATATATAAAAATCAATGAAATTTTTTAAAAAGGGGTGCGATAACAAAATGGAGGGATTCAAATGTTAAAAGAATTTAGATGCAAATTTTGCCATAGGCTTTTAGCCAAAGTAAGCGAAGGGAGCAAGGTTGAAATTAAATGTCCCAAGTGCAAGACCATGAATCTCTACAATGAAGAAACCGTTATTATTTATGAAATTCCAGAAAACAACGTTACCAAAAAAATAATTGAGCGCGGTTTGGTTAAACTTTAAAATTTCCGCTTGTCTAAGCTTTAAAAATCCGCTATAATGCCTCGCGCAAGATGCAAAAGAATATCAATCAACTCCGATTTCTCATAATCATAGGTATAATTGCCGCTTCGGTTTATATCTTGATGCAGCTTCCGCTTACCCTGGGGCTCGATCTTCAGGGCGGCACTCGCCTGGTGCTGGAAGGGCAGGAGACGGAGAAGATCAAAGTTTCGGAAGACGCAATGGCCGGGGTGGTGGCCGTTATCCGTAACCGGATCGATGCCCTGGGAGTTACCGAGCCAACTATCCAGCGTAAAGGAAAAGACCAGGTGGTGGTTGAGCTTCCCGGCATCAAAGATCCGGAGCGGGCCATCAAAATAATCGGGGACACCGCGTTGTTGGAGTTCATAGAAGCGGAATGGTCCCCCGGAGACGCCCGGACCATTTCGGCTGAAAAGCTTAAAGAATTTTATGGGCCGGAGGCCAGGCTTGATTACGTTAAGGAAGTGCGTGACGGGAGGGTAGAGAGCGAGCGTCCTATCATCCTAAAGAAGGCGGTTTTAACCGGCGCGGATCTGAAAGGGGCCTGGCCGGGACTGGATCAATACGGCAACCCAGTGGTTGATATCGAATTTAATCCCGAGGGCGCCAAGGTCTTTTCGGATGTCACCGGCCGCTCCGTCGGCAAACCGATAGCGATTTTGCTTGATAAAAAAATCATCTCGGCTCCCAACGTAAGGGAACCCATCCCTTCCGGCAGAGCCCAGATCTCGGGGAATTTTTCGGCCGAAGAAGTTCAGGATTTGGTCATCAAGCTCAAAGCCGGTTCACTGCCTATCCCGGTCAAACTGGTTGAGACCAGGGTGGTGGGGCCGTCGTTGGGGAAAGACTCGATCGATAAGAGCAAGGTTGCCGGCCTCATCGGGTTTGCTATCATTATCGCTTTCATGGTCCTTTATTACCGCCTTCCCGGAATCCTGGCGGATGTGGCGCTTAGCATATATGTCCCATTAACCCTGGCCGGGTTGGCCCTTTTCCATGCCACGTTAACTCTTCCCGGAATAGCCGGCTTCCTCCTTTCAATCGGTATGGCGGTCGATGCCAACGTTATCATCTTTGAAAGGCTGAAAGAAGAACTGCGGCTCGGAAAAACGGTTAAATTGTCATTTGATACCGCTTTTCAACGGGCTTTTTCCGCCATCCTTGATTCCAATGTCACCACCATCATTGCGGCGGCGACCTTGTTCTTTATCGGTACCGGGACCATCAAGGGTTTTGCGGTCACCCTGACCATTGGTATCCTGGTATCCATGTTCACCGCTCTGACCCTTACCCGTATGATGATGAATATGTTGGTCGATGCTAGGATCGTGACTAAACCTGATTCAAAGTTGCTGTATAAATAAATATGTTTGATGTAATTAAAAAAACTAAATTATGGTTCTTGATCTCGGGGGTGCTGATCCTGCTGGCGGTTTTTGCTTTTTCCTTTAACATCTTCATTCATGGAAAGCCAATGAATTTCGGCATCGATTTTACCGGCGGCACGCTTCTCAATCTTCGTTTTGAAAAAGACATCGCTTTGGCGGATATCCGCAAAGTATTGGATGATTATAAGCTGGGCGAGAGCGTGATCCAGAAATCGGGTGAGAGGGATGTCCTCATCCGGACGGTCCCCCTGGAGGGAGAAACCCGTGCCAACCTCATGAAGGACCTGAACGACAAAGTGGGTAATTCGGAGATCCTGGAGGCGGACATCATTGGACCGACGATCGGCAAGGAATTGTCGACCCAGGCGCTTTGGGCCTTGCTCATTGCTTCCATTGGGATAATCATCTATGTCTCATTCCGCTTTGAATTCAAATACGCCGTTTCCGCATTACTGGCCCTTTATCATGACGCTATTATCACCACCGGGATCATCGCGCTTCTTTGGCGGTCGGTGGACGTAACTTTTGTGGCCGCGATCCTGACCATCATGGGTTATTCCATCAACGACACGATCGTCATTTACGACCGGATCCGGGAAAACCTTAAGAAGCCCAATTACGCCAAGAAAGGCTTTGCTGAGCTGGTAAATATCAGCATCTGGGAAACGATGGCGCGCTCGATCAACACCGTGCTGACGGTAATAGTTATGGTGATGGCGCTGCTTTTACTTGGCGGAGAGACGCTGCACGTTTTTTCTCTGACTCTTTTGATAGGCTTTACTCTTGGAGCATGCTCATCCATTTTTGTCGCCCCGCCGATCCTGGTCCTCTGGCATAAATGGGAATCTAAGCGTTGAGCTATGTTCTTCTCGGGATCATTCAGGGGCTGACCGAATTTCTTCCGGTTTCTTCTCAGGGGCACCTGCTTATTTTTCAGCGGCTCTTTCATATCCCGACCAATCTTGCGCTTGATACGGTTCTGCACCTGGGTACGGCGCTGGCGGCGACAGTTTATTTTAGAAAAGAAATTGTAGAAATACTTTTATATAAACGAAAGCTATTATGGTTTCTCATCATCGCCACTTTTTTCACCGGATTAATAGGGCTGAGCTTCAAAGATTTTTTTGAGTCTCTGTTTCAGTCTTTTGAATATGTGGGGCCGTTTTTTATTGTGACCGGGGTGGTTATCCTTCTGGGCGAGTGGCGGGGAAAGGGGCAGCGGGGGGAGGGAAAGATGACGACGCTTGACGCCGCTTTGATCGGGATGGCGCAGGGGATATCTATCATCCCTTCTCTTTCCCGCTCCGCTATGACCATTTCCGCCTCGCTGGCCCGCAACCTGGAAAGGAAATTCGCCGCGCGCTTTTCTTTTTTGGTTTCTATCCCGGCAATTTTAGGTGCGGGTTTAGTTGAGTCGAAAGCGATCATCAAGGCGGGAACGATTGGCATCGGTTTCTGGCCGCTAGGCCTGGGTTTCCTGGCGGCGCTAGTTTCGGGATGGTTGGCGATCAAGCTTTTTATGGATATCATTCAGCGGATGAGCATCCGCATTTTTGCCTATTATGTTTTAGCCCTGGGGATTCTGGTTTTGGTCTTTCTGCGATGATCGATCGGCTGGCCCCTCTTTTTTGACGGACAGCATTTTTTTTGATATACTTTTACCAGAATGCCTCCGAAAAAGAATGACAAGTATAAAAAGCAGCAGGCGGCGTCCCTTCCCTCCAAGTTCAAGCAAGATATAGCCGGCATCCTGCTCATAGCTGCCTCGATTTTTATCTTTATCTCAAATCTTTCTTCTTCTACCGGCCTGGTGGGCCTATTTATAATAAAAAAGGCCCTGCGCTCGACTATCGGGGTCGGTATTTATGTTCTGCCTTTCTTTGCCGCGCTGTACGGCGTTATTTTGATAATTCGGCATGAAGTCAAGGAGCTTACCGTTCGCCTGACCGGATTGCTGATCATGTTTTTGGTTTTTATTGCCGCCGCTCAGTTTACTTATCCGGCTTACTTCTCTTATCTGACAAAGTATCCGCTGGCGCAGGGAGCGGGAGGGGCGATCGGCTTTGCTATTCGATATGCATCTGAAAATACCATCGGCTTGGCCGGATCTTACATCCTGCTTTCGGCCCTGGTAATTATCGCAACCCTTTTGATCTTTAATTTAACCGTGCACAATTTAATTTCTTTGCTGGTTGGCATTTTTAAATTTAGCAAGGCAGAAGAAAGCGAAGAGCCCAAAAAGAAAGCGGCGGTGCAGGTGGTGACCCAAATGCCGCTGATCGTCGAGAAAGAAGTCATTCCGGCGCCACCGCCGCCTCCGGACCATAAACCGGTAGTGGAGTTCCCCTTGCCTAAATTTGAAACTGAAACGGAATCTGCCAGTAAAGCTAAATCGCTTGCTGCTGACAAACCGAGGCAGAAATATTCAAAATACAAGCTTCCGCCGGTTGAATTATTGGAAGATACTACGCCGAGGGAAAAACAACAGGTCGAAAAACTCAAAGAGACCACCGAGTACAGGAAAAAATTGCTGGAAGACGCCCTGCAGAGTTTCGGGGTCGGTGCCAGAGTCGTGGCTATCTTTCAAGGACCGGCAGTGACCCGTTACGAGCTGCAGCCCGAGCCGGGAGTTAAGGTCAGCCGCATCGCTAACCTGGCGGATGACATTGCATTGAATCTGGCTGCTCAGGGAGTCCGCATCGAGGCGCCCGTGCCCGGAAAGTCAGTTATCGGGATCGAAGTTCCTAATGCCACCGTTACTCCCGTCCGTTTAAAAGAGATTGTTAAAACCAATGAATTTAAGACTAATCCTTCTAAATTGTTGATAGCCCTGGGGAAAGATTTATCGGGCGCTCCCATTTATGGGGACCTTTCCAGAATGCCTCACCTCTTGATTGCCGGCACCACCGGATCCGGCAAGAGCGTCTGCATCAATTCTTTGATAACCAGCATTCTTTTGCGGGCAAGGCCGGATGAGGTCAAGATGCTCATGATCGATCCGAAAATGGTGGAGCTTTCGATTTACGACGGGATCGCCCACCTTTTGGCTCCGGTCGTTACTGATCCAAAGCGCGCGGCGATCACGCTCAAGCAATGGGTCATTAAAGAAATGGAAAGCCGCTATAAGTTATTCCATGAAAGCGGGACCCGCAACATTCAGTCTTATAATCAGAAGTTCGGCGAGGAGGATAGCCTGCCTTATATTTTAGTTATCGTTGATGAACTGGCGGATCTGATGATGGTGGCTGCCAACGAGGTGGAAACTGCTATCTGCCGCATCGCTCAAATGGCCAGGGCCACCGGAATTCATCTGGTGATCGCTACCCAGCGGCCTTCGGTGGATGTTATTACCGGTCTGATTAAAGCCAATATTCCTTCGAGAATTGCCTTTGCCGTTGCCACCCAGATCGATTCCCGGGTGATCCTGGATGGATCGGGAGCGGAAAAACTGCTGGGCAGGGGTGATATGCTTTACAATCCGATCGGAGCGATGAAGCCGATCCGAGCCCAGGGCTCCTTTGTAACCGACAAAGAAACCGAGAAAATTATTAAATTTGTGAAAGAGCAGGCCGAGCCGGAATATCTGGAAGATATTGTCGGGATCAAAGCGATTGATTTTGGGAGGGGTGGAGGCGAGGGGGAAATTGAGACCGGCAGCGGGAGAGATGTGCTGTTTGGTGATGTTGCCAATTTAATCATTGAAAGCGGGCAGGCTTCGACCTCCTACGTCCAGAGAAAGTTCCGGATTGGTTATAACCGCGCCGCGCGCTTGATGGATGAGATGGAAGCGGCCGGGATCGTAAGCAAACCCGAAGGAGAACTCAAAACCCGCCGTGTCACTGCCAGCCGTGAAATCCTGAAGACCCTGGGAATCCAATCTTAAGAGTGAAAGCTTCTTATAAAGCGATCCTTTTATTTCTTTTGGTTTTATTGGCTTTGCCTGCCTGGGCAAAATATCCGCAGCGCATCATCTCCGGTATGCCGTCGATAACTGAGATGCTTTTTGCTCTGGATCTGGGAGATCGAGTGGTTGGCGTTACCTCCAATTGTAATTATCCGCCGGAAGCTAAAAAGAAAGAAAAAATAGGCGGCTTTTTCTTGAACCTCGAAAAAGCGGTTTCCCTCAAACCCGATTTGATTATCATGCTCGAAGACGCCCAGAAAAGGGACATCGAAAAGTTCAAGCATTATGGCCTCCCGGTTTATACCATAAATCCGCGCAAGGTTGATGAAGTTATGAATAGTTTGATAAAGCTGGGAGAGCTTACGGGAAAAAAGAGAAGCGCCGAAAGGCTGGTTGCTGACATGAAGGAAAAGATAGCCGCCGCTCGGCCAAAAGGCATCGGTTTGATCTTTACCTTGAAACGCCCAAAGGTTTTGGCGGTGGTTGGCAATAATCCTCTGATCGTAGTTGGCGGCGGAACATTTATTGATGATATAATTGAATATGCCGGAGGAATGAATATCGCTAAAGAAGCGAAAGCCGCCTACCCGCAGTTCAGTTTTGAAAAACTGATGCAGGAGAATCCGGATTATATAATCGTGCCAGAAGGAGTTATTAAATCTGATGAGATTAAAGAAGATAGCCGGTGGCAACGGTTAGCGGCAGTTAAAAACAATAGAATATTATTTATTGATGCGGATATCCTTTCTCGTCCGGGGCCGAGGGTGGTGGAGGCGATCGAGGAGATAGCGAAGTTTCTACATGACAAGAAAACGTAATAAAAAAGAGACCGGAATAGCAGTAGGGATTCTTTCGATATTTTTGTTAGCAGTAATAATTTTATCTTTATTTTTGGGTTCCGTCTTTATTTCTCCAGCGGAGCTTTTGAAAAGCGAGATCCTTTGGCAGATCAGACTTCCCAGGGTGTTTCTGGCGGCGCTGGTTGGCCTCCTGCTTTCAACTTCGGGGGTAATTCTTCAGGGAGTACTCCGGAATCCTCTGGCGGATCCATACATTCTGGGGATTTCTGCGGGGGGGGCGGTGGGAGCGGCGGTTGCGATCGCATCGGGATTGCAATTTGTGATTCTTGGAATGAGTTCGATGCCGGTGATGGCTTTCGTTTTTGCTATGGTTGCAGTTTTTATGGTTTATAAATTATCGCAGGCAGCGGGAAAAACCAATCCGGAAACGCTGATCCTGGCAGGGGTGGCCCTTTCTTCTTTCTGTGCGGCAATTCTATCCTTAATTATCATCCTTACCGGGAACTTGCAGTCGATTTATTTTTGGCTGTTGGGAAGTTTGTCTTCTGCCAGCTGGTCGAACGTTTTAACGGTTATTCCTTATGCGGTTATCGGAGCTGGAGTTGCCTATTTCTTTTCCAAAGAATTGAACGCTTTGCTCTTAGGAGAAGAAATGGCTTCGACTTTGGGGGTTGACGTTGAAAATGCCCGGTTAATACTGATTGGCACGGCATCTCTAATGACGGCAGCCGCCGTTTCGGTTTCGGGATTGATCGGATTTGTCGGCTTGATAGTTCCGCACTGGATAAGACTGATCATCGGTCCCAATCATCGCCTGCTGATTCCGATCTCGGCATTGTCGGGCATGCTTTTAATGGTGATCGCAGATACCATTGCCAGAACCGTTTTATCCCCCATGGAAATTCCTATTGGTATTATCATGGCTTTAGTAGGGGCGCCTTTCTTTCTCTATCTTCTGCGCCGTCGGAGGATTGAAGGAAAATGAGCATATTACGGATAGAAAACTTAGTTTGCGGATATGACCCTAAAAATCCAATTATAAAGAACATCTCTTTTTTGATTGAAGAAGGTCAATTCGTTGGGATCGTTGGCCCTAACGGCTCAGGCAAAACCACTTTGTTGCGCGCGGTGGTCGGTCTTTTAAAAATACAGCATGGCAATATTGTTATCAGCCAGCACCGCATAGAGCATCTGGAACGAAGGGAATTGGCGCGCCGCGTCGCCTTTGTTCCCCAGCTGATGGAGCCGGTAGAAGGTTTTAGCGTCGAAGAATTGGTGACGCTGGGGCGAACTCCCTATCTTGAGCGGTTCTCTTTTGAGACGGCAGATGACCTGGAAGCGGTTAAATGGGCGATTGAAGAGCTGAAGATCGAAGGGCTGGCAGATCGCCCGGTGACCGAGTTGTCCGGTGGCGAATTCCAGCGGGTGGCAATTGCCAGAGCTCTGGCGCAGGAACCCAAACTTTTGCTTTTAGATGAACCGATTTCGCATCTTGATCTCCGCTATCAAGTGAAGATCTGTAAACTTCTTAGAAAATTGCGTTCACATCGTTCAATTCTAGCTACTTTCCATGACTTGAATATTGCCTCCCGCTTTTGTTCCCGCCTGATCCTTTTAAAAAATGGTGAATTAATTGCGGAAGGCTCACCTTCCGAAGTGGTCACCCCGGAAAATATCTGGAAGGCTTATCGAATAAAAGTTGCAGTAAAAAACAATCCGCACACGCATAAAGCTAAATATGTTTTACTCCCATAATTCAAGAGAATTATGGATTGATGCGGCTATAATATTATCTTTTCTGTTGCTGGTTTTACTTTTTTTCTTCCGTTTCCTGGACGGACGGGAAATTTTCGCTTTCAAGGACCTCTCGCGTTATTTCTACCCATTGAGATTCCTGATGGCCGAACAGGTGAAAGCCGGATACCTTCCACTTTGGAATCCCTATATTTTCTGCGGTTTTCCGATGATGGCTTCGCTTCAGGTTGGATTTTTCTATCCGCTGACGATCATATATTACCTGCTCCCTTTTAATCTGGCTTTTAATTATTATATGATTTTGCATTATTTCCTGGCAGCCTGTTTCATGTATGCACTGCTGCGGCATTACCAGCTGAGCCGAAGCGCCGCCTATTTTGGCGGGATAGTTTTCGCTTTTTCTGGCTATCTCCTCTCCGTTTCGAACATGAACACCTCGCTTTCATCCGTGATTTGGCTGCCGCTAATTTTAATCTTTTATAATAAGTTGATTAATAAAACGGAGCCCTTTTCTAAGGAATTCATAATTCTCTGTTTTCTATTTGCACTGATGTTTCTGGGCGGAGAACCAACCATCTTTTACGTGACGATTTGGTTTTTGATCTTTTATACCTTAGTTTTTTCAGTTAAGCGAATGCAAAATCTGGGAATGTTAATTTTAATGGCTTTAATTTCTCTGGGAATAATTGCAGTTCAGCTTGTCCCTTTTATTGAACTTATCAAGCTCTCGGACAGGGTGGTGCGCACCCAATACGAACTGGTAAGTTTCAGCTCGTTTCCTCCGCGGGAGGTCCTTAATTTCATTTTCCCTTTCTTTTTTGGCAATCCTTCCAAGTTTGGGAACTATACGGTAGCGCTGCTGGGCGAAACCTATCAGGGCTGGCTTATTTCTCCTTACTTTGGAATTCTGCCCTTGGTCTTCATCTTCTTCTCTTTCCGTGATAAAAAAAGGTCGATTTTCCTGGCGATCGCAGCGGTGGTGGCATTATTTTTGGCTTTTGGCAGATACACTCCGCTGTATCGTTTCCTTTATCAGTTTATCCCGGGGATTTCCATGATCCGCTATCCCGTAAAATATTTATTTCTTGTCACTTTTTGTGCGTCCATGCTTTCCGCCATCGGCTTTGATAACCTTCTTAGTAAGATCAGCGGAAACAAGGAAAGATTAAAAAAAATAGTATTCTTTCTGGGCCCGTTGGTGATCTCCTTGCTCATTTTATTTATTGCGGGTTATTTTTATGCTCAAAAGATCTATGACTTCCTGGCGCAAAAATATGCGCACAATATTCCCACCTATTTTTTTGAATTATTAGCGAGAATAATACAATTTGATTTGCAGAGTTTGTTCAATATAATCGCCTATCTCCTTATTTTAGCGCTCATAGTATGGTTATCTTACCGTAGTCGAATCAGCAAAAATGTATTTACCGGGGCTGTCCTGCTGGTGACAATCGCGGACCTTTTTTCCGTCGGTTCTTCAATTACGGTTGGCGCGGCCGCGAGGGTCTTTGCCAAAACGCCGGAAAACTATTCTATCTTACAAAAAGATAAAGGATTATATCGCTTTTTTTATACACCCGAAGTAGAGAAACAAAATCAATTCATTTACGGAGATACTTACCTGGATGCCCTGTGGAATGTAAAGGACAATTTCGCCGCCAACTGGCATATCCCTTATCATTTCTATGATTTTTACGGCTACGAGTCCATTCACCCCTGGGCTCTTAACGAATTCAGCCGGAAGCATTTCTCATCCCAAAATATTAAGCATAATCTGAAATATCTGGATAAGTTTAATGTTAAATATGTCATATCGCAAGAGCCGCTTGCTTTCCCCTGGCTAAAGCTTTTGCGCCATAAACATAAATATGCGGTAGACATTTATCTTTATGAGAATGAGCGGGTGCTTCCGCGGGCATACTTGTTAAATCAGGGAAGGGTGTCGATCGAAAGTTATCGTCCCGGAGAGATCAAAATAAAAGTAATGGCCAGAAGCCCAGATGCTCTTTTTTTAAGTGAGGCCTACTATCCCGGCTGGAAGGCTTACGTCGATGGCAAAGAGCAAACCATCGCTCGTGCGGAAGAGCTTTTCTGCCAGATTCCGATCGCGGCCGGGAGGCACGAGGTTGAATTTGTTTACGATCCTTTGAGTTTTAAAGTGGGAGCGGGAATTTCAATTTTCAGCTTACTGCTTTCCGCTTTCTGCTTTCTAAAATGGGGTGGACGACCGGACTTGAACCGGCAACCCTCAGATCCACAATCTGATGCTCTAACCAATTGAGCTACGCCCACCACGAAACTGCGCCAGGGAGGAATTGAACCCCCAACCTTGACATTAAGAGTGTCCTGCTCTGCCAATTGAGCTACTGGCGCATAATTTGGGCGAGAGAGGACTTGAACCTCCATGGGTTGCCCCACACGGTCCTAAGCCGTGCGCGTATGCCAAATTCCGCCACTCGCCCGGTTCGCGCCCGATAGGACTCGAACCTACAACCGTCGGATTAGAAATCCGATGCTCTATCCTTTGAGCTACGGGCGCTAAAAAGCGGGAGACGAGATTCGAACTCGCGACCCTCACCTTGGAAGGGTGACGCTCTACCAACTGAGCTACTCCCGCATACACACCTGGTCGGGGTGACTGGATTTGAACCAGCGACCTCCTGCTCCCAAAGCAGGCGCTCTACCAAGCTAAGCTACACCCCGTAAAAAAAGCGGGAGACGAGGCTCGAACTCGCGACCCTCACCTTGGCAAGGTGATGCTCTACCAACTGAGCTACTCCCGCACTTCGACACTATTATAGAAAAGAAAGAGGAGTTTGGCAAATCCTAAAAATTACAAAGCGGCAATTATGGCGTCGGCCATCTGGGAGGTTCCCACTGCCGTCGGGTCGTTGCGGTTAGGTTTTAAATCGTAAGTAACGGATTTTCCTTCGGCGATTATCTTGGCGACCGCTTTTTCCAGCCTCTGGGCGGCCTCTTTTTCCCCCAGATAATCGAGCATCAAAACTCCGGAGAGAATAACTGCGGTAGGATTGACTTTATTTTGCCCCTTATACCTGGGGGCGCTGCCGTGGATGGCTTCGAAGACCGCAATCCCTTCGCCAAAGTTGGCTCCGGGGGCAACTCCCAACCCGCCGACCAGGCCGGCGCAAAGATCGGAAATGATGTCGCCGTAAAGGTTGGGCAGGACCAGCACATCGTACAGCTCCGGCTTCTGCACCAGCTGCATGCACATGTTGTCAATCAAGCGCTCTTCGTATTCGATCTTCCCTTCGTATGCTTTAGCCACTTCGCGCGCGGCGGCAAAAAACAAACCATCGGTGAATTTCATGATATTGGCTTTGGTAACAGCGGTAACTTTCTTTCTTCGGTGTTTAAGGGCATAATCGAAGGCAAATTTTACGATCCGCCTGGTTCCCGAAATCGAAATTGGTTTTATGCTGATGCCGGAATCGGGACGAATTTCCTTTTTTGACAAATCTTTAATAGTTTCAATTATTTTTTTGGTTTCCGGTTTTCCTTCTTCAAACTCGATCCCGGCATAAAGATCTTCGGTGTTTTCTCTGACGACGACGAGATCGATATTATCATACCGGCTGCGAACGCCCTTAATAGATTTACAGGGCCTCAGGCAGGCGTAGAGGTCGAGCTCCTTGCGGATGGCGACGTTTACCGAACGGAAGCCGGTGCCGATGGGGGTGGTAATGGGCCCTTTGAGCGCCACTTTATTCTTTCGGATGGAATCCAGAACCTTGGGGGGAAGGGGGGTTCCGTACTTTTCCATGACCTCCGCTCCGGCTTCCTCGACCTCCCAGCTGATCTTCACGCCGGTGGCTTCCACGCAGCGGCGCGCGGCCTCGCTCACTTCCTGCCCGATCCCATCGCCGGGGATCAAAGTAACTTTATATACCATGTTAAGTTGATTATAAATCTTTTGGATGATAAAATCAAATCTGTGAAAAACCTTAAAACCGCAAAAATCGCGGTCCTTTGCGGCGGGCGTTCGGGCGAGCGGGACGTTTCCCTGCGCTCGGGTAAGCGCGTCTTTGACTCCCTCAAGCAGCAAAAATTCAATGTCATCATGCTGGACCTGGAAAACGACCTCATCACCGTCCTGAAAAAGAAAAAGATCGACATCGTTTTCATCGCCCTCCACGGCCGCTGGGGCGAGGACGGCTGCGTTCAGGGGATGCTCGAAATCGCCAGTATTCCTTACACCGGCTCCAAAGTACTGGCATCGGCGCTGGCGATGAACAAGCTGGCCGCCAAAAGGATCTTTGACGCTTGCGGCATCCCCACGCCGCGCTACCTTGAAATAAGCCGGCAAAGCGACATTAAAAAAGAAGCCGAAAAAATCAGACGGATCTTTCCTTTCCCCCTGGTGATAAAGCCGGTTTCTGAAGGGTCCAGCCTGGGAGTTTCGATCATAAAGGAAGAAGATGATCTGGAAAAAGTCCTGGAAAGAACAGTTAACGAATACCGGGACGTTTTTATCGAAGAATTCATCAAGGGAAAAGAGGTTACCGTCGGCATTCTCGGCCGCGACGAAGACCTGCAGGCCTTGCCTATCCTGGAGCTCGTCCCGCGCAAGGACTTTTATGATTATGAGGCCAAGTACACCCGGGGCATGACGGACTTTATCCTGCCCGCCCGCCTGCCCAAAGCTCTCTACAAAAAAACGCAGGAAACCGCCCTCATGGCGCACCGGGCGCTGGGCTGCTGGGGCCTTTCGCGCGTCGACATCATCGTTTCTTCGGACCACATTCCCTACGTGCACGAAGTTAATTCCATCCCGGGAATGACCGAGCTCTCCGACCTGCCGGCCGAGGCTGCACACGCCGGGATTTCATTTGATGAACTGGTGGTAAGGATCCTTGAAAGCGCGTTCTAAAAAAAGAAAATTCCGTTTTTTGGTCTTTCTGTTTTTTCTATTCCTGTTTGGCATTGCCGTTCACTATGTTTTATCGCTTCCCATTTGGAAAATTCAGGAAGTCAGGGTGACGGGAGCGAACATGCTCTCGGCGGAAGAGATCCGGGATCTGTCCGGCGTACCGCTTTCGGAAAACCTGTTTTTAACCAGCTTTGCCCGCACTGACAATAATTTAAAAAGGATCTCTGCCATCAAGGAATACAGGATTTACCGCATCCCTCCGGCGACGGTTTTGATCAAGATTACCGAAAGAAAACCGATCGCGGTGGTCATTTTTAAAGGCAGATCGGTTATCGTAGATGAAGACGGGGCTATTTTAAACCGGAATCCAAACTTGACTTTGAATGTCCCGAACCTGGAAGACCTGCCGGTGATCTCGGGGCTGGGTACCGGGGAAGTGGCCGGAGAAGAAAAGGTTGATCCTAAATTATCCCATCTTATTTCGGGTGTTATTATTGAACTTTCCAGTTTATTGGGGTCACGCCGGATCCAGCTTGAATTGGGAGGTTTTGAAAAGATCAGTTTTTTACTGGATGACATGCTGCGGGTCAAGGTCGGCCGGGATGAAAATGTTATCAGAAAAATGGAAGTTTTTAAAGCGCTGCTGCCGGTCATTGCCAACCGTTGGGCTCAGGTTGAATACGTGGATGTGCGTTATCCGGATAATCCGGTCATTAAGTACAAGCAATAGGAGCCTATGAGCAATTGACACCACGTGCAATGAATGATAAAATGAAAGAAAGGAGAATAAAAGATGAATAAAATATTAGTTCCAATCTTTGTTGCATTGATGTTCTTTGGTGCTGGCGCCCAGACTGTACGAGCAGATTCATCGGGATCGGTTGATAGGGCGATTAATGCATTAAACTTAGCGACATATAATGCTATGAATATGACCGATGATTGTACTTATTTGATAAACAATGAGGTAAGAAAAACCAGGATAACTGTCGATAACGCTTACCTTGCCATAAAATCCTCGGTAAAGACGGCTCAGAATTATGTTGATAACGCTTACTACACGATGGGTAAGGATCCACAAACAGTGGCAATGGTGGTAGATAAAGCGAATATGGCGATAAGCGTGGCATATGAAGTAATAAAAAAAGCAAAAGATGGGACTAATAATGCTTTTCTGCAAGTTAATAATACAATTGTTAAAGCAAAAGATGATACCGATAGAGCTTTCCTGCGGCTTAAAGAAAGGATAGATGATGCAAAGAATACTATGAAGGGGACGATTGATGAAGAAAAAATCTCGTTAATGGATGCGATTGAAAGAGCGAAGAAGGATTTGAGCCTGATGGAGACCAGGATGCGAGACAGCATAATGAAAGCCCAGACCGCCCTGAATCAAATGGAAGTCTGGATGCGAGATGCCATAATGAAAGCCGAGAAAGACCTGAATATAGCAGAGACGCGTTTGGCAGACATTAAAAAAAGGGCAAACTACATACAGCTTAAGCAGAAAAGTTAATCCTAGCTTCAGAATGGCTTAACTGCGGCCCGAATTTGTTTATTGCTTTGCATTTAGCCCCATCTGTGATAAAATCATAGCCAACGCTTTCCATAAGGAGAACGAGTTATATGATTGGAAGCAGCGGTAACAATTTTGCGACCATTAAGGTTTTTGGGGTGGGGGGAGGCGGGACCAACGCGGTGAACCGGATGATCGGCGGCGGGGTAAAAGGGGTCGAATTCTGGGGCGTGAACACGGATCTTCAGGCGCTGAATGTTTCTTTGGCCGATCATAAGCTCCAGTTGGGCTCCAAGTTAACCAAGGGGTTGGGAGCGGGCGCCAACCCGGAAATCGGTCAGAAGGCGGCGGAAGAAAGTCAAAATGACATCAAACTGGCGCTGGAAGGGGCGGACATGATCTTTCTGACGGCGGGAATGGGCGGGGGAACTGGAACCGGAGCTTCTCCCATCATCGCCGAAGTGGCAAAGGAGCTCGGCTGTTTGACGGTCGGGGTGGTTACCAAGCCCTTCCGCTTCGAAGGCCCAGTTAGAATCTCCCAGGCAGAAGCTGGCGTGGCGATTCTCAAAGAAAAAGTTGATGCTTTGATCGTCATTCCCAACGATAAACTGCTGCAGGTGGTGGAAAGAAAAACTTCCATTATTGAGGCTTTTAAAATTGCCGATGATGTTCTGCGCCAGGGAGTTAAAGGGATTTCGGATCTCATAACGGTACCGGGCTTGATCAACCTCGACTTTGCCGATGTCAGAACTATCATGTACGAGGCGGGTTCCGCCATGATGGGAATTGGTACGGGATCGGGTGAGAATCGTGCCGTAGAAGCCGCGGAAGCAGCCATTTCTTCTCCTCTGCTTGAAGAAACCATCACCGGCGCAAAAGGCATCATTTTCAATGTTACCGGCGGATCCGATCTCACTCTCTATGAAGTTAACGAAGCAGCGGAAGTGATCTACAATGCCGGCGATCCCGACGCCAATATTATTTTCGGGGCCACTATAGACGAAAAGCTGCAGGGAGACATTGTGGTTACGGTTATAGCAACCGGCTTCAAGCCTTCCGCCAAAAAAGAAAAAGAGGCTCTGCCTTTCATCCGCCCGCGCACGGCTCCCGTGGCTAAAGGTTCTTCTCTCAAAGAGCCAATCGAACTGCCCCCCTTCATGCGCTGATGCAAATTTATTTTATTCCGTTCGTTAAATCTTTGATCGCTCTCTTTATCATTACGGATTCACTCGGGAATTTACCTTTCTTTATGGGGCTTACCGAAGATTCAACCCTTCAGGAAAGGAGAAAAATATTCAGCACCGCGGTTATCTCTGGTTTTGCCATGTTGATATTTTTCATCGTTGCCGGGACCAGCATTTTAGATTTATTTAATGTAACCTTTGATGATTTTAAGATCGCAGGGGGAATCCTGCTTTTGTGGATTGCAATTGAGCTTATGCTGCGCGGTAAAATCTTTGTTGAACACAAGGAAGATGTTGGGATTGTACCGCTCGGATCTCCCTTGCTGGTTGGCCCCGGCGCTATTACCACGGCTATCGTCCTGCTCAAGCTCTATGGATACATAGTAATCATTGCTGCAATTTTTGCTTGTTTCATTTTAAACTGGTTAGTATTATATTATTCTGAGTATATTTATAATTTTTTAGGCAAAAATGGCTCGCTGATTCTGACCAAGATAGTTGGCATTCTGATCGCTGCCATTGCGGTGCAGTTTATCCGTTTGGGCATAATGGCGGTTTTTAAGATATGATTTTTGGAAACCTTGGGAAAATGGGAGATATGATCAAGCAGGCCAAAATGCTCAAAGATGAGATGAGCCGCGCCCGCTATGAAGAGGAAGTGAACGGGGTAAGGGTTACGGTGAATGGGGAAATGGAAATCGTTGAGCTAAAGATCCCGCCAGAGATCAATCCCGGCAAAATTGAAGCTTCGGTCAAGGACGCGGTCAACCGCGTAATGAGAGCCGCCAAGCTCGACATGGCTCAGAAGATGAGCAAAATGACCGGCGGTTTGCAGCTCCCTCCCCAGTGATCAGCGGAGATCAATAACGTAAGTATCCACGCTCGACTCGAATGAAACGTTCTGGCGCCAGTTGCTCCCAAACAAGATACGATCCGCATGACGGCTAACCGTGGCATGGGGTTCAGAAATATAAATACTGGTATCGCTGTCCGGTGTAATGGGTGAATAACGGCGGCTATGGTGATGAGCGTATCGCTCAACATTTCCACTGCCATCCATCTTTAAAGCAAATACCTCATCTTCAAAAGGCAGCCAGTCCAAAGCGGGGTTGTCTGCCTTATCCGTGAGTCTTCCTACATAATCAAAGGTGCTGAGGAAACACCAGCCGGGACGCTGCTCATTGCGGCAGGAAATGTGATAATCAAATAAGTACGAGAACTCGAGCAAATTTGTCTCGGTGCCATCGGCGAGGCGGAACTTCTTGATAAATTCGCTGTTTGTCCCGGAGTCATAAAAACCCATAATTAAAATTTCATCACCATTTACGTCAATGCCAAGATCGCTATGAGCAGCTCCCAGGGGTTTTTGCCAAAGACGGTTAAAACTGCGATCGTAAACTTCTACCCCATGGTAATTTCCAGTCACTTCATCAGCGTAATCCACCACCACATAGTTTCCCTTTGGGGAAATTGACACCCAATCGAAGGATTCGATGGTTACCGGAAACGTTTCCATACTGATAACCTCATTGGAAATAATGTCATAAGTTAGCAAAGCTTTGGGTTCTCCGGCGACATCCTGTCCAACCAGAGCGCAGTAGCGACCATCATTAGAGATATTCCCCTCTGCGCGCATCCCGATAATGGCATAGGCGTCGAAAGTATGGAGTATGGTCGGTAGTTCCGAATCCACATTAAATGAATAAAAAACGTTATCAAGAAAGTAATAAAGAAGGGAAGGATCGGTAGGATGCCAAAAGATATTATCGCCACCAACGGTTCCTAACTCTTTTTGGAATTGATAGGTGCTGCCATTGTAAAGCAGCACTTCTCCACTGCCGGCACGAAGCAGCAGCAGAGATTCATCGCAGTTCCAGGCCTGCCGCTTTGAATATTCTGGGACGACGCCTGATTTCCCCATTGATAATGCATTGGTCAGGCGCGTAACGGAAGTGCCGAATACCGGGTCAACATACGGGACACCCACATTTGGTTTCGTCCGGCCAGGTTGCAGATATGAATTATGATTATTTATGTAGTTATGTGTAGTGGTATTTGTGGTTGAAGTTGTCGATGTTGTAGTAGTTCCACCCTGAGTTGTCGTTGTCGCATCCGGAATGCCAATATCACCGCAGCCAGTGACTAATAAAAGTGAAACATAGAAGAGAGCAGAGCCAAAAGCCAGTAAGATAAGAAATAATGATTTTTTCATATTTTTTTCAATTATACGCCCTTAATTGATGGAGTCAATATCATGCTGATTTCTGATTTCGCGACCGTTCGTTTTCGGTCAGAAACTTTTTCCTCAGGCGGATGTGGTGGGGGGTGATCTCGATAAATTCATCATCATCGATGAATTCCAGCGCCTGCTCAAGCGTTAATTTAATAGGCGGAGTCAACCTGATAGCTTCATCGGCTCCCGCCGCGCGGATATTGGTTTGTTTTTTTTCTTTGGTGGGGTTGACCGGCATATCCTGCCGGCGCGCGTTCTCGCCGACGATCATTCCTTCGTAAACTTCAACGCCGGGTCCCACGAACAGGCGCGCTCTATCCTGCAGGTTTTCGAGCGCGTAGGAAGCGGTCTTCCCGGTATTCCCGGAAATTAGAACTCCATTCTGGCGCTGCGGGATCTCACCCTTGAATTTTTCGTAGCGGGCAAAGGAGTGGTAAATTATCCCTTCCCCTTTTGTATCCATGATGAATTCGGCCCGGAAGCCGAGCAGGCCCCGGGTCGGCACCAGATAGATCAGGGTGGTGGTCCCGTTCTTTGAGGTCATCTCCTGCATCTCGCCTCTTCTTTTCCCTAATTTTTCGATCACCACGCCAGTGAACTCATCCGGAACGGTGATGATGGCTTGCTCGATCGGCTCCATTTTTTCACCATGGATAGTCTTGTAAATAACTTTTGGCTGGGAAACTTGAACTTCATAGCCTTCACGCCGCATCTGCTCGAGCAGGATGGAGAGATGGAGTTCACCGCGGCCGGAGACCCGGAAACCTTCGGCTCCGCCGATCGGTTCCATCTTTAGACCAACATTGGTTTGCAGTTCTCGCTCCAGTCGCTCCCTTAAATGGCGGTTGGTGACATACTTCCCGTCCCGCCCGGCGAAGGGTGAATCGTTAACCAGAAATTCCATGTTCAAGGTCGGCTCGTCGATTTGGAGTAGTGGCATAGGCAGCGGATTTTCCGCCGAGCAGATAGTTTCGCCAATGGTGATGTCCGGGATCCCGGCAACGGCCACAATATCGCCGCAGTCGGCGGTTTCAATTTCCAATTGTTTCAGACCTTCATAGATTGAAAGCTTGCTGATCCTGCCGGGAGTAATTGATCCGTCCCGTCTACAAACTACGATATTCATGTTCTTGCCCAGTTTGCCGCTGGTTACCCTCCCGATAGCGATCCTACCGATATAATCATCGTATGCTAGGTTAGCTATCTGCATTTGAAGCGGACCAGAGCTCTTGTCAGGGTAGGGCCGGACGTGCTTGAGGATAGTTTCAAACAGGGGACCGAGGTCTTTCCCTTCATCTTCAATATTATATTTGGCGATCCCTTGACGGGAGATACAGTAGACCACGGGAAAATCGAGCTGTTCATCGGTGGCATCGAGTTTCACAAAAAGGTCGAAAATAAGATCGATGACCTTATGCGCGCGATGGCCGGCCTTATCTACCTTATCCATTTTATTAATAACCACGATCGGACGCAGGCCAAGCTTCAGCGACTTGGAAAGGACAAATTTAGTTTGGGGCATGGGGCCTTCTTTGGCATCGACTAGCAGCAGGACGCTGTCGACCATTTTGAGGACCCGCTCCACCTCGGAGCCAAAATCGGCATGGCCGGGAGTATCAACGATGTTTATCTTGTAGTCCTTATAATGGATCGAGCAGTTCTTCGAAAAGATAGTGATCCCTCTTTCCCGCTCAAGATCGTACGAATCCATTGCCAGCTCGGGGATCTCTTCTCTTTCACCGAAAGCGCCCCCCTGGCGGAGGAGATGGTCGGTCAGGGTGGTCTTGCCATGATCGACGTGGGCGATGATGGCGAGGTTGATGATCTTGGTCATATTTTTATTCCGCGATAAGGAAAGGTCGCACGAAATTTTAAAAATCAGTGTGATATTTCAAGTACACATAATCAGATGGGGAGTCGCTCGTATACTTATAATTGCTGTATTTTGAATCAGTGCTGTATTGTGAATAGCTCTTATTGTAACCAAGCTCTATGTCGGAAAAATCAGCCAGGTCGACATTCGCATTAGTATAAAAGGTGTAGTAGGATGAGGGTTCGGTTATTTCCGGCGCTTTGGCTGCCCATTTGTAATTATAAGACGAATAGTTGTATCCCAAAGTATAAGTGACATCCTTGTTTTTTGTTTTGTCATACACGCGCCTGACCTGCAAATAAGAATTGTTGGAGAAGATGTCTCTGGTTCCTTCCCAGGAAGTCCAGTTGGTAGTGGTTGGGTAAATCGTCATATCGTCCCGGGGACCGGTAAGCAGAGTGAGGGACAGGTCGTTTGTCAGATATATGTTGGTCCGGTCGTCTTGCTCATAATTTATGTAAATCGTTTGCCTGGGGTTCCAGCCGGTCAAGCTGCGTGTGTTTTCGGTGGTAGAGGTAGCGGACTGGTAATTATAATTATTTCCTTCGGTAGGTTTTCTTAGCTCGAGATAATAATTCTTGCCCATGCTGGCCCAGTTTATTCCCGCGCCGCGGGGCTGATACTGGTTCAGGGTCTTATCGCGCGAATGGAAAAGGTAGAGATTATCTTCCGCGTCGCTGTTGAAATAAGAGAGGGAATAGCCTGTATCATCGTCATAGAATCTTTCAACCGCGTAGATCTTTTTTTTGAAATTGCCGTTCAGATCGAATTTTTGCACCAGGCATCTGATAAATCTTCGTTTGCCCGACGTGTAGAAAGAATAGCTGGTCATGGCGCAGAGGTAATTCTCCCGGTCAAAATATATCTGTGCCGGATAGGGGTACTTGAACTGCCCGTCCTCATAACCTTCTTTCCCGAAAGCCAGGATGAACTTTCCGTTTTTGTCAAACTTTTGGATCCGATAATTGCTGGTGTCGGACACGTAAATATTTGAATTGTTGTCAATCAGGAGATAGGCAGGATAATCGAACTCGCCGTTTTTGTAACCGTATCTGCCGAAAGCCAGCAGGAATTTTCCATTCGGATCAAACACCTGGACCCTAAAGTTCCCTCTATCTAAAACGTATAAATTCCCCTGTTTGTCGGTTTCGATGTCCGAAGGCGATCCGTTGAATTCGCTTTCTCCCCTTCCGGGGCTGCCGATGCCCCACACTAAGGTGCCGTCGGGCGTGAATTTCTGCACCCGGTAATAATTTCTGAAGTCACCCTTGGGATCGGACACCAGGCTTAAATCATGGTAATCCAGAACGAAAATATTGCCATCCGGATCAACGGCTACTTTGTAAGGATAGTTGATTTCGCCCGGATCCGATCCGAATTTGCCGAGTTCTTTCAGAAATTTGCCGCTCGGGTTGAAAATGACGATCTTATAGTTGGACGAATCGACCACATAGATGTTTCCTTTCCTGTCGAAAGTAATATCCGCGACACTGTTGAGCGCGCCGCCACCCGCACCTTTTTTCCCAATTACATTTTTCAATATGAGGCGGTCGGCGGCGTTTGCGGTCACCGTCCCAATGCTTAACATGATCAGCAAGATAACGGTAAATCCAATAACTTTATTTATCATAAATATTTGCCTCCCTTTTTTAGGTATTATAACATAATGTACATATAAGCCCGCATATAAAAATAGAGCGAAATTTTCTCCAAATCCTTACGATAAATAGGTAGTAGACAGGATCGTTATTTAATGCGATAATATCTAGGTTAGGTCGAAGTTAATGGTTATGCGATTTAAAGAGTTGCGTCTTAGATCCTAAGTTGTCCTCACAAAAGGCTTCTTACATCATTAATCCGCAGAAAAAACCAATATAAGGAGAAAGCACAATATGAAAAGCATATTCGTAGGGAATCTGCCCTGGTCCACGACTGATGCCGATCTTTCAGCAAAATTTTCTGAATTCGGCGCGGTCATTTCGGCCAGAGTGGTAACCGATAAATTCACGGGCAAGTCCCGGGGATTCGGATTTGTTGATATGGCTGACGAAGACGCTCAGAAAGCTATTGCCGGCATGTCCGGGCAAAAGTGGGGCGATCGTGAGATCACCGTCAACGAAGCTAAACCTAAGACCGAAAATCGCGACAGAAGCGGTGGCGGTCGCAGAGACTTTAGCCGGTTCTAAACAGACCGTAAATTAAACAAGAAGCCTCCCCGATCTGATCGGGGGGGCTTTTTTGTTCCCAGATGTTATAATTAATTAGTGCCAAAGGAATATTTCATCAAAACTTACGGCTGCCAGATGAACGTCGCCGACTCGGCGAAGCTGGCTGGCGTCCTCGATTCGGCTGGCTATCAGACAACGTGTGACGCGCGACACGCGGACATCGTCTTGGTCAACACCTGTGTTGTCCGTCAGCACGCGGAGGACCGGGCGGCAGGATATATAACATCCTTATCAGGATTAAAACAGAAAAATCCGAACGTGAAGATCGGCGTCTGCGGCTGTTTTGTGACCGAACCCGGCCGCGACCTTAAAAAACAATTTCCACATGTAGATTGGTTCATTCCTCCTAATTCACCAGAAAAATTGAAAGAATATTTTCAGGAATCACAAACCCACACCCCCTCGCCCTCTGGGAGAGGGGGACAGGGGGGTGAGGGTTCTGTGGTCATCGCCCATGGCTGCGACAACTTCTGCTCCTACTGTGTCGTCCCTTACGTGCGCGGGCGCGAGACCAGCCGGCCTATGGACGAAGTGCTGGCCGAGATCAAAGAACTGGTGGAGCAGGGCGTCACCAACATCACCCTCCTCGGCCAGAATGTCAATTCCTACAAGTACGGCTTAGCCGATCTTTTACAAGAAGCCGGCAAACTACAAAATACAAATTACAAAATACACTTCCTAACCTCCCACCCAAAGGATATGAACGACGAGATCATCGAAGCGGTCCATGAACTTCCTTGGGTGGCGAAGGAATTCCTCCTTCCCCTCCAATCGGGTGATGACGGGATCCTCAAACAGATGAACCGCGGCTACACGCTGGCTCATTATCTCGATCGGATTGAGAAGATCCGCTCCCTGATGCCGCAGGCGAGGATAATGAGCGATATCCTGGTCGGCTTTCCGGGAGAGACCGATGAGCAGTTTGAGAACACCTTGCGCGCGGTCGAAGCGATAAGATTCAACGAGGTCCACATGTTCGCCTATTCCGATCGTCCGGGAACGGCAGCGGCTAAAATGCCGGATAAGCTGAAGGAAGAAGTAAAACATGAAAGATTGCAAAGGCTGATCGGGGTGGTGCGCGGCTTGGTGGGTATGTTATAATACGTTTTGGAGGAACCTAAGATGGCAAATTCTGATCTGAGAGTTTTTTATGGAAATTCACACCCGGAGTTGGGGAAGAAAATCATCCAGTATCTGGGATTGAAAGAAGGAGTGATCAAAGTTTCAAGATTTGCCGGCGGAGAGATCTATACCCGTATCCTCGAGAATGTCCGCGGCCAGAGCTGCGTGATCATCCAGACCTGCACCCAGACGGTAAATGAAGACCTAATGGAGCTCTTTATCGTGATCGATGCGATGAAGCGCGCCTCGGCCAAGTCGGTCACCGCGGTGATACCGCATTTTGGCTACGCTCGCCAGGACCGCAAAGCGGCTTCAAGAGAGCCGATCTCAGCCCGGTTGGTAGCCAATTTACTCGAAACCTCCGGAGCCGATCGGGTCGTTGCCATGGATCTCCATTCCGATCAGATCCAGGGATTTTTCAACATACCGGTCGACACTTTGACCGCTCTGCCTATTCTGGCCAATCATATTAAAGCAAAGAATCTGAAAGATATTCTCGTGGTGGCTCCTGACACCGGCCGAGCCAAGGTGGCGAAAAAACTGGCGGATAGGATTGGGGCCAAACTGGCCATACTGCACAAGGTCCGCGCCGAGCACCATCAGTCCGAAGTCACTCATGTGGTAGGCGAAGTGAAAGGAAAGACGGTTGTACTGACCGATGATATGATTGATACGGCGGGAACCATCACCAGCGGAGTGGAGACGCTGCGAAAAGAAGGCTGCAGCAAGGAAATTTATGTGGTGGCGACGCACGGCATTTTTTCCGGTCCGGCAATAGAGAGGATGACCTCGGCAAATTTTACCGAAGTGGTGGTTACCGATACCATTCCGATCCCTAAAGAAAAGCAGTTTAAGGGACTTACCATCCTTTCGGCGGCGGAACTTTTGGGTGAAGCGATCAAGAGGAATTATGAAAACCAGTCAATCACGTCACTCTTCGACTAAAGTCGGCATACTGGGGCTGGGCACCGTCGGCTCGGCGGTCGCTCGCAACCTTGCCCGCGTCCCTGGCATTAAAGTCAAAAGGGGCTGTGATATCCGCAGGCTTCGTTTCCCATTCCCCGTTTCCCATAACCCGAAAGATATAATAAACGACCCCGAAATTTCGATCGTGGTCGAGACCATGGGGGGAATTAGTCCGGCCAAGAAATATATCCTGGCAGCGATAAATGCCGGCAAGCATGTGGTTACCGCCAACAAGGACCTGATCGCTCTGCATATGGGAGAAATCCTGGCGGCGGCGCGCCGAAGGGGAGTTTCCGTTCTTTTCGAAGGGGCGGTCTGCGGCGGGATCCCCATCCTCAGTGCCCTGCAGGAAAATCTTTCCGCCGACCGGATTGATGAGATCTACGGCATCGTGAACGGGACCACCAACTATATTTTGTCAAAGATGACCGAAGAGGGAGTAGAATTCTCCGAAGCCTTGAAAATGGCGAAGGAGAAAGGGTTTGCCGAGGCCGATCCCAGGTCCGACATCGAGGGCTATGACGCTTCCTACAAGGCGGCGATCCTGGCTGCGGTCGCTTTCGGGGCAGAGGTTAAATGGAAGGATGTTTACCGCGAGGGAATAGAAAAAATTACAGCCGAAGATATTCTTTATGCCAATGAGATCGGGTATGTCATAAAGCTGCTTGCAATTGCTAAGATGGTTGACGGCCAACTCGATGTGAGAGTCCATCCCGCTTTGGTTGCCAAGTCCCATCCTTTGGCCAACGTCAGCGAGAATTTTAACGCCGTTTACGTGAAGGGCTTCCCCGTCGGCGAGCTGATGTTCTACGGCCCCGGCGCCGGCGGCAACCCGACCTCCTCAGCTGTTATATCCGATATCGTTAAGATTACGAATTCAAAATATAAAATGCAAAATGTTAAATTGAAGCAATTCAAAATGAAAAAAATCGAAGAAATCGAGAGTCGTTATTATATCCGTCTGCAGGCCCCCGATCGGCACGGCGTGCTGGCGGGGATATCAAAAGCTTTTGCCGATAAAAAGGTCAGCATTGCCGCGGTGGTGCAGAAAGAAACGGTTGGGAACCTGGCAACCATCGTGATCTTGCTTCATAACGTTGCGGAAAAGAACTTGAAGGCCGCTTTACGGGTGATCGAGAAGCTCCCGGTGGTCCGCCGCATTTCTAACGTGGTGAGAATCCTTTAGGTTTTGTGGGTAATATCGAGATCCAGTTTCTTTAACGAATCCTCGCGTCCGAAGAGGACCAGAATGTCACCTTTCTGAACCACGGTGTTCGAGGAGGGGATCACGAGATTTTCCCCGCCGCGGCGGACGGCCAGAATGGTGATGTTATGTTTCGTTCGAAGATCAAGCTCTGATATTTTTCGGTCGATCCAGCGCTCGAGAGGTTTTGTCCCTACGATCGTGACATTTTCTCCGATATCAAAGTAGTCCATAACTCCCTGGCTGGTGAGGCGATTAACGAGCTTGATGGCGGTGTCCTGTTCCGGGAAGATAATCTGGTCTACGCCTAGCTTGTAAAGAATATTCCCGTGCAGGGTGTTTTGGGCCTTGCAGATGACATTGGGTATGCCCAGGCTCTTGCAGATCTGCGCGGCAATGATGTTGCTTTCCATATTGGAGCTCTCAGCCACGATGGCCACATCGCAATCCGCGACCCCCGCTTCCTTGAGGGCGGTCTCATCGGTTATGTCCCCGACAAAAGCGTGAGTGACCTCGTCCTTGATGCCTTCGATCACCGTATCATCCTTATCAATGGCAATGACCTCTTGCTTTTTGTAGAACAACTCCCGGGCGATTTTGCTGCCAAACCTTCCAATTCCCAAAATTGCGTATTGCTTTTTCATCCGATTGAAATTCCCTCCTTTGGTGGTTCGATCCTTGGTTCTTTTTGCTCCATGGACAGAGCCAATAACAGCGTGAGCGGCCCGACCCGGCCGATGAACATTACCAATATTATGGTGATTTTCCCGATGGAACTCAAGTAGGGAGTGATACCCATGGAAAGTCCGACGGTGCCGAAAGCGGAAAAGATTTCAAAGGCAAGCTGTATTAAAGTAAATTTCTCCGTTTGGTCAAGGCAAAAGACGGCAACCGCGATCACCATCAAAGATATAAATGTGATAGTAAAAGCTCGCCGGACAGTTTCGGCCGGAATTTTGCGATTAAAGATAATGGTATTTTTAAACCCCCTGAGGGTCGCCCTGATAGTGGTAAGAATCAGAGCGAAGGTGGTGGTCTTAATTCCTCCGCCAGTCCCTCCCGGGCTGGCGCCGATAAACATGAGTAACATAGTAATAAGCAGGGTGGCGGGAACCATGCCCGCTATATCTACCGTATTAAAGCCGGCGGTACGAGGAGTCACCGCTTGAAAGTAGGAAGCTAAAATCTTGTCAAAATAATTAAAAGGACCAAGGGTTTTTGGATTATTTTGTTCCAGCAGCAAGATAATAGCGGTTCCGCCGACGATCAGGCAGAGGGTAGTGATAATTGCAACTTTGGAATGCAGGGAAAGTCGGCGGTGCTGCAGAATATCAGCGATGACAATAAAACCAATACCTCCGATAATGATTAAAGTTGTAATCGTTAAGTTAATAGTTATATCTGTGACATAGGGAGCCAGGTTAGCAAAGTTCGGCGGCAGGGCAAACCCGGCATTATTGAAAGCCGAGATAGAATGGAAAATCGCATAAAGAATGGCCTTGCTCAGGCCGAGTTCCGGCAGCCAGCGCAGAAAAAGGATCAGGGCCCCGATGCCTTCCACCGCAAAGACAATGCCAAAGATTTTCCGCAGGACCGAGATGACGTCTTTGGTCGAATAAATATTAAGCATTTCCTGAATAGCAAGCTTTTGCGAGATAAAGAGCTTTTGCCGAAAGACCAGGAGCATAAAGGTGGAAAAGGTCATATAGCCGAGCCCTCCGACCTGCATCAGCGCCATGATGACAATCAATCCAAAAAGAGAAAAGTGCACGCCGGTGTCCAGAGTTACCAGCCCGGTGACGCAGGTGGCGGAGTTAGCCGTAAAGTATGAATCCAGGAAGTTGGTAGGAGTTCCCCGCGCCGAGGAGATGGGAAGCGATAGGAGTATTCCCCCGGTAAGGATTACCAGGAAGAAACTCAGTGTAATTACTAGCGGCGGCCGAATCCTGAACATGTGGGAAATATCGTATAACTATTTTATAATAAAATCAATCGGCAAATAAAAACCTGGACTTGAGCAGGCACTCTTCGTATTCCTTCTCCGGATCGGAGTCAAAGACAATTCCGCTTCCGACACCCATCTCTCCGTAAGATCTTGAAAGCAGGATGGTTCTAATGGCAACGTTGAATACCATGTCTTTATCGGGTGTTATAAAACCAATCGAGCCGGTGTAGATGTTCCTTTCTTCTTTTTCCAGTTCGCGGATGATCTGCATGGTGCGTATTTTTGGCGCACCGGTAACGGAGCCGGAGGGAAAGAGGCTCCGGAAGAGATGGCGCAAGGGAATATTGGCTGGAATTTCGGCTTCGATGGTTGAAGTCATCTGATAGAGAGTTTGATATTTTTCAACTTCGAAGAGCTTTCTGGTTTTGACCGTTCCGGTTTTTGCGACCCTCCCAAGATCATTTCTCAAAAGATCAACGATCATGATGTTTTCGCTTTGATTTTTCGGATCATTTTCCAATCGGCTGGCCTGGCCTCTGCCTAAATGAGAGGTTCCTTTCATCGGTTTCATTTTAATCTTATTTCCCCATTTTCTGAAAAATAATTCCGGAGACAAAGAAAGAATAGAAAAGTCATTGCTTTTGATAAAAGCGGAATAGGGGGTGGACTGGCGTTTTTTCAGTCTTTGATATAGATTGAACGGTGACCCTTTAAAATTAAATTTATGCTTAAAAGTATAGTTAACCTGGTAGGTGTCGCCGGCGGCGAGATGTTGCTTGATGGTTTTTATGGCGGAGAGATAGTGCGGTTTGTTTCCCTTATCCCATTTTATCTTGACGATTGGCGGTTCTATTTCACCCCTCTCCCTAAGGGAAAGGGGAAGGGGGGGAGGGGTTCGGTATGCCCCAAAGCAAACCAATGGGAAATCATAAGTTTTGTTGTCATAGAAGACTTTCTCAAAAGCGTATCCTGCTTCATAAGAAATGAATCCGGCAAGGTAATATCCTCGCTTGAGAGCATCTTCCATCCGATTAAGAATGCTTTCTAATTGGGAGAGCTTATGACATTCTATGACAAAAGAAGGATTTTCAAAAAGATAGGATTTTTTGTTTTCTTGATCCAGAAGAACGCGCATAAACCACCCTTTGGTCGGGATGGTTTTATTATAGCATTGTGGTATAATTTTGCCAAAGGGAGATGAGATCATGACTAGAGAAGAAGAACGACATGAGGCCTACCGCCGGAGCGTGGCGATTTTTGTGGCGGCGGTGGTTTTAATTTTGTCTTTCATGATTGTCCGTCCTTTTATGGTCGCCATCCTGTCAGCGGCGGCGCTGGCTTATATTTTTTATCCGCTTTACTTGAGAATATTAAAGTATATGCCCAAATGGCTGCCGGCCAAAAATCTTGCTTCCATCGTCACTTGCTTGATAATCATTCTTCTGGTCCTGGTGCCATCGGTTATCATTATTATTATTTTAACTTATGAGGTAAGAGGCGGATATATCTTTTTAAGGGAATTTCTCCCCCGTTGGACCATGCCTGGCCTTCCTCCTTTTCTATCTCAGTGGTCGGGTTTTCTGCCGCAATTCAATCAGATCGTGGCGGATCTGGCTGCCCAGTTCATTGATATTTTACAGGATATTTTAAAAAAGATTCCTTCCGTCGGACTGGGGATTTTTATTACCATATTTTCGATTTATTATTTTTTAAAACACGGGAAGGATATTTATCAGTTCTTTTCGGATGTGCTCCCGTTGCCGGAAGGCAGGAATAAACAGATCATTTCCAGGTTCGATGATCTAAGCCGGGGAATGGTCATGGGGCAATTTGTGGTCGGCACCATTCAGGGAATTCTGGCCTGGTTTGGTTTTTTGATGCTCGGCGTTCCCAATCCGGTGCTGTGGGGATTTCTTACTGCTTTGATTTCGGTCATCCCTCTCCTGGGAGCGGTGATTGTCTGGCTGCCGATTACCGGGTATCTTTTCCTCATCGCACTGGGAACCGGTGAATACTGGAGAGCGATCGCGCTGCTTATTTACGGCACCTTTGTTATCAGCACCATCGACAATATTCTGAAACCCAAAATCGTGGGAGAAAGGGCCAAGATTCATCCTCTCATTGTTCTCTTCGGCATTTTAGGAGGTATTCCGCTTTTTGGGATACCGGGAATTCTGATCGGCCCGATGATTCTGACTCTTTTCGATGTGGTGATCGAAATCTATCGAGAATCTCTTTAATTTTTACAGGCTTTTACCGCAGCTTCAACTTTCCTGGCAATAACAGGCCAGTTTTCTTCATTGCTTTCAAGGCTTTGAAAGGATAACGGATCTCCGATAGTAACGGAAATGGGAATACCGCTTGGGAATATTCTCCCTTTCGGCAGAGCTTCGAAAGTTCCGCTTATATAGGCCGGAATCACCGGTTCTTTTCTACCTGCCATCAGTATGCCAATCCCCGGCTTAAAAGTTTGAATTTCACCGGTTTTTGATCGGGTGCCTTCAGGAAAGAGGATCAAGTTTTTCCCCTGGTCCAGCAGTGTTCCGCAAGCTTTTAGTCCCGCATAGGCCGCGTAGTCACGACTGAAAGGCAGGGTGTTGGCTAGGATGCGGGAAAAATACGAAACCAGGTCATTCGAAAAAAAGTAATCTTCTGCCGCCACCGAATAGCAAGCGTTGATCTTATCCAGCGGAAGAGATGAAAAGAGGCATAAAATATCCAGATGGCTGGCATGGTTGGAAACCAGGACAAAATTATTTTTCTGATGCAGTAAAATCTCTTGATTGATGACTTTAAAGTTATTCCTGGATATTAAAATAAAGCGGAAGAAGCGATGCAGGTTTATCCGCAGGAAATTTGAAACGCGGTCATTTTCGATCTTTTCGATAATGGTCCGGAAGTGGGCAGGGGAATATTCAAACTTAAATTCTTCCTGGTTCACGGATTAAAAAAAGTGGTCCAAAAGAAATAGCGGGTAAAATGGAAGAAGATCGGCGCCACAAAAATCACGCTGTCAAAACGGTCCAATAAGCCCCCGTGCCCAGGGATTAATTTACCCATATCTTTAATTTTTAGATCTCTTTTTATGAAAGAAATGGTGAGATCGCCGAACATTCCCCCGATAGAAATTAATATCCCAATAACCAAAACCTGCCAGGCTGAATATTCCGGTATGGCAAATCTAAATACAAAAGCTGCGATTATGGTAAAGAGAATAGAACCAATAGCTCCTTCCCAGGTTTTATGGGGGCTGATTTTTGGGGTCAGCTTATGGCTTCCGAGCAGTTTACCGAACATGAAAGCTGAGGCGTCATTCAGTTCCACCAGAACGAATAGAAATAAGATATGCCCGAATCCATTCTGCATGTTAGTAAGAAAAGCTACATGGGAAAAGAACCACCCGAAATATAATATTCCTAATACGGTTAGACAAGTTTTTTGAATCATCCCTTCGAATTCGCCGCGGATGATAGGTATAGCTAAAACACCGAGCATGCAGTAGATGGGCATGGCGGTATAAAGTCCATACCAATCGATATAGACTGCGATATAAGTTAAGGCGATGGAAAGATAACCAAGCCAGCAGAACAGCCTGTCTTTCCAGAGGCCAACCGCTAATGTAAATTCTCGAAAGCATAAAAGGGAGAGCAGCAGAATTGCGGTAGTGAAATAATTCTTTCCCAAAAGCATCGGTGCCATGAGAACAGGGATAATGACGAACCAGGCCATATATTTTGTCCAAAGCGAAACCGCTTCCTGCTTATGCCCCTTTTTGATCATGATTAAGGTGGCAATGATAATTCCTATTCCGAGAATTACGATCAAATAAAAAAGATAAGTGATGCCTCGAAAAATGATTGGATCTTTAAGGGCTTGTGAAATGTTTTCGATCATATTTTTTCTCCGCTGCTCACCGAATATAGCCCCCATTTATCAGTGGAAGTGATCAAATTGGCAAAACCGGCATTTTTGGCCCAGGAATTGATCAATTCAATGGGGCGGGTCTTCATCACCAAAGGCCTGCCGGTAAAATCCAAGAAGGTTTTACTGACCAGATCCAGGGAGAGATGGCCAGCCTGATTAGTGAAGATGATCTTTCCTCCCAGCGGCAGTATTTCATAAATGATATAAAGCGATTTTTTTACCAGTTCGTCATCGGTTATCCAATCATAGAAACCGGAGGAAATGATGATATTGGGCCGGGGCGAGATGCCGGCGAGGCTTTCGATATCAAAAGCATCTCCCTTTTGATAAGAAATATTTTTCACTCCCTCTTTGGCGGCGATTTTTTCTCCTGTTTCAACCCAGCGCGGATCTATATCCTGACAGACAGCTGAGATATCGGTTTTATTTTCTTCCTTCAGGGTTTCTATCAGGTAGCGGGCCGGGCCCGAAGCAACATCTAAAATATAGTTTTTCTCGTTTTTCCTTTTATTATCCTCAATTGCCAATTTTAAATGTTTTATTAAGTTATGCTTCCTTTTTCGAATTGCCTCCCAGCCGGGATTTTCCAGATAGAGCCGGTCGATCCATCTCCCGATCGCGGTGATGCCGGAAGGTTTATTTTCATAAATATAATCAAGCATCAGTCCGGAAGTAAAACCGTATTTAAATGACATGCTGATGCCTTTGCTCAATCGGCCGACAGTTTTAATGCCAAGCGATAATAGATAATTTTGAACATTTTCCGTCCAGCCGGGCTGGCCGCTGATCCTCAGTCTCCTCCCAAATTCAAAGGCGGCTTTTAGCTCTTTTTCGGAAGGTTTTCCTTTAAAAGTTTTGTACTTAGCGTGAAAACCGGGGCAGGTAAAACTGCCGAGATATCTGGAGCCTTTGCCCTTCCAGTGCTTGATTATTTTTTTCAAAAGCTTTCCAGATGAGTAAGAGCCCCAGACCGGCAAACCGTAAGTAACGAATAAGGCATAGGAACGAGGGTAGTTTTCTTCTTTTAAAAGTTCTGCCATTGCCGGAGAAGGATTGGCCCGAATATCGGGCGTTCCGAACGCAACCAGATCGTAATAATTTGGGGGATGGGGCAGGGAGTCGGTTTTATAACATTTGCAGCCGAGGCCTTTGGCAATGGCCCGGGCGATTTTTTCGGTGTTTCCGGTCTGCGAATCATAAACTACCACCGTGGTTTCAATCCCTTCTTCTTCTTTTTCTTTATGGGCAATTTCGCGGAGCATGCCTCTGACCCGGTAGTATGTTGAAACCTGACCGAGAAAAATGAAAAGCAGCATGGTGAAACTCAAGACGGTTACAGGAAGTCGGACCCCAAAGATAATGGTTAAATACTGCAGGAAGGATGCGATAATTATGAGCGTAAGCCGCTCAATCTTTCCCAACGGGCCCTGGTGCTGCCAGTTCACGCCGATGGCCTTTCCCAGCATGCCGGTGTAGCTGACCAGAAAAACGGTTGCCATTCCCAGTACCCCAAGAACGGTATTGCAGTAAGGAGAGAAGGCGATTCCGGCAAACAGGAAAATATCTGAATAACGGTCAGGAAGGGCATTAACGATCTCTCCGCGGAGGTCTTTTTTGCCCTGGGCGATCGCGATCACACCGTCAACGGTATTTAAGGTCATGCGAGCGAAGATCAGAATGATGGCAATTAAAAAAAGCCAGGGGTGGAGATCGGTCCACAGATAGCAAAGTCCGGTAAAAATAGAAAGGAAGGCTGCCAGATAACCAAGCAGATCCGGATTGACACGGATCATTTTTTTGGCGAGGGGTTCAAGGATCACTCGGTACGGGAATTTAAGTTGATAAAGATGCATATGTGTATATTATAACCATAAAAGTGATTTTCTGCTACAATATAGCCTGAAGGAGCTGGTATTTATGCCTGAATTGCCAGAAGTTGAAACCATAAGAAGAGAAGTTCTTCCTTATGTTAAGGGAAAGACCATAACCGGTGTTGAAATAATTGACCCTCGCAATATAAAAGGGATTTCTCCTTCGGTGTTTAAAAAGAAGATTGCCGGACAAAAAATTTTGGATATCGAAAGAAAAGCCAAATACCAGCTCTTTAAATTGGCCTCCGGCAAATATCTGGTCATTCATTTGGGTATGACGGGGAGGCTGCTGTTTGCACCGGATAAATATGTTAAGGTGGTATTTAATCTCTCCGGAGGCAAAAAGTTATATTTTTCCGATGCTCGCATCTTTGGAAGAATATTATTTTTTGATTCTTATCCGCAGTTGGAACTGGGCCCGGAGCCGCTGGCTGCCGACTTTACCTGGCAAAAATTAAAGGCATTATTATCAAAGAGGAAAACCGCTTTAAAGTTAGTACTGCTCGATCAGAAACTCCTTTCCGGAGTGGGCAATATTTATGCCAATGAAGCTTTATTTCGGGCCGGGATCCATCCGCAAAGAAAAGCCAACCAGCTGACCGACGCGGAATACCAAAAACTGTATAAGGCGATCAGGGAAGTTCTGCTGGAGGCGATTAAGTACCGCGGGACTTCGGACAACTGGTATGTTGACGCCAGAGGGAAAAAGGGCGGCTTCCAGGAACGATTGAGAGTGTATGGCAGAAAAGGAGAGCCCTGCGTTAAATGTAAAGGAAAAATTATAAGGATCGGCTTGGGCCAGCGCGGGACTTTCTTCTGTCCGAAGTGCCAGAAATGAAGAAATACATTTTAGCCATTGATCAGGGAACCACCGGCAGCCGCACCATTATCTTTGACAAAAAGGGGAGAAAGATCGCTAGCGCCTATCAAGAATTCCCTCAGTATTTTCCTCGTCCCGGCTGGGTCGAACATAAACCGGAAGAAATCTGGCAGAGCGTCTATGCCACCATTCAGAAAGTACTAAAGCAGGTTAAACCCTCATCGATCGCGGCTATCGGCATCACCAACCAGCGGGAAACCACCGTCATCTGGGATAAGCAAACCGGCAAACCGGTCTATAATGCCATCGTCTGGCAGTGCCGCCGGACGGCTGACCGCTGTGATCAACTTAAAAAGCAAAAAGGAATGGCTGATTTTTTCAGAAAAAGAACCGGGTTGCCCATTGATGCCTATTTTTCCGGGACGAAAGTTGAGTGGATTTTAAAAAAGGTTCCGGGCGCGCTCGGTTCAGCTAAAAAAGGGCGTCTTCTTTTCGGAACGATCGATACCTGGGTGCTTTGGAAACTAACCGGCGGCAGGTCGCATGCGACCGATTACACCAACGCTTCCCGCACGCTGCTTTTTAATATTGAAAAGCTGGTTTGGGACGAAGAGATCTTAAAGTTATTTGGAATTCCAGAGAAGATCCTTCCTCAAGCCAAAGCATCTTCCGGCGATTTCGGCAAGACCGTTAAGATCGGTAAACTGCCGGCAGACATTCCGATCGCCGGTATCGCCGGCGATCAGCAGGCGGCGCTTTTCGGACAGATCTGCTTTGAGCCGGGCACCGTGAAAAATACTTATGGCACCGGCTGTTTCGTCCTGCTTAACCTCGGGAGAAAACGGATCATTTCAAAACATGGGCTCATAACCACCCTGGGTTGTGATTCCCGCGGCAAGCCGGTCTATGTCCTGGAAGGTTCGATCTTCATTGCCGGAGCTGCGCTGCAGTGGTTGAGAGACGGATTGCAGATCCTCAAAACTGCTCCGGAATCAGAAAAAATGGCGAAATCAATAAAGGATAATGGAGGAGTTTATTTTGTTCCGGCTTTCGTGGGCCTCGGCGCTCCTTACTGGGATCAGGCCGCGCGGGGAACGATTAGGGGAATAACCCGTGGTACTAAGCGGGAACATCTCGTCCGCGCCGCGCTGGAGGCAATGTGTTATTCTACCAAAGATGTATTGGTCACCATGGAGAAAGATTCCGGATTGAAAATCAGGAAGCTAAAAGTTGACGGGGGAGCGGTGCCAAATAATTTTCTCTGCCAGTTCCAGGCGGATATTCTGGGAATTGAAATTGTCAGGCCGAAGATCACGGAACTCACCGCCCTGGGCGCCGCCTATCTAGCTGGTCTGGCGGTCAGGTTTTGGAAAAGTCCGTCTGAAATAGTAAAAATCTGGGAAAAAGATTTAAGTTTTAAACCGCAGATGTCAAAAGCGGCTTCGCAAAAATTATATGATGGGTGGCTTGAGGCCGTTAAAAGAACCCTTTCTCATAAATAATCATGGGCACATATGATGTTTTGATCATCGGCGGCGGGATTACCGGCACCGCCATTGCCCGCGAGCTCTCGCGTTATCAAATTAAGATCGCTCTCATCGAAAAAGAAGAAGAGCTGGCTTTCGGCGTCTCCAAATCAAACAGCGGGATTATCCATCCCGGCACCCAGAATCCGCCCGCTTCATTAAAAGGCAAATTATGCGTCCAGGGGAATAAATTAACCAGAGAGCTGGCGAAAGAACTGGGGGTGGATTTTAAAGAAGTAGGCGAGCTGATCGTTATTTTCAAAGCCGAGGAAATGGGCGAGCTGCTGCGCATCAAGAATGAAGCCGAAGCGCTAGGAGTTCCACGTTTAAAGATCGTTGATCGAGCCTGGCTGGATGAGAAGGAACCGAATTTAAGTAAAAATGCGGTGGCGGCACTTTACGCACCGACCGCTGGGATAATCAGCCCTTACCGCATGGTTTATGACCTTTCGGAGAACGCGTTAAAAAACGGGGTTGAGATCTATCACTTGCGCAGAGTTATCAAAATCAATGTAATGCCTTCGGAAAAGACCTTTGAAGTGGTGACCTCGAGGGAGGCATTTAGATCGCGGTTTGTTATTAATGCCGCCGGACTTTTTGCGGATGAAATTTCTAGAATGGTAGGAGTGGCTGATTTTGCCATCAGGCCACGCAAGGGCGAAGAATTCCTGCTCGATAAAAAACGCGAACATATCACCAATCACCTGCTTTTTCCGCTTCCCTCCCCGATTTCCAAAGGGATACTGGTGATCAAAACTTCCGACGGCAATCCGATGATCGGACCGACGGCAGAAGATATTGAAGACAAAACAGACCTCTCGACCTCGGAGGAAGGATTGAAAAAAGTTTTGGAAGGTGTGCAGAAACTGGTGCCGAGTATAAGCGAGGATGATATCATTGCCTATTTCGCCGGCCTGCGGCCGGTGGCAGGAGACGATTTTATTATTCGTCATGAAGACAAGGTTCCCGGTTTTATCAATGTGGCGGGGGTTCAATCGCCGGGGCTTACCGCGGCTCCGGCCATCGCGCTGATGGTGAAAAATCTTTTAAAGAAAAACGGCTTGCAGTTAAAGAAGAAATTGGTTTTCCAGCTGCATCGCAAATCAACGGTGCACCTTTTTGCCGTTCCTTTTTCTCAGACCAAAGAGCTTATCCGGCAGGATCCAGCTTATGGCGAAATAATTTGCCGCTGTGAGATGGTTTCGGCCAAGGAAGTGAGGGACGCGATCGGGCGCGGTGCGACCACGCTTGACGGGATAAAATTCCGGACCCGGGCACAGGCCGGCCGCTGCCACGGAGGATTTTGCACTACCCGGGTCATGAAGATCATGGCGGAGGAACTCAAGCTTCCTTTAACGGAGATCACCAAGCGAGGTCGGGGGTCAGAGATCATCAATGAGGAAAGGCATGGATAAAAGAGATCTGGTGGTGGTGGGTGCCGGACCGGCCGGGATGGCGGCGGCAATCTCCGCCTATGAGAGTGGCGTAAAAGATATCCTGCTGCTGGAGCGGGACCAGTATCTCGGCGGCATTCTTAACCAGTGCATTCATCCAGGGTTTGGCCTCCACCATTTCAAGGAAGACCTGACCGGACCGGAATACGCTGACCGTTTTATGAAGAAAATTCAAACCCTTCCGGAAATTGAGATCAGTCTCAGATCATTTGCGGTAAATCTGACCAGGGAAAAAGTGCTGATATATTTAAGACCCGGCGAAATGAAAGAAATAAAGGCTAAAGCGTTGATCATGGCGACCGGATGCCGCGAGAGAACGCGCGAGATGGTCCACATACCGGGGGCGCGTCCTGCGGGAATTTATCCCGCCGGTCTGGCGCAAAAAATGATCAATATCGAAGGCTGGCTGCCGGGAAAAGAAATGGTGATCGTGGGTTCCGGCGATATTGGCTTGATCATGGCCCGGCGTTTTACGCTTGAAGGAGCGAAAGTGAAAGCCGTGGTTGAGATCCAGAAGGAAACGCGGGGATTGATTCGCAATGTAGTCCAGTGCCTGGAAGATTTCGATATCCCGCTTTATTTCCGCCATCAGATCTCTAAGATTTATGGCAAAGACCGGGTTGAAAAGGTCGAAGTGACGGCAGTCGACACCGGCACAAAATTTGAACTCACCTGCGATACGGTCCTGATCTCGGTCGGCCTGATCCCCGAAAATGAACTGATCGAAATGGCCGGGGTCGAAATTGCCGGTGAAATTAATAGAACTTCCCTCCCTGGTTTATTTGTCTGCGGCAACTCCTACAAAGTATATGATCTGGTTGATTGGGTGACCCGTGACAGTGCCAGGGCGGGAGAGATGGCAGCTGCGTATTTGAGGGATCTTGGATGATAAAAAAGATAACCTGCATTGAATGCCCGCAGGGATGCCGGCTGGAAGTTGACGTTGAAGGCGGATATGTTGTCAAAGTGACGGGAAATAAATGCGAGAAAGGGGAGGTTTACGCCAAGCAGGAGATTGAAAATCCTATGCGGATTTTAACTTCCTCAGTTTTGACAAAGGGGCTTAAAATAATAATGGTGCCGGTAAGGACCAGCAGACCGATCCCAAAAGCCAGACTTTTAATAGCCATGGAGGAAGTAAAAAAAATCCTGCTTGATCACCCGGTTCGCGTGGGGGAGATCATCATTCCTGACTTCCTGGGGTTGGGAGTTGACCTGATCTCGACCAGAGACGCCATTTGATAAATTTAATTTTACTTGACTAACAGGAGCAGCAGCATCAATCCGATCCCCAGCGACAAAGACAGCAGTTGAAAGAGTGAATTCGCAATTTTGGTTTCCTTATGCAGCTCAGGGATCAAATCAGAACCGGCGATATAAATAAAACCGCCGGCGGTAAATGGGACAAGAAAAGCATTCAGCGACTCGATTTTGAAACTTAAGGTCAGAATTAAGATGGCGCCCAAAATGGAGGTCAACTGCACCAAAAAGTTCATGAAGAGAGCCCGGATGCGATCAAATCCGCCGTGGATCAAAACTCCGTAATCTCCTATTTCCTGCGGGATTTCGTGAAAAACCACCGCGAGGGTGGTGGCGAAACCAATGGTTGGCCCCGCCAGGTAGCTCCCGGCGATCACCATCCCATCGATGGAATTATGAAAGGCATCCCCGATCAGGTTCATCCAGGCGAAGGGATGAGGGTGTTTCTCTGAAGTCTCAATGTGGCAGTGTCGCCAGCAGATGATTTTTTCCAGAACAAAAAAGATCAATATCCCGGCAATTAGGCTCAGCGAAACCGTAAGGGTGAATCCCGATTTTTCAACCGCATCGGGAAGAAGATGAATAAAGGCGTCGCCGAAAAGGGCTCCGGTTGCAAAAGATACCAGGAAAAAAACTATTTTATTTAGGGTTTCTTTGCTAAAAGGGAGAGTCAGGGCGCCGGCAAACCCCATCAGGCTAACCACAAATACACTTATTAAAGTATAAACCCAGGTTAAACTCACGGGTTAATTCTACTATAATACAGGCATGTCTTCAAAGCTTTTAGAATCGTGCGTGCTTTGCGGAAATCGCTGTCAGGTCAATCGCCTTAAAGGCGAACTCGGCACCTGCCGTGCCGGCTCAAAGATCATGGTTGCTTCTTACTGTCCCCATTACGGTGAAGAGCCGATGATTTCGGGAAAGCGGGGCTCCGGCGCCATCTTTTTTTCGCACTGCAGCCTGCGCTGTTTGTTCTGCCAGAATTACGACATCAGCCAGCTGGCCTACGGGCAGGAGACGGGAAGGGATGAACTGGTCCGCATCATGCTTAACCTTCAAGATCAGGGAGTCCATAACATCAATCTGGTTTCGCCCACCCATTATGCTCCGCAAATCCTGGAGGCATTGACGCTGGCGCGTCAGCAAGGACTTAAAATTCCTGCCGTTTATAATACCGGCGGCTACGATAGTCTGGAGTTGCTCGAGGCGCTGAGAGGCAAAATCGAGATTTATATGCCCGACTTTAAGTATTTTAACAACGAACGCGCATGGAAATATTCGGGAGCAACAAATTATGTGGAGGTTGCCAGGGCCGGGATTGCGGAAATGTTCCAACAGGTCGGGAACATCAAGTTTGATGGCGAAGGATTTGCGGCCTCCGGGATCTTAGTGCGCCATCTGGTCTTGCCCAATAACCTGGCAGACAGCAAAAAAGTTCTGGAATATCTGGCTTCGCTTTCAAAAGAGATCTGGGTCAGCATCATGGCGCAATACAACCCCCAGTATCGAGCGCTGGAATTTCCCGAGCTCTCACGCCGTCTGCAGCCGGAAGAGTATAAAGAAATGGTTAAATACGCTAAAAAAACAGGATTGCATAATCTTTATGTCCAGGATCTGATAAGCAGTGAAACTTATCTGCCGGATTTTAAGAAAGAGAATCCTTTCATCTGACTAAAAGTCATGGGGCCTGGAAAATCCGGTAGACGTTGTCTCCTTTGGAAAGGGAAAGATTGGCTTCCGCATTTATTTTCCCGCTTAACACGGTGATGGGTTTTTCATGACGGTAAATATTTTTGATCGGATGAGAAATGGCAAAAGTTTTAGTCCCGTCATTAAATTTAGCCGCGAAAAGGGATTGAACCAGGGTGGAAGAAGCGCCGCCGTGATCGTCGGTAACGCTGGCATAATAGAGGATCTCGGGCTTGAGCAGCGCCGCCGGGATGGCAAAATAGTAGATATTGTCTTCTCTGTAGGGTGAGAGCTCTATCCACTTTTTCTGGGTCCACTGTTGCGGACCGCCGAGCGTATAATAAAGATGCAAACTTTTCACGCTGCTGTGGACCTCGGCTTCTATCGGGATAATGATCTTATTGGGACCTTTTTGAAAAGGATCAAGCGCAGCTATCGTAGGGAACACATCTTTGCCTGGTTTTTTTAGTTTTTGATCCAGCCAGGCGAGGGCCGGTTCGATGGCTGAAGCTAAAAAACGATGTCTCAGGTTCGGGATCAGCCAGGCTCTTTTTTCAACCTTAATTTCTTCATAGCTTTTTTGAAAAGTGGGAAGATAATAACAGTGATCATTGGTCCCCGTAATAAAGAGAATAGGGGCATGCTGAGTTGAAAGAAAATTCTTGGGATCGAGATAATTATCCCAGAGTTCCCTGTCGGAAGCGGACATGGAGGCGAACCAGTCTTCCCAGGTGCATCCCTCGGGAATATAACCGGCTCCAAAAACGTTCACAGCCGCCTTTAACCGGTCATCCTGTCCGTTGGTGAGAAGGGTGATCACTCCGCCCCAGGAGAGGCCGATCATCCCGATCCGGTCGGGATCGACCTCTTTTCTTTTGGTCAGATAGGTGATGGCATTGCGGGCGGCGGCCACCGCATGTATCAGATAATTGCTGCTTGGGTCAGGCTGCGTCCGCAGCAGGATCGAAACGTTCATGTCGGGTCCGGTTGAACGCGATCCGCTGCGATTTTCCCCCTTGCCCGGAAGGTCGATGGTGAAAACAGCATAACCGCGTTTTGCCCAATTGACGGCCCGGGGCAAACTGGCGGTTCCTCCGCCGCCGTGAGAGAGAAGGATAGCCGGCAGTTTGCCGGATCGATCAACCGGATAACAAAAGTAACCAAAGATCTTTACCGGATTTCTCTTGTAAGGGCGGCTGAAATAATAAACTTCTTCTACCTTGATTTCACCTCGATGGTAGGATTTTACCGTTTCGGCTTTTACTTCATTAGTTGGGATGTCCCAGATTTGTTTTAGGACTTCGGGCGGAGAGGCTTGAGCCGAAGTAATGAGCGGCAGAATTGTTATTAGTAAACCCCATAATAAATTATGGGGAATAAAAATTACCCACATTTTAATGTGGGGTTTTGTGCTCATAGTCATTGAGGCATTATTATATCATATTATGAAATATGCTATACTAAAAGCATGGCCGAAAAGATAAAATTGTCGCCGACAACCGGATTGAATCTTTTTCTTGAATGCCCGCGCTGTTTCTGGCTGCGCTATAACGAGAAGGTCCACCGGCCCGAAACTATTTTCCCTTCTCTCCCGGGCGGAATGGATCGCATCATTAAAGACTACTATGACATTTTTAGAAAGAAAGGGGAATTGCCGCCTGAAATAGATGGGAAGGTGGCCGGCAAATTATTTTCCGACCAGGAGCTGCTCGACGAGTGGCGGGATTGGAGGAAAGGTTTGCCTTACAGTGATGAAAATTTGAGCGCGACGCTGAGCGGGGCATTGGATGATTGCCTGGTTGATGACGGTTATTTTATTCCTATAGATTACAAAACACGAGGGTCAGCTCCGAAAGCAGGCGCTTCTGAAGAATATTACCGGACCCAGCTGGACACCTATGTTTTCCTTTTGCAGCAAAAAGGTTATAAGACCCGGGAGTTTGCTTATCTCGTCTATTATTATCCCGATAAAATCAGCGAAAGCCACTTGGTCAAATTCAATGTTGAGGTGGTAAAGGTGGAAACCGACGGGCAAAGGGCCTACAAGATATTCAGCGACGCGGTCGGCTGCTTGAAAGGACCGATCCCCAAGAGCCATACCGAATGCGGTTTCTGCGCCTGGTATTCAGACCTGCTGGAGTATGATTAAATGAAGAAAGACCTTCTCAAAATCGCGAATCGAAGATTTTCCTCCCGTCTCCTTTTAGGAACCGGAAAGTTTTCTTCTCCCAGGGTGATGCGAAAAGCGCTGGAGGCTTCCGGATCGGAGATGGTTACGGTCGCGCTGCGCCGTGTGGATTTGAAAAACCCGAAAGACCACATTCTAAGCTACATCGATTCTAAAAAATATTTGATCCTTCCCAATACTTCCGGTGCCCGCGATGCCGATGAAGCGATTAGATTGGCGCGGATCGCCAGGGCTTTTGGCCTGCCTGGCTGGATAAAACTTGAGGTGACGCCTGACCTAAGATATTTACTGCCCGATCCGGTTGAAACCCTTAAAGCAGCGGAAATACTGGTAAAAGAAGGTTTTACCGTACTTCCTTACATTAATGCTGACCCGGTCCTGGCCAAGCGGCTGGAGGATGCCGGCTGTGCCACCGTAATGCCGCTCGGTTCTCCCATCGGTTCGGCGCAGGGGATTAGAACCCGCGCCAATATTGAAATAATTATTGAACAGGCGAGAGTGCCGGTGGTAGTTGATGCTGGTTTGGGCAGCCCTTCGCAAGCGGCCGAAGCGATGGAGATGGGAGCGGCGGCGGTCTTGGTCAACACCGCCATTGCGGCGGCAGAAAATCCGGCTGCGATGGCCAAAGCTTTTAAATTAGCGGTCGAGGCCGGCCGCCAGGCTTACCTTGCCGGCATGGTTTCTTCCAGCCACATTGCAAAAGCCTCGAGCCCAAGATTTCTATGAATTTCAACCAGATAATGGAAGCCGCCCGTCAAGAAACCCTTAAACATTTTGGCCGCACCGTTCAGCTTTATACCCCGCTTTATATTTCCAACCATTGCATAAACAGTTGTGCATATTGTGGATTTAATCGCAGATCTGAAATTAAAAGAATAACTTTAGGTCTTGATCAGGTTTTGAAGGAAGCCGAATTTCTAAGGCGGCAGGGCTTCCAGCATATCCTGCTCCTGACCGGAGAGGACCGTGGGGCGGCGCCGGTCGAATATTTGGAAAAAGTGGTCAGAGCGGTTAAGGAATTATTTGTTTCGGTATCGGTCGAAGTTTATCCGCTCTCGGAAGTCGAGTATAAAAAAATAATTGATGCCGGAGTCGATGGTTTGACCATTTATCAGGAGACTTATCATCGGCCGACCTATAAAAGGGTGCATCCCACCGGCCCTAAAAAAGATTACGATTGGAGATGGGGAGCGGCCGAACGAGCAGCCAGGGCGGGAATGCGAAAGATCGGGATCGGTTTTTTGCTTGGGCTCTATAACTGGAAGTATGAAGCGGCAGCGCTGGCTGAACAGCTTCAGTTTTTATTGAAAAATTACTGGCAGACCCAATTCCAGGTCAGCTTTCCCCGGCTTAATCCGGCGGAAACCATATTTAAAATAAAATACCCGGTATCGGATCAGGATTTTATTCAACTCCTTTGTAGGTTTCGTCTCCGTTTCCCACAGATCGGATTCACTTTATCGACCAGGGAGCGGGCGGGATTTCGCGATAAAATTTTCCCGTTTGGAATCACGCAAATGAGCGCAGGATCAAAAACCTACCCGGGAGCTTACGCTTTAGGAATTCGAAGCGGAAAGCAGTTCGAAATTGCCGACCGGCGTTCTCCCCGGGAAGTGGCGCGAGCTCTGGTTAGAGCTGGCTACGAGCCAGTATGGAAAGACTGGGAAAAGGTGTTGGTATGATTCAGATCGTAGTCAATGGAAAAGATTGGCAGGTTGATTGCGAGTCCACCATTGCCAATTTACTTGGCCGAATAAAGCTTTCGCCCAAAGTTTGTGTAGTGGAAATAAATGATGAAATCCAGGATAAAAAAAATTATAATACAGCCATGCTTAAAAATGGAGATCGGGTTGAAATCATTCGCATGATGGCGGGCGGATAAAGCATGAAATTTATGTCAGGAATTATCATGATCCTGACGATTCTTCTTTTAGGGATAACCGGGTGCGGTGATATCGGCGTGCCGGATGCGACCACCACAACTACCACAACTGCTTCGAGTTCAACTAATTCCACCACTACGACCAGCACCACCACAACCACCAATGTCAGCGGGAACCCGGATTTGACCTTTGGTGTGAATGGCAAAGTGGTTTACAACGGAGGGGAAAACGAGCATGGCCTCTCTATCACTATTCAGTCTCCCGATAAAATATTAGTTACAGGGTATGGCGCTGCCAGAGGTTCCAGCAAAATTATTACCTGGCGCTACCATTCGAACGGAGCGACCGACGAAACTTTCGGCCCGAACCTTGACGGCAAAACGGCTTATCCGGGCGGAGCAGGCAATACCGGGAATTGCATAGGCATCGATGCATCAGGCAAGATCGTACTTACAGGACACAGCTCAGTTGATTCTACCAGAGGGATGATCATCCTTCGTTACGATTTAAATGGGAATCCCGATACCACTTTTGGCCCCGATTTTGATGGAAAGGTGATTGATCCGGGAAGCAGCGATTTTGGCAGGGCCATCACTACCGAAGCTTCTGGAAAAATTTACGTTACCGGATGTACCTGGGAAGGGGCTAATAATGATATGGTGCTTTGGGCTTACAACTCAAACGGAAGTCCCGAAACAACCTTCGGTTCGGGCGGCAAAGTTATTTACAATGCCGGGTTTGATGATTATGGCAATGCCATGGCTATTGATTCAGATAAGATCCTAGTTGCGGGAAACACTTACAATCATACCAACGGGAATATGATAATCTGGCGCTTTAATTCGAACGGAAGCCCTGATGCGACTTTTGGTACGGGCGGCAAAGTGATCTATGACGGCGGTTACAATGATTGGGCTGGTTCTATTACCATGGTTTCAGGCAAAATTCTGGTTGCCGGAATGAGCAATAATGGTTATGCCAATAACATGGCCATCTGGCGCTATCTTTCGGACGGCAGCTTAGATACAACTTTTGGTACGGGAGGCAAAGTAATCTATGATAGCGGAACCCGTGAAAGCTGGGGGAATTCGATCGCGGTTGATTCTTCCGACAAGATCCTGGTTGCCGGAATTCATAGCGATGGCTCAAAAAATAGAATGGCCATCTGGCGCTATAGCTCGGAAGGAGCACCGGATCTGACTTTTGGGTCGAGCGGGGAAGTGGTTTATTCCGGCGGATATGATAGTGCCGGCTATTCTCTTGCCGTTGATTCCTCAGACAGAGTTTTAGTGACGGGCGATATTTATAATGGTTCTGACATGGATATGATTATTTGGCGATACAAGTGATAAAGCTTTTCTTCAGGAGGCTGAAGCGATTTTAAGTGAAGAACAAAAAGAAAGATACCACCGTCAGCTAATTTTACCTCAGATCGGTGAGAAGGGCCAAGAAAAACTTCTATCAGCTAAAGTTTTATTGATCGGCGTGGGTGGATTGGGTTCACCGGTGGCGCTCTATCTTGCGGGTGCGGGGATCGGCCAGCTTGGGGTGGTTGACAGTGATAAAGTTGAACTTAGCAACCTTCAGCGTCAAATGCTTTTTACTGCTTTGGATACCGGCAAACCCAAGGTAGAAGTCGCACGGCAGCGCCTGCAATCACTTAATCCGGACACAAAAATAACTTCCTATTACTTGAGGGTAAATGCGGAAAATGTTATAAACATTATTAAAGATTACAATCTTGTAGTAGACGCCAGCGATAATTTTACGACCCGTTATACGATTAATGACGCTTGTGTCAGGACAAAAAAAACTTTGATCCATGGGGCGATCTTCGGGTGGGAAGGGCAGGCAATGGTAATAAAACCGGGGGCAGGGCCGTGTTATCGCTGTTTATTTCCAGAGCCCCCTCCGCCTGGTTCCGTTCCTTCCTGCCAGGAAGCCGGGATTCTAGGAGCGGTGGCAGGGGTAATCGGGTTAGTACAGGCAACTGAAGCTTTGAAATCCATTCTCGAAATAGGAGAACTTTTGGTTGGAAAACTGTTGGTCTTTAATGCTTTGGAAATGAATTTTAGAAAAGTTAGATTTCCCAAAGACGAGAATTGTCCGGCCTGCGGAAAAAAGTCGACCGTAATAGGTTGAAATACGTTTCGAAGAAGCCCAAAGATGGAAAAATCTTAACAATGATTTACTCAGAGGTTATTATCGTGGGTGGCGGGCCCGCCGGCTCTACCTGCGCCTGGAAGCTGCGCCGGAGCGGAATTGAGTGCCTGATTCTGGATAAAGAAGAATTTCCCCGCCACAAATTATGCGCCGGATGGATCACGCCTAAGGTCGTCAAAGATCTAGAAATCGATTTTAATGATTATCCTCATGGCTTGGTCTCAATCGATAAGATATATGTGAATATCTTTGGAGTAAAGCTTAAAATAAAAACCCACCAGTATTCCATCCGAAGATATGAATTTGACGACTGGCTTTTGAAACGAGCGGGGGTCCCGGTCTATACGCATTATATTGAGAACATAAGAAAAGAGAACGATCGTTATATCATCGATGACCGATTTTGCTGCCGATATCTGATCGGAGCCGGAGGGACTTTTTGTCCGGTTTATCGAACCTTTTTTGAGCCGATTAATCCGAGAGCAAAAGCGAATCGAATTGTTGCCCTGGAAGAAGAATTTAAGTATGCTTTTGAAGAAAAGGATTGCCACTTATGGTTTTTTGAAAATAAGCTCCCCGGTTATTCCTGGTATGTCCCGAAAGGAAACGGCTATCTTAATATTGGGGTCGGCGGAATTTCGGAGGGTCTCAGATCCCCGGGTAAAACTATTCAGAACCACTGGAATCGTTTTGTCCAAAAACTAAGCGACCTTTCGCTGGTAAAAGAGTATAATTTTAATCCAAAAGGATGCTTATATTATTTAAGGGATGGCATTAAAGATGTGCAAATTGGCAATGCATTTGTCATTGGCGACGCCGCTGGCCTGGCGACGAGAGATCTGGGAGTGGGGATAGGCCCGGCGGTGAAGAGCGGGCTCCTTGCAGCGGATGCCATTATTAACGGGAAGAAATACGATGCCAGTGTAATAAAAAAATATTCCATCCCTCAAATTTTGGCCAGTATTTTAAAAGGAGGAGAGAGGCGTGTATAGATTTACAGCCGGGGCGTTGTTAATTTGCCTGGCATCGATATTTTGTTCCAGTTCTTTGCGGGCCGAGCTTTCCGCGAAGGAGATTATCAAAAAATCCGATGACCTTATTCGCGGGACCTCAAACCGGGGAAGCCTGGAAATGACCATCACCAACCCCTATTACCAAAGGACGCTTAAGATGAAGGTCTGGAACAAGGGACGCAAAAAGACTTTCATCCGCATCACCTCGCCCGCCAAAGAGGCCGGCACCGGTACCTTGAAGATCGGGAATGAGATGTGGAACTATCTTCCTTCCATTGAGAAAGTGATCAAGGTGCCGCCTTCGATGATGATGGTTGCCTGGATGGGATCGGATTTTACCAACGATGATATTGTAAGAGAAAGCTCCATCGTAGAAGACTACAACCATAGGATCGTGGCAGAAGAAAAAATTGACAATTACGCGGCCTACAAGATCGAGGCCCTGCCTAAACCCAACGCGCCGGTGGTCTGGGGTAAAAGATTTTACTGGGCAAGAAAAGGGGATGCGGTTCCGCTGCGCGAAGAATTCTATGACGAAAAAGGAAAGCTAGTAAAGGTAATGGATTACAAAGAGATTAAGTTTATGGGCGGCCGGGTGATCCCAACCTTTATGACCATGCGGACCATCGGAAAAGAAAACAGCAAAACCTCTCTTAAGATTATCGAATCTCAGTATGATATTCCGATTGCCGACGGCATCTTTTCCCTGCGCAATCTGCAGACGGTTAAATAGAGCGAATGTCCAATTTGGTTCTTATTATTGGATTTTTGTTAATATTAGGTTCTTTTGCGAATGCTCTCACTTTTGATATCGCTGGCAGTTACAAAAATTTGCTTTCGGCTTCTCGAACGCTTCAGGATGAAGCTTATAACCTCGATTTGAACCGCCTGAGATTGCAGGTTAAATCGACGTTCTCCGAAAACTTTTCTTCCGAAATCCAGTACGACATCGAAGCCTATCTGGGAAGCCTTTTGAAAACCAATACCTTTACGATCTTTAAAAATTACCGACCACCTACGAAATTTGATCTGACCTCCACTTTGCTGGATTCTGAAAATTTGTATGTTCGCCAAAAGCTGTATCGTTTTTATTTTACCTGCGCTCTTCCCCTGGGCGATCTCAAAATCGGTCGGCAGAAGATCCCCTGGGGGGTGGGGAGGGTCTGGAACGCGACCGATCCATTTAATCCCATTGATTTTGTTAATCTTGAGCGTGAAGAAAGGGTCGGCGTCGATGGAATTAGTCTCGATATACCATTGAGCGCTTTGGCGGGATTAAATCTGGTTTACGTTGAAGGAAAATCGAACCAAAGCATGGGCGGAAGACTGCGAACCAACATCGAAGGAACCGATTATTCAGTGATGGGAGCGAAACTGGGAAGCGATTATCTGCTGGGTTTTGATTTCGCGGGTCAGGTTCGCGGGGCGGGGATTCGTGGGGAGTTCGCTTACACCAGGGCCCAGGCCGAGGCCGATTACTCGCGTCTGGTTTTGTCTTACGATTACACTTTTCCAAACAGCTTGTACTTTTTAACCGAGTTCTATTACAACGGCCAGCACCACGGATTCCTGGGGCTGACTTACGATATATCTTCTCTGCTTAAAGGTGGCACTTATTTCATATATAATATGGATGACGGTAGTAATTTTGTTAACCCGTTTCTTGATTATTCATTAACCGAAAATTCTTCGTGTATAACAGGAGCTTATTTGCTCAACGGGAAGGCGGGAAGTGAATTTGGGGCTTTTTCCAATACCTATTATGTCCAAGTCAGATGGTTTTTTTGAAGCGGAAAGGAGAAGAGCATGCCGATAATTAAAACGGAAAATCTGGGGCGCATCTACCAGACGGGAAAAGTGGAGGTGGTGGCGCTGCGCATGGTTAACATGTCGGTTGAACCGGGAGAATTTTTGGCGATCGTCGGACCTTCGGGTTCGGGGAAAACGACTTTGCTTAACATGATCGGAGCGCTCGATTCTCCCACTCACGGAAAAATATTTTTTGAGGAAGAAGATTTAACCAAAGCCTCTTCGTTTCGACTGGCGGAGGTTCGCCTGAGGAAGATCGGGTTCATTTTTCAAGCCTATAACCTGATTCCGGTTTTGACTGCTTTCGAAAATGTGGAATATGTAATGCTTCTGCAAGGGATCCCCGAGCGGGAGAGAAAGAAAAAAGCGCTGGAGGCGCTGATCGAAGTGGGGCTGAAGACCTGTATTGATCGAAGACCGGGGGACCTCTCCGGCGGGCAGCAGCAGCGGGTGGCGGTGGCGCGCGCGATCGTGTCAGGGCCAAAAATTGTTTTGGCCGATGAACCAACCGCCAATCTGGATTCTAAGACCGGAGCCGGATTAATGGACCTTTTGCTGGAATTAAATCAGTGGAAAGGGATTACCTTTGTCTTTTCCACTCATGATCCGATGGTCATGGAGCGCGCGAAAAGAACCATCCATTTGCGCGATGGAAGGATCGAGGAATGAAGGCTTTTTTCAAAATCGCCCGGCGAAACGTTTTTAGGAATTGGCGGCGGTCGCTGCTTACCCTTTTAGTGATAACGATTGGGCTGGCGGGGTTGATCTTCACCTGGGCTTCGGCGGACGGTTCCGCAGAGCAAATGGTTGGGAATTACACCGATTACCTCACGGGGCACGTTCAAATTCAAAAAAAAGGATTCCAAAAAGAAATGAGTATCTTTCTGGCCCTGGATAATCCGCGGGAGATAATCGCAAAAATTTCGCGGGATCCCGAAATAAAAAATTTTACCGAGCGGATTGCGGGAAGGGCGTTTATATCGCTCGGGGAAAAAAGCATCGGAATGGTTTTGGTCGGAGTCGATCCTTCAAGCGAGGTCAGGGTAACGAATATATGGCAGGCGATGATAGCGGGCAGATATCTTGAACCGAAAGATCGGGCATCGATGGTTCTGGGGAAGGCCATGAGCATCCGGTTGGGAGCGAATCTGGGCGACAAGGTTGCAGTAATAACACAGGCGGCGGATGGCAGCCTGGGGGCAGCAAGCTATAAGGTGGTCGGCATTTACAACACCGGAACCGGGGCTTTTGAAGGAACTCACGCTTTTATTACCCTTCCCGCAGCGAGAAGTCTTTTTGCGCTCGAAGGAAGGTCCACCGCGATAGTCCTAAAGGCCAAGAATTGGAAACAGGCCACCCATCTGAAAAGCTCTTTGCAGACCATGTTTGACCCTCAAAAAGTTGAGGTTCTGGATTGGGGACAAATAATCCCGGAACTGCTCAGATCCTTTAAAACGCGAGAAGCCTTCGCTAATCTGGTTTTATTAAATGTTTTTTTGATCGTCGCCAGCGGGATATTGAACACCATTTTAATGGCGGTAGTTGAGCGCAGGCGTGAATTCGGCATTTTGATGGCGCTGGGAACCAGAGGCTACCAGATAGTTACCATGGTAATTCTGGAGTCCGTCCTTTTAGGGGTGGCGGGAATCATCGGCGGGACCGTTTTGGGGGGAGCGGTGGTCTTGATTTTAGATATGACCGGTCTTGATTTTAGCCGCTACGCGAAATTTCTGGAAACCGGAACACTAGTGGCTCCTTCGATCATTTACCCGATAATAACCGCGGAGAGGCTTTTCATCCTGGCGGCCATGGTGCTTATGGTTGTGGTTTTGGCGGCCTTTTACCCGGCGGTAAAAGCGGCGGGACTCAAACCGGCGCCGGCTATCCGGCAGATGGAGACGATTTAGATGCTCTTTTTCAAGATCGCCTGGAGAAATGTTTTGCGGCAGAGGGCTCGAACCATGATCACGGTTTCGGCGATCGGCCTGGGCCTGTCTTTTTTTGTCTGGCTCTGGGCTTTTGATGAAGGATTTAACCAGCAGATCGTAGACAACGCGACCGGTTATTATCTCGGTCATCTTCAAATTGCCGCGACCGCTTTCCGCCTGGAATACGATCCAAAATTTTCAATTGCCGAGCCGGCGTGGATCAGTGAAGCATTAAAAAAGGATAGAAGGATTGAGAGCTTCACTTCGCGCATTGAAATGCCAGCTTTCCTTAACAGCGCCGCGAAATCGATGGGGATTTTGCTGAGCGGGATCGATCCGGAAGACGAAGCCAAAGTTACCGCCTTTTACAGAAAAATACAACCGGGAGAATATCTTGGACCCGCGGATGATCAATTCATGATTTTAGGGAAAAAGTTAGCGGAGGACCTGGGAGTAGATTTAGGAGAAAAAGTGATTGTGACGGTGGCGGCTGCCGATGGCACCCTGGTCCAGGAAGCTTTTCGCATCAAAGGAATTATTGATACCGGCATTGAAAATTTCGACAGCAGCCTGGCGTGCGTCACGCTGGCAAAGGCACAGAAGATGCTGGGTCTGGGAAACCGGGTCACTTCCTTTGTAATTAAATTAAAGCAGGAGTCGCAAATCGATCGGGTTGAGAAGGATTTAAAGCGGAAGCTGGGCACCGTATTTTTCGATATCCAGAGCTGGTCGGAGATCATGCCGATTCTCATCAGTGCCATCGGTTATTATAAATTGTTGATGTATATTATTCTGGAAGTGGTTTTTGCGGTGATGGCAACCGGCATCGCCAATACGGTTATGATGTCGATAATCGAACGGACGCGGGAATTGGGAGTGATGATGGCGCTCGGGACCAGCGGTTTTCGGGTGGTGAAAATGGTCTTTTGCGAGGTCCTCATTCTTGGGGTTCTGGGCATCATTATAGGCAATGCGCTGGGATCGGTTTTTATTCTGGTCACTCAGAGAACCGGCGTTGACCTGACCATAGTTATTGCTTCCATCGGGGATATTCCCGGGGCCATGACGGTTATATATCCGGTGGTTAGGATCGATTATCTTGTTACGCCGTCTCTCCTGCTTCTGGCTCTGGTGGTTTTGATTTCGGTTTTCCCATCCCTGCGGGCCACGCGCTTAAAACCGGCGGAAGCGATCAGATTTGTATGAACGTTTATTTCGATCACATGGCCAATACGCCGATAGACCCCCGGGTGGTGGAAGCTATGCTTCCGCACCTGAAAGAATCTTTTGGCAATCCCCTGAACCTGCATGATTTCGGACAAAAAACCGCAGCGGTTATTGAAGAGTCCCGCGCCAGGGTAGCTCAGCTGGTCGGCGCGACTCCTCGAGAAATTATCTTTACTTCCTGCGGCTCGGAATCCAACAACTTTGCCATCAAAGGAATCGCCAGGGCTAATGAAAAGAAAGGAAAACACATCATTACTTCCGCTATTGAACATTTTTCTATGCATTACCCTCTCCAAGAATTGGAGAAAGAGGGTTTTAAAGTTACTTATCTGCCCGTAGATAAATTCGGATCGATCGATCCCGATGCGGTTGCCAAAGCCATCAAGCCGGAAACTATTTTAATAACCTTGACACATGCCAGCAATGAGATCGGGACCATCGAGCCGATCGAGGAGATCGGTAAGATCGCTCAAGAGAAGGGGATTGTTTTCCACGTTGATGCGGTGCAGACGGCCGGCATTATACCGCTTAATGTTTGCGGATTGAGAGTCAGCGCCTTGACTCTGGCGGCGAATCAATTCTACGGGCCGACCGGTGTTGCCGCGCTCTATTTAAAGGCCGGGACCAGAATTGTCCCCATGATCCTGGGCGGCACTCAGGAAGAAGGAAAGAGGGCGGGGACCCATAATATCCCTGGAATAGCAGGGATGGGGAAGGCAGCCGAGCTGGCTAAACTCGAAATGGAGGCAAGGAATCGCAAGCTGGTGATTCTTCGAGAAAGATTATTTAAAGGACTTCAGGAGAAAATCGAAGAATTTTTTATCACCGGACATCCAACCGGGCGTTTGCCCGGACACGCCAGCGGCTGCGTCAGGTACATTGAAGGAGAATCGATGTCGATGTTTCTCAACCTGGAAGGGATCGCGGTCTCAACCGGCTCGGCTTGTGTTTCCAAAGCCCTCAAAGCGTCACATGTTCTGCTGGCGATCGGCGTCAATCCCGAAGATGTTCACGGTTCTCTGGTTTTTTCGATGGGAAAGGATAATATGGACGAAGAGGTGGATTACGTTCTGGAGAAGCTTCCGCCCATTGTCAATCGATTGAGGGAGATGTCGCCGCTGTACAAAAAGGGGTGATTTATGGAGAAAGAGAAATTCACGATCGTGGTGATCTCCGGTGATCTCGACAAGGCGCTGGCCGCTTTTATCTGCGCGACGACGGCGGCTTCCATGGGGATGGAGGTCAATATGTTTTTTACCTTCTGGGGATTGAACCTGCTGCGAAAAAAGAGATTCTGGAGCGGGAAAAATCTTTTGCAGAAGATGATGAGCTTTCTCAATCGGGGAGGGGCCGACCGCCTGCCTCTTTCCAAGTTTAACCTGCTTGGGCTGGGGCCTTTCTTTATGAGGATTATGATGAGGCAGTCAAGGATTCCGAGCATCGAAGAGTTTATTCGGATGGCAAAAGGTCTGGGGGTCAAACTGATCGCCTGCACGACCACCTTCAGTTTCATGGGATTCGGCAAGGAAGATTTTATCAGTGAAGTGGATGCTTTCGCTGGGGCGGCCACTTTCCTGCAGCTGGCGAGAGAAAGCAGGATCAGCTACTTCATTTAGGAGGAACAACACAATGAAAGCCGACGTCACGCTGGATTGTTTCGGCCTGCTTTGTCCCATGCCGATTATTGAGACCGCCAGGAAAATAAAAGAGCTCAAGGTTGGTCAGGTCCTCGAAGTCGCCGCGACCGATGAAGGGATAAAGGCGGACATGCCGGCCTGGTGCAAAGCCACCGGCAATGAATTTTTGGGGGTGGAGGAGAAGGGCGGCGAGTACAAGGTATATGTCAAGAAATTAGCGGCCTGATCTCAAACTTTTTTTCTAGCTTCAATGGATGGTACGATAATTTCGCCCGCCGGATTCCCGGAATTCCCAGATCCTGCTCAAGATTTACATAAACGTAGGGAGAGAAGGTTTTATGGCAGGCCTCCCACAGAAGAATCTGCGACGTTCCCATAATTTCCGGATCGGCATAAGAAAAGTGCGCCGAAATCGTTTCTTGATTTAAATAACTTCCCATTATAAAACCTTTGAGAGATTTATTGATCAGAAGAGCTCCTCCCAAAAGATTTAACTCATGGTAGTGCGAGAACGCCATCTCGAGAGCGGCTCTCTGAGCGTCATGCGCCAGTTTTGGAAAATATCTCGATTCTTTTCGAAAGGAAAACCATTTTTCAAATAGCTCCAAGGCCTTGTTCTTAAAACTCGCGTCCAGCGTGACAAACTCATATTCCGGAAAACGGTTCTGAAATCTTTTAATATGATTGCGTTTGCCGTCGAAAATATTACCCTTGAGTTCGGCCAGGGTTTTTACCGAGTAGATGTAATCAAATTCGTTGCGCAGCGGAGAAAGCTGATATTTTTTTCTGGGGAGGCGGAGCAGGATCTCTCCGGAGGCCCGCGAGATCCGGCCCGCGTGCCCAAGACATACATCGATGGTTTCATCAAGTTTATTCTGGCTCAGTGGTTCGAGAAAATAAGGGCTCTCGTTGGCCGGGGAGAGCAGAACACAAAGATTTTGATGGATAAAGGTGAACCGGGGTTTTTCGAATTCCTTCCAGGTATAAAAATTGGCGAGCGAAAGCTCACAGATACATCTTTTCTTCAGCCTCAGGTTCTGTGAAAGCAAGTCCTTATCTTCCAGAGTCAGCAATTTGAAATTCGGATATTCAGGAAGCATGAGGGAATTTTGCCATACACACGCACCGATTGGGAAAACAATTCTTGCATTCGAGGGGTTCTTTCGGCGGGAGCCCCGGAAGGAGAGAGGCGGCCTCAAATCCAAACTTTTCAAAAAATTCAGGGATGATGGTATAGAGATAGACGTTTTTCTTTAGGCCTTTAGTCATCTCCGATAGGAGCGATGAGGCTGCCCCTTTTTTCCGGTGCGCTTCTAAAATTCCCAGTGAGCTTAAAAAACAACAATCTTTATATTCCTCGAGCCTGGCGACGCCAATGATTTCATCTTCCTTTTCCGCCACCCAGAAATCTTCCAGCGATTGAGAAGGATAATAGAGATTTAGTTCTTTCAGAACTTTGAGAATCTTATTTTTATCTCCAGTCAGCGCCTTTCTGAATTTTAGCATGATTTTAATTCTAACATAACTTGAGAATTATCTGAAATATTGTTATAATTTATATCCAGAATGAAAATAATCCCTAATTTTATCCGTACGCTAATCTGGCGAGCGTTTACTTACTCTTCCATGATAATTCTTGCCTTTTTAGGATTCATAGTTTCTTTTGGCAACCGAAAAATAATCAGAGCGTTTGAGAGGCTTTGGAGCTCTTTTATACTGGCGGTAGGGGGAGTCAGGGTGCAAGTGTCTGGATTGGATAACATACCCAAACGGACAGTGGTTTTTATGCCCAACCACCAGAGCGATCTTGACTGGCCGATCATTCTTTCCGTCATGCCGGGTGATTACGTTTTTCTGGCGAAAAAGGAGCTTTTTAAGGTTCCCATATTCGGCCGCTGGATGAAATTTGCCGGGCACCTGCCGATAGAACGCACTTCGGTGGTAAAGGTTTATAGTGCTCTGCGTATGATGATCAGGGCATTAGAAAATGGTCAGTCTTTGGTTATATTTCCAGAAGGGACAAGGACTCCGGATGGCCGCCTGGGTCAATTCGGCCAGGCAAACTTTAAAATTATCGAGCAAACCGGGGTTCCGGTGGTTCCCATTGTCATAGATGGAAGTTTTAAAGCGTTGAGGAAGGGGAATCCGATCATTAAGCCCGCCAAGGTTAAATTGAAGATATTGAAGCCGATATTTTTCAATAAAGAAAAGGCAATAAAAGGCAAAGAATTTTGCGCGGCAGCAGCCGGCGAAGTTAGAAGCGCAATTCAAAAAGAACTTGAGAAATGAAGAGTTATAGGGAATTAATAAAGCCCCCCGATTTGATAACCCTGCTATCTACCAGCTGCGGGATGCTTTCAGTCTTTTTTTCAATTTCGAAAAATTTTGAAATTGCGGCGGCCATGCTTATTTCAGCGGTTTTGTTCGATCGGCTTGACGGCAGTTTGGCTAGGCGTCTGGGTCTTGGAGAAAGAGAATTCGGGAAAGAGCTGGATTCGCTTTCGGATGCAGTATCCTTTGGCGCCGCAGTTGCGATTTTTGGATATGCTTTGGGATTAAATAGCGTTTTAGGGATTTTGGTTTTGCTTTTCTTTGTCTGTGCAGGTATTCTTCGGCTGACAAGATTTAACGTGGTTCAAATGGAGCCCGGCTATTATCTGGGGATGAATATCACCTATAACGGATTGATTTTCCCCGCGTTTTATTTTATCACCATCTTTTTAGAAAGCTGGCGTTTAAATATATTCATGGCCGTTTATTTATTATCAGGCATTTTGATGCTTTCCTCGGTCAGGTGGAAAAAAATTTGATCAAAGCTTCTTTTATTTTTCTCTTCCGATGCCTGTGGTTTCTCTTGCCGGCCGCTTTGAGCAACCACAATGCCTCGGTTGGGAATCGATTACTGGTGCCCAAATTTATAAAACCCTGGCTGGCTAAATTGGATGTGCCGGTAGATTTTGGCTATAAGCTAAAGGGAAAAGAGCTTTTCGGAAGAAATAAAACTTTTAGAGGGTTTGCGGTTGGCATCATCACCGGGATATTGATTGCTGGAATTGAATCTCTTCTTTATTTGACTATCCCGTTCTTTCGAGAAAATTCCTTGATTGACTACAAAAAGATCAATTTTCTTTTGGTGGGATTTTTGATGGGCTTCGGCGCTCTTTTTGGGGATTTGATTGAAAGTTTTGTTAAGAGGCAATTAGGCAAAAGGTCGGGAGAGCCCTGGTTTCCCTTTGATCAGCTGGATTGGATTTTAGCGTCAATAATTATGACTTCAATTGTTTATGTCCCTTCTCTTAATTATATCCTGGGGATTATTGTCGTTTATGTTTTGGTTCATCTTGCTTCCGATCGCATGGTGCAGAGGATGGGGATAAAGAAAAAAGAGGATGTTTACAAACTGAAATAACCTATGTCTAAAATCATTGCAGTGGTCCGTTCTATCATCTTCTGGTTTGTGTGCGCATTGGTAGTAATTATTAGTAGATTTTTTATTCCTATAATAGTTTTTATTTGTCATGCCGATGAAAAATTAGTCACCCATCACGCCCGCAGGATTTGGGCTAAAATTTCTTTGCTTGCCGGCGGCTTAAGAATAAAGATTGAGGGATTGGCAAATATCCCCAACCATCAACCTGTCATCCTGGTTTCTAATCACCAAAGTTATTTAGATATCTTTGTTTTGTCAAGCATCATCCCTTTTTTCTTTCGTTTTTTGGCGTGGGATGATTTGTTCAAAATTCCTATCTTTGGTCCTCTTATGCGGAAATCTGGTTCTATTCCGGTTAGTGACAATAATGAGCAAGAAGCCTTTAAATCGCTGCTTAAGGTAACTAAATTGGTAAAAGCGGGAGAATCGTTTGTTATCTTTCCAGAGGGCAGGCTTACTCGAGATGGAAATTTGTCTCCTTTTGGATTGGGAACGGCAGTTATCGCTCTTAACACGGGTAATCCGGTGATCCCTGTGGCTGTTAGCGGAAGTTATAAAATATTACACAAGGGAGAATGGATATTGCAGCCGGGGGAAATAAAAATCAAATTTGGCAAGCCGCTTACCTTTCAAAATTATCAGCTTGAAAAAAGCACCTATGAGAGAGCAACTGAAAAAATAAGGAATTCGATCGAGGAATTGTTATCGAGCGTAAAATAAAGTACAATTTAAAGGGGGGAATTTCATGGATTTTTCACTGGATGAAAATCAAGAAATGTTCATAAAAATAGCGAAAGATTTCGTTAAAAAAGAGATTTCACTCAAGATTTTGGAACTGGATGCTAAGGGGGATTTTCCTAAGGAAATAATAAAAAAAGCCTGGGAGACGGGGTTGATGAATCTTTGCATCTCCGAAAAAGACGGGGGATTGGGTGCAGATCCCATTTCCATTGCTCTGATCGTAGAAGAAGTTTCCTATGGCTGTTCAGGAATTGGGACTTCGGTCATGTGTAATGATTTGGCTAATGTTGTTATCGCTTTGCATGGCACTCCGGAGCAGAAAGAAAAATATTTGAAACCTTTTACCCAGAAACCCCTGCTGGCCAGTTTTTGCCTGACCGAAGCTGAAGCCGGTTCAGATAATATGGCCATGAGCACTTTTATGAATAAAAGGAGCGACGGGAAATATATTTTGAACGGGACCAAGCAATTTATTACTAATGCTTCTTACGCGGACCAGTTCACCATCTTTTGTAAACTAAACAGTCCGAAATCGCAGTTTATGGCCTGCGTGGTGACGCCGCGGAATCCGACGGAGGGAAAGATAGAAATAGGAAAGCCTGAAGAGAAACTGGGACAGCATCTTTCTAATACCGCGTCCGTCACTTTTGATAGTGTAGTGATTGATCCTTCCCAGATCATTGGGGACAGGCGGCAGGGTTTTCAATACCTGGTGGATGTGCTTGATTTTGCGCGCCCCATGGTGGCAGCGATTGGGAATGGCGTGGCGCGAAGGGCTTACGATTTAACTCTGGAATATACCAAAACCCGAGTTCAGTTTGGACAGAGGATCTGCGACCTGCCGGTAGCCCGTGAAACTTTAGTAAAGATGTTTAATAAGATGCGGACTTCGCACATCATGACCATGTATTCAGCCTGGAAACTCAAAAACGATTATAAAGATAAAGGGATCTATGCTTCCCTGGCAAAAAATATGGCGGCGGAAGCGGCGATTTTTAATGCCAACGAGGGGCTTCATCTCCATGGGGGATATGGGTTCATGAAGGAATATGAAATTTCAAAATTGGCAAGGGATGCGCACATTTTAGATATTTATGAAGGAACGCGAGAAGTTCAAACCCTGATCCAGGGAAGAGGCATAATATCTTAATGACAGAGATCTTTGTCAGCGAAGAAGAGATAAAGAATGTCAGTTTTGGAGAGAGTTCTTTCCATAGAAAACTGCTTGAGGATGGGGCGGATTTTGCCTGGATCTGCCGGCTGCCGCATGGCCCGATGAAAATGATCGACCGGGCCTGGTATGATTTTGACAAAGATAAAGGCAAATATGGGAAAGGCTATCTTCGCGCCGAAAAGGACATCCAGCCGGATGACTGGTATTTTTATTCTCATTTTTTAGGCGACCCGGTTATGCCGGGAACGATCGGCTTGGACGGCTGCTATCAATGCCTGGGGCTGACTTTACTTTTACTGGGACAACGCGGAGTCGCGCGCGCTTTAGCCGGGACCTTTGAATATACCGGCCAGGTTTTAACCAATGTTAAAAAAACCATCTACCACATGGACATAAAGAGAATTTTCAGTAAGCCATCGCCGCTCCTGATCGCTGATGTGGATTATTTTAAAGACGAGGATAGGGAGCCCATCTACAAGCTGAGGGATGCCCGTATGGGATTTTTTAGAGAAGGTGAATTGGAAAGATCTGCTTCGTACCGTCCAAATTGGGAAAAAGTCGGGGAAACGGCTTTGCAAGAAATTGAAGAAAGCCGTCAATATTATCTCAAACATTTTGGGAATGAAGGATATTAGTGTATATAAATATCATTAAAAGTTATTTTCCGGAAGAGATCCTCGATAATAAGTTTTTTGAAGAGAGGCTGGACACTTCTGACGAATGGATAACCTCGCGGGTTGGGATCAAGGAGCGCCGAAGATGCAAAGGTGATCAGCCCACGTTGTTTCTTGGACTGAATGCGGTTCGACAGTTGCCCAAAGAGGCGCTCGACGGTGTGGATTGCATTATGGTTGGGGCATCCGTAACCCAATGGCACATTCCCGCCACTGCCAACCTCATTGCAAAAGAGTTAAGTATTGATGGAATTCCTTGTTTTGATATAAAGGCGGCCTGCAGCTCATTTGTTTTTGGGCTAAGAGTGATTCAAGGACTGCTGGCGACGGGATTTCGGAAGGTCTTGTTTATAATCCCGGAGGCCTATACCAGCGTGGTGGACTATTCTGATCGTTCCTCCGCTATCCTTTGGGGAGATGGGGCCGCGGCCTGTGTTGTTTCCAATGAGCCGGAAGGATTTGAAGTTGTTGACCTGTTGATCAATTCCAAGTCTTCGGGGGCTTACAACATTGTTGCGCCGATAAAAGGCTATTTTTCCCAGGAAGGGAGCAAGGTGCAAAATTTCGCTGTACGCTATAGCATTAAATCCTCACTTGAGATCCTTGAGAGGAATAATTTGTCGGCTGAGAATGTCGATTATCTAATATTGCATCAGGCCAATCTGGAAATGATGAAATCAATTGTGGATAATCTGGGAATGCGAAGAAATCAGCTGCTGCACAACATAGAACGCTACGGCAACACCGCCGCCGCCGGAGCCGCTTCGGTGCTGGCCGAGAACTGGGATAAGATAAATCCGGCGGAGAAAGTGCTGATTACGGTTGTTGGGTCGGGACTTTCCTGGGGTTCCATGCTGTTGAAGAAAACCAGCCAAAGAAGGAGATTCAGAATCAGAATAGGAAAAGTGAGACTGAAAAGACCGGATTGGGGCCGAGGCTTTGAATTAGTAAGAAAGAAATTCCCAAAAATGCTTGATTTTAAACGTAAAAAAAAGATATAATAAGCTCTTATGTTGCCTAGGCCGATCAATATTCTGCCGCAGCAGCCGCCATTTTTATTTGTAGATGAATATTTAGAGCTGGATGAGGAGCATTGCCTGGCAAAATATACCTTTAAAGATGACGAATGCTTTTTTGAAGGTCATTTTCCCGGCAACCCGGTAGTGCCGGGAGTAATTCTGATAGAGGCGATGGCGCAGGCCGGTGTGGTCAGCATGGGAATATTCAGCATTGCCAGGAAAAAGAATATCCCGATAGAAAAAGTAAAGGAATCGGTTATTTCCATGTTTACCCATCTTGGCGAGGTCGACTTTTTGGGGATGGTGAAACCGGGGGATACCATATACATATCGTGTCATAAGGATTTTTTTCGTTTTAACAAATTTGAAACTGGAGGTGAGATTTACAAAATTATTGACGGAGAAAAAAGAGTAATTTGTACTCATAAAAACATTACCGGGCAGGGAGTCAAATTGAAAGGAGAGCAGTGATGGAAAGAAGTCAAGTTATGGCTGGTTTAAAAGAAATTCTGGTTCCTTTTCTGGGAGTTGACAAATCCAAGCTGGATGCGGCTGCGGAAACGACTGATATTAACAAGGAATTGGGGGTTAAATCTACCGACGTGGTAAATATCGTGCTGGAAGTAGAAAAGAAATGGGACATAACCTTTGAAGACGAAGAAATTGATGCACTGAACGAATTAACGTTCAAATCGATAGTCAATCTCGTAATGTCGAAAATGGCCTGATGACCAGTATAATACCCTCACCCAACTTTATCGTTAATGAATAGCTTATCTCTACAACCCTCTCCCAAGGGGAGAGGGGGCGGGGATGAAGATGGACTTGGGTGAGGGCTGTTAGAAAAACCTTAGGTTGAGGGCGTGGAAAATAATGACAGAAATTGCAATCATTGGCATAGGCGTAGTTTCCTCCCTGGGAAATGACATTGAGACTTTTTCTCAGGGTCTTCAGGAAGGAAAGGTTGGTTATAAAACTATTCCCCTGTATGAACAGCTGAATTTCAGATCAAAGCTTGCCAGCTATCCTGATGAATCGAAGATCGATTACCAGGCTTATGGCATAACGCTGCAAAACCTGCTGAGCTGCGATGACGTAGCCCGATTTGCCTTGGTGGCGGCGGTTCAGGCGGTCAGGCAGGCCGGTTTGAATCACGATCTGCTTCACCGTCCCGACTGCGGCGTCTTAATTGGCTGCGGCTTGGGCGGGGCCAATGAATTTATTGATCTTGCATTTCAGCTGACCAACCGGCAGCCCCTTTTCACCAAGGAAAAAAACTGGAAGGCGATAAATCCCAAACCCAGAAATATGGGAAGCCATAAGGTGGACAGCACCATGGCTTCGACCTGCTCGGCCAACGCTTCGGTGTTTTTAAAAACCCAGGGGATCGGCGAATCACTAAGTTCCGCCTGCAGTACCGGATTGGGGAATATAGGATATGCCTATCGAATGATAAAACACGGTTACCAAAAACGGGTGGTGTGCGGGGGGGCGGAGACCTCCTGCTGGAACGTGGCGGCTGGTTTTGACGCCATGATGGTTTTATCCCCTACAGGTTCTCATTCACTTTCCAGCAAGCGCGACGGCTTCGTGGTGGGTTCGGGTGCGGGAATAGTAGTTTTGGAAGAATTACAAAGCGCTCTGGACAGGGGAGTAAAACCTTTGGCTGTTATAAAAGGCTTTTACAGCGGCTGCTGCGGCAGCGGAGATATGGTTGCGCCCACCCGGGAGGGCCAGATTCGCTGTATCAAGGGTGCTCTGGCGGATGGCCATCCTGATTGGAAAAGCAAATTTGGAGAGGGCTGGAAGCCGGATATAGTAAAGCTTCACGGAACGGCGACGCCGACCGGAGATGCGCTCGAAGTTAAATCAGTGGTTGAGTGTTTTGGAACCCAGGCATACTATCTGACGGCGCCAAAAGCATTATTTGGTCATCTGCTGGGTGCCGCGGGATCGGTTGAGCTGATCGCCGCCATTGACATGTTTGCGAAGGGGTACGTGGTTCCCAACATCGATTGCGAACCGCTCGATCCGGAGCTGGAATTTGTTAGCCACTTAATTCCCAGGAAGATGGTTAAAGGGGACTTCAAAACCGTGCTCTGCCTATCTTTTGGTTTCGGTAGCACCAATGCTGGGATGATCATTGAGAAATGGCAATAGTTTACCAGCCCTCACCCAGGCTTGTTACCACAGCCCTCATCCAAGTTTTTTCTTGGACCGATACTTCTCCTCTTACTGCCTTCTCCCAGGGGGAGAAGGAACGGGGTGATTAACCTGTGGCATCACTATCGTTTGCGACCCACTCCCTCTCCCTTTGGGAGAGGGTTGTAATCATCCAATCTAACTTTAACGATTGTCTGGGTGAGGGCGTTAAAAGAATACCTGGATGAGGGCGTTTAAGAGGTCAACATGAATATCGCTATCGGCAACGATTTAGTCCATATCCCCAGCTTTAAGAAAAGCCTGACGCCGGCTTTTAAAAAGAGAGTATATACTCGGACAGAAATCGAGCAGATCGAAGAATACAAAGCCAATCCCCTGGTTAGGTACGCAACCACCTGGGCGGCAAAAGAGGCGGTTATTAAGGCTTTGAATCAGCTCGGTACTTCTCCAGGACTCAATTTAAAAGAGATAGAGATCATTAGGAATTCGAAGGTCCCGACCGTGAAAATATCTGGTCCTCGATTTAAATATTTATCTTTTTCCCTATCTCTCAGTCACGATGGGGACTATGCTTTCGGCGTTGTAATCGTTTATAGATCTAAGAGGTGATAAAGAAATGAAAACAGACGGTTTTAAAAATACAATTGAAGAAATGCTGGCTTCTGCCGGGGTAACGATAAATGGAAATAATCCCTGGGACATCCGGGTTCATGAAGATCGGTTTTATTGCAGGATTTTAAGTGAAGCTTCTCTCGGCCTCGGTGAATCTTACATGGATGGCTGGTGGGATTGTGATGCCCTTGATGAATTTATAAACAAGATTCTGAAGGCGAAACTTGATGAAAAGGTAAAGGCCAATTGGAAATTTATCTTTTGGGGATTGAATGCAAAACTTTTTAATCTTCAATCGAGATCGGGTTCAAAAAAGGTGATTACACAGCATTATGATTTAAGTACGAATCTCTATATGTCATTTTTAGATAATTATAATCAATATACATGTGGTTATTTTAAGGATACAGAAGATTTAAATACAGCGCAGGGAAAAAAACTTGATCTTATCTGTAAGAAACTTAATATAAAATCCACAGATAAAGTATTAGATATTGGTTGTGGATGGGGAGGTTTTGCCAAATATGCTGCGGAACATTATGGTTGTCATGTTACTGGGATAACCATTTCTGATGAACAAATAAAGTATGCTAAAAATTATACTAGAGGCTTGCCGGTTGAAATTATAAAAAAAGATTATAGGGATTTAGATAGTGTGTTTGATAAAATTCTTGTTTGTGGAATGATTGAGCATGTTGGTTATAAGAATTACAGAGTTTTCATGAATATTGTTAATCATTGCTTAACTGATGAGGGCTTGTTTTTGTTGCACACAATTGGCGAGAATAAATCTGTAACTTATAATGATATTTGGACAGACAAATATATTTTCCCCGGAGGGATGCTTCCTTCTATTTCCCAGATAGGAAAAGCGATGGAGGATTTGTTTGTAATGGAGGACTGGCATAATTTCGGGCCGGATTATGACAAGACACTTATGGCGTGGTATCAAAACTTTGACAACAGCTGGCCTAAGATAAAATCAAATTACGATGAAAGATTTTATCGAATGTGGAAGTATTATTTGCTGTCGTTTGCTGGTTCATTCCGCGCGAGGCATATCCAACTGTGGCAGATCGTTATGACCAAGCCGGGAACAAGGCAGCCAAACAGCCGAATTAGTTAGGTGTCTTTTTTATCCCCGTAAAGTAAGCCACTCGGTCCGAAGCCACGTGAACCAGAAAATAGATTATCAACGTTTTTATAAGCTCTTCCAAATTGGGAAGATAAATGAGAGAGATAAAGATCAAGGCCCCGATAGCCCAATCTAATTCATCCCAGGGAAACCAGTCCTCTCCCGGACGCTTCCCAAACCTTCTTTTAAAGAAACTCTTTATCAGGTCTCCGGTCAAGGCTCCAAAACCCAGTAAAAATCCGACGATCAGGAAGCTTGCTTTGGAATAATTGATCATCGTATTTTGGGCAAAAAAAGGAAAATTCAAATATAGCCAGGATTGAATCCAGGCAGCCAGGATCCCCGTCAGGGGCCCGACCACAAAACCCCGGAAGGTTTTATGCGATCCGAATAAGCCTTCATTGATCGGTTTTCCCAAAAAACCGGGCACCGGCAGTTTGCTTCCCAGAGACGCGAAAGTATTGCTCAGGGCGGCCGGCAGCAGAAACCATGCGCATTTAAAGATAAGCATCAGCATCGCAGGTAAATTATACTATAAAAAATGTTTGTTGACATGGAATACACTTTTGGGGTATATATTACTTATATGCGGATTAAATTAATACTTGATCCCTGGGCAGGAAGAGGAAGGGGGCAGCGTTTTCTGCCTCGCATTCGAGAATCTTTGGGGAAAGGGAATCTTCTTGATATTTCTCTTACGAAAGGGCCAGGTGAAGCTATCCTACTGGCTCAAGAGGCGGCACGAAAAAATTATGATATTGTGGTCGCCGGAGGAGGGGATGGGACGTTTAATGAAGTAATCAATGGCATCCTTCGGGTGCGCAGCGATCTGCCGGTAGGATTTATTCCTCTGGGTTTGTCCAATAACGCGGCGTATGCTTTAGGGCTTTCTAAAGACTCATTAAAGGCCTGTAAAGCCTGTGAAATAATATTGAAGAAAAAAGTAAAAAGGATCGATCTCGGAAAAGTAACCAAACCGGCTTTGCGTTATTTTCTTACTATGGCCGATTATGGATATGCGGCGGCCGTCGTGCACGATGTTGAATCCAAGTTTAAAGTGGATATATTTAGGCTGAAATCACTTATGGGGAAGTTGTTTTATTGGATAAATATCTATTTGGAATTATTTAAATATAAGTTTCCTCGTATAATAGTCAAGGCTGATGATATTGCCCACGAAGGTCGCCTGGCGATCGTAAGTAATTCTGGATGTTATCTGGGAGATACAAAGGTTGCTCCCCAGGCTAAGATTGATGACGGATATCTGGACATCGTTATCTTTAAAAAAGGCGGTGCATTTAATATGCATCGATATTTTTATTTAGGGCTTTTATCAAATAGGCTTCATGCCTTACCGGATGTTGAATTCCATCGTGCAAAGAAAGTGAGTATTACGAGTCCCGAAAAGGTTCCCGGTTCAATTGATGGCGAGCCATTTGGGTTTACCCCTGCCGAGATTGAGGTCGCCCCGCAGATCCTGCCGGTGATTGTTTCCTAAATTTTAGTCTCATAAATTCTGTATTTCTTGTAAATCTTTGCGCCCATGGCTAATTCAAAGCGGTTTATGAGATCGTTGTCTTCCAAATTCCAGCTCATTTCACACCATTCGTAACCTAATTTTCGCGCCGCTTTCTCGGTCTCGTAACTCAAAGCCGTAATTATGCCCGTGTTCCTGTATTCCTTTAAGATTCCGCCCACTAAAGAACGGCAGCCACTGATTTTGTTTTTATAGTACAAAAACTTTATGATTTCGATCGGCCCCATCCTTCCGTTTAGTTTCTTCAATACTTGATTGAAATCTGGCAAAGTAATACTTAGGCCAATAGGTATGCCTTTGGCTTCAGCGATCAAGACAAGTTCAGGGACAACCAATGGTTTTAATTTTTCAAGCATCAGGTCAATCTCTTCATCGGTCATTGGAACAAAACCCCAGTTTTTTTCCCAGGCAGAATTGTAAAGTTCTTTCATTATTTGCGCTTCCCTTTTAAGATTCTTCATATCCAGCTTGCGGATAGTGATCCCTTCTCTTTCTTTTGACCACTCTGCTAGTTTAATCAAACGTTCGGGCATGCCTTCGGATACGTGTTTAATCAGTGCAAAAAGATCCTTTGCCTTTTTTAAGCCGAATTTTTCCATAAATTCAAGATAATAGGGAGGATTGTAGGGCATCATTATGGTGGGGCTGGAATCAAAACCTTCAAGCAAGAAACCGCACTCATCATTCATACTGGGATTCAGAGGCCCCCGCATAGCCGTCATCCCTTTTTCTTTAAGCCACTCTTGAACTTGACTTAGAAGCAGTTCTGCGATTTTGTGATCTTTAAAGACCTCGAAGAAGCCAAAGAAGCCCACTTGTTCTTTGTGGAGATCGATGTGATTTTGATCAATAATTCCAGCAATGCGTCCAACCACTTTTCCATTTTCTTTTGCCAGGAAAAGTTTTTGTTGAGCATGTTCCCAAAAAGGATTTTTTTGGGGGTCAAGGATAGAATAAACTTCGGAAATCAGCGGTGGTACCCAGTAAGGATCACTTTTATAAATTTGCCAGGGCAAGAGAATAAATTCTTTTAAATCATTTTTTGTTTCAACGAATTTGATTTGCATATAATTATTCCTTACCTGATTTAGTTTTATCTTGTATCATATCAATGATATCTTTAACGGCAATAAACCCTCTGGCTTCCTCATCTGATACTTTGATTGAGAAATCCTGCTCAATTTCAAAAAGCACTTCAACTCTTTCGAGGGAATCGAGATCGAGATCGTCATCAAGCAGACTTTCTTCATCGATAGTTATTTCAGTTTTTTCTTTTTTTACCTTAAGAAAAATGTTTCTGAGCTCTTCCTTAATTTTTTCTCTGGTCATAATTTATCACTCTCCTCATATCGCCTAAGAACAATAACCGAGTTATTCCCGCCAAAAGCAAAAGAATTGGAGATGGCGGTTTTTATAGGCTTGCTCCGAGCCTGGTTCGGCACATAATCCAGATCACATTCGGGATCAGGGGTGTCATAATTAATGGTCGGGGGAATGATGCCGTTTTTAAGCGATAGAATTGAAGCCATCAATTCAATAGCGCCCGAAGCCCCCATACTATGACCTAACATAGATTTATTTGAACTGACGGTTAATTTATAGCTGTAATCACCAAAAGCTTCTTTGATTGCTTTGGTTTCTTCTCGATCATTCGCCGGGGTTGAAGTTCCATGAGCATTTATATAATCAACTTCTTCGGGATTTAGATTTGCATCTTTCAAAGCTCTTTTTATGGCTAAAGCTTGTCCTGCAGAATTTGGAATAGCGATATCAAAAGCATCGCTGCTTGCTCCATAACCTATGATTTCACCATAAATCTTGGCACTCCTTTTCTTGGCAGATTCTAATTCTTCAAGTAATATCAGGGCAGAGCCTTCAGATAAAACCATTCCGTTTCGATTTTTGTCAAAGGGCCGGGATGCAGCTTGAGGGTTGGGATTGCGCGATAAAACAAATCGCATATTTATCCAAGCGCCAAGAACGGAAGGAATAATCGGTGTATCTACGCCTCCGGCAAGTACCCGCCTTTCGGCGCCGAGTTTTATCATTTGATAAGCCTCGCCGATAGCTGCAGTTCCAGAGGCGCAGGCTGCTCCCAGACCATGGTTCCCGCCGGTGAGTTTATGATATATGGATATCATCGAAGGTAAGTTGTTAAACATAGATTTTGTAATGGATGCAGGAGGTATTTTCCTCCAGCCTTCGCGGGCAAAAATAGAAAATAATTCTTCGTGGCTGGCAACGGGCCCAAATCCGGAACCAACTATCACCGGAATGTCTTTTTCTTCTGGACCAATTCCGGCATCATTAATGGTCATGCCGGCCGTCATCAATCCTAAATTAGTGTAACGGTCATTTTTACTGACATTAAGCCCGGGCAGATATTCTTCAAAATTAATATGAGGGATAGGCCCGCCGATTTTGATGGGGAATTCGAATGCATCAAGATTAGACAATCGGCAGATTCCGGACTTGCCATTTACCAGGTTTTCCCAGAGCGTATCGACCCCAATCCCAAACGGCGTGACTGCCGCCATTCCGGTTACAACTACTCGTTTTGTTTTAGTGCTATCTGGATTTTCTGCCATAATCAGATTATCCCCATTTCTTTTCCGACTTCAGAGAAGGCTTCCAAAACTTGGTTTAAATGCTCATCGGTATGAGTGGCCATGTAGCTGGTGCGGATGAGGGCATGCCCTTCCGGGACGGCCGGGCTGATTACCGGCGTGGTAAATATCCCTTTGTTGAAAAGCCTGCCGCACATGTGAACTGCTCGCATATTGTCCCCCACTATTATGGGAATGATGGGAGTCGCGCTTATTCCGGTGTCAAACCCAATCCGCTTGAACTCTTTATGCATTTTATTGGAAATTTCCCATAACCTTTTTCTTCTCTCGGGTTCTTTTTCTATAATTTCCAGCGCTGCCAAGACTGAAGCGGCGCAACTGGGGGGGAAAGCTGCGCTGTATATAAGCGCCCGCGCGTGATGTTTTACATACTCTATCACCTCTTCGCCGGCGGCGATAAAACCGCCGATGGAAGCCAGCGACTTGCTGAAAGTTCCCATGATAATATCCACTTCCTTGGTAAGATTAAAATGTTCGCAGGTACCGCGGCCGGCTGCTCCCATCACTCCCAATCCGTGCGCATCATCGATCATGACTCTTGCATGGTGCTTTTTGGCGAGCTCGATGATTTGAGGTAAATTGGCGATATCCCCTTCCATGCTGAAGACTCCGTCAAAGATGATCAGTTTTCCGCTCTCGGCGGGAAGTAGAGACAGGGTTTTTTCCAAACTGGCCATGTCATTATGCCTATAGCTGGGGGTTCTTCCCCGGGAAAGGCGGCAGGCATCAATGATGCTGGCGTGATCGAGTTCGTCAATGACCGCAAATTCATTTTTCCCAACCAGAGCTGAAATGGTGCCCAGGTTTGCCTGCATCCCGGTTGAGAAGACCAAGGCAGCTTCTTTTCCCACAAATTCAGCCAGTTTCTTTTCTAACTTTTCGTGCAGTTCAGTGTTTCCGGTGAGGAAGCGTGAGCCCACACAGCCCACCCCATATTTTTCTATGGCTGCTATAGCCGCTTTTTTCAGATGCTCATGGTAGCTGAGGCCCAGGTAATTATTGGAGCCAAGCATTATCATTTTTCGGCCTTCCACCATAACTTCCGGCCCCTGGGCAGATGCTAACGGATGGAAATAGGGGTAGTAGCCGCCGGCTTTGGCCGCTTTAGTTTCCGTATAATCTTTGCACTTGTCAAAAAGATCCATTGTCTAAATAACTTTTTTCCACCTTATCGAAGAGACCATTAAAGCCGAAGAAAAAATGAACCAGACAAAAAATAAACTCAATAGTAGGTTAAGCGGGATCGAGAGAAATTTCGCAACAAAATAAAAGATAGGCAAAACATAGCCGTTGGTGGGGACCGTCATACCCTGATAGTAACCTTTTTCAACCCCGACCACTCTAAATCTGGCCAATCTTAAAAGACCGGAGAGGATGAATATTATCATAACCGCGATTCCCAGCGGAGATCTCAGCCCCAAACCGTAGCCGAATAAGGCCGGAGCCACTCCAAAAGAAAGAAGATCAGAAAGATTGTCCAGTTCCTCGCCAAAAGCCGCATCACGCCGCCCCGTCATCCGGGCAACTCTGCCATCCACCCAATCAAAGATGGGACAAAGCAAAAGCAGGACGGCCGCGGCATCAAGTTTATTTGCCAGTGAGAAAAATATAGACAACAAACCCGAAGTCGTACCGGCCAAAGTCACAAAATCAGGCAAAGCTAGCAATTCTCTAAAGGTCCTCAATTTCAATCCTTTCTTGTTAATTATATCATATCCAGCGTTGAGAACGATACCAATCTGCCGTTCTCTTGACCCCTTCTTCCAAAGAGACTTTGGCGCGGAAATCCAGTTCAGCCTTAGCTTTGCTTACGTCGCACACCCAGGCGCTCTGAACCATCGCGCAGGCTTTTTGCCAATTCAAAGTGGCTGGTTTGCCTCTTATTTTTGCAAGCAGATCATTAATAAATCCTATGGCAAGAACCAGCGAATTCGGAAATAGAATTTTAATACATCGGACTCCCAATGTTTTAGCAATCGCATTCATGAATTCGCGGTAGGGGTAGATGCGCTCATCGGCAATAAAATAAATCTGTCCTCTGGCCACTTGCTTTTGCGAAGCCAGCCAGATGGCATCAACCAGATCCTCCACGTAGCACAGGCTTAAATATTTATCTTCCATGCCTATGCAAGGTTCAATGCGCCGGGCGGCAAATTTAAAGAGCGAAAGGAAATCTTCATCCCGGGGTCCATAGACGGCCGAGGGACGAATAATGGTTACTGGCAAAGCTGCCGCATGATTGAGGACTTCGCTTTCTCCTTTTAGTTTGCTGCTGCCGTAAAAGGTAATGGGGTTACAGGAGGTCATTTCGTTTACGGGTTTATCTTTTGTAGTTGGACCGACGACTTCCAGCGTACTCAGATATACAAATCTTTTTATATTGGGATTTTTGCGGAGACAGGTTTCGATCAGGTTTTTAGTTCCCAAGTAATTCGCTTCATCATATTCAGCTTCAGTAAAAGCTCTTTTTGAAGCGGCGGTATGGAAGACGTAATTAACGTTTTTTACCGCTTCATCAAACGAATCCGGATCCGAAAGTTTCCCATAAAAGAATTCCAGAGGCAGATCTTTTATCCAGCGCAGATCGCTGGTTTTTCTCACAAAAGCACGGACCGCAAGTCCTTCCTGGATCAATCTCTGGGCCAGAAAGCTTCCGATAAATCCATTGGCCCCGGTGACAAGAGCTTTTTCCACAGGAGCATTATAGCATAAAGAGCATCACGTCAGCTCGACAGGGCGGCATTTATTTGATAATATTCAATTGAAATTTAACTTTAAATTATTCGATGATTTTATGAGCTAAACACATGACAAAATCTTTAGGCATCTGCATCGGCGCATCAACCATCTCGTTTGTAAAAACCATCGATGGGACCATAGTTTCCTGCGAATCGATCACCCACCATGGAAACCCAAAGCATATCCTGGCCGAATATTTTAATAAGGAAGATAATTTTGATTATTCGGTTGTGGTTACGGGAAGAAAGTTTAAGCATCTATTAAACACCTGTTCAGTTGCCGAACCGGAAGCGATCGAAGAAGCATTGAGGTATCTCGATCTGGCCGGCAAATATGATGTGGTTGCGAGCCTCGGCGGAGAAAATTTCCTGATTTATTATTTGAATCCTAAAGGCGAGATCGCCAGTGTGATCACCGGCAACAAGTGCGCATCCGGGACGGGGGAGTTCTTTCTTCAGCAAATTCGAAGGATGGATCTGGGTATTGAAGAAGCATTAGCTTTGGCCAGCCAGCAATCTCCTCATCTCGTATCCGGCCGCTGCAGCGTCTTCTGCAAAAGCGACTGCACGCATGCTTTGAATAAAGGGATACCAAAGGGAGAGGTGGTGGCGGGACTTTCCAAAATGGTCGCCGGGAAGGTGATTGAACTTCTGTCCAAACAAAAACCTAATAAACTGTTGGTTATCGGCGGGGTAAGCCAGAATGACAGCGTGGTAAGATTTTTGAGGGAAGAATATCCGGAATTATATATTCCTCAAGAAGCGGGCTATTTTGAGGCCCTGGGAGCCAGTTTAATCGGATTGAGGAAGGAAGCAAAGCTTTCTCCGAATATTTTCAAGCAAGAAGAATCACATTTTGCTTTTTTGGAACCTTTGGCCGATGCTCAATCCAAAGTCACTTTTGAATCCATTGCAAAAGACAGGGCAAAAGATGGAGATAAATGTATCCTGGGGTTGGATGTCGGCTCAACGACCACCAAGGCAGTTGTCATCAGGACTGATGATGATGCCATTCTGGCCTCGGTTTATTTAAGAACCAATGGAGCTCCCATCACCGCTTCACTTAACTGCTACGAGGAATTGAAAAATCAAATCGATGGCACGAAGATCAAAATTATTGGTCTGGGGGCCACCGGTTCGGGGCGGCACATCGCCGGTCTGCATGCTTTAACGGACGGAATAATTAATGAAATTATAGCTCACGCTGCCGCCTCCGCCTATTTTGACAAAGAAGTGGATACCATCTTTGAGATCGGCGGTCAGGATGCCAAGTACACCTATCTGATCAATGGGGTAGCCAGCGATTATGCCATGAACGAGGCCTGCTCGGCGGGTACCGGATCATTCCTTGAGGAATCGGCCAAAGAGACGCTGAATATTGATTACCGGGAGATTGGTGAAATCGCTCTCAAAGCCAAAAATCCGCCCAATTTTAATGACCAATGCGCGGCTTTTATTCAAAGTGATATCAAAAATGCCTTGCAGGAGGGGATATCGAAGGAAGACGTAGTTGCCGGTCTGGTGTATTCGATCTGCATGAACTATGCGAATCGGGTGAAGGGCAACCGGCCGGTAGGAAAGAAAGTGTTCATGCAGGGAGGAGTCTGTTACAACCAGGCGGTTCCGATCGCGATGTCGATTTTAATCAACAAGGAAATAATCGTTCCTCCCGAACCCGGCTTGATGGGTGCTTTTGGGGTTGCTCTGGAAGTGAAAAATCGCATCCAGCTTGGCTTGATGACCGAAGAAGAATTTGATCTCGACAGTTTGATTAATCGGGAATTCAGGTACGGTAAAGAATTCGTCTGTGCGGGCGGAGCCGAGAAATGTGATCGGAAATGCCAGATTGCGATGATTGAAGTCGGGGGCGAAAGGTTTCCGTTCGGTGGAGCTTGCAGCAAGTATAATAACCAGAGATTGAATATAAGGACCGATCCCGAGAAGAACGATTATGTAAAGATAAGGCAGGATCTGGTCTTCAGGAAATATGCATCTCATCCGCAAGGGACAGGCAAGACCATCGGGATCACGAAAAGCTTTTTGACGAACACTTTATATCCTTTATATTATAACTATTTTACAAAGTTAGGCTTCAGGGTGGTTCTCTCTGATACGGTGGAAGAGGAAGGCGTCAATAAAATTCGCTCGGCTTTCTGCTATCCGGTTGAAATTGCCCACGGATTATTTCAGGATCTGATAAATAAAAAGCCCGATTATATTTTCCTGCCTCACGTTGTGGAGCTGAACGATCCAAAGGAAAAAAATTACAAGAAAACCTGCGTTTTTGTGCAGGGAGAATGCTATTATCTGAGATCGGCTTTCAAAAAAGAAAAGCTGCCGATCATTTTAAGTCCGGCAATTAATTTTGCAAGGAAAGAAAAAGAGACGATTGCTGTTTTTGTCAATGTGGCAAAACAGCTCGGAAAGAGCAGGAGGGAGGCCATTGTCGCTTATAAATTTGCCGTAGGGCAGCAGGAAGCTATGCTTCAAGAGTTTAAGGAAAGGGGTCGAAGAGCTCTGGATGAGCTGGCAAAGGACAAGGATCAGATTGCGATCGTCCTCTTTGGCCGGCCCTATAACGCTTTTGTTGAAGAGGCGAATATGGGAATCCCGCACAAATTTGCTTCCAAGGGAATAATAGTGATTCCGCATGATTTTCTGTCAAGCGAGCATCTAGAATCTTATGAAAATATGTATTGGTTCACCGGCCAGCAGATATTAAGATGCGCGCGCCTAGTTAAAGATCATCCGCAACTATATGGGACATTTATCACCAATTTTTCCTGCGGTCCGGATGCGTTTATCATTGATTATTTTAGGAAGATCATGGAAAGCAAACCATCGCTGACGCTCGAGCTGGACAGCCATTCGGCGGATGTGGGTTTGGACACGCGTATCGATGCGGCGCTCGATATCATCAAAAATTACATCGAGTTGAATAAGAAGCTGAAGCCGCCGTTTGATGATTCCGGGACCAATAAACCCCTGGAAGTTGTTACGGGAAATAAAGGAGTATACATTATAGATGCGGAAGGCAAAAGCCACAGGATGGATTCGGAAAAGGTGGAGCTGATTATCCCCTCTATGGGACGATTCACCACCCAGGCGATGGCGGCGGTTTTCAAATCGCTGGGAGTGAACGCAATTCCTCTTCCCGTTCCTACCTTGAAAACTCTGAAATATGGGAGAACCGTCGCAGGTTGCAAGGAATGTTTGCCATTCATTTTAACCAGCGGTTCACTGATTCAATATGAAAAAGAACAACGGAAAGCAGGAAAGAAGTTGTTGTTTTTCATGGCTACCAGCTTTGGACCCTGCCGGCTGGGACAATACGCGATCAAACTTAAAGACATTATCGAAGATCTACAATTAAAAGATATCGGAGTGTTTACCTTACTGGATGAAAATTCTTATAAAGGCATGGGAAACAAATTCTTGATCCGTGCGTGGACCGCGCTGGTGATTTCTGATCTCCTTCAGGATATTGAAAATGCAATCCTGGCTCTTGCCGAAGACAAAATTCGAGCAATCAAAATTTTGTTGACGGAATGGGATGGGATAGTCAAAGCCATGGAAAGAGATTCTCTGAGGCAAATATTTAATAAGCTTGAGAAGACGGCTTTTAACTTATCCAAAATCAAGCTCAGAGAACCCTTGAAAAAGGCCAAAGTTGTTTCGCTGATCGGTGAAATTTATGTCAGAAGAGAAGAATACTCCAGGCTTGATCTGATTAAGAAACTGTCGGATAAAGGATTTGTGGTAAAATGCGCTCCGCTTACCGAAGTCATCTATTACAGCAATTATCTTATTTGCAAAAATTCAAAAGCGATAAGAAGTTCTCTATGCGATAGAATTAGAATTTATTTCATCGATAAATTGCAAGTGTTCCTGGAGAGTAAAATAAAAAAGATACTGGCTAAATCGGGTTTAATTGGCGGTGATCCCATTGAGATTAAGAAAACGGTTCAACACGGAAACCGCCTGATCTCCGAATCGCTGTTAGGGGAAGCGATCTTAACCGTGGGGATCGGACTGCGCGAAATCAAAGAAGGGTCGTGCGGCATAATCTCGATCGGCCCTTTTGGCTGCATGCCTTCACGCGTGGCCGAGTCGATCCTGAGCCAGGAAATGTCTTCCCTGCCTTTCCTGAACATCGAGACCGACGGTAATGCTTTCCCCCAGGTCATCCAATCAAAGCTCGAGATCTTTATGCTGCAGGCGGAGAGGTTTCACGAAACCGTGTGCGGATCTCATTTGAGCGGCAGAAAGTTATGTTCAGAAATTTAAAATCGAAATTAAAATTTTTAAGACGGTATCTTAAAAATCCCAAAGAGGTAGGGGCGGTTTTACCGAGTTCCCGCTTTTTAACGGCCAAAATGTTAGAGCCAATAAATTTTGAAAATGCCCAACTTATTATTGAGCTTGGTTCGGGAGATGGAAAGTTCACGCGCGAAATATTGAAGCGGCTGCCAATCAATGCTGTCTTGCTTGCTTTGGAGATAAATCAGGATTTTATTAAAGCCCTGAATATTATTAAAGATCCAAGGCTTAAAATAATCAATGAAAGCGCTGAAAGATTGAACTCAATTCTTGACGACCTCAAGCTGCCGAAGGCGGATTATATTCTCAGCGGGCTCCCTTTGGTTTCTTTTTCTCAAGATTTAAGGAGTCGAATACTGTGCGAAGCGGCGTCAAGTTTAAAACAGAGAGGGAGCTATATCCAATTCACTTATTTTCCTTTCCATAACAAAATCTATAAGAAACATTTTTCAAGAGTGTCGATTGATGGGTTCACATTATTAAATGTTCCCCCCGCTTTTGTTCTGGTGTGCCAAAAATAGCGATTTATTCCCACACCAAAATTTTGGTGTGGGAATAGATTAATTCTTTTATAGATGATACAATGCTTAGCACTGGAATTAAAATGAATTATTTATTGGCATTGGTTTTATTCATAGTTTTTATAGGAGGGTTCCTCGCTTTTTTCTATCGCGATCCGGAACGGATCCCCCCATCCGGAGACATTATCCTTTGCCCGGCAGATGGTTTGGTGATTGATGTATCTCAGGAAGACGGATGGGAAAAAATCGCTATCTTCATGAGCCCATTAAATGTGCACGTACAATGGGTTCCTTATAATGGGAAAGTTATTTCTGTCGAGAGGGTCAAAGGAGAAGCCAAACCCGGGTTCCAGAAAAGTGCCGCCAAAAATTGCCAGGTAATAACCGTACTGGATACTAAGATGGGGAAAGTAGTGGTTAAGCAAATCGTCGGAATATTTGTTAGAAGGATCATTACATTTTTCAAGGTGGGGGACGAACTAAAGGTTGGTCAAAGGTTTGGCCGAATTGCTTTTGGCTCCCGCGTTGAACTGTGGCTGCCGGCTGGCAAGGTGGAAGTAAAAATTAAGAAGTGGCAGAATGTGCTGGCAGGAGTGACAATTGCCGCCGTTCCTAAATAATGTTATAATAATTCCGCTATGCAGCTGAAGTGCCCGATTTGTGAAAATGAAATAGAAATTCCCGATAAAACCGAACCGGGAAAGAGAATTACCTGCCCCACTTGCTTTGCCCAGCTCGGATTATTCAAGCACGGCGGCGTGCAAATTTTGGGTTGCGCTATATGCAAGGATCCGGTTTTTGATCCGGAGAGTTGCGCCCAGTGCGAGCGCCGCCGGGAAAAGAAAAAAATCCTGGAAGAAGGCCGCTTATAATCCCCTCTGTGATATAATCTACACGGACGTATGCTTAAAGACCTCATTATTATCGGAGCCGGCCCGGCGGGAATAACGGCCGCGGTCTATGCCGCACGTAAAAAACTGGATTTTTCCGTTATTTCGAAGGACATCGGCGGGCAGGCCGCCTGGTCGGGAGATATCGAAAACTATACCGGTTTTCAATTCATCACCGGGCCCGATCTGGCTCTAAAGTTTAAAGAACACCTGGAGAAATTTGAATTCGACCTGCGGGAAGGGGTGGTGGTGTCAGGAGCAGAGAGAGACGGGAACAATTTTAAAATCACTACTTCAAATGGGAATACCATGCTGGCTAAGACCCTGATCATTGCATCGGGTAAGCATTCCCGTTTCCTGAATATTCCCGGAGAAGGGGAATTTAAAAATCGAGGAGTAACCTATTGCGCGACCTGTGACGGGCCGCTGTTTGCCAACAAGGTGGTGGCGGTGATCGGCGGCGGCAATTCGGCCCTGGATGCCGCCCTTCAAATGACACGTATCGCTTCCAAGGTTTACTTGATCAACCTTGCTGAAAAGATCACCGGTGATCCGGTAATGCAGGAAAAAGTCGCCGCCTCAAGCAAAGTCGAGATCTTGAATAAAACTAAATTATTAGAAATTTATGGGGATAAATTTGTAAAGGGGATCAGAATAGAAGCCGAAGGGGAAAAACGGGATCTTTCATTGGAAGGGGTTTTTGTGGAGATTGGCTTGGCTCCTAATTCCAACTTCATCGATTTTGTGAAAAAAAATAAACTGGGAGAAATTATTATAAACTGCGCATCTGAGACTTCGGTTCCTGGCGTTTTTGCGGCGGGCGACGTGACCAATGTTCCGGAAAAGCAAATCATCATTGCGGCGGGAGAGGGGGCAAAAGCTTCACTGGCTGCTTACCGCTATTTGTCCACACACAGATCATGAACATTGTTTACGCGCTTTTACTTTCGGCTTTAGCGGGCATGTCCACCGCCATTGGAAGTTTTTTGGGGATCGTGGTCAAGAAACCAGGTCCGCGTTTCATGGCTCTCACCCTTGGTTTTTCTGCCGGAGTCATGATCCTGGTCTCCTTTGTGGAATTGCTCCAGAGCGGTATTGCAACCGTAGGATTTGCCGCCGCCAACGGTGCTTTTTTTGCCGGAATACTGCTGATGTTTGCTGCGGATGCTTTAATTCCGCACGATTACATGGCTGAACATAACCTCCCGGGAACGAAATACCGTGATATTAATTTGGCGCGCACCGGTCTATTTGTGGCTCTGGGCATTGCCATTCATAATTTTCCGGAGGGGTTGGCGGTTTTCGCGGGAGGACTGCACAACTTAAAAGTCGGCATTGCCATCGCGATAGCAATTGCCCTTCACAATATTCCCGAGGGGTTGGCGGTTTCCGTACCGGTCTATCTGGCCACCGGCAGTCGCAGAAAAGCCTTTTTTTGGTCGCTCTTGTCGGGATTGGCAGAGCCGTTGGGGGCGGGCATGGCGGCGCTGTTCCTTATCCCTTTTTTAAATCAAACTGTACTTGGCTTTGTCTTATCCACGGTTGCCGGCATCATGGTGTTTATATCTATCGATGAACTGGTTCCCGCTTCACGCTCCTGCGGCCATGAACATCTCAGCATTTTGGGTTTTGTCATCGGAATGATGGTGATGGCGTTGAGCCTGGGGATCATCGGGGTTTAACATAGAATTTATCAAATAGTTGTAATATAATAAATCACCAGGAGGTGGTAATAGATGGCAGAGATGAAAGATTTATTTCAATCGGCGGACTGGAAAAAAGAAAAACATGTGCCGGTGATCGACGCTCCGGATAAAACAAAAAAAGACAGTTATTTTAAAGTAGCGGTTGCCGTGGGGAAAGAGATACCCCATCCCAACACCAGCGAACATTTCATAAACTGGGTTTCAGTATACTTTTTGCCGAACGATGAAAAATTTCCGTATCAGATCGGAAGATTTGAATTTAGCTCTCACGGAGCCTCGACCCAGGGGCCGAATACCAGCACGGTTTACACGCATCCTGAGGTGGGCCTCAGTTTTAAGACCGATAAATCCGGAACCATTCTTGCCGCTTCCTGCTGCAACATTCACGGATTGTGGCAGAGTTCCAAGGCAATCGTAGTTGAATAGTTTTTCTGTACTTATCGGCGGCAGCGCGGGATACGGCATCGACCGATCGAGCCTGATTTTGGCTCACATTCTAAATCAGCTTGGCTACCGTCTTTATATTTACCGCGATTATCCCTCCCTCATACGGGGCGGACACACCTTTTCGATCATTCGGGCAGCCAAGGAAAGGATCAATGCCCATTCAAATAAGGTAGACTTTCTTCTCGCCCTGAATCAAGATACCTTCGATTCTCATGCCGAAAAATTAAATGATAAGGCCATTGTGCTCTTTGATCCCGATTCAGTGAAGGCGGAAGGGTTAGACGTGCCGATCACTAAAATTATTAGAGAGGAAAAGGCGGCCGAGATAACCCGTAACACCTGTATAATCGGCGCTTTCTGCAAAGCCGCCGGTATCGGCTGGGAAATCCTGGAAAAAGAGATCAAAGCCAACATGCCGAAGGAAACGGAGATCAATCTAAAAGTTGCGAGGAGAGGTTATGATGCGGTCAAAGAGCTGGTAAAAATCGATAGTTTACCTCAGCCGGCTCTGCCGATCCTATCCGGCAATGAAGCCTTAAGCCTGGGCCTCATTAAAGGCGGCTTGAAAACCTACGTTGGTTATCCGATGACCCCTTCTTCTACCATCCTGCATTTTATGGCGGAGGCAGCGGATGAATTTTCTCTAAAGGTAGTACAGCCCGAGAGCGAAATCGGTGTGATATTAATGGCTTTGGGCTTTTCTTACGCCGGGGAAAAGGTGGCGGTAGGGACTTCGGGCGGTGGGTTCTGCCTGATGACCGAAGGGGTCAGCTTTAGCGGGATGGCGGAGCTCCCGCTGGTCATTATAGTTGGACAGAGAACCGGTCCCAGCACGGGATTGCCGACCTATACCGGCCAGACCGAACTGCATTTTGTTTTGAATGCGGGGCAGGGGGAATTTCCTCGCTTTATGGTTGCTCCGGGTGATCCGGAAGAAGCCTATTACTGGGCAACTTTTGCTCTCAACCTGGCGTGGAAGTATCAGATACCTTCATTTATTTTAACGGACAAAACCATGGCCGAAGGAGGCTTTAACTTTGACATCAACTCCATCCAGGACATCGAAGAAGAGCCGCCGCTGCTCTGGGATCGAAAACAACCTTATAAGAGATACCAGGTTACCGAAACCGGGGTCTCGCCGCTGGCTTTGGTGCCGGATAAAGACGCCGTCATAAAGATCAATAGTTATGAGCACGATGAAGCGGGGATAACCATCGAAAACGAAAAAATAACCGCGATGATGCAGGAAAAGCGTCAATTAAAAGGACCGGCTCTGGCCAAAGAATTAGATCAATATGAAACTGTGAAGGTGTACGGTAAAAAGTCCGCCCCCACCGCTATTCTTTGTTGGGGATCAAATAAAGGCGTCTGCGTTGAATTGAGTGATAAGCTCGGCTTAAAAGTCATTTATCCTCTGGTTCTTTCGCCGTTTCCCGTAAAACAATTTCAGAAAGCATTGAAAGGGGTTAAGAAGCTGATCAGCGTGGAGAATAACGCTACCGGCCAATTAATTAAACTTATAAAAATGCATGGATTTGAAGTTGATGAAAAAATATTTAAATATGACGGAAGACCATTTGCTCTGGATGAATTAGAAGAACGACTGAAAAGGGTGCTTAAATGAATCTTGACACTCACGCTCGCAATGACTGGTGTCCGGGATGCGGGAATTTCGCGATTTTGAATGCGGTCAAAGCGGTCCTCACTGAACTGCCGGAGGAGGGAACCCCGCTTGAGAATGTGATTATCTTTTCCGGCATTGGCCAGCACGCTAAAATTGCCGACTATTTAAATGTCAACAGTTTTTATTCACTTCACGGAAGAGCGATCCCTCCGGCAGAGGGGGCCAAGCTTGCCAATCCGAATTTGAAAGTGATTGTTTTTTCGGGTGACGGAGACTCGTACGGGGAGGGGATTGAACACCTGATCTTTGCCGCGAAAAGGAATATCGATATCACGGTTATCGTCCATGACAATCGCGTTTACGCGCTGACTACCGGCCAGTATACGCCCACTTCGCCTTTTGGTTTTAAGGGCCGTTCGACCCCTGAGGGAACTCAGGAGCGCCCGATCAATCCCATGGAGCTGATGCTTGCCAGCGGAGCCACCTATATCGCTCGCGGATATTCGGGAAATATTCCTCTGCTGAAAAAAATAATCAAGGAGGCGATTTCACACAAAGGATTTTCTCTGGTTGAGGTTTTGCAGGTCTGCGTGACCTTTAACAATCTGTACGATTATTACAATAAACATGTATATGAGCTGAAAGATCATGATCCTTCCAGCTACGAAGAGGCGTTGAAAAGGATAAGGGAATGGGATTATAATTCCGAAGCACCCATCTCACTGGGGCTTTATTATAAAAAAGAGATGCCGACATTCGATGACAGCTTTGCTGACAAGGGAACCGGAGTTTTGGGCAGGGAATCGAGAATAAAAGCGTTGTTGAAAAATTATCTCTAAGAGGAGGGATTTATGGTTAATCTAAAAGAAGCCGTGGCCAATGCCATCAAGATGGAGCAGGAAGGGTATGACATCTACATGGAAGCGGCAAAAAAAACCAGGAATAAACTGGGCCAATCTACTTTCAAAGCGGTTGCCGAGAAAGAGCTCGACCATATTCGAGCTATAGAATGTTTCAGTAAAAAGTTTTCAGGGAAAGACGCCATGGTTGGCATTAAAATACCTGAAAAAGTCGATTATATCCGGGCGATCATGCAGGAGCTCAAGGCGGAGATCGAAACCAAGGTGTCGGAGGATTCGGACCTGAGACAAGCTTATGAGATCGCGATGAAACTGGAAAAAAGGAGTTATGATTTATACCAGCAGCTTTCAGGTGACGTCACAGATCCCCAGGTCAAAGATTTTTTTAAGTTTTTAATGAAACAGGAAAATATCCATTACGAACTTTTTCAGGAGACTCTGCAATACCTTGACCGCCCCGGCGATTGGTTCAGGGAAAAAGAAAGATGGATAGTTGAAGGGTGAGGAGAGGAGGAAAGTTAAATGAAAAAATACGTCTGTCTCATTTGCGGATATGTCTATGATCCGGCGCTAGGCGATCCGGATGGAGGGATCCCAGCCGGGACAGCTTTTGAAGCTCTGCCCGATACCTGGGTCTGTCCGGTTTGCGGTGCGCCCAAAGACCAGTTTGAAGAGGAGGCTTAAAATGAAAAGTTTGAAAGGGACGAAGACAGAGAAGAATCTTTTGGCTTCTTTTGCGGGAGAATCACAGGCCAGGAACCGATATGCTTTTTTTGCCAGTGTGGCAGTGAAAGAAGGTTATGAACAGATCGCCGCCCTATTTTTGGAGACGGCGGAGAATGAGAGAGAGCACGCGAAGAGATTTTTCAAGTTTCTGGAGGGAGGAGATGCGGAAATTACTGCCGTATATCCGGCGGGAATAATAAAAGAAACGGCCGCCAACTTGCTGCACGCGGCGGAAGGGGAGAAGCTGGAGTGGTCAAAAATTTATCTGGATGCAGAAAAGATTGCCCGGCAGGAAGGGTTCGAAGAGATCGCCAGTGTTTTTAAGGAGATTGCCGAAGTAGAGGTGCAGCATGAGAGGCGTTACCGTAAATTGTTAAGCAATGTGAAAGAGGGGAAGGTTTTTAAAAGGGATGCGGTGACAAAATGGAAGTGCCGCAATTGCGGCTACGTTCACGAAGGGAAAGAAGCGCCGGAGAATTGCCCGGCCTGCGCTCATCCCCGGGCTTATTACGAATTATGGTGTGAGAATTATTAATAGATAAATTGCTCTACAAAGTTGCCGCCTTAATAATATTCGTTTTAGCTTATCTCCTATTCGTCTTTTTGCCGCAAAGAAGGACTCCGGTCGCGGTTGCAGCGGCGGTTTTACTGGTCCTGACCGGCATAATTTCTTTTAAGGAAGCGTTTTTTGCTATTAACTGGAATGTGATGGGGATATTTGTCGGGACTTTGATGGTAGCGGATATATTCATGGAGAGCAGGGTTCCCGCTTATGTGGCCGAAATCATTGTCGATCGCGCCAAAAATACCGCCTGGTCTATACTTTTTATCTGTTTATTAACCGGTTTCATTTCTGCCTTTGTGGAAAATGTGGCCACGGTCCTGATCATCGCGCCGGTTGCGCTGTCACTGGCTAAGAAGCTGAAGATCAATCCCATGAACATGATGATCGCCATCGCGGTTTCGAGCAATCTCCAGGGAACGGCCACTCTTATCGGCGATCCGCCCAGCATGCTTTTGGGCGGTTTTACCGGTATGAATTTTATGGATTTCTTTTTCTATCGGGGTAAGCTGAGCATATTTTTTGCGGTGGAGCTGGGCGCGCTGGTTTCATTTTTTGTGCTTTACTTTATTTTTAGACATCAGAAGGAAAAGCTGAAACTGGTGCGGGTCGAGAAAGTAAAGTCATGGATCCCGACCATGGTTTTGGTTGGTTTAATTATTTTGCTGGCGGCTGCTTCTTTTTTCGGAACCGGATTTTCATATTCAGCGGGAATAATCTGTATGATTTTTGGTGTCTTTTCTTTAGTTTGGAGAAGACTTACATATAAAGGCTCTTTCATGGAAGGGATAAAGATTTTAGATTGGGAAACCACGCTGTTTTTAGCGGGGGTTTTCATCCTGGTTGGCAGCATCACTCTGACCGGCTGGATAGAAATAATTTCGAATTCTCTTTCGAATCTAGTTGGTCAAAATATTTTCTTGGGCTATACCTTGATCGTATTTATTTCGGTTTTACTATCAGCGTTCATTGATAATGTTCCGTTCCTGGCGGCCATGCTGCCGGTGGCCGTGTCCATGTCGATGAAGCTGGGAATTAATCCTTCGCTTTTCCTTTTTGGTTTATTGATCGGCGCCAGTTTGGGAGGCAATATAACGCCTATCGGAGCCTCCGCCAATATCGTTGCTTGCGGGATCCTTAAAAAAGAAGGTTATGCGGTAAGTTTTCGTGATTTCATGAAGATTGGACTGCCTTTCACTTTGACGGCGGTGAGCGCGGCTTACCTTTTTATTTGGTTCGTCTGGCGATAGCGAGGAAAGATGATTGCACAGCGGAAGCGAGGGGAGTATAATTTCATCGCGATTAGAGGAGGTTTGATATGGCAAAAAAATTGTGGATTATCGGATGCCTGATTTTGTTAACGATTCCGGCCTGGGCTGCCAATATTGATATTTCCGGGCGCGCCGGAGTTTACACTCCCACTCAAGCCGGGGCCAGCCCGACCATGATGTACGGGGTGTCAGCGGACTATCGCCTCAATGAAAATTTATCAGTTCGCGGCGCTCTGGAGACAACCACTTACACCGCAAATAACGTTCAATACGCGTTCACTCCGGTGACGCTGGACTTAATTTATAGCCAGAGCTTTGGAGAAAATCTGCATCCCTATGCCGGCGCCGGCATGAGCTACAACTCAACCACTTCGGGCGGCTCCACTACCCAGACGGCCGGTGCGCAGACGGAAGTCGGCATCAGATACAACCTGGGAGGCTTTTCTGCCGGCTTTGAATTAAGGTACCTGATTCCCGATCTCAATCATACTGACATGGGGAGTTCATCTTACAACGGTTATGCTACCGGTTCCTTTTCGCAAAGTTTAAGCTTTTAACGAAGGAGGTGACAAGTATGATGATGGGAGGCTATTTTGGCGGTATTTTTATATTTTGGTCGCTTTTGGCAATAGCGCTGCTCTTTGGTTTTGCTCACATAATATGGGTTATATCAATTAAGGAATCCGCGGCCACAAAGCTTATCGGACAGATATTGTCAATTGCAATTGTGGTATTAACGCTTATTCTCTTTTTGTATGGAGCCATCTATGGCGGAAGAATGATGAGTGGCGGCATGATGGGCCCCAGTATGATGCGCATGGGTGAAAAAGAACGTGGCGAGATGATGAAAGAAATGATGAAAAGCCCGGAAATGCGCAAAATGATGAATAGGTAATATTCATTAATTTTAAATAGCATGCGATTTAATGAATGGCTGCTAACCCTGTTTTCTCCGGGAAAGGAACCTTCTCGAAAGTTGGTTGGTTATCTGGAAGCTTGGGTAAGCATCGCTGGGAATATCTTTCTTTTTATTTTCAAATTCCTATTTGGCATTGCTTTAAATAGCATCGCGCTCGTGGCAGATGCATTCCATTCCCTTTCTGATGTGCTGACTTCAGTAGTGGTGCTGGTGGGATTCATGGTTGGCGGCAAACCTGCCGACAAGGAACATCCCTTTGGTCACGGCCGGGTGGAACAAGTAGCTACGCTTTTAATTGCCTTTATGTTGGCGGTAGTTGCCTACGAGCTGGGCAGAAGTTCAATTGGAAGGATGCTAAGCCCGCAGCCGGTAAAGTATAGCTTCTGGGTGGTTGTTTTCCTGGTACTATCCACGCTATTCAAAGAATGGATGGCCCGCTTTTCTGTCTACCTCGGAAAAAAGATCAATTCCAGCGCACTGATCGCCGATGCCTGGCACCATAGAAGCGATGCGGTGGCTTCATTTTTAGTGGCGGTTGGTTTGGTGGTTATAAGTTTGGGCAGATTTGCATATCTGGATGGGGTTTTGGGCTTAGGAGTAGTGTTTCTTCTAGTTTGGGTGGTATATGATCTGGTACGATCGGCCTCGAGCTTTTTGATCGGCGAAGCGCCCGCGGAAGAATTTGAGATCAAGATCCGGAATGAGATCCTTTCCCTTCCCGGGGTTTTGAACTACCACGACATAAGATTTCATGATTATCAAAATCATAAAGTTTTATCTTTACATGTGGAAGTCCAGCACGATCTTACCGCCAAAGAGGCGCATAAAATAGCGCTGGAAGTTCAGGATAAGCTGAAAAAGAGTATCGGAGAAAGTGTGGATGTGACCGTTCATATTGATCCGTACGGTGAGAGGGAGGATTAGAGATGCTGGACCGGGGCCGGGTCTTTAAAATTGAGAAGAATTTGGCCTGGGTTGAGTTCGCTTCTTCTTCGGCCTGTGCTCAATGTGGCGCCTGTGCCGCGGCCGCTTCGGGAAAAATGGTATTCGAAGCGGAAAATACGATCGGAGCAAAAGCAGGCGACCTGGTAGAAGTTGAAATTTCAACCGCAACCAAGGTGATGCTGCCGATAATAACTTTCGGATTGCCGATCCTTTTATTATTTATAGGAGTTGCGATCGGAAGCCTGGTTTCCGAAGCCATAGGAATAATTTTGGGAATAATCTTCCTGGTGCTAGCTTTTCTGGTCCTTAGGCTGATAGACCGGTTTGCTTCTAAAGCTAGTAAATTAAGGGGAAGGATCGTGAGGAAAATATGAAAGCGGTTATCAACATTTCAGGGATGTCTTGTGCTTCCTGTGTTTTGGCGATAGAAAACGCCTTAAAATCCTTTAAGGGTGTAATTGATGCACGGGTAAATTTTGCTTCTGAAAAAGCAACGGTTGAATACGATCCGGGAGTTACCGATGTTCCTGCCATTGAAAAAGTGATTGAAGCGACCGGGTACAGCGTCATCAAACCCAAGGCCGAAAGCATTGAAAAAGAAAAAATATTGAATCTCAAGGTTATCGGAATGGATAATTCCCACTGCGTGGGAACGGTGGGCGGCGCGATCTCAAGCCTCCCCGGAATCGTATCCAAAGATTTGCGGGTTAATGAGCGGGCGGTTATTAGATACGATCCTTCCAGAGTTACGCCAAAAGAAATAAAAAAAGTGATCGAAGAAGAAGGTTATACGCCGATTGAGGAAGAGGAAATTACCGTTGATACGGAGCGGGAAGCGCGAGCAAGAGAGATTCGCAATTTGCAAAATCGCTTTATCGGGTCTCTGATTTTGAGTTTGCCCCTGCTTTATTACATGTTCCATTTGTTGCTGGGGTGGCCGATGCCGGAATTTATGATGCAAAACGCGGCAACGGTTGAGCTGCTGCTGGCGACCCCAATTATGCTTTTCGGGAGCATATTTTTCACCCGGGGAATGGTTTCTTTGCTTAAGACCAAGACCGCCAATATGGATACTTTGGTTTCCATGGGGGTGGGCGCAGCTTACTTATATAGTTTATACGTGACTATAGCCATTTGGCTGGGGAATGCTTCTCTGGGGATGGGAGATCTTTATTATGAAGTGGCCGGTTTTCTGATAACTTTTATTTTGCTTGGAAAGTATCTTGAAGCGATAGCAAAAGGAAGGACTTCGGAAGCTATAAAAAAGCTCATTGGATTGCAGGCAAAAACGGCAATCGTAATTAAAGCTGGTAAGGAAATAGAAATAAGAATTGAAGATGTGCAAGTGGGGGACATGGTGGTGGTTAAACCGGGCGGTAAAATTCCGGTAGATGGAATTGTTATCGAAGGTTATTCCAGCATAGATGAATCGATGGTTACGGGAGAAAGCATTCCGATTGAAAAGAAAATGGGGGACAAAGTAATTGGAGCAACTATTAATAAAACCGGTTCTTTTAAATTTAAGGCCGAAAAAATTGGCAAGGATACTTTCCTGGCGCAGGTCATTAAGTTGGTCGAAGAAGCACAGGGGAGCAAAGCTCCCATTGAAGAGCTGGCAGATAAAATTTCGGCCTATTTTGTGCCCGCGGTTGGTTTGATCGGAGCAGCTTCATTTGTTGTCTGGCTGCTGGCCGGGCAGAGCTTCGTTTTTGCGCTCACTACTTTTATTGCGGTCCTAATTATTGCTTGTCCCTGCGCGCTGGGGTTGGCGACACCCACCGTGGTTATGGTTGGGACTGGCTTGGGGGCGGAGCACGGCATCCTCATAAAAAGTGCGGAAGCCCTACAAAAAGCCGGGAGTCTTGATACCGTGGTTTTTGATAAAACGGGAACGCTCACCAAAGGAAAGCCGGAAGTTACCGATATTTTTGTTGCCAGTCAAGTGTCACCAGTCTCCAGTCGAGATTTACTTTTTCTTGCTGCCGTATCAGAAAAGAAGTCGGAGCATCCATTAGCAGAAGCGATACTTAAAAAAACTAAGGGAGAAGGAATTGAGGTCCCGGATCCAGAGAATTTTAATTCCATTTCAGGTAAAGGGGTGGAAGCAAAGTTCAAAGGCGAAGATATTTTATTGGGCAACCGTAAACTGATGCAGGATAGAAAGATTGATTTAAAAGGACTGGAAGGCAAAATTCAAGAGCTTGAGCAACAGGGAAAAACGGTAATGATAGTTGCTAAAAGCAATATGGCCATCGGGCTGGTGGCTGTAGCCGACACCTTAAAACAGTATTCAAAAGAGGCGGTTAAAGAACTTCATCGCATGGGGAGAGAAGTAATAATGATAACCGGGGATAATCAAAGAACCGGAGAAGCAATAGCTAAACAGGTTGGTATCGATAGGGTTTTGGCCGAAGTATTACCTCAAGATAAAGCGGAAAACATAAAGAAACTCCAGGCCGGAGGGAAAAAGGTGGCGATGGTAGGGGATGGCATTAATGATGCTCCCGCTCTGGCTCAAGCCGATATCGGTATTGCCATTGGTTCAGGAACGGATGTTGCAATTGATACCGGTGAGATCGTTTTGGTAAAAGAAGATTTGCGCGACGTGGTCACCGCGATAGATCTGAGCGCTTATTCAATGAGAAAAATAAAACAGAATCTTTTCTGGGCGTTTATTTATAACAGCTTGGGGATCCCGATCGCGGCGGGGGTTTTATATCCCTTTACTGGCTTTCTATTAAATCCCGTTATTGCCGGCGCCGCCATGGCCTTCAGTTCGGTTTCGGTCGTAACCAATTCCCTTTTGATGAGAAGATTTAAACCCCGGATAAGATAAGATCGAAGCGAAAGTTACTTCAAGCAGCGTTTTAAGTTCTTTAATAGTTATGCTAAGCGGCGGCATGAGGATAATTACATCCCCCAAGGGACGAAGGATCACGCCGCGCCTGCGAGCTTCTAAAATGATCTTATGCCCAATCCTGGCTGAGGATGGGAATTCTTCTTTGGTATTTTTATCTTTAACCAGTTCAATGCCAACCATCATGCCGCACTGACGGATATCGCCAACGTGCTTTAGATTTCTAAACTTTATAAGCTTCTTTTGGAGGTAATTAATAAGAGTTCTGGTTTTCGTTATAACTCCATCTTTCTTAAATATTTTAAGTGAAGCTAAGGCGGCGGCACAACCCAAAGGGTTGCCGGTATAGGTGTGGCCGTGATAGAAGGTCCTTTTTTCTTCGTGCTTTCCTAGAAATGCATTATAGATTTCGTTAGTGGTCAAAGTGGCCGCGACCGGCAGATAACCGCCAGTTAATCCTTTTGCCACACACATGATATCGGGAGAAATCCCCTCGCGTTCGCAGGCGAACATTTTACCGGTGCGGCCGAATCCGGTGGCTACCTCATCGCAGATCAAAAGAATATTGTATTTGGTGCAGAGCCTGCGGACCGTTTTTAAATAACCCTTGGGCATCACCAGCATCCCTGCCGCGGCCTGTACCATCGGCTCAACGATCATCGCGGCAATTTCCCGGTGATGTTTATTCATAATATTTTCAAGCTGCCTGAGGCAAGGTTCGGAACCTTGCTCGCATTTTTCCGGACAGCGATAGCAGTAGGGTGAAGGTGCTTTAAAAGCCTTAAATAGTAGAGGTTTATATATTTTATGAAAAAGATCGATCCCGCCAACCGAAACCGACCCGATGGTATCCCCATGATAGGCATTAACAAGAGTAAGGAATTTTGTTTTAAGCTTTGAGTTTGTTTGTTGCCAATACTGAAAAGCAATTTTGAGGGCTATTTCAACCGCCGTCGATCCGTTGTCCGAGAAAAAAACTTTGTTCAGCCCTTTAGGGGTTATTTCAACCAGCTTTTTGGCAAGTTCAATGGAGGGGATATTCGCCAATCCCAAAAGAGTGGAGTGGGCTACTTTGTCCAATTGCGCTGTTATGGCCCGGTTTATTTCTTTTTTGCGGTGGCCGTGAACCGTTACCCAGAGCGAAGAGATACCGTCGAGATATCGATTGCCTTCGGTATCAAAAAGGTAGTTACCTTCTCCACGTTCAATGATCAACGGGTCCCAATCCTGCATCTGGGTAAAAGGATGCCAGACATATTGCTTATCCCATTCAAGTAAATCTTGATTTCTGTCCATATTTAATAAAGTTCTTTGATGATTATTTCTCGGCCGGAGATGATATGGATATTCATTGATCCGCAAGCAGAACAGTTAAAACGTTTGTATTTTGGATCGAATTCTTTTGCACAGTCCGCACATTCCGCCTTGAGTGGTATGATCTCAAGTTCAAATTTCATTACCTGGGCGGCGGTGCCGGTAGACGCGGCGACAAAAAGTTCTTTGAATTCCTCCGGATCGGATATCAGGGTCTCACCGATAGCAACTTTTGTATAATAAACCCTGTCTATCCCTTTTTGGGCAGCTTCGTCATTGACTTTTTTCAAAACCTCTTTGGCTAAAGCTAGCTCATGCATGCTAGAATTTTATCACAAATTCCAGCCCGAATAATCCCTCAAATGTTACATCGATTTCAGCTTGGGTATTGCTTAGTAAGGTTTTGATGTGTTCCATAACCGGTACTCGATCATCTATGGTCGCTTTTAAATCAGGGCTGGAGAAGGCAGTTGATAAACCAAAGATTTTAAATCTAAAAGTGCCCGCAGCGTAACCAATAAATATGTTGCCTCCGGCCAGATCTTCGGAATTGTAATCCTGATGCCAAACGGCCCTGGCTATGTGATCATGAAAGAGGCCTTCGCTTAGATCTCCTAAAGCAAGGTTCCCTTTTCTTTTGTCGAATACATATTTCACATTCACTTCGCCTTTTTCTTTTATGAAAGCCAAGCATTCCAATAGTTTTTCTGCAGTTACCACAAAAGGAGATGAAAAAGGCATCGGTTTTGGCGGAGCAATGGGCGGAGCAATGATTGATTGAACTGGAGCGTATTGCACCTTTCCTGTATCTGCCAGATTCTTTATCACTAAAGGCGTTGGCTCGGGTATGGATCGCCCAAGGAAACGAAGTATTCTATCTCTTATTTTAATTCCCATAATTTAATCCGGCATTCAAATCTATTATCGAGCGGGGATTGAATAAATTTCAGTAAAAATATGAGGGATTGAAAAGTTATTCTATCAGTTGCTTTAGCTCAATCAGGTCGTCGATCAAAAAATCCGGATCGGCGCTTTTAAGTTGATTGCGGGTATGAAAACCATAGGTCACGGCACAGGTTTTAACTTTGGCATTTTTCCCAGTTTCTATATCCACTATCATGTCCCCGATAAATAGTGCACGATCAGGAGAGATTTTATGCTTTTTTAATACATCAATTATCGCGCAGGGGTCCGGCTTCAGGCAGGGAGCCGAATCGCCGCCAAGGATCTCCGCAAAATAACGATCGATCTCATGGTTCTCAAGTATCCTTTTAATAAATTCGTCCCTCTTATTAGAAATGACGATCTTGATCTTATCCTTAAAATATTCAAGCATGTCTTTAACCTGAGGATAAAGCAGAACCTCTTCTATGAATTTCAGGTTATATTGGTAATAAATTTCCTGGGCGATTTTGATTTTTTCAGGGTCATCGGTACCGATGGAGCCGGACACCAGAGGTATTTCTCCAAAGCCGATGTGTCGACCAATTTCTTCTTTGGTCTTGAAAGGATAGCCAAGCTCTTTGAGCATGGCCTGGATAGCTTCGATTGCCGCTGGCAGAGAATCAGCGATGGTGCCATCGAAATCAAACATTATTAAATCAATTGGTATGGTTCTAGGGATGAGCAGGCCCTCCTTTGTAACCTTCGAGCTTAAAACCACGATAGTTGTTAGTTATATAATCTTCAATCAGGTAAAGGCGAAGTTCCGGAAAATCGGTGATCTTTTCAAAGTATGCTGATGCCTTTTTACGGAAGGTTTCGCTGTCTTCTCCGTAATATAGAATGTTTTCCCCTCTTTTGAGATTGGGAATACCCCATATTTCATACTGTTTCTCTCCCCAGGGCCATCCAAATTTCAAAAAACCGGTGGCCATATAGGTTTGTCGCCTGGTAAAAAACTCTAGAAGAGAAGCTGAAGCATAGGTCCTGGCAAAGATTTTTTCTCCCGGAAGTATGAGATTATAATTTTTGGGGTAATTCTTCTGGGAGAGCATGATCCCGGGTGAAATCCAAAACAGGATAGCTATGACCAGAAAAGTGAAAAGTGAGATCCAGGTTATGAACTTTTTCCACCCTTTGCCGTTTTCCACCAAATAAGCTATTGCCAATGGCAATAAGCCTATATATCCGACAGAAGGCCAGTGCGCCCAGATTTTCACTTTAAAAGAAAGAAATAAGAATAATAATAGTACCGGAACCGAAAAACAAAATAAAACCCTGGATAAATCGTCACGTTTTAAACTAAATTTAGAAATGCCATAAAGCGCAAAAAGTAAGAAGGGGGTGAAATGGACGAGCTGATCAGCAACGAAAGATAGAACGTGCTGTCCGAAGGGATCGCTGGTGAGCTTGGTGCTGTGGAAGACAAAGGACACCCATTGGTTTTGACTGTTCCAATACAAGACGGGGGCGAAGAAAAGCAGTGAAATTATTAAAGCAAGATAGGGTTCTTTTCTTTTTAACCAGTAGCGATTGGCCGGAGATAGAACAAAAAATAACGCCAGACTGGGCCAGAAGAGGAACATGGTATATTTGCTCAGATATCCAAGGCCTAAAATTAAAGTCAGTCCATACCACCACGAAGCTTGTTTGGTTTTTATTATTTTGATAGTTATTAAAAGCGCAGCGGTCCAGAACAAAGCTAATGGTAGTTCGACAAACATGGTTAGCCAAATTATCAAAAAATGCGGTATCAATTGAAAGAGCAGGGCAGACCAGAAGGCGATTTTTTCATTGAAGACTTCCCTGGCGATAAGGTAGATCAGCACACTGACGAACAAGGTAATAATAATTGCTCCCAATCTCAGCATAAAAAGGTTTTCTCTTCCAAAAGTAGTTAAAAAGTTTATGTAGGCCACCATCGGCGGGTGATCTACATAGGAAACGGCCAAATGTTTTGACCAGAGCCAGTAATAGGATTCGTCAGCGGTGAGAGGGAAGAGCATCGATAGCCACAAGCGGACGACTGAAGCGATGGCTAAAAAGATGATCAAAGTTAAAGGCATATTATTATTATCGCACGGGACAGCAAAAAATCAATCGAAGTTTTATGTTATAATTTTAAGTTAATGGACAAACAGGCGTTTGAGTCGGTGTCAGTTATTCTGCCCGTTATCAACGAGACCGTGTCGCTCGAGAAAACGGTTGGGACCATTCTCTCCGATTGCGGCAAGGACATTTTGGAGTTCATAATTGTGGTTTGCGATAAAACCATGCCGGAAAGCATGGCGGTCTGCGAGCAGCTTAAAAAAAAGCATGGGGAACGCGTAAAAATCCTTAAGCAAAAACTGCCTTTTCTGGGTGGAGCTATGCGGGATGCATTTGATCAGGCCTCCGGCAGCCATGTCCTGATGATGGCGAGCGATATGGAAACGCCGCCGGACCGAGTCAAGGCATTTATTGCCGCCGCTAAAAAGGAGCCGCGCGCCATCATCACCGGTTCGCGCTGGATCGCCGGCGGCGGATTCAAGGAATATAGTGGCCTGAAATACCTGCTCAATTTTATTTTTCAACGCCTCTTTTCCCTGCTATACTTGACGAAGCTGACCGACATGACCTACGGATATCGATTATTTCCGACCTCCCTGGTCAAGGAAATCCGCTGGGAAGAGCTGCGCCATCCGTTCCTCCTGGAGACGATCGTTAAGCCGCTGCGTTTGGGGGTCAAGGTCGAAGAAATCCCGACCAAATGGCAGGCACGGAGCGAAGGCGGTTCGCAGAACACTTTTTGGCGGAATTTTGAGTATTTCCGGATCGGGCTCAAGACCCTGTTTTATGATCGTCAAAGGATATTGAAATGAAAAAGGTGATCGTATCGACCAGCATAAATCCGCCGACCGAAGCGATCGAAAAATTTGATGCCATGGCCGACTGGACCCTGGTGGTTATCGGGGACCGCAAAACCCCGGCGGGCTATCGGCTAAAGCGCGGGGTTTACGTCGGCCCGGCGGAACAGGAAAAATATGATCGGGAGCTCTCAGACGCCATCGGCTGGAACTGCATCCAAAGGCGGAATTTCGGGCTACTGTGGGCCCATGACTTGGGCGCCGATCTGGTGGCACTGATTGATGATGACAACATTCCTTATCCTGATTGGGGGGAGAACATTATTCTGGGGAAAACAGTGGAAGTTAACTATTATGAAACCGATTTGCCGGCGTTTGACCCGATCGGCGCTACCAATGAAAAACGGCTGTGGCACCGCGGCTATCCGCTGCAGCTGGTTCCCAAGCGCGATTATAGCCAGCGCTCTAAAAAGAAAATGAGCTTCGATGTTCAGGCCGATTTCTGGGACGGCGATCCCGATATCGACGCGGTTTGCCGGATGATATATAAGCCGGAATGCAAATTTGAACCCTCCGCTTTCCCCATGGCAGCAGATAAAGTGGCGCCATTTAACTCACAGAATACTATTATTGAGGGAGAACTGTTGAAGGATTATTTTTTATTCCCGCAGGTGGGCAGGATGGATGACATCTGGGCGGCTTATTACGTGCAGGCCAGGGGCGCAAAATTGGTATTTAACCGTGCCTCAGTTTATCAGCAAAGAAACGAGCATGATCTGGTGGTCGACATGAAACGGGAATATCTTGGCTATGAGAATAACTTAGAAATCGTGACCCGGTTGCCCGGCGATCCGGACATCATCTCGAATTATCTTCCTCCCGCGTCACGAGCGGCGTTCGCGCTCTACCGGAGGCATTTCAATGCGTAAGGTCCTGGTCACAGGCGGTGCGGGTTTTGTCGGACGTCATGTGGTGGAACGTTGCCTGAAGATGGGGGACGAGGTTCATTGTGTTGATAAGATCGCGCTGTTCACCGGGGGGCTCGATCCGAAGGAGTGGCAGTTGTTTAATCCCTATGACCACAAAAACTTTCACTTTTACCGGGAAGACTGCCGGGATTACTTTAAACGGGTCAAAGATACCGATTTTGATTACTGCTTCCATCTGGCGGCAATGGTCGGCGGGCGCGAGATGATCGAGAACAATCCGCTGGCGGTGGCAGACGACCTTTCCATTGATGCGGAGTACTGGCAGTGGGCGGAAAGAACCCGGCCGGGAAAGACCCTCTGTTTCAGCTCGAGCGCGGCCTATCCGATCAAATACCAGCGCAGCGAAAACTATAAGCTTCTTTCCGAGGACATGATCTCGTTTGAAACGGATATCGGCATGCCCGATATGAGTTACGGCTGGGCAAAGCTGACCTGCGAATACCTGGCAAAACTCGCTTATGCTAAACATGGATTGAAATCCATCATTTACCGGCCTTTTTCCGGATACGGGGAGGATCAGGACGATTCTTATCCTTTTCCGGCGATCTGCAAACGCGTCCTGGCCAATCTGGGAAAACCCAGCATCATAGTTTGGGGAAGCGGCCGGCAGATGCGCGATTTCATCCACATCGATGATTGCGTCGAGGCGATCTTTAAGACCATGGATAAGATTGACGATGCGGGCGCGGTTAACTTATCGACGGGTCTTTATACCAGCTTTATTGATTTTGCTAAATTAGCGGCCGAGATCTGCGGATTCTCTCCCGAAGTTCGCGGCACTTCGGATAAACCGGAGGGAGTGTTTGCCCGGGCCGGTGATCCCGCTAAGTTGAAACAGCTGGGGTTCACGCACGCGATAGGCTTTCGCAGCGGCGTTGAACGGGCCTTAAAAAGATTCCAAAACCTCGGCTAATTAGAGACCAGGCGGGAATAGTTATCTTCAGCGATAATTTTATCCTGCTTCAGACCAAGCTTCTTCCAGCTTTCTGTGTCGCTTAAAACAATCGCTTTTTCTTTCGCCAGATTTTTCAGTAATTCCTTTTTATCCCAGAAATATTTGTCTGCCGGGCCGGCCATGAAGTCGACCCAGAAAAGATCGGGGCTGTAGAAGAGCTGGCGGTCCGGCGGACGGTAGATATAAAACTTCGCTCCCTTTTCTCTTTGTTCCTTAATTAGGCTTGGCCAGGTGACGTCAGGGTTAAAGGCGTGTGCGATGAGTTTGGTGTTGTAGAAGAGAATGCCGTAGGAAAGGCAGATCAAAGCGAAGGCGGTAGCGAATTTTCCACTTGTCGGCTTCCAGAAATAGATGGTTAATACGAACAAAGAGATAACAAAAAGCCCGATCGGAAATATTGCCGCGGAAAGGTCAAAACCCTGGGGGTTCCTGGGATTGAAGAGCAGGGCAGTGAAGATAATAGAAAAAACGGCCAGGAAGAATATCTGGAAACCTGCGACTGAAGGTCGCGGTTTCCAGGAGTTGGAGATAAGTTTTATGCCTGCTAGTATTGCCAAGGGCGGCACCAAGACCGTAAAGGTTCTGAGATCGTTCTGGCGGTAGAAGAAGAGCAGGAACAATAAATTCGACCAGAACCAGAGGTTGCAGAAAGTATTTAAATTAAGCTTGCTGAGCCTCAATTTGAGGGAAGAGAAGAAGAGGGGCGTCCACGGGAATATCGTGATCAACAAAAATCCGATGATCGAGTAGTGAAAACCCAATCCGAGATAGGCCACATTGTATTTGCTCTGGAGGGTGATACTTTTCAAGTAGGGAAGCCACTGATCGTGGAGGGCAAAACGTTGAAGGTAAAGGACCCCTCCCACAATAATTGAAAAGAATAGGGAATAGAGTAGCGCGTAACGCGTAAATAAAATATTCAATAATTTCTTTCTTGCCGCAGGGTTAAAGGCCAAAAGGAAGAGCACCGTTAGCCCTGGAAAAAGAATGCCGAAGCCGCTCTTGGTCAAGGCGCCGGCGGCAAGGGATAGGGTGAGGGGTATGATGTGTACGGGGTCATTCTTTTTAAGGAAAGCATAGAGCGAGAAATGCGCGGTCATGACAAAGAGCGTCAGCAGGACATCGAGCTTCGGGGCGCGGGAGTAGACGACCAGGCACAAACTGGTCGCGGCGATAAGGGTTGCATAAAGTGCTAATTTTCTATTCGCAAATCGGGAAAGGAACAGGAATAGGATCAGGAGAAGGATAAGGTAGTAGATCACATTCGGGAAGTGGACCGTCAGTTCATTAACGCCAAAGATCTTTGGGAACCACGCCAGCAGCCAGATGCCCAGCGGCGGCTTGTCGAGAAAAGAGGAAAGGTCGCCAGGAGTAACAAACTGTGCCAGCCACTGGTTGTGAACCACTGCGTTTTTCACCGCTAAGGCGTAAAGGGACGCATCGTCGTTTTGCAGAGAGTTGCGGGGAAGAGTTGCGAATGACGCTAATATAAAAAGACAGAGGAGGAGGAAAAGGCAAAGGCGGAGATTCATGGGATCATCCCGCCTTTGAAACCTTCGCAGATAAAGATCTTGGTCTTGGTGGGGATATCAGCATCCTTGGTAAAGATCCTTTTTTTGGGTTCAATCCGCACTTTCCTGAAAAGGGGCTTGAGCCTTTCGTGCAGTTCGGCGGTATTTTCTCGGGCAAAATAGATCACATTATCTCCTTTTTTTATGTCGGGCGTTCCCCAGACGTCCATTTCCTTGCTCAGGCCCGGGGGAGCATAGGCTTTGACCCTGCCGTGAAATGAAACTAGGCCGAAGGTTCCAATATCATTTGCCAGATAAAAGGTCCTGCCTCTTTTGGGAGTTGATTCCTTTATGAATTGCGGCAGCTGCTGATTAATGGTGAATTCTTTGCCTTTTAATTCGGCTGGAGTTGGGTAAAGGAAAATATAATATGTAAATCCCAAGATGTTCACCAATATAGCAAAGAAAAAGGTTAGGCTAAGAAAGGTTTTTTTTAATTGATTTGAGCTCAGAATAGCAGGAAGGTAGGCCGTAGCCGGCCAGTGTCCCCCCACATTTATGATAGGACTGATGATGGCGAAGGGGAGGAATACCACGGCAGACATAACCGACAAAAGGAAATTAGTGCTGCTGCCAAGCTTCAAACTTTGCCAGAGTTGCCTGGAGACCATGTAAGCAGTTATCAGGAAGATAGGCGGCGTATAGAGGACCATTTGCAGGCCGAAGAAGTTAAGAAGATTGTCCATTATTCTTGGCATACCCCCCATTTTCCCTCCCCAATACAGAAAAGGAAGGAACCCATGCTTTAAATTCCAGATGATCACAGGTGAAAACACTAAAAGGGCGAGGAGCGCCGCCAGATAGGGCTCCTTTTTTGTTAGCCAGGAACGCTGTTCACGGAAGGCGAGGAAAAAAATGCCTGTCCCGATAAAGAAAAGAGCCATGACATAATCACTTAAGAGACCCAGCCCGGCAGAAACGCCCAGCAGATACCAGTAAAGGGGCTGTTGGTATTTGATGATCAGGACCAGAAAATAAAAGCTCAGCGCCCAGAAAAGAAAAACAATGGTTTGAGGGACCAGGAACATGCCGCCGCCCCAGAAGGTGGGAAGAAGGTTGAAAATTATAACTGCGGTCGCCGCCGCGGCGGGCCCGTACAGCTCTTTTCCCGTCTGGTAAATGATAAGAGAAATGAGGAGAACGATAAGTATCGCTCCCAAACGGATTGCGAATTCGTTATTGCCAAACCAGCCCGTAAAAATAAAATTCACATAAGCAATCATGGGAGGATGGGAAATATAGCTCAGGTCGAGATGCTGGCTCCATAGCCAATAAAAGGCCTCGTCGCCGATTAATGGGAAGTAACGGGCGATTGATAATTTAAAAAGGTTTAGGACCATGAGGAACAGCGTTAAATTCATGATAGAATTATAACATAATGCCAGCGGTGCAGAATATCGGGCTCATGATAACCCGTGATGAAGAAGATGTCATCGAAGAGGTGATGGAGGTCAATCGAAAATATTTCGATAAGGTCTTCGTTCTCGACGGATCTTCCGACCGTACCGAAGAGATCATCCGCAGCTATGACTGCGTTAAATACTTTTTGAAGGATGAAGAAATCCTTGATAAGCTGCCCAACCGAAAATTTGAGGATGGAGCTCGCCAGTTCCTGCTCCAGAAAGCGCAGGAGATGTATCCGGTCGAAGGCTGGTTTACCCTTCTTCACGGGGATGAGATCTGGCATGACGATCCCAACTGGGTGGCGGAAGAGGCGGAAAAAGCCAGGGCGGAAAAAGTGAATTGGTACGTGATGAACTTCTTTCTTCACACTTCTGATAAGGGTAGAGACCTGGAGGCGATCAAATCAGTACAGAAAAGGGTACTGTGGTATTGTCCCGGTTATATCGAGATCAGGATGTTCAGGAACAAATCCGGCATTTATTACGAGCTGGGGCAGCGTAATAAAGTTATCCCCCGCGGTATCGGCTGGCAGATCTATAAGAAATTTCCGGTCTACAAACACTATCCTTTCCGTTCGGTTTCACAGATAATGAAGAAGAAAAAAAGCCATCAACAAACCGGCTTTAATTATACTTATGAGAAATTCGCTGACGTTGATAGCTGCTTCGTTGATATCCTGCCTGATTATAAGATCGCCCGGAAATACGACGGGTCGTTCCATGAGTTTGAAATTAGAAATCAGGGCTCACTGCTCAGCCGATGGTTGAGAGATCATCGATATATAACCTGGTAGGGCTATGAAGATATTAATCATAAAACTGGGAGCAATAGGAGATGTCCTGCGAACCACCTCGATCCTGCCGGGATTAAAGGAAAAGTATTACCCGGTTAAAATCGATTGGATCACCGCTGCGAGGGCGAAAGATGTTCTGGCAGATAACCCGTTTATCCACAATTTATGGATTTGGGAGCAAAGAGAAGCGCTGGGGGATTACGATCTGGTTATCGGGCTGGAAGATGATAATGAAGCCTGTGAGATGGCCTCAACTGTAAGGGCCGAAAAAATTATCGGTGCCTATCTAGAAAACCATAAAATAACTTATACCCCATCTGTCTGGTTTGATATGTCTGTGATTTCAAAATATGGCTTGGAAAAAGCAAATGAACTAAAAAAAATGAACCATAAAACTTATCAACAACATATGGCCGAGCTCTTAGGAATAAGAGTTTCTCCCTATATCTTTAACTTGACCGCAGATGAGATTGAATATGGTAAGAAAACGGTCAAGGAGCTGGGCGTTTCAAAAAGCGACAGGGTGGTTGGAATAAACACCGGAGCCGGGAAACGCTGGCCGCAGAAAAGCTGGGGGAAGGAACAGACCATTGATTTGATCAATCGATTGACCAAGGAATTGGGAATGGTTTCTCTGATACTGGGGGGAGAAGATGAAAAGGAAAGAAATAAGAGCATTGCTTCAGAAACCGGAATGCCGGACGCCGGCAGGCATTCACTCCGTTACTTTGCTTCGATAATTAACCAATGTCCGGTGGTCCTTTCCAGCGACAGTTTGGCCATGCATTTTGCTATTGCTTTGAAAAAGAAGGTGGTGGCTTTTTTCGGCCCGACCTCCGCGGCCGAGATCGAACTCTATGGCTTGGGTGAAAAACTAACCGCTCCGGTTGATTGTGTCGTATGTTATCAGAAGAAATGTAAAATTGACCCGAATTGTATGGATGCTCTTAGCGTAAGCGATGTTTTTCAGTCGCTTAAGAGGCAAATTTGATTATGGAAGATTGGCCCAAAGTTTATATTATCGTTCTTAATTGGAACGGCTGGCAGGATACGGTCGAATGCCTGGAGTCACTGCGAAGACTATCTCATCCCAATTATCAAATCGTGGTTATCGATAATGGTTCAACCGATGGATCGGTTGATAAGATCAAGGCCTGGGCAAAAAATTCATCCCTGGTTTTGCTTGAAACCGGGAAAAATCTAGGTTACGCCGGCGGGAATAACGTCGGTTTGCGTTACGCTTTGTCTCGAGGTGATTTTGGTTATGCCTGGGTACTAAATAACGATACCGTGGTTCATCCTGATGCCCTTACCCACATGGTTGTTAGGATGAGAGAAAAACCGGAGGCGGGTATCTGCGGGGCCTCAATTCTACAATATTATTATCCGGACAAAATTGATACCATTGGCGGCTCCAAATACGATCGCTGGTTTGCGCAGGCTTTTGGTCTGGAATCGGGTAAAAAGTTTGATTTTGGCCATCCGGAGAAATACCAGAAACTCGAAAGGAAAATGGATTATGTCGCCGGTAGCTCAACCCTCGTTTCCCGGCAGTTTCTGCTGGATATCGGGTTGCTATGCGAAGATTACTTTCTGTTTTTTGAGGAGATCGATTGGGCGACGCGCGCTCGGGGGCGCTACCAGCTGACCCTGGCTCCGAAGAGCATAATCTATCATAAGGGTGGAGCGAGTGTCGGGAAAAATTCGAAAGCAAGCCGCTTCAGCACTGTTTTTGATTTCTATAATACCAAAAACCGGCTGGCCTTTTCCTCAAAGTTTTATCCTTATGTGCTGCCCTTTCTTTACTTGAGCATCCTGGGATATATTATAGACCGGCTGCGCATCGGGGCCTTCGAAAATGCCAGGGTCATCGCCAGAGCGGCGTTCAATCGTTTTTAGAGTTTACTCTTCGCGAACGACCGGCAGTAAAGGTTAAAAAAATCATCAAAGCTGCGATACTCCGGCACATCTTTAACATACAGCGCGGGAATAATCAGCGATTTTCCCGAGACCAGGGCCTGCAGCCTCAGCCAAAGAGAGCCGTCGACCGCGTGCACGATATTGGTGTTGTAGGTTTTGAATAATTTTTGATAGTCATGTTTCTGGTCGAGATCGACCATAACAGCGTAAAATTCGCGGCGCCGCAATACCTTGTAAATCTCTTCGGCGCGCGCCCGGTTTCGGGCCCGATGCGCGATCATAACGCTGAAACATTTTTTGCACCAATCGAAAAAGGCTTCGTCCTGCGTCAGGTTGCCGCCCCCGGAAAGCAGGGTTTCGATGGCTTCGATTACTTCATCAGGTGTAATCTCACTGGCACAGATATCTTTATCGCAGCTGCCCGGCAGGCAGAAAAGGTCGCAGACGGACTTCTTTCTGATCAGAACATGCCGGTTCCGCCACGGCCCCCAGCGGAGCGGCAGGGAGAACTTAGAGGTTGAAAGATAAACCATGGGAATGCTCAGAGCTGCCGCGATGTGGAATGGACCGGTGTCAACTCCAATAAATAAGCTATATTTTGAAGTCAAAGCGATCAATTCTTTAAGGTCCGTTTTCATGGAAAGATCGATTAAATTTCCCCTGGCGGTTTTTTGAGCCTGCATAATCAATTCTTTATCCTTTTCGTTCCCGGAAGCGATCACTTTGAAACCTTTTTGGCTCAGGTAGTTTGCGATCCCGCCAAAATTTTTTGGGTTCCAGGGTTTGTTGCCTTTTCCGGTGCTAAGATGAAGTCCCGCAATCTGGTCGTAGGGGGCTATGCCATTATCCCGCAGTAGCATTTCAACTTTTGCCAGAGCTTCCGGATCGATGTGAAGGTCTAGTTTGGGGTAGGGCGGTTCAACGCCTAAAGGTTTTAGCAGCCGCATATTTTGCTCGACGTCGTGTTTGGTAATATCCCGCCAGTTCTGAGTCGCTTTGAGGTTGTAAAGCAGGCCGACGGGGAATTTTGAAGGGTCACCCAACCGGTATTTGATGCCCGCCCTGAGCGAAGCCAGGGCATAGGGCAGTTCATTGAAATAATGGATGGCCAGATCAAATTTTTTCCCGCTGATCTCCCGGATGTCCGTTAGCACCTCGTCTACATCGGGATTGGTCGAAAAGATAGCGCGGGTCAGCTTCTGTGCCAGAACGCTTATCTTTGCCTGAGGGAAGCGCTGTCTCAGGGCTTTTATAGCCGGGGTGATCAGGACGCAATCACCGATCGCATCCGGCCGGATGATCAGGATCCATTTTATTTCACCGTCCCTTATCTTCATTGCCCGGACCTGACAAATTGCCGGAACTCCGCGACCCGTTTGTCGGCCGATTTGAGATGGTTGGCCAGCGTCCCGTTGAGGTAGCCGCTCTTGAGGCCGCATTTTCTCAGTTCCAGATAGATCGCGGTATCATCATTGCCGTAAGGAAGGTAGTTATCGGTGGGAAAGAAGCGGAAGCCAAAAAGACCGCTCATCGTCTCACCTGTCATCACCAGAGCCGGGCCGGCGACACAGCAGAGGACCGGGAAAACTACACTGTAGGTCTTGCCGTTTTTCCCTTTGATGTTCCGGGGCGGAAGCCAGAGGTTCATTTCCGGATTGCACTCGTTCCGTTTATAGCGCGGCCCCAGCACCTTGATCCGGTCCGGCATATTCTGGATGGCCTCGACCAGATTATCAAAACTTAAAGGGTCGATCGTCACATCAGGATCCATCGACCAGATCGTGGCAGGAAGGGTGTTTCTGTCAAAATGTTTGGCAATAAATTCGTTGGTGGCGCGGGCTTTACCGAGATTCTTGCCCAGAAATTCAACTATTAAGCGGGGATGCTTAACCGACTGCAGGAGCGCTTTAACCTCTTCTTCGGAATCGTTGTCGGTAATTACCAGGACCACATCCTGGCGCCGGTTAAGTATCTCAAGCAAACTTTTAAGGAACAGTTCCACCGCCGGGCGGCAGTGGCGGGTGGGGGAAAAAATGACGTTTTTATCCTTGAAAAAATCACTTTTTATCTCGAGGGGCATAATAAACATTATAGCACAGTGTGTTATAATATTAACAAAATGCTAAGCATCTGCGTTTTAAACTGGGACGGCTTGCCCCTGACCAGGAAGTTCGTCGAAAGCATAAAAAAAAATACGCCGGCCAGCTTTGAGCTGATCATGGTTGATAACGGAAGCAGTGATGGTAGCCAGGAATATATTCGGCAGGTGGCGAGCAAGTATCATTTTTTTGAAAAAAACGTCGGCTTTGCCCGCGGTTTTAATAAAGCGATGTCCCTGGCGGCCGGTGAATATATCGCCATTTGCAATAACGACACCGAATTTCCCGCTGATTGGTTACCAAAATTAAAGCAAACTTTCGATGCCGATCCTCTGTCCGGCCTGGTTTATCCCTGTTATACCAGCGGGCAAAAGATCGCCTTGAGATGGTGGCCGGGACGGAATATCCGACTACTCCCCAGATTCAATAAAGAGCTGCCGGCCGGAGTGGCGATTTTCTCAAAAACGGCGATAATCAGAGATAAATTGGGCGGTTTTTCAGAGGAGTTTGAGATCGCTGGCGGTGAGGACCTCGACCTTTGTTTCAAAGCCTGGGCCGCTGGTTATAACATTTATATCGATGAAAGAGTACTAATAAAACATAGGGGCGGAGCAACCTCGCACCTGAAATTGCCCAACTGGCGGGAGCTTTATACCAAAAATGGCGACCGGTTCCAGGCAAAATGGAAAGAGTGGCTCCGGTCGTAAAGCAGAGCCTTCAGGTGTTTGCGGATTAGATAGTGCCTTTTCCGGGTCAACAAATTGATCCTCTTTTTTGGAGAATAGGTCCTTTTGGTTTTTAGGTAATAGTTGATCAGTTTTGTTGTCAGCAGGATATGCCCGTTGTATGATTGCGGCATGACGTTTGACTCCTGGTAGCTGACTTCCAGAACCCTCGGATGTTTCAAGGCCTCAGCCAGCGCGAACCCCAGAGATTGATTGCCGATAAATAATTTACTTCCCTTGATGACCCGGGCCAGTTCCCGGATATTTTTGATCTGATGAAAACGGATGTTCAGGCCGGTCTTTCTCCTGAAAGTCCGATATTCATTCTTGAAACCAACAAAAACGCATTTATCCTCATAAGCTTTAAGCACGCGCCAGTTGAGCGGGATGTCCCGGCTCCGGAAGCCGTTCTGAATAATGATATCGTTGACATAAAGCGGTTCGATGCCCTCCAGCCAGGGGAGGGAAAGGTCATATTTGACGCCAAAGCTATCCAGGTGACGCCAGGCGAGGTGGACATCCGAGCCCGGTCCATGTTTATCGCGGAACTTATCCAGGTCGTAATCAACGGTTTCATTCTGGTAAGGTAGCACATCGGCCAGATAGGGCTGGCCTTTTAGCAGTTCGATCATCTGCTCGATCATGGCGCTGCTCATCGGCCTCATCAGCCATCCTTTGCCCCCGCCGATATAAAGTATGCCGCCGCCCAGTGCTATGATGGTTGGCAAGCTGAATATGATATCCCCCAGATTGCCGCTGTGCTTAAATTTAGTTGACATTTACAGAGCCTGATGCAGAATAAAGGCAGTTATCCTGTCTGCCGCCCCTCCGCTGCCCATTCTTTGTTTGCCTGTTTCCCCCATCTGTTTTAATACTTGAGGATTATGCAGAAGACACCATGCTTCAACAGCAACATAAAGCGGATCAGCTTTTCTTACCAAAGCCAGGGAATTACCTAATAATTGTTTTTGTGCTTCCGCGAACTTCTTATTGTACTGCGATCCTCTTCCATAAAAGGAAACCACCGGTTTGCCGCTACCGGCCGCTTGCTCATTTCCCGTGCCCGAGAGCCCAATAATCAGGTCCGATTCTTTTAAAACATCAGCAAAAACTTTTCTCTCAAAGTATTCTGGAATATCCCGCAGGACAGTGGCAATCAAGAAATTAAAGTTTGTATCCGGATCCTTGAGGGTCGTCAGCTCCTCGACTACTTTTTCGAAATCATCCACGTTTAATTTGGCATCTTCGCGCGTGCCAGGCAGAAATCCGATGGTTATCGTTCTCGAAGCTTCTTGACTGACGGTTGGTAACGGGCGACTCGCGACTCCGATGCAGTCCATCAGCGGATTGCCGACATAATCGGCCGGAATCCCCCCTTTATTGAGATTTTCCATGGTTATCTGGTCGCGGACGTAGATCTTTTTAGCATATCTTTTAAGCAGCCATTTTTCCCAGGGAGTATAGCGGGAGCCGAACCATTTATAATGATCGGACTTATTGACTCCAATGAAGATAAATGGTGCTTTAACCGTCAACGCGCCGATGACTGGAACCACGTCTCCGACTGCAACCGTTAGATCGATCATGCCGCGCAGCTTTTTTAGATCAGACATGTTATTTATAACATTAAAAATTAATCCCGCCGATAGATCTTTTATCAGGTACCAGAGGTTGCGCAGCGAAAATCCGCCGCCGGGAAGGCTTTTTCGCCCTCCCAGAATTTCGACACGATGAAGGTTTTCGAAGGCGCTCCCTTCACCTACCAGGGGAAAGATGCCTACATGAATAGTTGCGGGCAAACGCTTGATGATCTCAGCGGCGACCAAGTCTTCTCCATGACCGTTAGTTATAAATAACAATTTATTCATAGGTTGGGGTGACCTGTCCTTTAAAGCAGATCCTTAATATTTCCCAATAGGCTTTCAGCCTTGATTTGTTTTTGAGAAACGGATAAAACGGAAGCGTTATGATCATTAATAATGAAATAAGGATCGCCAGGACAAAGCGATAGGCTTGATAAGCCAATTTTCCATAATGTTTTTTAGCAAAATAAAGGCCTCCACGGAAGCCTTCAACGTACAATCTGGGATTAAAACGCTTGGTGGTGAATCCGCCGTAATGAATTACTTCGGCCTGGGGCAGATAATAAATCTTCCAGCCCGCTTTTCTGATTCTGAGGCACCAATCCAGATCATCATTGCCAAAGAAAAAGTTCTCATCCAATCCGCCGATTTTATCGATTACTTTTCTTCTAACCAGAAGACAAGCCCCGACGGCAAAATTCACCTTTACCGGCTTATCCGAAAGCCAGAATCTTTGCGCAAAGAATCCCCCCTGATGCTGCGGAGAGTTATCCGGATTGAGGAGCTTGGGCGCGCAAGCGCCGGCAGCGGGATTCCGATCCATAAACCCGACCATCTGATCCAAGGCGCCGTCTTTGGTAATGGTGTCGGTATTAAGCAGCAGGGCGTATCTTCCTTGATAGATCTTTAATCCCAGGTTGTTGGCTTTGCAAAAGCCGAGATTTTGCTGATTCCGGATGATTTTAGCCCGGGGAAATTTGGTTTTTACTATTTCGAGCGAATTGTCAGAAGAATTATTATCAATAAAAATAATTTCAAAATTTATTTTGTGTCTGCTTTTATAAACTGAATTTAGGCAGTTTTCCAGATATTTAGCGCCATTATAATTTACAATAATTATAGAAAGATCAAGCATTTTTTCCATAATTTGTATAAACTGAGAGAAACCAGGTGTCGGAGATAGCGCTGGGTTTCGCGCCAACCCATTTTGCTTTCCCCGGCGGCGCGTTCTACAAAGACAATGGGATATTCAATTACTTTTCCCTGATGATTGCCTTTGACCATCAGTTCCAGCCCCACTTTGCAGCCGATGGGATTGATGTTAGCGCCATCCAATATTTTCTTATCAAACATAAAAAATCCGGAAGTCAGATCATTCACCGGGGTCAGGAATCGGCCCAACTGCCTTGCTCCCCAGGAAAAAAATTTTCGATACCAGATCCACTTTGAGGTTCCGCCGCCAGCGACATGCCGGCTGCCAATGACCAGCAAGGCTTTTTTTTCTTTAATGAGTTTGAACATGCCCGGCAGAGCCTCCGGAGGGTGACTCAGATCCCCGTCCATCACGCAGGCGGTCTGCGCTTTGGCCAGATGAACCCCGTCCATGATGGCGGGGCCCGGACCTTCGCGTTTCGCGCGGATGTAGACGCGAATCGGGTACTGCTTTGCCATCGCGGTAGCCAGGGCCGCGGTTCCATCGGGAGAGCTGTCATCAACAAAAATTAACTCAGCGTTTACTCCATGTCGCTTGAGCGAGTCAAAGATGCGGATGCATAGTATCTCGACATTTTTGCCTTCATTATAGGTCGGAACGACTATAGATAATTCTGGATTGTTCATGGGTTATAAAGAATTAGAAGGTCTCCTTTTTCATCGAAAACCTTGCTGCCTTTCGGCAGGTCTGTCTTTATTTTTTCATATTCCTCGACGGTTGTAAAGGCGTATCCCTCTCTTTTTCTTAAGAAAGTTGAGAATTGATCTTTATTTTCCAGAAACTTAACCGGCTTCGGGCTATGTAAAACCAAGCTGGGGCGGTTGCCGGTCTCAAAAGCGGCTATTTTTTGTTCAGGCTTTATGACTTTTGCTAATTCCTGACCGAGCGGTTTGGCCCCTTTGAAATTGTCAACCATTGGCAGCACCCAAATGGTTAAGGTTAGAGTGATTGCAAAAACCATCGTCGGAATCGAAGCAAAAGCGAAATTGTAAGTTCGGAAGAAAAAGAAAATGATGGACGACAGGCTTCCGATTGCCAGCGCGGCGGCTAGCGTCAAAAGACTCGGAATAAAAGCTGAATATTGAGCGGGATAATTTTTGCCCGCCATGATCGCACCAATAATTATTAAAAAGAAAACCATCACCAAGGCGAGGATGGAGATAGCCATTGGCCCTTTTAACTTTTCACTGTTCTCAAAAAAATCGCTCCATAGTTTCCCGACGATTATTGCCAGGAAAGGGTAGAGTGGGAGAAGATAATTGGGGAGCTTGGTTTTGGCAATGGAAAAAACCACAAAGGCGGGAAGGAGCAGACAAAGGGTAAGGAGCTCCCCATCGTTTTTCCAGTTTTTAAAAGTACGCCAGAATCCGTACGGGAGAAAATGTGACCAGGGAGCAAACCCGAGCAGAATCGCCGGGAAATAATAATACCATGGACCGCTGTGGCCTGAAACAGCACCCTGGAAGCGTGAAAGAAATAAAAAACCAAGCGCAAATTCAAGGAAAACTTTGCCATGGAGGATATATTCGACGATATACCAGGGGAGACCAATGGCGGCGACGATAATTAATCCCGGTAAAAGGTAAAGGCCCCTGATTTTTGAGATTTCCTTTTTGAATAAAAGAAAAAGCAAGACGGTGAAAGCCGGCAGGGCTACTCCAAGAATCCCTTTGATGAGCATCGCCAGGGCCATGGGAAAATAGGCGAAAAGATAATAGCTCCTTTCGTTCATTCGATAACCAAGGTAGAAAAGCAACAGCGTCAGAGTGACAAAAAAGGTCAGCACCATGTCCAGCTCCGCGATCCTTGACTGGATCAAGAACTGAAATGCCGTCATGCAGACGATGCCCGATAAAAAGCCGGTTTTCTCATCATAAAGAACTTTTCCCAAGGCATAGGTTATCAGCACTGTCAAAACCCCGGCTAAAGCGGCCCAGAAACGCATAGCAAACTCATTGAAACCGATGATCTTTGAGAGGATCGCCGCCAGCCAGAAGTAAAGCGGCGGTTTATCGAAAATGATCTGGCCGTTAAAGTGCAGAGTGATCCAATCTCCGGTATTCAGGATATTTTTTACAAACTCGCCGTAGGTTGTCTCGGCTGCGTCGTAGAGCGAGAAGCTTCCGAGCTTAAAGAAAAAGAGAAATACGGCAAGCAAAATCAACAAAAGAAGATAAAATTTTGACTTTTTCATTTTGAATTTTTACTTTCCTTCGACCATACGCTTAGTCTCGTACTCGTTCAAGAAGATCGCCCATTGTTCGGGGTTATTTCGAATGAAATTGTCATAGTATTTTCGAATCGTTTCCATTACTTCCCGTTTGTTATCCCGATATATATTCATGGGTTCGCCAAAAGTGACTATCAGTGTTTTACCTTCGCGCTTTGAGAAGCAGGGTATCACCGGAGCGCCTGATCTCTGCGCCAGGGTTATCCAGCCGGTAGCGACAGGAAGTTTTTTCCCCAGGAAAGAGATGAGCTCGTGGCGCCCTTCCAGCGCCCCGGTATCAATCAGGATGCCGATCAGGCGGTTGCGGGAGAGAGCGCCCAGCGCTTCCCGGTACATGTTTTCTTCCGCGACATTGATCTGTCTCACCCCTTTGTGGCTGCGAATGCGGTTGATCAGCTTGAACAGAGGATCGTCAGTTGCTTTTATTATGGAAGATAAATGATAACCACGGAAGGCGAGCAGGGTAGGGACCAGTTCGTAATTTCCGGTGTGCATCGTTAGCAGAATGACTCCTTTGCGCTTTGAAAGGGCGAGATCGATATTTTCGGTCCCGCTCAGGCGGCTTATCCGCTCGAGGTGCGATTCCCTAAAGAGAGGGATGCATAAAAATTCAAAGATCGAATAGCTTGTATTTCGAAGCAATTTGTCGGAGAGGGAATCGGTATCTGAATCCGGGAGCAGGAGCTTGAAATTCCTTTTAGCCGTCTTCTTGATTCCGGTCAGGCGGGCGGCTCGATAAGTGGCCTCGGCAAAAAAACGCATCAGGTAAACGGCGGCGGCCGACGGCAGCCTGAAAGCAGCTCCGAGGATCCACTGCAGTAATTTAATGAGGGCAACGATCATGCCTTGTTCTGGAATTGCATTTCGTAGAGCCGTTTGTAAAGGCCATCCTTGGCGAGGAGCGAGTGGTGGGTGCCGATCTCGACGATCCGGCCGGCGTCGAGCACCACAATGTGGCTGGCTTTTTCCACCGTGTAAAGCCGGTGGGCGATGATAAAGGTGGTCCTGCCCCGCATTAGCTTTTCAAGGGCATCGCGGATCAAGGCTTCAGTTTCGGCATCCAGAGAGGCGGTGGCCTCATCTAAAATCAGGATTCTTGGATCGCGCAGGATTGCCCGGGCGATGGCGATCCTCTGTTTTTCTCCGCCCGAAAGCTTGGTGCCGCGCTCCCCCACCTCTGAGTCGTATCCTCCGAAAATATCGGCGATAAAGGAATGGGCGTTAGCCAATTTGGCCGCTTCCCGGATTTCTTCATCGGTGGCAGTCGGTTTGCCGTAAGCAATGTTTTCTTTAATGGTTCCGCGGAAAAGGGCGACTTCCTGCGGGACAATGGCGCATTGTTTTCTCAGCGATTCGATTTTAACCGTTTTCAGGTCATGACCGTCGATCAGCACCCGACCGGAGGTGGGATCGTAAAAGCGCAGGAGCAAATTGACCAGGGTGCTCTTGCCGGCACCGGTTCTTCCGACCAGGGCGATGATTTCTCCCGGCTTGATCGAGAGGTTGATGTGGGACAGAACCTCATTTTTTTCGTAGGCAAATGAAACGTCCTGAAATTCAACCCGGCCGGAAATTCCGGGGAGGTCGATCGCATCTTTTGCATCGGTAATGGTCGGCTGAATCTCGAGTATCTCGAAAATCCTTTTTGCCGAAGCCAATCCCTGCTGCAGCAGCCCAAAGGCTTTACTCAGCGTACTCCCGGGATCGGTCATGATCCCGAGCGCCGTGGCAAAGGAAATGAGTTGCGGCAGAGAAAGGTTGCCGCCGATGATTTCGATACCTCCGTACCAGACGATACCGACGGCGGCCAGCGCCTGAAGGAAAGAGATCACGGGGTTCTGGGTCGCGAGGATTTTTTCGGCGCGCATGGCGATGTTAAAGGCGGCGCTGTTTTCGGCCGCAAATTTATTTATTTCCTGCTTCTCCATAGAAAAGGACTTGACCACGCGGATCTGTGAGATCGTTTCCTGCACGTGTGAGGTTATGTCGGCGGTCTTCTGCTGGATCTTCTCGCTGATCAGGCGAATTTCGGCGGCGAAAAGACGGATGACCTGAACGATAAGAGGAAGCGCGATCAGGGTAAGCAGTGAGAGGCGCCAGTTGAGCCAGAAGATATAAATGAGCAGGCCGATCAACAGAATAGCTTGAGGAATGATGGCGGAAAAACTGTTCAGGACCGTGGTCCGCAGGCTGGTGATATCGTTCATGATTCTTGAGATCAACTCGCCGGTGTGCCAGCGGCTGTAGAAATCCAGGGAGAGGAGCTGAAGGTGTGAATAGATCCGGACGCGCAGGTCGACGATGACCCGATTGGCGATGAATTGCGAAAGATATTCCTGCCCGTAAGTGAAGAGCCCCTTAAAAATGTAAAGGCCGATCACCCCCAGTGCGCTAAGATTTAGCCAGAAAATATTTTTGTCTCCAATCGCCTTGAAGGCTGATCCCGCCAGGGGTGCGATGAGCAGCGTGCTGGCAGCGGCGGAAATCATGCAGGCCGAGACCATCACCACCTGAAACGCGTAGGGCTTCAGAAATTTAAACAGACGCGCGTACAGCTGCATTTAACTCCTCCGCAATTTTTCTGGCGGCGCCGGACTTGCCCATGGCGTTCATCAATTCGATCGACATCTTTTTCCTTTTTTCTTTATCGTTCAATAAGAGCATAACTTTTAAGGCTACACTTAAGGGATCAATATTTCCGCGGATTTCAGGCACAATTTCCCGGTTGGCCTTTTGGTTGGGCAAGGCAAAGAATTTGGTTTTTTGATTGACGATGTGTGCCAGGGCCTTTTTGAAGGCTTTTCCCATCACCGGAATTTTGCCGAAGAGATCGGCTATTCCTTCGAGGGGGATCACTTCCGGATGGTTCAGGGGGAAAACCACTACCATAGGAATACCCCGCGCGGCGATCTTGGCTGTGTTAGTGCCTGGAATGGTGACCACTATCTCTGAATTGTGAATATTTTCAAACTCAACCATTTTTGCCCCCTCGATCGGATGAGCTCTGATAAAAGGAGAACTGACGATCTGGAATTTGGCAGAGGGCATTTCTTTTTTTATAATTTCAATGACTTTTTTGTAAAAAGGTGTCATATAATCGATTTCCCAGCGCCGGCTGCCGGGCATAAAAGTAATAATTCGCTCTTCCGGTTCCCATTTTCTTAGCCCAGCGACGGAATCAGCCATCAAATTGCCAACGATTTTTAATTTGTCCTTTGGCAATTGTTTTGAAAACTTCTGATAGGTAGGAAGGTCGGGAACGAAGAATTTATGGTAGAAGCTTTTCCAGGCCAGGTGTTCCTGAATATAGGCGTAGGCAGGATATTTTAGTTTCCGGGCTACCAGCATGGCATGAGCGAGATCGCCTCCAAGAAAAAGAACCATTCCCTTATCAGAAAATTGTATTTTAGGTTTTTGATTCAGCAATATCCATTTTTTGTATTCCGAAGCAGTGATCGTTTCCTCGATCTCCTTGATCCCCTTGAGGTACTCGATCTCCTTTCCGCTGGCGTACTGGCAGGGAGTCAGCACCAGGATGACACGAACGGTACGTGCTTTGGAAATTTCTTCCACCACCGGCATGACTAGGGCGGAGAGTTCTCCGGGGCTGTTGGCTATGAGAACAAGGTCGAAGTTTTTCATTGGTGTCTATTCCAGACTGATCATTCCGATGCTTTGCACTTTAACCTGAGGGACAATTTCATTGTAGGAGAGGACGGCGAGGTCGGGGAAACTGCGCTCAATAAAACGCTTGAAATGCGGGCGCAGGCGGGGAGAACACAGGATGACCGGCTTAAGTTTTAATCTTTTGAAGTTCTGCACATGTCCGGAAATCTGGACCAGGATCCTTTCTCCGATGTTGGGATCGACGGCCAAAAACGATCCGTATTCCGATTGATGGATCGAGCCGATCAGCGTTTCTTCCAGGGACGGATCAATAGTTACTACAGTAACGATGCCTTCTTTGTCAGTATAAGATTCACAGATCTGCCGCGCCAGGGATTGCCTGACATATTCTGCCAGAATGTTGATATCCCTTGAAAGGTGCGCATAATCCGCCAGTCTCTCCAAAATGGTTGAAAGATCGCGGATGGAAACTCTTTCTCTGACCAGGAGCTGGAGAACTTTATGCACCTGTCCCAGCGAGAGCAGATCGGGGATCAGTTCACGGACAATGGCCGCGTTGGTATTTTTTACCAGTTCGATCAGCGATTGAACGTTCTGCCGGGTCATGATCTCGTCGGCGTAGCGCTTTATGATTTCGGTGAAATGTTCGGAGATAACATCTATCGGAGGTCTGGCTTCGATCCCCAGTTTTTGCAGCTGCGGGAGAGCATCATCGGGGATCCAGGTAATTAAATCGTTGGTCAGCGGATCACGGGCTTCGATCCCGGTCAGCTTTTTTGCTTTCACCTGAGCCAGCGGCAGGTCGATCAGATGGTGGCCAATGCGGACCTCTCCGGAAGATACCCGTGTGCCCCGGATTTCGATCGTGTATTGATCGGGGGGCAGGCTCAAATCGTCCATAACTCGGACTCCGGGAATAACAAAGCCCAGCTCCTGTCCAATGTTGTAGCGGATTAAAGTTATCCGTTCGAGCAAAGGTCCTTTTTGAGCCGGATCGATCAAAGGGATCAGATTACGCCCGGCCTTGAGGGAGAGGGGATCCAGCCCGAGGGTCCCTAAAATGCTTTCGGGCTTTTTAAATACATCTTTGGCGGAAACTTCTTCGGTTACTACTTTGGATTCTTCCCGAGCCGCATGCGCTCGCAAGAGAAGCAATGCTAGAACACCGGAGAGAGAAGCTAAGATCAGAAAAGGAATGGTGGGAAGGCCGGGAACCATTGCGAAAAGACCAAGAATGATGGAGACGAAAGCAAAGGCTCTTGGTTGCGCAAAAAGCTGAGTGGAGATATCCGTGCCCAAGCTCATTTCCGAAGCCGACTTGGTGATAATCAGACCGGTGGCAATAGAAATTAAAAGTGAGGTGACCTGCCCCACCAGACCGGCGCCAACCGTCAGCAGGGCGTAAGTGGAAAGCGCTTCCATAATTCCCATTCCCAGCTGCAGCCAGCCGACCAGGATTCCGCCGATGATGTTTACCAGCACGATGATGATGCCGGCAATAGAATCTCCGCGGACGAATTTGTTAGCGCCGTCCATAGATCCGAAAAAGGTGGCTTCCTGTTCGATCTTTCGGCGGCGCCCCCGCGCTTCAGTGGCATCGATCAGGCCGGCGTTAAGGTCCGCATCGATGCTCATCTGTTTGCCCGGCATGGCATCCAGGGTGAAGCGGGCGGCGACCTCCGCCACCCTCTCGGAACCGCGCGTGATGACCACGAAGTTGACGATGGTGATGATAGTAAAAATGATTCCTCCAACGATGTAATTGCCGCCGACCACAAAGTTCCCGAAAGCGTTTACCACCTGTCCGGCATAGGCTTGAGTGAGAAGCAGTCTTGAAGCAGCAATATTTAATGCCAGACGCAGAACGGTAACAACCAGTAGGATCGAAGGGAAAGCGGCGAATTCCAGCGGCTCTTTCAGGTACATGGCGACCAGCAGGATCACCAGCGAAAAAGCGATATTCATGGTCAGGAGGATGTCCAGCGCGAAGGTCGGCAACGGGACCAGCATCAGGGCAATGATGACTACCAGCAGCCCGGCAACCAAGAAATCGCTGAGCGTAAACAGACTGCGGAGATTCTTTAAATCAAATCCCGGGAAAGCCATAATTTACTTAGATTATATACCTAACGGGGAGACAGGGCAATAGAGGCCTTTTTCCGGGATTCTTTGTCCCGTTTGATCTTATAAACGTAGGCCAGGACTTCGGCGATCGCCTGATAGAGCTCGGATGGAACTTCTTGATTGACCCGGGTGGTGCGGTAAATGGAACGTGCCAGAGGCTCATTCGGCACGACCGAGATTTCGTGTTCTTCCGCGATCCTTCTGATCTCTTCCGCGATTTTTCTTTCGCCTTTGGCCAGGACTACCGGGGCTTTCATCTTCTTTTGTTCATATTTTAAGGCGACGGCGATATGGGTGGGGTTGGTTACGACCACATCCGCCTGAGGGACCGCTGACATCATTCTTTGATAGGCGACCTGACGCTGCAGGTCGCGCATTCTTTGTTTGATCAGCGGATCTCCCTCCAGCCGTTTATATTCTTCTTTGACTTCCTGGCGCGTCATTTTTAAATTTCGCATATACTCCCAGCGCCGGTAAAGATAATCGAGGACAGCAATCACGACATAGAAAAGCCCCACGCGGATGGCGATATTGTAAGCGATGCTTCCTCCCAGCACGACGGCTTGCCAGGGATGAGCCTCTATCAGAACGATGATATAGGGAAGGTCATCCTTGGCCGCGTACCAGGCGATATAAAATACAATGATAATTTTAAGCAGGGATTTAATCAGTTCCACCAGCCCCTGCAGCGAAAACATTTTTTTAAAACCTTCAAAGGGATTGATGCGCTCGAATTTTGGAGTCAGCGGATCCATCGAAAATAAAAAACCGGTTTGCAGGGCTTCGGCTAAAAGAGCGGCCAGGAAGACAACGCCAAAGATGGGAAGTAGCACAAAAGCCATGGCCTGGAGACCAATCAAGAGCAGGTAACCTGCAAAACCAAGGCTAAAATCTCGAGCTTCTGGAACGATCTGGAAAATAGCCTGAGCCATCTCCGCCAGATGGTTCCACATGAACTCGCCCAAATAACGGAAAAGAAAATAGGAGAGGAGCAAAAGGAAGGCCGTGGTTATTTCCCGGCTCTTGGCGACCTGTCCTTTTTCACGGGCTTCACGTAGTCGATGGGGGGTCGGCTCCTCGGATTTTTCTCCGCCTTCAGCCATTTATTATTGACTCCTATTTTAAGATTGTAAAAAGTTGGACGGTATTCTGGCCCATGATTTCCAAAAGTTTTCCTATATATTTTATCAAAAAGGGGAGGGTGAGCAAAATCCCGAACAATCCCAGCATGGGTTTAACCTGGAAACCGAGCATGAAGACGTTGACCTGGGGAGCCACCCGGGAAACGATGCCGAAAGTGAAATCGGAAAGAAAAATCAATAAAATGGCCGGCGCTGCCAGTTTGATGGCGGTCATCCAGAGCGCCGCTCCTAAATTCATCAACTGGGCGGTCAGCTGGTAGGAAGTAAAATTCGCAATTTTGCCGGCAGGCAGGACGCTGAAACTTTGATGGAAAGCGGAAAGAAGCAGGTGATGACCATTGAATAAAATAAAAACCACCAGAGCAGTGAAAAAAGTTAAGCGTCCGATTATAGAAATGACGGAACCGAAAACCGGATCAAGGGCAGAAGCGACGGATAACCCCATCTGGAGGTCAATGATTTCACCGGCCGATTGAATGGCGATAAAAATTAGGTTGCAGATAAACCCGATCAGAAAACCAAAAGCGACTTCCGCCGTGGCTGTTAATGCAAAAGAAAAAAGACTGCCGGGGAGGGTGGGAGAAACCGGGGTTACAAACCAGAGAATGATCGAAAGCCAAACAGCAAAGGCGATTTTTGCCGTTGCGGGAAAACTGCGCGAGCTGAACAGGGGAGCCTGAATAAAAACGCCGGCGATGCGGGCTAGGATAAAAACCAAGACTTCGATTTGGGCGACCGAAATAATCATCGCACCATGTTAGGAATCGCACTCCACAGGGTTGAGGTGAAGTCAACCATCATGGAGATGATCCAGGGAGAAGTGAAAGCAATGACGAGCAGGACCGAAACCACCTTTGGAACAAAAGTTAAGGTTTGTTCCTGGATCTGAGTGACGGCCTGGAAAAGACTGATTAAAAAACCGACCAGCAGCCCCACCCCCACCGCCGGCATGGAGATCAGAAGGGTAAGGTAAATCCCTTGATATAAAACTTGCACTGCAAAATCTTGGTTCATCTAAAACTCATCAGCAAACCGCGGGTAATTAAATTCCAGCCATCGACCAGTACGAATAACAAAATTTTGAAAGGCAGGGATACCATGACCGGTGAGAGCATGAACATTCCCAGTGAAAGCAGAATGTTGGCTACCACCAGGTCGATAACGATAAAGGGCACGAAGAGCAGGAATCCGATCTGAAAACCGGTCTTAAGCTCCGAGATCATGAAAGAAGGAATAAGCACATGATAAGGCACTTCGTCGGCAGTTTTGGGGGGAGGGATTTTTGAAAATTGGACGAAAAGCGCCAGATCCTTTTCCCGGGTCTGCTTCAGCATAAACTGAGAAAGGGGTTTCATGCCGATTTCTATAGCTTTGGCCTGTGAAAGTTTGCCCTGGTCATAAGGGATCAGGGCCTTCTGATTGGCCTCCTGCCAGACCGGGGACATGATGAAAACGGTCATGAAGAGCGCCAGGCCGATCAAAACTGAATTGGGCGGGACCTGCTGGGTTCCCACTGCCGTCCGCAGGAGAGAGAAGACAATGATGATTCTCAAAAATGATGTGACGGAGATCAAGAAAAACGGAACCAGAGAAATGAGCGCTAAAGCTAAGATCAGCTGAACACTGCTGGAAAATTGCGGAGAGGCCATGATCGTACGGATGTCGAGCACCGGAGCGGCAAGAATGGTTATTATCATTGCGAGATCAAACTTTCTTCTTCGATTTTATCAATTTTTGCGATCTGTTTGTTGCTGGCGGCGATCAGCCAGGCGCTTTTCCCGACTTTAATAACATAGGCCGTTACCTGAGGTTCAAGCATGACCCGATCGAGCACCTGAATCATTTTTCCGGTTGTGTTTATCTTTAATTTGGGCAAGAGAAATCTGGCCATGACATAGATGATGGCCAAAACAATTGCTAGGGAGATCAGTACCTGCATGACATATCCCAGCGTGATAATGGGCGAGCGCTGAAGCACTAGGGCCTCGGGTGTCATTTCATCACCACGTTGGTTATACGCAAACCATAATAATCGTCGACTGCTACCACTTCTCCCTGTGCTACCAGTTGACCGCCGACTTTAAGGTCCAGAGGCTCTCCTGCCAGCCGGTTCAGTTCAATGATAGATCCTTCGGCCAGCTCTAAAATTTCTTTTAATGAAAGCTCGGTCGAACCCAGCTCTACCGTAACCTGTACCGGGACATCACCCAGCGCGCGCGACTCCATCCTTTCTCCTTTTTCTCCTTCTCCGAATTCGGGAAACTTGACATTTTTAACTTCCATTTCTATCCCCCCTCTTTTGGAAATTCTTCTTCTTCATGGAATTCTTCCTCAGGAAATTCTTCTTCTTCTTCCGATATTTCTTCTTCAGGGAATGCCTCTTCTTCCGACAGTTCTTCCTCAGGGAATTCTTCTTCGGTAATTTCTTCTTTTATCTCCTCTTCGGGAAATTCTTCAGGTAATGCTTCCGGCGGCAGTTTTTCTTCCGGCAGTTTTTCCTCCTCGACCGGCTCTTCTTTTTCTACGGTTTCCAAAGGAGGCGGCAATTGAATTTCTTCCTCTTTGAATCCGGCAAGGCGCAGTGCCTTTTTTTTGTTTGAGATCCCGGGTTGGGCTAAAAGCTTAAGAAAACTACCGATCATTAAAGTAACGGCGGAATTTATGGTCGTGTCCAGTGATACCACATCTCCCACTTCCAGCCGGTGGAGTTCCGAGGTGAGAAGATTGGTCTTTCCCAGAATGGCAGAAGCGGGCACCAGGATCTTGCTTAAAGCGGAAGCCGGAAGTTTTAAAAAATTCAGGGATTTTGCCTCGGTTTTTTCCCGGTAGCGGGCGAGCAAATTTTTTAATGTGCTTGCCAGATAGCCAAAGATGATTTTCCCGGGCGGATTGTCATTCAGCGATGCTTCGGCGGAGAAGATAACAAAAGTGGATGAAGTATTGATCGAAGAGTCGATGGTTACGTCCGGTGAGCCGATTAGGCTAAAGGCGGGAGTTGGAATTACCCCTTCGAAAGCCGAAGCGTATCGGGGAAGATATTCGGTGAGGGTGGTGGAAAAAACGTTATTTTCGGCTTCGGTGAGACCGCGGTTCATTGGCTCGAGGTCGCGGCTGCCGAGGGCATGATTGATGACCGAATTGGCAAGGTTCAGATCAAAGAAGACCTGAATGCCTTCATGAAAATCCGGCAGAGAAAGCTTTCCCTGGACTACCGAGCCGCTCAGAGTTCTCAAAAAATTTAAATAGGTTACCTGTTCGACCTGCGCGGTGAAGAATTCTATTCCCAGCCGGAGATCGATTTTTAAGCGTTTGAAGAATTCCTGAATAAATCGGTAGTGGATAAGCAGAACCTGATGAAGTTCACTTTTCGATAATCGATCAAAACCGTAAAGGCCGGTTTTAACTTTTTTGACCAGGATTTTCGGCGGCCGATAAGTGGTCCAGTCCCCGATGGCCGGAGGCAGCTTAAGCGTCCTCTTTTGTGACGCGATCTCTGGTTTAGTCAAGGACCTTTCAGCCATTTACCTTATCCTATCTTTTGTATGAAACTTGAAATCAGATCCGATGCCATTTTAATCACGCTTAAATTTCCGGTCATGGCCCTTTGGAGTTCTAGTGCTGCGATGGTTTCACCTAGATAAAAAACGTTTGACTGTTCAATTTGTCCGGTAGCAATGCTTCCGACAGCTCCGCCGGGAGCCTGAGGATCAGCCGGGCTTCCCGAAGCCAGGGTTTCGGCAAAAGCCGTTCCTTGAGCCTGCGCCAGGCCGGAAAGATTAGGGAAGGTTGTGAGCGCGATGCGGAAATTAGTGTTGTTAAAGGTGGTCCCTCCATCGGCGCTGTACTGTAGTCTTCCATCGGATTGCCAGCGGTAACTGGCTTTGCTTCCCGAAAGGAGACCAGAAATAGGAACGAGACTGCCTGAATTATCCAGCCCGTAAACCTGCATGCCGTTAGAGGTGAGAGCGCTGGTACCAGAGGAATCAGGTTCAAGCTGAAAATTGCCGGCACGGGTGTACAGGAAACTATTGCCGCCATCAGGAGAAACCATAAAAAGGCCGGAGCCGCGAATGGCCAGGTCCAAAGAAGAGCCCGAAGTCGTTTCTCCGTTGGAGAAATCAACTGAAATACCAGAAATGGACATCCCCTGGCCGAGCTGTTGCGGATTGGTTCCTCCCATGTCATTCTCTGCCGCCGTTCCCTGAGACAGAATTCTTTCGAAGATGGATTGGAAAGATACACTCAATTTTTTGTATCCCGGCACGCTCATGTTGGCAATGTTGGAAGAAGTGATCTTCAAGGCCGAGTTATAAGCTTCGATCGCGTTTTTTGCCTGTGACATTACATCAAGCATATTTTTCCACCTCACTTATCTCAATCTTGTCGAAACGAACCTTGGCTTTTTTTAAAGCCCGTTCCAGTTCCTCCCGCTGGGACTCAATTAATTTTCTAGTTTCGGGTGAAGCGTTGATTTGAATTGAAACTATGCCCGCATGGGTGCTTAAAGTTAACAGAATTTCGCCCAGGTTTTCCGGTTTAAGGCCGAGGATGAGCTCGGTTTTTCCTTTCTCTCTGACTACTTTTACCTGTTCGACAATCTGATCAATTAAGAATTGCAGGTCCAGTTTCGGCTGGAGTTTTCCATCCAGAAACGCCTGGTAAAAGGACGGCTGAGCCTCAAGATTGGGTACCAGCCAGTTGGCTTTGGAAAGGAGATCCTGCAGCATTTGCCGGCTAAAGGCGGGCGAGGAGGCCGAATCGAATGTTTGAGATTGGGAACGGGCGGAAAGATTCGAAGATCCATAGTTCTGTTGGTCTGGCAGGTCGTATTGGTTCGTTTCTGAAGCGAGATAAGAATTAAGCTGATCCCCGGTTTTTGTCGAGCTAAAAGCTAGGTCCGTCGGCGAAGAAAAGAAGGATCCCAGCTGGGAGAAAGGAGAAAATAAAAGCCCGAGGCGGGCTTGTTCAAATTGTAATTTTTCTTCAAAAGAGCGGTCAGAGGCATTCTGATTATAATTATCCGCAGCCAGGCGGGGTTCACTGAGTTCGACTTTGGGCAGTTGGACGGTCACAGCTCCTCCTTTTATTTTTCGTAATCATAGACAAAAATCTTGCGCTCGTCAAACGGGAATGCCTGGGAAGGGAGTCGAACCCTTAAGCCTTACGGCATACGCCCCTCAAACGTACGTGTATACCAATTCCACCACCCAGGCCTGGTTACTTAAGCGCCTCCACCACTTCTTCCATCTTCGTCCCGCGCGAACCTTTGACGAGAATTATATCACGCGGCCTGATTATTTTCTTCAAGTTCTTTATCAACAGAGTTTTGCTGCGATAAGACTTCGGCCAGAG
>Ga0315277_10000127_pt1 | contig 124291 bp, 108 predicted proteins | sample YL17G05_15_MG_FD_203695 | JGI IMG/M metagenome (GOLD analysis project Ga0315277, IMG submission 203695) | Sediment microbial communities from Yellowstone Lake, YNP, Wyoming, USA - YL17G05_15 | ecosystem: Environmental > Aquatic > Freshwater > Lake > Sediment | place: USA: Wyoming | collected...
TTCTCGATAGCTCATTGTCACGGTCTCTGTCATTGCGGGAGCCCTTTCGCACTCTGGGACTCCCAAAGTACACAGACCTGACATTCTTATTGAGCGCAAAACCTGACATTCTTACTGGGCGATTACATCACGCAAGTTTTCTCCGTCGGAACGTTGACGGTCGCAACAAAATTCAGTAGCTTCTTCGGCAATAACCTAAGTCCCCTCGAGAGCGTTCGCCTATGAAAACGACAAAATCAGCACTTCTCGTCGGTGCAAGCGGGCTTGTCGGCAGAAACCTGCTGCAGCTCCTTCTTCGGGAGGAGCGGTACGAGCTGGTAAGGGTCCTTGTTCGCCGAAGTCTAGAGATCCGTGACCCAAAATTGAGGGAGCACATCGTCGATTTTGATCACCTCGACCAGAGCACCAAGCTCCTCCAATCGGATGATGTGTTCTGCTGCTTGGGCACCACGATCAGGGCCGCCGGATCACAGGAGGCGTTTCGAAAGGTCGATTTTACGCACGTCGTCCAGACCGCAGCCCTGGCGTCAAGGAATGGCGCAAAGCAGTTTCTTCTCGTTTCATCGCTCGGGGCGAACCCTCACTCAAGAACCTTCTACAGCCGGGTGAAAGGTGAAGTTGAAGAGGCTGTCTCGAAACTGCCGTTCAGCGCCGTGCACATCTTCCGCCCGTCGTTCCTGCTTGGCGAACGGGAAGAAAGGCGCCGGGGCGAGAAGGCCGCGATCACGCTCGCGAAACTGCTCCAGCCGCTCATGATCGGCGGCTGGAAAAAACTCAGGCCGGTTCACGCAAACACGGTCGCAGCGGCGATGGTTCGCGTCGCGAAAATGGAAAAGCTAGGCGTCAACGTTTTCGAATCAGGCCAAATTCAGATCCTGGGCTCTTCGCAGGACGATCAGTCTCATCGTCTTTCACAGACAATGGAGCAAGAATAACCATGCGCAATCGACCATTCCTCCTCTTCCTTCTTTGCCAGATCATCCTCTCTTCAGCCCTTGTTGCACAGACGCAGGGTCCTGAACCGTACGACTCCCTTGCACATCAGATTGTGAAGGAGGCCCTGGGAACAAGCACAGCATACGGGATGCTCTCCGATCTTTGCACAAACATCGGTCACAGGCTGAGCGGCTCACCTGCGGCAGCGAAGGCGGTCCAATGGGCAGAGAGGAAAATGGAGGAACTCGGGTTCGACAATGTGCATCTGGAGCCCGTGATGGTCCCTCACTGGGTGCGCGGGCCTGTTGAGCGGGCTTGTGTCCTGGATCCATCGGGGAAGCGTGAAAACCTCGCGATCGCAGCGCTCGGTGGTACGATCGGCACGCCGAGGGAAGGAATTACGGCAGAAGTCCTTGAGGTCGAGTCATTTGAAGAGTTGCACAAGTTGGGTGACAAGGCGAAGGGCAAGATTATCTTCTTCAACCGCCCGATGGATCGCACGCTCGTCAATACCTTTGAAGCGTATGGGGGCGCGGTGGATCAGCGCGGAGTTGGTGCGGTCGAAGCAGCCAAAGTTGGCGGCGTCGCAGCGTTGGTGCGGTCGATGACGACACGGCACGATAATGTGCCGCACACGGGAGCAATGCATTATGACGACTCGGTCAAGCAAGTCCCGGCCGCTGCTGTGAGCATCATTGGCGCGGAACGGTTGAGTGGCCTGCTCGCGTCGGGAAAGCCCGTCCGCATCCACATGGAATTCTCCGCCCAAACCCTGCCCGATGTCGAGTCGGCCAACGTCGTCGGTGAATTGACAGGAACGGAAAAGCCGGAGGAGGTCATCGTCATCGGCGGTCATCTGGATAGCTGGGACAAAGGTGAGGGTGCAAACGACGATGGTTCAGGATGTGTGCAATCGATCGAGGCGCTGCGCCTCCTCAAGTCGATCGGGCTGAAACCGAAGCGCACCATTCGGGCGGTGATGTTCATGAACGAGGAGAATGGTTTGCGCGGCGGTATTGCTTACGCCGAGAAACAGCGGCCCGGGGAAAAGACCATCGCGGCTATTGAGTCGGATATGGGAAGCTTCATGCCTGAAGGATTCGGGATCAGCGATTCGGTTGCTTATGAGAAGCTCCTCCGTTGGGCCCCCGTGTTCAGGTTCATCAATGCCGACCATTTCCAGCTCGGCGGCGGCGGTGCGGATATCAGTCCCCTTGCGCGTCAGGGCGTCCCGCTCCTCGATCTGATACCCGAGGTCCAGCGGTACTTCGACTACCATCACTCCGATAGTGATACGATTGAAAACGTCAATGAGCGCGAGCTCGCGCTCGGCGCAGCGGCCCTCACGATTCTCTCTTACATAATCGGCCAGGAAGGCCTGTAGGCTGAAGTCCGACTTCTTTCCAGGATTTATCCCGGAGCAGTCGGACTTCCACCAAAGAAAGCAATGAACCGACGCGACGCTCTCAGACACCTGAGCCTTGTTGCCGGAACAGCGGCAGTTCCGTTCCTCCGGCCGAAGTTCGAATACTTCGACCTGTTGCGCGACGACAATGATGTCTCACAGCAGATCGAGGAACTCCGCCGTGAGTGTCCAGCGACCTCTGCGGTTCGCGTTGAACGCGGTGGCCCGCGCCTGTTCATCAACGGCAAGGAGGAATATCCTCTCCTCGCGGGGAGCTCCGGATTGATCCATACGATCAAGAGCTTCAAGGACTCCGGCATCAGGTACTTTCATCCGCTGATCAGCCTCGAGAACGGGTGGATTGGTCCGGGGAAATACGACTGGGCTCCCGTGGAGCGTTACTTCGCCAAGCTCCTCTCGCTCATGCCGGATGCTCTCTTCCTCCCACGCCTCCATCTCTATGCGCCGGCCTGGTGGAAGAATGCCCATCCGGACGAGCTCGTCCAATACGGGCTCCCTGTCGACAAGACGCAATACAAGATGGGCAAGATGACGATCGACAGCGGGTTCGATTGGAATTGCGTCATCGACAGCTATGCCGCCTCGCTCGCGTCGGATATCTGGAAGTCAGAGATGGGCGAAGTGCTTCGAGACTTCCTGAGACACTACGAGGCCTCGCCTTTACGAAGCAGGATTATCGGTTACCATCTCTCCGGAGCGATGACAGCCGAGTGGCATTACACCGGTTCGCGCTATCTCCCCGATTACTCCGCCCCGATGCAGCACATCGCGGGTCCCGTTCCTTCTGCCGAGGCCCGGATGCGCACCACGAACGGACTTCTGAGAGATCCGGAGAGAGAACGCGATGTCATCGAGTTTTACCGGAAATTCCACGAGAACACAGCCGACACCGTCGTTCACTTTGCAGAGATCACTAAAGAGGAGACGGGACGACGACTAATCGTAGGCACTTTTTTCTGCTATGTGTTGGAGAACGTCTGTATCCAGGAGGCGGGCCACCTCGTGCCGGAGAAAGTCCTTGAGTCAAAGGACATCGACTACCTTGCCTCGCCGTACACGTACCAGCACAGCAACATTCCGGGCAATCCGCGCTGGGAAAGCGACGTCATCGACGATGCGGGCAATTGGCTCGGAAGGGCTCGGGGCGTCGGAGGCGACGGCGGGTACCGGATCCTGCTCGAATCCCTTCGCCGGCACGGGAAACTCTTCATCTCGGAAATGGATCCCAGCACGTATCTCGAGCCTGAGAAGACGACGGAGGGCGGATCGGGCTTCAGCACGGTTGAAGGGACGCTCAAGATCCTTCGCCGCGATCTGGCTCAGGTCTTTGCCAGCGGGAGCGGTGGGTGGCTCTTCGAGTTTGGCCACGTCCCGACGTTCAAGGCCAAGAGAGGATGGTACGACGACGCGCCGATGATCAATGAGATACGGAAGTGGGCTGAACTTGGAACTCTGCGCAAGAGCCTCGACGCAAGCTCCGTTGCGCAGATCGCGGCAGCCTATGATGTCGAGAGTTTCCTCGCGACCGAGCATTGGAAGGCAGAAGAGCCATGGAGAGGCTTCGGCATCTCGATCTCGGATTTTTTCAATCACTGGCTCCTCAATTCGCAGGCCCGTACACTCCACCGCATCGGCGCGCCGATCGATTTCATTTACCGTTTTGACCTGATTCCCCAGGACTCCTCCCGATACAAACTGTTCTTTATGCCAAACCTCTTCTGCCTTAGTATAGAAGAGGCTCAACGGCTGAAGTACTTGTTGAGAGAGAGCAGTGCGACCGTCGTCTGGTTCTACGCGCCGGGGTACATTACCCCCGACCGGTTCAACCAATCGCAGATGGAGGAACTCACCGGATTCATGTTCAAACGGATCGATGAACCGGGATCTATGATGATCCAATGCGACATCAGCGACCCCGATTTGAAGTTCTTCCGACGGTTCGGCGTGACGAAGCAGCATTTCCCGCGGTTTGCTGTCACCGGCAACGAACCATCCGTCCAGACGCTCGGCCGGTGGGTGGACAACGACGAGGTTGCATTCGCACGGCGGGAGTACGAAGGCTTCAAGTCTGTTTACGTCGGGACCGGTCCAGTTCCCGTCCAAATTCTCCGTTGGCTTGCCACGCGGGCAGGCGCCCGCCTCTGGAGCTCGAAGCCGGACATCATTCGGGCCACACGTGACACGGCGATGATTGTCGCATCGGACAACGGTGAACGTTTGCTGCACTTCCCAGAGCCGCTCGCGCCTATCGAGGGCGGACCCGCAGTAAACGAACACAGGTTTGACATGGAGTTTGGAGATGTAAGGGCGTTTGTGAAGAAGCGATGGGTGCGGAAGCCCTTCTAGCCCGGATAAGAGCTCTTCGGATTCGGCGTTTTCGTATCGTTCGGAAACGTTCTATTTCGGGACCTTTCAGTCGAGATCAGAAATCGAATCCGCCTTTGACTGTGGAGCGATCAGATTCGGAGTGACACTTCCTCTTCTGTATGGTTTCCTCCTCTCATTTATCTCCTTTCCTGCGGCTGACCCTTCACATCTTGTGTCACATTTACTCCATTGGCTTTTCACCAAAAATTGGATAAACTCTCGTAGTTTTCTGTTCACATCGGGAGGTTCACCATGATGAAACGTCCTTTTCTCCTCTTACTCACTCTTCTTGCTTTTCTCGCCCTCGCTCCTGCAGATGAGGGGATGTACCCGATCAGCCAGATCCACAAGCTCAACCTGCGAGCAAATGGACTGAAGATCGATCCGAAGGAGCTTTACAATCCGAACGGTGTAAGCCTTATCGACGCGATCGTTCAGCTCAGTGGCTGTACCGGATCGTTCGTTTCGAAGGAGGGCCTGATCCTCACCAATCACCATTGCGCCTTCGGATTTGTCCAAGCTGCAAGCACAGCGGAGAAGGATTACGTCACCGAGGGCTTCATCGCCTGGAACAGATCCGAGGAGATCTCCGCAAAAGGCCAGACCGTTCGCATCACGGAGTCCTATCGCGATGTCTCCAAAGAAGTCCTCAGCGCCGTCAATGACAAGATGGAATTGGCTGAACGGTCCAAGGCCATCGATCGAGCGATGCGCGCGATCGTTGCCGAGACGGAGAAGCAAAATCTGGGCAAGCGCGCCGAAGTCGCGGAGATGTTCACCGGCAAGACCTACGTCCTCTTCGTCTATACTTATCTGAGGGATGTCCGCCTGGTGTATGTGCCGCCCCGGTCGATCGGGGAATTTGGCGGTGAGAACGACAATTGGGTGTGGCCTCGACACACAGGTGACTTCTCGTTTTTCCGCGCGTACGTCGCGCCCGACGGCTCGCCGGCTGATTATTCCCCCGACAACGTTCCGTATCACCCGAAGAGATTCCTCAAAGTGAATCCCTCCGGCGTCGACGAGGGGAACTTCGTGTTCATCCTCGGCTACCCCGGGCGGACGTACCGGCACAAGACCTCCCACTACCTCGCATACGAGGAGAAGCACCGGATGCCGTACGTCGCGGATCTGTACGAGTGGGAGATCGCCACGATGGAGCAGATGGGGAAGAACGATCGAACGATTGCGCTGAAGCACGACGCGCGGATCAAAGGGCTGGCGAATACCATGAAGAATTACCGCGGCAAATTGCTCGGTATGAAGCGGCTCTCCCTCGTGGACCGCAAGATTGAAGAGGAAAAAGCTCTGCAGCGGTTCATCGAATCCGATCCCGAGCGAAAGGCGCTGTACGGCACTGTGCTCGAGGAGATTGGAAAGATCTACCAGGAAATGGCCGACCGGGCCCCCTCCGAACTGATTCTCGACTACCTTCGCGGCAGCTCCACGCTGCTGGGGTACGGCTTCACCATTTATGAATCGGCCCTCGAGCTCCAGAAGCCGGACCTTGAGCGGCTCTCTCCCTACACGGACCGGAACCTCCCCAACACAAAGAGGTACTTGCCCCGAACTCTCCAGAATTACTATGAGCCCGCCGACAAGGCAATTCTGAAACACATGCTGATGCAGGCCGCCGATCTCCCGCAGGCTGAACGGGTGCCCGCAATTGATGAATTCCTCAAAGGGGGGAACGCGGAGCAGGCGATCGATCGGTTTCTTCAGACCGCATTCGCTCAATCGAAACTGAACGACGAAAAAGTTCTGATGGATTCCTTCGGCAAGAAGCCTGCCGAAGTCGAAGAGATGGATGATCCGTTCGTTCAGCTCGCCAGGGCGTTGTATCCGACCTATCAGAAGCTGCGGGAGGTGCGCCAGCGCCGCGACGGGGCATTATCGAAGCTGTCGGCGCTCCTGGTGGATGTGAAGCAGCAATTCCAGAAGACGAGCTTCATTCCTGACGCGAACAGTACGCTCCGCCTGACGTTCGGTCACATTAGAGGCTACTCCCCCTCCGATGCAACCTACTACAAGCCGATCACGACACTGACCGGCGTCATAGAGAAGACGACAGACGAATATCCGTACGCCACTCCTCAGAGGGCACGCGATCTCTACAAAGCAAAGAACTTCGGACGCTACCGGAACGCCAAGCTGAACGACGTGCCTGTGGCGATTCTGTACGATATGGACACGACAGGCGGCAATTCCGGAAGCCCTGTGCTCAACGCCCGCGGCGAACTCGTCGGCGTGAATTTCGATCGCGCCTACGAAGCCACGATCAACGACTATGCGTGGAGCGAGACGTACAGCCGTTCGATCGCCGTGGATATCCGCTATGTCCTGTGGGTGACGGAGAAAGTCGGAGGCGTGTCCTACCTTCTGACGGAGATGGGTCTTCAGCGCTAGCAGAACTCCAATATGTACTTGACGCAGTGGAGGATATTGTTATGAACAGGAACCTTTGCATATTCGTTTTGACGGTTCTCTGGATGGCATATGTCTTCGCGCAGGCGCCGACAGAAGAGAAGCCCGTCGACGTGAGGCAGCTCATCGAGAAGAAATTCGGGACCCTCGATCATCGCCTGGACCAACTCGCGAAGGCAATCGATGATGTCCTTTGGTATGACAAAGTCGGTGACGTGGCCAACATCGATAAGGTGTACATTGTCGGCCCACCGCGAGCAAAGGTGAAAAACCCGACTGCAATGGGAGCGAAGAACCCCGTCAAGTTCTGGTCCTACATCTTCATCCCGCAGAAGATCGACCGGAGCAGGAAATACCCGCTGCTCGTTGTTCCTCACGGCGGCGTCCACGGCGACTTCACGACGTACCACACGCACATCATCCGCGAACTAATGGCGCAGGGTTACATAGTCATCGCGCCGGAGTACCGCGGGAGCACCGGTTACGGCAAGGGATTCTACGAGCAGATCGACTACGGTGGGTTGGAGATCGAGGACAACCACGCGGCGCGCGACTACATGCTCGAGAACTACGATTTTGTCGATGGTGCGCGCGTCGGGGCAATCGGCTGGAGCCACGGCGGGCTCATCACCCTGATGGACATCTTCGAGCATCCCGACGATTACAAAGTTGCCTTCGCCGGCGTGCCGGTGAGCGATCTTGTTCAGCGTATGGGATATTATGACGACGAATACCGCGAGCTCTTCTCGGCTCCCTATCACATCGGCAAGACCGCGAACGAGGACGTCGAGGAATACCGCCGCCGGTCGCCCGTGAACCAGGTCGAGAAGCTCAAGACCCCGCTGCTGATCCACACCAACACCAACGACGACGATGTGAATGTGCTCGAAGTGGAGCACTTGATCGAAGCGTTGACGGCTGCCGGGAAGAAGTTTGAGTACGAGATCTTCAAGGACATCCCCGGCGGACACAGCTTTGACCGGATCGACACCAAGAAAGCCAAAGAGATCCGGGTGAAGATCTACGCATTCCTGGCCCGCTATCTCGACCCGCCGCACCCGTTCAAGTCGGTCGACGATCTCGAGAGGGCTGGCTATCGTTGAGAGTCTGGATGTCCGACTTCTATCGAGGCGTCCCTTCCTGGGAAGTCGGACATCTGCCATTGATAGAAACATCGAATCAAAAATCCGAATGGAATTTCTCCAGGACTTGATCGAGTTTGTTCTTCATCTTGACCGGCATCTGCTGGAGCTCTGTACTGCGTATGGACCATGGGTGTACGCAATCATCTTCGTCGTGATCTTCTGTGAAACGGGATTGGTGGTAACGCCCTTCCTTCCGGGAGATTCCCTCCTCTTCGCCGTCGGATCGCTGACGGCCATCGGCGCGCTTGATCTGGCGACATCGATGATCGTGTTCGCCCTTGCCGCGATCCTCGGCGATACCGCGAACTACTGGATCGGAGACTATGTCGGACCGAAGGTGTTCCATCAGGAGCACGGATGGCTCCTGAACAAGGAGTATCTTCTCCGCACACACAGGTTCTACGAGCGGCACGGCGGGAAGACGATTGTCATCGCCCGTTTCCTGCCGATCATCCGCACATTTGCACCGTTCGTTGCCGGCATCGGGACCATGACCTACCGGCGGTTTCTTCTCTTCAACGTCACGGGGGGCATCCTGTGGGTTTGCCTCTTCGTCCTGGCCGGTCATTTCTTCGGGAGCATCCCCGTCGTCAAGAACAACTTCAGCCTCGTCATCATCGCTCTTGTGCTCATCCCGGGAATTCCGAGCGTTGTGGAGTTCATCCGGATCCAAATCCAACGGAGAAGATCCAAGGCGGCTTCGTCAGAGGAACATCGCCCACCCCAATCCTGAGAGGAGACGAACCATGCAGCGACAAAATATATCCAGCGGCGCTCCGTGGGAACCGATCGTTGGGTACTCCCGAGCCGTGAGGGTCGGACCCTATGTGCATGTGGCCGGTACGACAGGAGTGAGCCCCGACGGCAAGGTTGTGGCCAAAGGCGATGTGTACGCTCAGGCGGTCCAGGCTTTCAAGATCATTGAGGCGGCGCTGCAGCAAGCGGGCGCGAGCATAAACGATGTTGTCCGCACCCGCACGTTTCTCGTAAACATCGCCGATTGGGAGAAGGTCGGGAAAGCACACGGGGAGTTCTTCCGCCATATCAGACCGGCGGCCACAATCGTCGGTACGACCGGACTTGTCGACCCTGAGATGCTCGTTGAAATCGAAGTTGATGCCATCGTCACCGAAGGCCGCCATGCGTAGGACAAGCCGAATGAGGCCCGTGTTTCGAACGCTGGGTGTTCTTTTCCTCGTTGTTTTTGAGATTGTTTGTCTCCAGGGTCAGCAGTTTCAATTTGCCTGGCTCAGCGATACGCACGTTGGCAGTTCCACGGGGGCTGCCGACTTGACCGCATCCGTGCATGACATCAATTCGTTGGGTGATATCGCGTTCGTCATCCTCTCGGGAGACGTCACCGAGATGGGATCGAACAAACAGCTTGAGCTGGCAAAAGCGATCCTGGATAGCCTGAGGAAACCGTATTACATCATTCCGGGAAACCATGACACGAAATGGTCGGAATCGGGGTGCACGGAGTTCGGCAAGCTCTGGGGGAACGACAAGTTCGCCTTTGACTTTGCAGGCTTCCGGTTTATCGGTATGCACGAAGGACCGATCATGAAAATGGGAGACGGCCACGTTCCGCCGGAGGATCTTCGATGGCTCGATTCCGTCCTGGCGAAGACACCGAGAAACGACAAACCTCTTTTCTTTATCACACATTACCCCCTCGACTCCAGCATCGACAACTGGTATCAGGTGACGGAGAGACTGAAGCTGTACAACACGCAGGCGGTTTTGGTGGGACACGGACACCGAAACCGAGTGCTGAGCTTCGAGGGGCTTCCCGGAATAATGGGGCGTTCGAATCTTCGCTCCGCTGATTCGATCGGCGGGTACACACTTGTCACCATCCAGCGAGACACGGTATATTTCTCGGAGCGTCTCCCTTCGATCCGAACCGGACGTCCATGGCATCAGCTCCCCCTTGGGCATCGAAACTATCGCTCCGATACGACAAGGCATCCCAGACCGGAATTCTCCATCAACCGGCACTACCCTCAGGCGCGCGTGGTGTGGGAGAAGGACACCCGTTACACAATCGCTTCAAGCCCGGCCGTGTGGAACGACCTCGCGATCGTTGGTAACTCCAGCGGAGTGGTTTACGCATTTTCACTCGATGATGGATCGGATCGATGGAGGTTTGCCACAGGATCGGCGGTGTACTCAACCCCCGATGTGACTGACGGCAAGGTCGTGTTCGGCTCGTCCGACCATTTCATCTACTGTCTTGACGCCGAGAACGGGAGACTCGTATGGAAATATCGAACCGGGGCTCCCGTCGTCGCTACGCCGAAGATAGAGGATCGCCTCGTCTTCGTCGGAGGAAGCGACAGCACGTTCCGCGCCCTCGATCTTCGTTCGGGCAAACTGAAGTGGGAATTCAAGGGGATCGGCGGCTTCATCGAAACCCGGCCGAAAGTCTACCAAGACAGAGTCATCTTTGGCGCCTGGGACACGCATCTCTATGCCCTCCAAGTCGACGACGGCTCGCTTGCGTGGAAATGGAGCAGTGATCGTCCCGGACTGTTGTACTCCCCCGCGGCCTGCTGGCCGGTTGCAGCTCAAGGGAAGGTCTTCATTGCCGCCCCCGATCGGTACCTCACGGCAATCGATGTCACATCGGGAGTAACGGTGTGGCGCAGCAACCGTTATCAGGTACGCGAAGCGGTGGGCATCGCTGGGAACGGCAGCCGGGTGTACGCGCGGTGTATGATAGATACAGTGATTGCATTCTCGCCTTCGTCACCGAAGCTCGATGTGCTCTGGGCACGAGATTGCGGATATGGATACGATATCGATCCGTCAATGCCAATCGAGAAGGACGGGGATCTGTTCTTCGCCACCAAGAATGGGTTTGTCGTTGCACTCGACGCGGCCAGCGGAGATCTTCTCTGGAAGCATCGCATGGGAGTAACGATCGTGCACACGCCCGTTCTACTGGATGCTCATCGTGTCGTCGCATGCGATCTTGATGGAAAAGTGATGCTCCTGGAAGCGGACGAGCAATAGCCTGTTGTTCAGCGTGCGCATCGCGCTCTTCAACACAGGGAGGAGCGGCACCGCCGGCGCACTAGGAAACAACCCTCAAACAAAAAAGAAGGTGAAGGTATGAAGAAGATCCTGATTCCAGGTCTCGTCGCCGGACTTGTCATGCTTGTCGCCGCAATGGTGGTCGGCTGGTTGACCACGCTGGTCTTGCCGTCCATGGCGCAAGAGTACGGAAACGCAAGTCTCTATCGAACCTGGTCAGATCCAATCGTCTATGTCTATTTCGTCTATCCCTTTTTCCTCGGCATTGCCCTCGCCTGGGTCTGGAACACGACAAAGGGGGTTATCGGGAAGGGAAGCCTCTGGGTAAAGGGGAGCAGGTTTGCCCGAGCATTCTGGTTGGTCTCAGCACTGCCGGGCATCCTGATGACCTACAGTACTTTCCCAATCTCGCTCGCCGTGGCGCTCTCATGGCTCCTGAGCTCGCTTGTGCAGCTTGTCTGTGCCGGGTTCGTTTATGCGAAGATGAATAAATGATGCGGTCTCGCATCGCGGCCCTCCATCGGAACGAATCCTGGGCAGTCAAGCGTTTATCCTTAAGTCGCGGCTCGTTCTCTTGGAGAAAAGCAATTCGAGGAGGTGTACCTATGGCAGATTTACGTTATCCCGTTGGCAATTTCCAACCCACCGCTCAGATTACCGATGCGGAGCGGCAGGCGTATATCAAGCAGATCGATGATGTCCCGGCGAAGCTTCGGGAGTCCGTACGGGGTCTCACGGAGAAGCAGCTCGAGACGCCCTATCGCCCCGAAGGCTGGACCGTCCGGCAGGTTGTCCATCATCTTCCCGACAGCCACATGAACGCTTACATCCGGTTCAAGCTGGCGATCACCGAGCAGCAGCCAACGGTGAAGCCATACGAACAGCAGATGTGGGCAGAACTTGCCGACGCAAAGACCGCTCCGATCGAGCCTTCCCTCCTCCTGCTTGAGTCACTTCACAGGCGGTGGTTTTTGTTTCTGAAGTCCCTCAACCCCTCTGACTTCGCCAAGACGTACAATCATCCGGAGAGCGGCGTGTCGAATCTCGACAGGCTCCTTCAGCTGTATGCGTGGCACGGCCGGCACCACGTTGCGCACATCACGTCGTTGAGAGAACGAATGGGATGGAGATAGTCACCTGCATCAGACTTCATCCGATTCTCGCGGCTCAACTCACATCGCACAAGCCGCGCTTCGGCCCGAACCTCTTATGAGAACAAGAATTCGCCAAGCAACCAGCAAGGACGCTTCGGCTATAGTACGGTTCAACCTCCTGATAGCCGAAGAAACCGAACACCGACAGCTCGACAGCGAGCGGCTCCGCAAGGGGGTGGAAGCAATCCTGAGCGATCCTTCCAAGGGAGTCTACTTTCTTGCAGAATTGGAGGGCAAAGCTGTCGGCCAGATCATGATCACGTATGAGTGGAGCGACTGGCGGAACGGAAACTTCTGGTGGATTCAAAGTGTCTATGTAGACAGGCTCCACCGGGGTGATGGGGTTTTCCGGTCGCTGTACCAGCATGTCAACAACCTCGCCTCCCAGCGGGCTGATGTCTGCGGCCTTCGCCTGTACGTTGAGAGCCAAAACGAGCGCGCACGTCGTACCTATGAGCAACTTGGGATGAAGAAAGCCTGCTACGAGATGTACGAGATCGATTTTGTCCTGAAATAGCCGGCGCGTTCTCTACACGGAAGCGGTCAGATTGATGAGCTCCTGCTGCACCACATCCACAGCCAGCAGTGGCGATAGCTTCTTCTCTCGATGGTCGAATTCGTACGCTAAACGGTTTCGACGGAGGGGTCTCGAGAAAGCTCAGAAGCAGTTGGTCGAGGGTGTGAAACGTGAGCCGCTCCAGGCGAGGGAACTGCTCGACATCGGCTGCGGCATCGGCGCCCTCCACCTCACATTGCTGAAGGAGGGAGCAGGACGATCGCTCGGCGTCGACTTGTCGGAAGGGATGATTCAACAGGCTGAACGGCTCGCTTCCGAGCTCGGCGTGCGCGAGAAGACTAGCTACCTCCTTGGGGATTTCGTCACCCCGGCAGACCTGCTCCCGCAGGCCGACATCACACTGCTCGACAACGTTGTCTGCTGCTACGAACAGCTCCATCCCCTGATCGAAAAATCGATCGCCAAGACAAACCGGATCTTCGCACTGACCCATCCGCGCGACAGCTTCCCCGTGAGGGCGGTGTTCAAAACGCAGATCTTCGTCGCAACGGTTTTCCGCCGGAGCTTCCACCCCTTCTGGCATGACTGGGAGGAGATGAAATCGTACATCCGTTCAAAGGGGTTTGATCTGAAGTACGAGAATTCGACGCTTGTTTGGGACGTTCTCGTCTTCACACGCACGTAGCAAAACTTCTCAAGCCCCCCACAGACGAGCAGCAATTCAAGAGTGTGGAAACGTCTGCCGGCAAAACTTTCTTTGTCACGGTTCGTTCTCTCAAAACTTGAGCATCCGTATTCTGACACGCCGTAAGACGAACTGAAGATTTTTTTATCATCACTCACCGCATCTTCTGTATTACTCACCACTATCCCGGAGGTTCTATGGCTCTACGCTGGAGTACCATCGTTCTTGTTCTCACGCTGGGCATCACCGGGGTGCTCGCGCAAACCGAGCCGACTGTCGGCTTGCGGGAGAACACACCGACCGCTCACGCCTTCATCAATGCGCGAATTGTCGTCGCACCGGGCAACGTGATGCCGCAGGGGACTCTCGTCATCCGCAACGGTATGATTGAGGCGGTTGGCGAGAAAGTAACGCCGCCCGCGGATGCCCGCATTTGGGACGTGAAAGGATTGACGCTCTACCCCGGCCTGATCGATCTCTCGTCCGATATCGGGATGCCGAAACCGCCGCAGACGCAGGCCCGAAGCACCTTCGATTTCTCAGCGCCCCAACAGCAAGCTGAGAAACCCAAGGGAACTGCGTACTGGAATTCCCGGATGCGTGCAGATTTCAATGCCGACGAAGAGTTCGTTCCGGATGGGAAGGTCGCTGAGAAACTCCGATCTCAAGGGCTTACCCTCGTGCTCGCGACACCCCAGGTTGGCATCTTCCGCGGGACAAGCGCTCTTGTCAATCTCGGCGACGGCCCGGCTTCTGACCTCGTCGTTAAGCGGCGCGTCGCCCAGCATCTTGCTCCTGAGCGGTCCGCCGGCTTCTTCGCCGGCTACCCGAATTCGCTGATGGGCATCATCGCCTTCACTCGACAGGCCTATTGTGACGCAGACTGGTACAAGAAAGCATGGGAGGCGTATGCGGAAAACCCTGCCCGCGAAAAGCGTCCCGAGACGAACAGCGCTCTCGCCGCGCTCGCGGATGCCGTCCAAAGCCGGATGCCAACGGTTATGGATGCACCGAGCGATCTCGATTTTCTCCGCGAGGCAAAGATCGGGAAAGAGTTCTCGTTAAACCTTTGGATCCTAGGGAGCGGACAGGAATACCGGCGACTTGAAGCCGTCAAGGCGACCAACATTCCGGTGATCGTTCCGCTGAATTTCCCCGAAGCGCCGGCTGTCGAGACTCCGGAGGAAGCGATGAACGTGACGCTCGAGGACCTTCGGTACTGGGACGCAGCTCCCGAGAACGCCGGGCGGCTGCAGAATGCCGGCATCCTCATCGCACTGACGTCAGCCGGGCTCAAGGACCCGGGGACCTTTCTCGCTCAGGTGCGCAAGGCGGTTGAGCGCGGGCTCGGTGCGGACGCCGCGCTTTCTGCTCTTACGACGACACCGGCGAAATGGATCGGTGCCGATAAGCAATTCGGCACACTCGAAGCGGGGAAGGTCGCAAACTTCGTTATTACCGACGGCGATCTCTTCGCGGAAAAGACGAAGGTCCGGCAAGTCTGGATCGACGGGAAGCGGTACGAGGTGAAAGAGCCGCCTGCAGATGATGCTCGCGGCGTGTGGGATCTAGCCGTGACTCGGATGGGCACCGAGCTCGGACAACTCACGTTGAAAGGCGATGTCGAGAAGCCTACGGGGTCCATTAGCTGGAAGGGGAAGGATCTTAGCCTGGCGTCTGTTGCGCTCTCCGCTAGCCGCATCGCATTTACGTTGAGCGGCGACTCCGTTGGAGCCCCGGGTACCATCACAATGTCAAGCACGGTGAGCTGTTCGGAGATGCTCGGAGTCGGCGAGCTACCGGATGGGAGTCTCTTCTCGTGGAAGGCAACCCGCAAAGAGTCACCCAAAGCGGAAGCTGACACCACGAAACCGAAGAAGCCTGAGATGACTTCCTCCCCGACAACATATCCGCCCACAGAATTCGGCCGTATCAAACCGCCCGATCAACCAGCGAACATCCTGGTCAAAAACGCGACGATCTGGACAGAGGGTCCACAGGGCAAGCTCCTGAACGCTGACATGCTAGTCACAAAGGGGAAGATCGCGCGCGTTGGCTCCAATCTCTCCGCGCCCCCGGATGCGCTGATCATCGATGCAGCAGGCAAGCAGCTCTCTCCCGGCGTCATTGACTGTCACTCGCATACGGCCATCTCGGGGGGTGTCAATGAGAGCGGGCAAGCGATCACATGTGAAACTCGGATTGAGGACGTGCTCGACCCCGACGACATCTGGATCTATCGGCAGCTCGCCGGTGGAACCACGATGGCGAACGTTCTCCACGGATCAGCCAACCCGATCGGCGGCGAAAATGCCATCGTGAAATGGCGATGGGGAGGATCCGCAGACGATCTGCTGATGGCGGGAGCTCCACCCGGCGTGAAGTTTGCGCTGGGCGAAAACGTCAAGCAAAGCAATTTCAACATACCGGGGCGAGGGCCGGCGCGCTACCCCCAGACAAGAATGGGTGTCGACCAGCTCATCCGCGATCGCTTTCAGGCCGCTCTCGACTACGAGCGCGAATCGAAGGAATGGGAGAAGGACAAAACGAAGATACCTCCGAGAAAGGATCTCGAGCTTGACTGCCTGCTGGAGATCGTCAAAGGAAAGCGCGAGATCCATGCTCACTGCTACCGCCAGGACGAGATCCTGATGCTCATGCGCGTCGCCGAGGATTTCGGCATCCGGCTCGGCACGCTGCAACATGTGCTCGAGGGCTACAAGGTTGCCGACATCATGGCCAAGCACGGCGTGGGAGGGTCCTCGTTCAGCGACTGGTGGGCCTACAAGATCGAGGCATGGGATGCGATCCCCGGCAATGGCCCTCTGATGCACGATCAGGGGGTGGTGGTGTCATACAACTCCGACAACGACCAGCTTGCAACCCGGCTGAATTGGGAGGCGGCAAAGGCAATCAAGTACGGGCTCTCCGAGGAGGAGGCGTTCAAGTTCGTCACCATCAACCCGGCCAGGCAACTGAAGATCGACCGCTGGGTCGGCTCGCTGGAGGTCGGAAAGGACGCTGACTTCGTCATCTGGAGCGGCGATCCCTTGTCCGTCTATTCAAAATGTGAGCAGACGTGGATCGACGGCAAGAAGTACTTCGACATCCAGGAGGATCAGCAGATGCAGGAACGGGTTGCGAAAGAGCGGGCGGCGCTGATTCAGAAGATCCTCGCCAGCAAGAAAGAAAGGCCCACAGCTCCAAGCGGTCCGCCCATGCGGTCCCGCCGGCCCAACGAGTTCCAGCAGAAATCATCTATCGAGGAGGGACTGAGCCATGAAACGAACTAGCTTGCTCCTCATCGCCGCCCTCGCGGCATTCTCATTCGCTTCAGCCTCCGACGCCGTGCCGGCCGCCAAGCAGAAGAGGCCGATCGCCCTCGTGGGGGGAACGATTTACACCGTGAGCGGGGCGGTCATTGAACAGGGGACCATCGTGTTCGACAAGGGAATAATCACCGCCCTTGGGACGAACGTCTTCATTCCGTCAAATGCGGAACGGATTGACGTCACAGGCAAACATGTCTACCCCGGCATCATCGACTCGTATACCGATATGGGTCTGACGGAGATCGGCTCCGTTCGCGGGTCTGTCGACGTCGACGAGACCGGAAGTATCAACCCTAATGTCCGCGCAGAAGTGGCCGTGAACCCCGAGAGCGAGCTCATCCCCGTCGCACGCTCCAACGGTGTCACCGTCGCGGCAACAGCGCCGGGCGGCGGGCTCATTTCCGGATTTGCCGCTGCCTTGATGTTGGACGGCTGGACGTGGGAGGATTTGACCCTCAAGAGTGAGCTGGCCTTGATTGTCAACTGGCCGGTGATGGTGTACAACCCATCTCCCTTCGTGCGAATTTCGAAGGAAGACTGGCAGAAGCAGCGCGATGAACAGCTGAAGAACCTCCACGAAGCCTTCTTCAACGCGCGTGCATACCTGAAAGCAAAGGAGGCTGAGGGGGAGAAGGGTGTCCAGTATCACGACCCGGACCCCCGGTGGCAGGCAATGATTCCTGTACTGCAGGGAAAGGTGCCTGTGTTCGTCCGCGCAAACGAGCTGAGTCAAATCCAGGCAGCGATCGCCTGGGCCGGGCAGGAGGGCCTCAAGATCGTGATCGTCGGAGGGAGAGACTCCTGGCGGGTTGCGGACCAGCTCAAGGCGAGGGACATTCCGGTGATCGTCACGGACATTCAGAGCGCACCGATGCGCCGGTGGGAGGGCTACGACCTGGTCTTCACGCTCCCACTGAAGCTGAAGAATGCAGGCGTCCGGTTTTGCATCACCGGCGATGGGAGCGCCTCGAACTCGCGCAACACGGCGTACCATGCCGCAAACGCGGCGGCATACGGCTTGCCGAAGGATGAAGCCCTCAAGTCGGTGACGCTCTACGCAGCGCAGATCCTCGGCATTGCCGACAGGGTAGGGTCACTTGACGTCGGGAAGGACGCGACCCTCATCGTCACCAACGGCGATCCGCTTGAGATTGCCGCCGTCACCGAGCAGATGTTCATCCAGGGCAGGAAGATCGATCTGCGCGACAAGCACAAACAGTTGTATGAGAAGTATAAGGAGAAGTACAGACAGCTGAGCGAGAAGTAGGAGCATACCAGAGGTAGCCTCGGGCTTTAGCCCAAGCAATCGGAGGGAAGCACGCACGGGGCGCCCTTCATTGATTGCACCTCCAAAAATGGCTACCTTTCGATTGTTCCTGTCAGGCCCCATTCCTCTGGAGGCGGCTGAACACCATGATTCTATTCACCCTCGGTCCGCCGGGCAGCGACGCGATGAAGATGCTCGCCTGGTTGATCGCCATCATGGCAGCCCTGTGGGTTCTTGTGGTCTTCTCCAAGTGGCTTGCTGAGAAGGTCTGGAAAGGAAGAGCAAGGATGCTGGACACGCTGAGCGAATACAAGACCCTCATTGCGCAGTCGTCGCCTCGACTCTTGAAGATCTCCGACGCAGAGAGCATTGTCCGCCCCTCGCCCGAGAAATGGTCGAAGAGGGAGATCCTGGGCCACCTCATCGATTCCGCCAGCAACAACCACCAGCGCTTCGTGAGGGCGCAGCTGAGCAGTGAGATCAAGTTGCCGGAGTACGAACAGGAAACGTGGGTGAGAACGCAGGGATATCAAGGTGAGTCATGGGAGAACCTTGTTCACCTCTGGAGGCTGTACAATCTCCACCTGCTGCACGTCGCCGAGGCGATTCCAGACGACCGGTTGAAGAGCCTGTGTTTCATCGGAGAGAACGAACCCGTAACGCTCGAATTTCTGGTGACGGACTACGTCAGGCACATGAAACATCACCTCGACCAGATATTTTCGTAGCGAGGCGGCCTTGCTCAGCGCACACAGACGGGACCATCAACAGTCCATCACGCCTACCCTTCACGCCCCCTGATCCGCCGTGCGTCTCGCAATCATCTCCGACATCCATGGGAATCTCGAAGCGCTGACGACTGCACTCGAGCTCATCAAGAAGCATGCTGCCGATGAAACCATCTGCCTCGGCGATGTCGTCGGCTACGGCGCGAATCCGAACGAATGCCTCACCATTGTTCGCGAGCGATGCAGCGTGATCCTGCTCGGCAACCATGATGCGGCAGTCATCGACCTCGCGGTCGCGGATCAGTTCACCATCAACGCCCGTCTTTCGGCCATCTGGACGAACAGGGTCTTGCTCAAAGAGAACAAGGAGTTTTTGGAAACCCTCCCCCTCACCAAGTCACGGAACGAGATCCTCCTTGCACACGGATCCCCATTCGAACCCGAGGAATGGCACTACATCATTTCTGAGTATGAAGCCATGGAGGCGTTCCAAGCCTTCCCCGAACAACTCTGCTTCGTCGGGCATTCCCACATACCGGTGATCTTCTCGGAGAAGGGCACCACTGCGCTCGTCGCGCCGGGGGATCGGTTCATCATCAACGTCGGCAGCATCGGGCAGCCCCGCGACGGAAACCCCCAGCTGAGCTTCGGGATTTTCGACACGGGTACGTGGATGTACAAGAACATCCGGGCTGATTATGACATCCCCGCCGCAGCGCAGAAAATCAAGAAAGCCGGGCTTCCGCGTGCGCTTGCTGATCGTCTGATGTTCGGCGTTTAGGGGGGAGCCTAAAGCAGGGGAGGGATCCCGGCGTCCTACTGGGTCGTCAACACCGCCAGCAGCGCGTCCTTCTTCATCGTCGAGGAGGCCACACAGAGGGTTCCATTCACCGTCCACACAACAACGTTGCAATTCGGGTGATTGGGGTCAGTGTACCAGCCTGATTTCGCGAGGGCGATTCTTGCCGCCGGTGGAAGGGAAAACGTTGGTCCTTTCAGCGCTTCGTCCTGCCTGACCTGATAGACGTAGAGCATTTCTCCCCCGATCTTGTACAGCACGTGGGCCACTTTCACTCCTTCATACTCAGACCAGGTCGCACTGTACGAATCGCAGGGCACCTTCAGAACGCTCACCGCAAATTTTAGGTTGCTTCTCTCGAGGAAGTCTGCAATGCTTTCCGGAGAACAGGCTACGAGGGCGGGCTTGAACTGGCCGGAACGTATGAGAGCGAAGTTCTTGAACGTCAGATTGATGACGTCGTTGGCCGCGTTATGCGCGCTCATATCGTAGGAAGATTCGTTCGGAAGCGTCAGGAGCAAGATGAACGCTGCAAAGACCACGCCGCCGGCTAGAGTCGGAATGAAGACGCCAGGCGAGAGGAGCCTCTCGAGCCACCCCCGAGCTCGTCCAATCGACTCGCGATACGCCACCTTCAAGGATGTTGTAACAGAAGCCCGGACCGACTCCGGCGTGGCGACATGCTTGATGTATTCCCGGACAACCTGCTTTGAAAGCCTCTCCATCTCGTAAGCATTGCGGCATCTGCGGCAACCCTCCAGGTGCTTCCGAAACTCCTGCTCGACGCCCGCCGGCAGAACTCTGTCAATGGCATCGCCAAAATGCTCTTCAACAAGACTGCATTCCACAGCACGACCTCACTCAACCGTGTAGCAAGAATGATCCGTCATTTCCCTCAGTCAGACTTGATAACCCCTTGTTTCCTCGCATACTCATACAGTTTTGCCTGCAGCAGCTTTCTTCCCCGGTGTAACCGGGACCGTACCGTGCCGATCGGACACTCGACGAACTCTCCGATCTCCTCATATGTTAGTCCTTCAATGTCGCAGAGAATAACAACGGTGCGGAAATCATCTGGTAAGCTCTCCAACGCCTGCGTAACCTCGTCACCGAGCAAATTGCCGAAGAGTTTTTGCTGAAGATCGTTTGGGTCTGTCGACTCAGCCCGGATGGTATTGTAGAAGTTTTCGATCTCATCGTAATCAACCTTGTCCGGCTCTTTCATTTCCTTCCGGTACCGATTGATATACGAGTTCTTCATGATGCGAAAGAGCCATGCGCGTATGTTCGTCCCCTTCTCGTACTTATCCCAAAACCGATAAGCTTTGAGATACGTCTCCTGCAGCAAATCTTGCGCATCATTTTCGTTTCCCGTGGTGCGGAGAGCGAAGTTGTAGAGTACATCCATGTGAGGCAGGGCCTCTGCCTCAAACTCAGCTTGCTTCTTCCGCGTGCCGCGGGACGCGACTGCTACTAAAGGAAAAACCATGAGTTGCCTTCAAAGTTCCCTGTCACACGAACCTCCGCCACCGCCAAGGGAACCATGGCAACCTGCTGTCTCAACACCAGTCCTTTGGTTCGAGTTCCGAGCGGAAAGGGTCTAGGCAAGTTTCGTTCTCAAAGGCAGTAAGGTGTGAGTCGGAGGAAAATCGTTTGTTCAAATTTAGCAAAATCAGCCAATGTTAGCAAGCAAGGAGAATTCTGGGAATCATTTCTGTTTTCTCAATTTCAGCATGTCGATTTCTTCCATCGACACCTGCTGGTCAATCTGTCTGATCAGATCGCTGACCTGAGCATGACCCATATCGATCTCTTCAAAAGATATGAATGTACTCAGATCGCCGATATCGACTACCTTTCCCACCGGCCGTACCACACCTGTTTTCGGATCGGTTTCTTCATCGATGTTGATGCCGATGTCGACAGTGATGGCCGGCGTACGATCATTGGGCTTTAGCGTGGCGTTTCGTACGATGAGGTCGTAGATGTACTCCGTGTTGAACGGAAGTCCTTCGTACACCCTCACATCAGCGCGTTGATATTCCCCGGTTGCAAGAGCATAGAGCGTCGTCAGCAGGCCGGCATAGTTGAGCTTCCGGAGAAACACCTTCTCTTGATCTCCGGGCCACCCTCCCGATTCCACCAGCACGGTGCTCGTCCCCCACTTCTGCATGTTGTCCCCGAAGGCCCGCGGCTCGAAGGTGTCATCGTACTTTGCGATGTTCTTTGGAATGAATTCTTGCATGACTGCGGCGAACGTGGCCACGACCTTCACCGCTTCCGATCGGACCCGGTTCGAGGACCTCGGTTCATCAAACGCCGGCGCAAGCAGCGCGATGGCGCTCACCTGCTTTGTGCTCCCTACCGTATTGCGCGGATCCTGATCGTGGAGATTGAACCCAAACTCCGGGCGATAGTTGTCGCACACTCCCCTCAAGGCCCGCGCTTCCGGCGTCCTCAACGCCAGAGCATCCCGGTTCATGTCGACCACCTGTGCCGTCCGCCGCTCAAACCTCTCGGCGCCGTCAGGGTTCAGCATCGGGATCATCAGTAGGGTTAACCGCTCGGTGATTGCTGCCGCGACAGGGTGCTGGGCAGCTTTCGCGAAAAAGCTGAGCATATCAAGAATCGCCATGGTGGCCGTCGACTCGTCGCCATGCATCTGAGACCAGATCAATACTTTCGTCTTCCCGCGACCGAGCTTCAACAACGAGATCGATCGCCCCTCCGCCGATTCCCCGATCGGTGCGACCTCACAGCCCCCTGGACCGCGGAGCGGCCCAAGCCAGCGCATCATGTCTGCTTGCGTGAAGCGCCGGGAGGAGATCTCGTCGAGCCGATAGGTTGGATAGGAATCAAACAACTCGTGCGCGATCATCGCCTGCCCCTGCGCGCTGGGGACGGAAACAGTGCTCATGAAGATAACCCACGTGAGAGTGTTGAGGAAAAGCCGCATGCTTGGAGTTGTCGTGCTTGAATGCCGGTCGTCGCTGGGACGATCCGGCACGTGAGAAACCCTGCCAAGATACGGGAATTTTCATTGACCCGCACGTGCCGCCGGATGCCTCTGAAATGCAAGAAGGTCGGACTCTTCGCCCGACCTTCCTCTGCTTCGGTCGTCTGCTTGCTGAGCGCTCCGGTCGGAGCGCCCCGGATGCCTCAGAATGGCCTCGCGATCCGGAAGATGAACCGGGCCGGTTCATTCCGGTCGGTCCGCCAGACGAACGCAGCCCTGAATGAACCGCTCCGCGTTGCCACACCCACACCGACATCATGTTTGAATTCGGAGAACTTGACGTCGTTGAACCCCTGGCTCCACGTATCACTCGGCTGTGCCGTTCGCATCAGTGCCGCATCGCTGAGGACCAGAAAGTTGATATCGCGCATGAGCCAGCTTGGCCAGAATTCGAGATCGCCCAGAAAATCGCCGTTGATGATGTACTCAGCATTGAGCAGAATCATCCTGTTTCCGGCTTCAGACTTGTACGGGAAACCGTTAAGCGTGCTGAGGCCGCCAATCTCAAATGTCTTCTGAAGTGGAACGCTTCCCTCCGTCGTCCCGACACGCAGGCGCACGTTGAAGTTATCATACCGCCCCAAGGGCTGGTACCGCCGAACGTCGGCAATATACTGATTGAAACCGAAATCGCTACCGAAATTCCGGTCCGCAAACTCGCCCGTCACAAAGATGCTCCACCCCTGCGAGCCGTAAATGGTCTTCGTCACCGTGCTGAGCCCGGCCGAAGCCAGGATGCTCTGCATATCCCCATCATCGATCGCAGGATTGGGCCGAAACCTCTTATCGCCGCCGAAGAGCGCCCATTCAGTCCGGTTCTCCATCGAACGGTACCGATCGGCTAGGTACTCCACTTTCACCTGACCCGTAAGATGATCCTGCTGCACGGCGTAGTCCGCGCCGATGCCGTATCCCATTCGGCGGAAGTAGTCCCGGAAGTCCTCATGAATCAAGATGGCGGCGGCAGTATTCTCCCCCACACCGATGATCCAGTTGTCTTTGCTGTCCGTCAGATTATGGCCTTCGACGCCAATTTCAAAGAGCTGCCCGTCATCGAACGCAAACTGACGGGTCACGCCGAGGTTGCCTCTCCATCCGCGCGACTTGAAACCGTAGCCGAATGAGCCATGCGCGGCGTATGATCGCCTTGAGTCCCAATAGTACTTCTTGTCGGATCCAATGCCGAGGAACAGGCCTTCAACTCTGTTGTAGCGAAAGATGAAATTGTCGAGATTCGTCGTCTCATTCACCCAGGCCGCGTTCAGCCTCGTTGACGACCTTGTGAATTTCCTCTCGCTCTCGCGGTAGGCTTTCTCGGTCAAGGTCGTCTTGTCGATGTACCCGTCGATTCTCGCCGACTCGTCTTTGACGACCTCGCCATTGATGACCTTCGCGTTTCCGGTGATATGACCGTCGTCTTTCACATAGAGGTCCCCACCGACCACGAGAACATCACCTTCCACCTTGCCATAGACCGTCAGATCCCCCGCTTTGACCACTACGTTCGAGCGAAGCGTATCTTGGATGTCGATGACGGCATCTCCTTCATAGGTCAGGTTGTCATCTTCACGGATTGGTGCCGCGGAACGAGCTTTCTTTGCGCGTTTGGATGGGATCGTATCGCTGACGAGAATGTACTCGTCATGCCGAGCATCCCTCAGCCCCTTCGTAATGCTCTCGATGAAATTCTCGACAGCCGTGCTGATGCGCTCTCCGAGGTCCTCGCGGTCACTGCGGTCTGAGCCTTCCCGCTGCTTCGACTGTGCACCGGCAGCCGAGGTGAAGAGAAGGATGCATGATGCAAGGAGAACTACCTTCACAATTGATTTCATAACGCCACCTTTGGTATAGAGTTTGCCTCTCAAAACTACGCTGATTTCGGAGAGAAAGTTTCGGCTTCAATGTGCTCAATTTCAGCCTATCGGCGGGACCGTAACTATGAAATTTCCAAACAATGAGAATTTTCTTATATTGGCCGGGAGCCTAACCTTGAAATCCTGAGGGTGCTTATGCGATTAGCCATTAACATCGATCACATTGCCACACTTCGGAACGCCCGTGGCGGATCGGAGCCCGATCCCGTCGAGGCGGCGAGCGTTTGCGAAGCAGCGGGCGCGCACGGAATCGTCTGCCATCTGCGTGAGGATCGCCGCCACATCCGAGACGCGGACGTGCACCTCCTGCGAAAAACGATCACGACGAAGCTCGACCTTGAGATGGCCGCGACCGACGAAATCATCAAGATCGCGGTCGAGGTAGCTCCGGCCTTCGTAACATTGGTTCCCGAGCGGCGCCGGGAGCTGACAACAGAGGACGGCCTCGACGTGAAGGCAAACGAAGCTCACCTTGAGAAGACGATCAAGACGTTCCATCAGCACGACATCAAGGTCAGTCTCTTTGTCAATCCGATCCAGGAGCACATCGAGCTCTCCAAATCGATTGGGGCGGATATGATTGAGATCCACACCGGGGAATACGCCGAGGCGGGGGGCGACCAGGAACAACAAAGCCAACTCACGCGCGTTCAGCAGGCAGCCCGGGCGGCCAAATCGCTCGGGTTGGGCGTCAACGCTGGGCATGGATTGAATTATGTGAACGTCGCTCCCATCGCCGCGATCCGAGAGATTGATGAATTGAGCATCGGCTACGCCATCCTCGCCCGCGCGATGTTCGTTGGCCTGGATCAAGCAGTGCGGGAGATGCTCCGCCTCGTCCACTAACCTCATTGAAACAGTTCAAGAAGCGAATGTTACCATGGAGGTACTCATGAGACTCCTGTCGGTTTTCTTCTTCTTTCTCCTCATTCCCGCGATCGTCGTGAGCCAGGAAAAATATCCGTCGTATTACCAGCAGAGTGACTTTCTCCTGACGTCACCTGGGGCGATGACGTTCGGCCTTTACGGCTTCGACAACCCGGCGCTCCCTTCGCTGCTCCGTGAACCCGACTTCGCGTTCCTCTGGACGGATCAAACCGGCAGATGGAATGATTTCAATCACTGGGCATTTTTCGCCGCAGCGCCGCATGTCGGATTCGGCCTCATCCGCCAGAAAATCGGCTCCCTCTATGTTACCGACTATCGCCTTTCGCTCGCGTCGGGCAACAGAACCGTGAGCTTCGGCATTGGCTATGGCTGGTCAACCGGGTCCACGCGCACCTTCAATCGGCCGAGCCTCATAACGGTCGGGAGCCTTTTTAGGCCGAGTCCTTTTCTCTCCTTGGGACTCGTGGGCACATTCAGCACGCAGAGCCGCAGCGCGAGCGAGGGCATGGTGGATCTTGCCGTACGACCGTTCAACAGCGGGCTGCTCACCCTCTTCAGCGACTACGCTTTGCAGAGCCGGCAAAGCCTTCCCGACGGTCATTGGAGCGCTGGGGCGGCCCTTGAGGCCCTGCCTGGAATCCGGATCACGGGCCGCTATTTCGATTCGAAGCGGTTCGCCCTCGGAGTCCAGTTCAGCCTCGGCCGAGTGGGCCTGACGACACAAGCTCACTACGATGAGAATCGGCGCTACAGCTACAATACCTATGGGATCCGGCTCGGTGCGATCGATCGGACCTTTTTGAAGGGACGCAAGACCAGCTATCTTGATCTGAACCTACTCGGCCCCGTCAAATACCAGCGATATCAGCTGTTTGACAATTCGAACACGCTTCAGGGCCTTCTCCAAACCATCGATGCGGCCAAAGAGGATCCGGCAGTCGCCGGCATTGCCATCAATACCTCCGGTATGGCAGCGGACAAAGAACTTCTTTGGGAGATACGGGAGAAGCTGAGGGATTTCAAATCGACCGGCAAGCATGTGGTAATGTTCATCGACCGTGCCGGCATGAACGAATACCACTTCGCCTCAGTTGCGGACAAGATCGTCATGGACGCACAGGGGATGATTCAGATCGGCGGATTCGTCATGGGCCGGACGTACCTCAAAGGGACGCTCGAGAAAGTCGGGATCGGGTACGATGAGTGGCGGTTCTTCAAATATAAATCCGCATACGAGAACCTCTCCCGTGACAACATGTCCGATGCCGACCGAGAGCAGCGGCAGAAACTTGTCGACGATTCGTACAGGCTCGCCAAGGCGGATATCTGCACAGGTCGAGGCTTCACTCCGGAGCAGTTCGACGCCATGATCAATAACGAGGTCGTCTATCTCCCGCAGGATGCGCTTGCCAAGGGTTTGGTTGATACCCTGGGCAGGTGGGACACCGTCGAGAAGGTCATCAGGAATCTGGAGGGTGGGGAAAAGAGACGCGTCAGCGCCGGATCGCTGGAAAGATTCATCGAGCCGACCGACAACCGCTGGAGCGAGCCTCCGAAGATCGCCGTCGTCTATGCTCTGGGCGCGTGTGCGATGGATGAGGGAATTACGGCTCGAAGACTGGTTCGCGATGTCCAGGCTGTCGTCGACGACCCAAATGTGAAGGCCGTCGTCCTTCGCGTTGACTCCCCCGGCGGTGATGGGATGGCGTCCGACTACATAGCGGAGGCGCTGAAAAAAGCCAAGGGAAAGAAACCGGTCATTGTCTCACAAGGGGCCGTCGCAGGCTCGGGCGGGTACTGGCTCTCGATGTACGGCGACACGATCGTCGCCGCGCCCACCACGATCACCGGCTCCATCGGGGTCATCGGCGGGTGGGTCTATGACAGGGGGATAAAAGAAAAGCTGGGAATGTCCACCGACTATGTCAAGGTGGGCGAGCACGCCGATCTGGGTTTCGGCTTCACGTTGCCTTTGATTGGCCTGGGTCTGCCCGACCGCGACCTGACGGAGCCCGAGCGGTCAAGGATGGAATACAGCATCAAGACGATGTATAAGGAATTCGTCAACAAAGTGGCCGACGGACGGAAGAAGAGCCCGGATCAGATCGAGGCCATTGCACAGGGCCGCGTCTGGTCGGGGTACGATGCGTTGAGGAAGGGGTTGGTGGATGTCCTCGGCGGCCTAGAGAAAGCGATCAACATCGCCAAAGAGAAGGCCGGCATCCGCCGAGCGCAGGAGGTGACAATCCTCGAGCTCCCGAAGAAGGGATTGATCGACTTCAGCCAGTTTGTCCCCCGCTTCATCGGGCTCGAGCTTAAGGAGAAGGATCCGGTCCTGGCACATCTTCAGTTCCTCTTGGCACACAACGGCCAACCGATGCCGATTCTGCCTCTCGAGGACATCGATTTCTCGCGTATCTACTAGCTCAAAAATACATCCTTATCTCAGATGTCATTCCCGCACGTCTTAGGCGGCCAGCCCGCCCCGACGTTGTCGGGGCCCGCCAAGCGGCCTGCCCGAACGACATAGTCGGGCGGGTCTGGCGGGGAATCCAGACAGCGCATTCTGGACCCCCGGTGGAGACATTCGGGGGTGACAGCCGTTTTTGAGATGGCTTCCGGCCATAGCTACATATAGAGCGACTGCGCTTCCTCCACACGCGTACCTCCTTCTCGCCGGCATGGTCTTCACGATCGAACCTGCATTCAGCGTCCCGGAGGAGCAAATCAACATCAGGTTTGAAGATCTCATCGTGGTCACCGAGACTCAAGCCGATATGTTGTCTGATTTCCTGCCGATGGACGTCGAGAGTATCGAAAAACTGATGCGCGAGCCAGGATTGCTCCAGCGCTGCCCGCGGTCAGAGATGATGAAGTAGCCACGCTTGGAAAGGTTCTGCAAGAGAGAAATGTTCCGCTCTATAGTAACTACTCGTGGCGCGTGTGTGCCTGCGGCAAGATGCGATCGCGATTTCTGCCGCCGCTGAAGAATCGGATTCACGGAGAAGCACCGCCGTGCGAGCAGGATCGCTTTTCGACCCCTTTCCCCCCTGTTATTGCCAATTCTCAGAATGATAAGCCCAAACGCCCGCCTTCGCTGAAGAAGACATCCCCATCTTCCAGGTGAACGATTAGGCGCGCCCCGAAGGTCTGTCGCAAATCGAAACAGTGTCTCAGTCTGTTTCAGATGCGGGCTAATGATCGGGTCTGCCAATTTTGAGAAAGTGAGTGTTTCCAGCCAAAAGTCAATGGAACTCTCAGGTGGTACGCCCTTTGACAATGTCCCGGTGGGGTCTCATCAAATTCATTGCGGTTTTGGCTCGTCAAGGCTGTGAGAACAAAAGGAGATCGAGTAAATCTATGAATACTGGTCAGACACTTCTCACCATCCTGGCAATCATGTTGCTGGGATCGAACGTCGTCGGCGTTAACAAAACGTTCACCCAACACGGCATCATCCTTCAACAGACGGAGATCGGGGTTTTTGGTGTCTCGCTCGGCCAGTCCATCATTGAAGAAGCTCAGGGCAAGAGATACGATGCGAATACTGCTGACAGCGTGGCCGCGTCGGTTGACGAACTGAGCTCGACGCTGGGACCGGAAGCCGGTGAGACGACGCGAACGGACTTCAACGACTTCGATGACTACAATGGTTGGAAAGACAGCTTGTATGTTGATGGTGTTGATCGGTTCAAGCGATGGGCCACCGTTTGCTACGTGGACACATCGAAGTTGGATGATTCCTCCGCCACCCGAAAGTGGCACAAGAAGCTTACGGTCTTTGTCAAGCCTGACAACGTACAAGATACGATCAAGCTGTCCTACATTTTCAGTTACTGGTCATTCCGGTAAGGAGACAGCATGGGTGCCAGCACGATATTGGACATTATGAGCTCAACGGTCGTCGCCTCTCTCCTTCTGCTGATAGCCCTTCGGCTCAACGCGCAGGCAGTGGAGACAAACGCCATTTACCAGAACAATCTCAATCTTCAGCAAAGCATTGTTGCGTTGGTCGACGTTGTCGAGTACGATCTTCGCAAGATCGGCTACTGCAGTAATTTCCACAACATCTCGCCGCCGAACATTTCAATTATTGCTGCTGATTCAACCTCCATCAAGTTTATGACAGATTGTCCGAGCAAGCCGGGCGATTTGGGCGATGGCAAAGTGGATACAATCTACTACTACCTGGGACCGACCAGTGAACTCGCAAGCACGCCCAACCCGAGGGATCGATATCTGTACCGTATCGTCAACGGGAAAAAAGGGAAAGGCTGGAACCTGGGTGTGACGCAATTCAGATTGACATACTACAATGCGCTTGGTGATTCCATTCCATTCCCCGTCCCCGACCCCAGGCTTATCTACACGATGGAAATCAACGTCTCGTTGGAGAGTGCGGCACCGCTGTTGAAAACAGAATACACATCGGCAGCCGCGGACTCGGCAGACTACAAAGTGTACTGGCGGCAGATTCGTATGGCATCACGCAATCTTCGAAACCGTTAAGGAGGGGGGATCGTCATGGGTAAAGCGTCAATTTTGATGGTCATCGGGTTCAGTACTGCTCTGCTGATGATCGGCTCGCACATCTCCAAGGTCTCCAACAGCGCCATGGACAACTATCTGTCCTACTACAGATCCACCACGGCGCGCGAAATCGCCGCCGCAGGAACAAATATGGCTGCTCGAGCGCTCCAGCAGAACATGTATTGGAAAGCTGGATTTCCAAAGAAATCGTTCATGGGCGGCTCTTTCCAGACAACGGTCACCGTCCTCGATTCAAGCCAGGTCAAGGTAGTCACTACCTCGACATATATGGATGCGACGGCCTTAATCTCCGTGCTCCTCCAGCGGAGCTGTTTTTCCCGGTTCTGCTACTACAGTGTCTCCGAAATGGGGCGCTGGTGGTACGGCGGCGATACCGTTTGGGGACCGATGCATACCCAGGACTACCTTTCGGTCATGAGCGACGCGTTCTGGGGCGACCCTGTCTTCATGGATCGAGCGACATCGCTCAAGGGTCTGAAAAAGTCGAAAAAAACGAACACTCCACGGTTCCTGGGCGGGTTTGAGAGTGGAGTCAACATTCCGATGCCAATTGACCTGATTCCACTCAAGACCGCCGCTAATCCTGCCAATGGTGGGCTGCTCCTCAGCGGCGGCGACTCGGTCTGCATAATGTTCTTGGCGAACGGCAAGTTTAAGTTAAAGCAGGGCGCAACGAATCAGTGGGGGGGGGGGTTGCGCAACCCTCCTACGAATGGTGTCATTTATGTCGACGGTGCGAATGTGCGCATCTCAGGCACGATCTCAGGCAGGTTGACAGTTGGGGCCGGTGGAACAACGGGCAGCACCAAACAAGGCAATATCTACATTGATGATAACGTCGTCTTGAACAATGATCCTAGAAAGACCACGTCAACGGATATGCTCGGGCTTGTCTCTGAAAATAATGTGATCATTGCAGACAATGTGGCCAACAAAAAAGATATCCAGCTTCAGGCCTCAATTTTCTGCCGGAGCGGCTCCTTCACTGCGCAAAACTATAGTACGATTCCTCTGACCGGCACGATTTATATTCTGGGAGGAATAATCAACAAGGTGAGAGGGGCCGTCGGGACCGCCGACCCCGACCACGGATATATGAAGAGCTACAAATACGATGCTCGGTTCCTGTACGATGCGCCACCCTTCTTCCCCATGACAGGTAATTACGAGGTCGTCTCATGGTTCGAGTAGTATCGCGTAAAACTTACAGCAGGTTTTCCAAGTGCCTGAACGATGGCCCTCGCGGCGATGTTCTTTTGTGCTCGCCGCGCCAGAATGCGCACATGGGTGTGCGGCTCGCCAGTGAGCGAAGAAACCCGCGGTACGACCAAGGTGCTGTGGGCTACTCTGCAGCGTTACGAGCCATAGTCGTCAGTCTTTTTCAGAACGAGGTGTCCAACCCGCGGGGGCCGTCAAAGTTAAAGGTGCGAGAGCACAGATGGGGCTCGGTTCCGGCAGGGGAGACCGGGCTGTTGAGCGCGGGGCTCGAATGTTCCGTGTGAGGGAATGATGAAACGTCAGACTCCAGCGAGCGACCAATGGGACGTGTCATCGATGTTGCTCCGAAAATCGATCATAATGGCAACGAGACGGGGGCGTCGCGTATGCGCTCCCTACCTATCCGCTCCTGCGCCACAGAAGGCATACGCATCACTGAGGCTGACGGAGGCACGTTCGGACGGACACGCTCCAAGTATCTTCCGTAGAATGCAAGTAGGAACCGAGGAGAGAAAATGAGTACCAGCCAGATCATGTTCGTTCTCGGAGCACTTGCGATGCTCTCAGTCCTCGGATTGAGCTTCAACGGGACGATGTATGCTTCGCTGCAGCTTGGCCTCGAAATGGGGGCTACCCTGAACGCTCTCTCCATCGGACAGAGCATGCTGGATGAAATCATGCAAAAGAATTTCGACCAGCACACCATTGACGTGGTCGCGTACAAGTGTTCAGAAGTCACGCCGTACGGCAGCTTGGGCCCCGAGAGCGGCGAATCGATCACGGGCATTGACTCTTGTTACACGTCCGGGGGTACTTTCCATGATTTCCGCTCCAGGAGCAAGTTTAACGATGTCGATGACTACAACCTGTACCACCGAAGAGTGTTTGATCCATGCTTGGGATACTTTGACGTTTTCGACTCTGTGAAATACGTGAGTGAATTCACACCCGGCCTGGATACTACCAGCAGCACGTTTTACAAGAAGATCGTGATTGTTGTAAGACACCCGAATCTGCGCAAAGCGCACGACACCGACACGACGGGTCAACCTATTGTCGTGAGAGATATCGCTATCTACCGTCAGTACTTTTAGGAGGATTCTTCCATGAGTTCTATGTTGGATATGATTGGCGCGGCGATTCTCTTCGGAGTACTCATCCTGACTGTTGCGCGTATTCAGGGAAATCTGAACTCGACGATGTATCAGAATACTTTCAACTTGAATACACAGACTGCGGGTGTTCTTCTGGCCCGTCAGATCGAATATGATATCACAAAGGCGGGGTATCGCGTGACCGGTCAGAGGATCGCCATAGCAGATTCAACGCGGCTCTCATTCAAAGGCGCGCTTACCTATCAGGGCACGGTTGATTCCATTGCCTACTACCCTGGCCCTACAGACACCACGACGATGAACCCCAACGACTGCCGCTTCGTGAGATACGCAAAGAGCAAGGGGGCACTCTCTCAACAATTGGGGATGACGTACTTTAGAATCGCGTATTACGACTCGTTGAACAATCGCATGAACACTCCGGTGACGGGTGCAAGTCTCGCCGCGATCAGAGGGATAAATGTTAAGTTCCGGTTGGAAAGCTTGGAGCCAGTCACGGACCCTTTCACGGGGGTTCCAGGCTATTTCGCCGTCACCTGGGAAAAGCTCATGTACCCGAGAAATCTTAGGAAACCTTTCTAGGAGAACATCATGGGTAGGACGGCATTGTTTCTCGTTCTGGGTCTTGGCATGGCCATGGGGTTTATCGGCTTCCAGATCTATCGATCCGGCGAACTAGCCACAGACACTCAGTACGCGTATCTCAAGTATATGAACGCACGGAACCTCGCCCGAACTTCCGTGCACGCGGCGCTCCGAGCTTACGACAGGGGTCCGACCCCGGCGACTGGTGTCAGTACATATTTCAACAACGGCAATTTCAAACTCAATAGCCTATCATCAAGCAGTGACGAAGATACGCTCTGGATCGCGACTGAGGGGACATATGCCGAGTCCACGTACACAATGCGCCTCACCCTCCTCCGAACGGCAAAACCGTTCCCCGGTATGAACGCGGCAACGGCAATCCGGGCTACACCGGTTTCATTGACTCTCACCGGCCACGCCAGTATCGACGGGCATAACCACGATTGGACTGGGACTCATCTCATCGGAAGTGGAGACATGCCGGGTATTGCCACGATGAACGGGAGCGATTCTGCCACAGTCAAGAGCGCAGCCGGCAGCAATGTGGATGGCGTGCCCCCGGTGGGGATCGATACTTCCACAGCCGACCCTTCGGCATTTCTCAATATCTACAAGAACAACGCAGACTATACCTATAACACGTCAGGAACATATAGCGGCCAGACGTGGGGAAGCGCATCAAACCCTGCAGTTGTGTACTGCAATGCGGGGGACGACACCTCCTTTTCCATCAAGTTCACCGGTGGAGTCGTTGCCTATGGTATCCTTGTCGTGCGAGGCAATGTGCAGTTCAACGGCAACTTGAACTTTTACGGCTTGGTGGTCGTAGATGGGTTCAATACAACGGTATCGTTCGGAGCATCAGGTACTCCTGCGATCGTGGGAGGCGTTCTCGTTGCGGGAAACGCCGGTGCATCCGTCTCGCTCAAAGGAACGGGCGAAAATGCAAAAATCGTCTACAGTTCTCAGGCCCTGAACCGCGCGAAGAACATCAGCAAGTTGAGGTACTACACAATCTTAGACTGGTACGAGTAGCCAGTCACTCGGTTGCTCCCCGAAACAGGGAGGCACTTGTTGTAGCGGATGCCGTTTTCTGGCGACGAATCCATCGTTCCGACCTGTCAAGCGCAGACGCTATTGGCTCTCCCCGGTCGTTCTCCACACAACTTGTACGAGCGTTGTCAATCCTTCTTCCCGCCCGCCCGTTTCCACATCATACGGTTTTCTTGTGCACTGGGTCAAGGACTTTGTCCTGGAAATTTCAGAAATTAGTCTCAAGATTATGAATATGCGGGCGATCTCGGGCACGATCGCGAATGCACGTGGCATTCCGCAGAAGACAACCATCCACCGGGCATCTTCTTGTTAACGCCATGGCGACCAGCATCTATGACTTGCCGACCCCGGCGCTGTTGATCGATCAGGATATCCTCGAGCGCAACCTGACGCGCATGCAGGACCGAGCAAACACTCTCGGTGTCTCCCTTCGCCCGCATATCAAGACGCACAAGTGCATCGAGATCGCCAACCACCAGATTGAGCTCGGAGCTCGGGGCATTACGGTGTCGACCTTCTACGAGGCTGAACAGTTCACGGCGAGAGAGTTCAACGACATCACGTGGGCATTCCCTCTCCCGCCTGTGTATGCCCCGAAGATTGTGCAGCTCTACGAGAAATCTCGAATCCGCGTTGTCATCGATAGCCCGGAAGCAAAAGCAGTCCTCGACGACATCACGAGCACGGCCGATCAGCGAATTCACGTCTGGCTCAAGGTTGACTGCGGGTACCATCGCGCCGGCGTGAACCCTCGTTCAGACCTCGCTGAGTCCCTGGTTCGGTCTCTCAGTGAGTCGAAGACGCTGATTTTCGACGGGATCCTCAGCCATTCAGGCCAGGCCTACCTCGCTCGAAACCGGGAGGAGATCCTTGGGTATGCCGAACAGGAACGCTACCTCATGGTGGAATTTGCGGAGAGAATGAGAGACCAGGGCTGCACGATACCGGCGATCAGCATTGGATCGACACCGACCATGTGGGTGGTGGAGAACCTCAAGGGCATCGACGAGATCCGGCCCGGCAACTACGCCTTCAACGATTACACGCAGGTGATGCTGGGAAGCTGCGGCGTCGGCGACTGCGCGCTGACCGTGCTTGCATCGATCATCTCCCACCAGCAGGGCGCTTCCCATTTCGTGACAGACGCGGGCGCCCTCGCGCTTTCGAAAGACGTCGGCCCGACGCATATTCGAAACGACATGGATATGGGGAGCATTTACGAAGACTATGAGCGGAAACGACTCCACGCCCACCTCCACGTTCGATCTCTCTCCCAGGAACACGGCAAGGTAGTAACGGCCGACACTCAGATCATCGAAGGGAAGTTCAAGATCGGAGACAGGGTCCGGATCCTCGAGCACCACTCGTGCCTCACCGCCGCCAACTTCGATCACTACAACGTCGTGAAGGGCGAGGAGGTGATCGATCGCTGGAAGATCCTGCGGGGAAGAACCTGAGCCGGTTTGTGCTCACGCCCGGCACTTGGGCATGGGGAGCCGCCCTCGGACCGGGGAGGAGAGAAACGAACGCAGCTTTCATCCTCCTGTCTTTGACATTCCCACAATAGCTTCGTACTTTGTTCGCCGATCAACGGCTGCGAGCATTTTCGGCAGCTCTCTCACCCTCTGTTCATCAGAGGTTCTCTGCACACGCATCTCTGGCAAGAACGGTATGCCGTCGATTGTCCTTACCTCCTATCGTGTTTGCTTGCTCATCAAGCCTGAAGGGTGTGCCCGTTCTCAAGAGGAGGCGGAGCTCCGCCCGACCCGCCCGGGCAGTTGCAGGTTGAAGGTGAGTTCTCGACAGAAAGAGAAGATAGGTTTTTTGAGTCTTTAGCGATATCTTTCGGAGTCGTCGAAGTGCCTGATGGGACAATGAGTTACGAGAATTTCAACTTCATCTATCTCTCGGAGATCGTCGGGCTGCGGGTCTTTAGCCTCAGCAGCGGCAAAAGGATCGGGCGTATCGTGGACCTGGCAGCACGGACCAGCCACGTCTATCCGAAGATCACCGCCCTGATCACCAAGCTGAAGGGCAAGAAGGTTCCGGTCTATATTCCGTGGAACAACGTCCGGCTCACGGCATTCAAGCGGCATGTTTCCGTCGAATATCCGCCGGAGTCGGACTACGGCGACGTCCAATCGATCGAGAACGAGATCCTCGTCAAGCAAACGTTTCTGGATAAGCAGATCATCTCGACGTCAGGATACAAACTTGTCCGCGTGAACGATCTCCAATTGCTCATCGATAACTCATCCAAAGAGAACCCGAACCTCTGGCTGGTCCACATCGATATCGGGTTCAAAGGGCTGCTGAGGCGCCTCGGCTGGGCCAACATCGCCAACGCCATTTTCCGATGGGTCGTTTCCCGCGACATTAACGACAAGTTTGTAGCGTGGAAACACGTGCAAACGACCACGACGACGAACGTCTACGGCTCCGTTCACCTTAAAACAGATTCCTCGAAGCTCTCGATGTTCCATCCGGCCGACCTTGCAGATATTCTCGAGGATTTAGGAACCGACGAACGCATTTCTCTCTTCGAGTCGTTCAAACCCAGCCTCGGTGCCACAACCCTTCAGGAGATGCCGATGAACCTCCGCGTTCAGATCGCGGAGGCATTAGAAACAGAAAAGCTGGCAGCCATCATCAACGAGATGCAGATGGATGAAGCAGTCGACCTGCTGGACGAGCTCTCCCCCGAAAAGCGCACGCCGGTCTACGCGATGATGACAAGCGAGAAGGTTTCAGAGATCAAGGAGCTTTCCAAGCTGTCAGTGTACAGCGTGGGCAGCATCATGAACACAAACTTCATTACCGCAAAGCCCACGCACACGGTGCGGGAGGTGCTCAAAGCGGTCAAAACAGAAAGCAAGAAAGCGGAACTACTCCACTACGTATACGTCATCGACGATGAAGAACACCTGAAGGGGCTGGTCACGCTGCGGGAGCTGCTCATCACGAAAGGCACGACACCGATCGCCTCGATCATGCGCGGCGACCTCATCTCCGTTCGGGTCGACACAAACATCAAACGCGTGGCACAGCTGTTCTTCAAATACAATGTTCGAGCGCTGCCCGTCGTGGACGATGAGGGACGGGTTCAGGGGATCATCTCCATGCGGGACGCTCTCGAATCGATCTTTCCCGAAATGAAGCAAGCGGCCGAGGGATAGCATGCTGTCGTTTCAGAGACTGAAAGAACATCCGGCTGTTCGAAATCTATTGATCTTCCTGAGCGTCGTCGGTCCCGGCATCATCACGGGGAGCGTCGACAACGACGCCGGGGGAATAACGACCTATTCGGTGGCGGGGGCTCACTACGGCTACAAACTCCTCTGGACGCTGATCCCGTCGTTCGTCGCGTTGCTGGCCGTGCAGGAGATGAACGCCCGCATGGGGATCGTGACGGGCAAGGGACTGGCAGACCTGATTCGGGAGAACTTTGGGGTCCGGATTACGTTCTACATCTTCGTTTGCCTGCTGATTGCAGACATCGGCAACACGGCGACCGAGTTCGCCGGCGTCGCGGGCAGCATGATGGTGCTCGGCGTCAGCAAGTATGTCTCGGTCCCGCTGGCTGCCATCGCCGTCTGGATCCTCGTCGTCAAGGGAAACTACAAGATAGCCGAAAAAATCTTTCTGCTCTTCAGTGTTTTCCTCCTCTCCTACGTCGTCTCGGCGGTCCTGGCAAAACCCGACTGGGGAGAAATCGGCGTCGCGCTGGTCACCCCAACCGTCCAATGGGACAACGCCTATATCATTACCGTTCTGGGGCTTGTGGGTACCACCGTGGCTCCGTGGATGCAGTTCTATATGCAATCCTCCGTGATCGAGAAGGGAATCAAGATTGCCGACTACAAGTTCACGGTATTGGACGTTGCGATCGGCTGCATTGCGACCATCGTTGTTGCGTTCTTCATCATCGTTGCATGCGGGGCCACGCTCCATACCAACAATGTCACGATCTCGGAAGCAAAGGATGCCGCGTTCGCGCTGAAGCCGTTTGCCGGAGCGCTCGCTTCCCAGGTCTTCGCGTTCGGCTTGTTTTCCGCCTCCATCTTCTCCGCCGCGATCTTGCCCCTGGCGACCGCGTTCTACGTCTGTGAGGCATTCGGATTTGAAGCGGGCATCGATAAGAAGTTCGCCGAGGCGCCGCAATTCTACACGCTCTTCACCCTCATCATCATCATCGGCGTGACGGTTATTCTTCTTCCCAACGCGCCGCTAATCGCCATTACCATCTGGACCCAGGTGTTGAACGCGATCCTATTGCCCATCGTCCTCGTTTGCATGATGATCATTGTTAACAAGACAGAGATCATGGGTGATTACACCAACAAGCGATATCAAAACATCATCGGTTGGTCGACATCGATCCTGTTGATCATACTGAGCGCCGTCCTCGTGATCTCCGGCATCGTGGTGGGGTAGCAGCGCGCACAGCCGGCGTCGCAGGCGAAGCGTTACCGAACAGAACACAAGAGAGAGACCAATGACATCCCTCGTGAAGAAGATCGTCCTCATCACCGGTGCAAGCAGCGGCATCGGCCTCGCATGTGCACGCGCATTTGCCCAGCAGCGCGCCCGACTCATTCTCACAGCCCGCCGAAAGGAAAGGCTCAATGCTCTCGCAAAAGAACTCAAGCAAGAGCATGGCACAGAGTCATGCGTATTCGAGCTCGACGTGCGGAACCAGTCGGCCGTCCAGACCGCCCTCCAAAACCTCCCCGCCGAGTGGCAGGAGGTCGAGGTGCTCGTGAACAACGCCGGGCTGAGCAGGGGCCTCAACAAGCTCTACGAGGGTAAGATTCAAGACTGGGAGGAAATGATCGACACCAATCTCAAGGGATTACTCTACGTGAGCCGGGTGATCCTTCCGGGGATGGTCGCAAGGGGCCGAGGAATGATCATCAACATCGGTTCCATCGCCGGGCACGAGGTTTACGCGGGGGAAAACGTGTACTGCGCGACCAAGCATGCCGTCGATGCGATTACGCGCGGGTTACGCTGGGACTTGGTTGACACACCGATCCGGGTCTGCACGGTCGACCCCGGCCTGGTGGAGACCGAATTCAGCATGGTGCGCTTCCGTGGAGATGAACAGCGGGCAAAAACGGTGTATCAGAATATTACGCCCTTGAAATCCGAGGATATTGCTGAGACGGTCGTTTTCTGCGCAACGAGACCCCCGCACGTTCAAATCGCCGAAATGATTGTCCTCCCGACGAATCAGGCGTCCGCCTCGCTCGTTCACAGGACACCGACCGCGACACAATAGAACCCACCGGATGCATGAGAGCGGAACTGGTGCCGGATCGCCCCGCGGCAGTCCTCACATTTTATTCCTCACGCTTTTCACTTTTTCCTCCATCGTCTGGTCGCGGTCCGTTCTCGTGCCGAACCTCAGTGTGCTCGAGATCCTCGGAGCCCCCATGCCGTGGATGACCTCATGGCATCGTTTGACCGCGGCAAAGACTTCGTCCCATTCACCTTCAATGTTGGTGCCGTACGCGTGGAGGTGGAATTCCAATCCGGCCTCTTGAAAGATCTTCTCGCACGCAGCAATGTGACGCGAGACGGATACTCCAACGCCTATGGGAATGACACAAAGATCGGCAATGACTTACAGCGCTGATCTTCCTTTCGGAAACACTCTCCTCAGTGGAAGTTGAGAATTTGACGGTACAATATCAAATGCCGGAGAGCTGTCACCGATTTCCTGGTTTTGGCAAAGCCCGTTTGCAACAAAAGTAACTCTTCACTACACTTACCAGCGGAATCTGCGGGAGGTTGTTCAAGAGTACGGTCCCTCGTACCGTTCATCGGCTTCAAGAAGTACGTCTCGTTCAGAAGCAGCCAAGAAAGATCCTGCGTCTTTTGGGTAATTCCCCCGGGTGCAGAGAGTGTTGAAGGCTCCCCTGTGGAGGGTGACATCCTGGCCTTATGGTAAAGAGAAGATGGAAGAGGCGCGCTGTCCCAATTATGATGTCTGTCAGCTGGTACAGACGGCAAGCGTTGTATCCAATCCACAAAGAAGGCAGTTCTACCTCGACGCTTACTGTCTTCGGGGCAATGACGCCTGGGAAACGTGCAAACGCTACGCTGCAAAGAACGCCCTCAATTTCTGTCCTGATTTTGTTTTGCCCGATTCTCCCCTCTCGCCTTCTGAGATCATCGATCACTTCGATCGTCTCTCCGACCGCGATCACTAGACCACCAAGGACATGAGCATGCCAACGATGGTGGTTGATGGAAGAGCGTTTGAAGTAGACGGCGACGGCTTCTTGTCAGATCCTTCTCTTTGGAATGAAGAAGTTGCCCGCTTGATTGCAAAATACGACGGTATCACAGAGATGAACGACAAACACTGGGCGATCGTGAGGTTCATCCGCAAGAACTGGGAGGAAAAGGGGATGGCACCGATGATCCGGTCGATCTGCCAGGTCACCGGCATAAAGCTCAAGGAGATTTACCAGTTGTTTCCGCTCGGCCCTGCGCGCGGCGCGTGCCGTATCGCAGGCCTGCCCAAGCCCGATGGTTGTGTCTAAGAAAGTCGAATCGGAATGACCTGGTACCACTATCTTGCATCGGCAGCCCTCATTCTCTGCTTGGTAAGCTTGTCATATCGTTTCATCAGGCTTCTCAGGCTGGGGGCTCCGAAGGATTTCTCCTCACGGAGAGGCGAGCTGAGGTCGGGCATCACCTACTCGTTCCTGGGAGCGATGAGCCCGTGGAAAAAAGAATCCGCTTACTTGCACCTCCCGACCTATGCAGCGGGGCTTTTCTATCACGCCGGGACCTTCACCTCGATCGTCCTTTTCTTTCTGTTCCTTTTCAATTTCCACATTGAGGGATTATTACGATGGAGCATTATCACCTTGCTGGCGATATCGGGAGCCTGCGGCATTGGGATCCTCGCGAAGAGAACGGCGGTGAGAAGGCTCCGGCACCTCTCCAACCTCGATGACTACGTAGCAAACGTCCTCGTGACGCTCTTCCAGTTTCTGACCCTTGCTTTGTTGGTGAAAGAAGCATTTGCTCCATTCTATTTCCTCTGCGTCAGCCTCCTGTTGCTGTATCTCCCCTTCGGGAAGCTGAAGCATGCGCTCTATTTCTTTGCCGCGCGGTATCACCTTGGACTGTTCTACGGTTGGCGCGGAGTCTGGCCTCTCAGAAAGTCGTGAGCCAACGACATGACCGACCTGTCCGCAGACAAGCAAAAGGCGCTCCAGATCCTCTCTGAACCGAAGGATAGCCGGCTCGTATCGCATCTCAACAGCTGCGTTCACTGTGGGTTGTGCGCAGAGAGCTGCATGTACTACCTCACGACGCGCGACGAAGGGTTTATCCCTGCGCTGAAAGTCGACCTTCTTTCCTCTCTCTATCAGCGGTATTGCACGTTCGCGGGCAAGTATGTTCCTCACCTTGTGAACGCACGCGAACTGGACGACGTCACAACGAGTGAGATGGTGGACCTCTTCTTTGGCTCCTGCACTCTATGCGGGCGATGCACGACGCATTGCTCCATCGGTGTCGATATCACCTACCTGGTGCGAGTAGGGAGGGAGATGCTTGCAGCAATGGGACGAGTTCCGGCAACCCTGCAATCGACCGTGAACGCGGCTCTCCAGACGGGCAACAATATGGCCATACCGACCGAGGAGTTTACGAGCACGTTGTCATGGCTGGAAGCCGAGCTTAAGGACGAGGTGAACGATCCCCAGGCGTCCATCCCGCTCAACCGAGCTGGCGCAAACATCCTCTACACATTGAATCCCCGGGAGCCCAAGTTCTTCCCCCTTTCCATCTCTGCGATGGCGAAGATATTCTACGCAGCCAAAGAGAGCTGGACGCTCTCGACGTCGATGTACGATGTTACCAACTATGCGTACTTCTCCTGTAACCCTGATGAAGCAGCTAGGATCGCCCGGAGGTTGTACGACGAGGTCGGGAAGCTCGGCGCAAAACGCTGCGTGCTTGCGGAATGCGGCCACGGATCGAGAGCCTTTCGCTGGGAAGCACCAAACTACCTGCAGAAACAGTTCTCCTTCGACACCCTCACCTCCGTTGAACTTCTTGCTGAATACGTCCGCCACGGCCGAATCAAACTGGACAAAGAAAAGAATCAGAAAACCATGACGCTGCACGACCCCTGCAACCTCGTGAGAGAAGGGGGTATCATCGACGAACAACGCTACGTTTTGAAGCATGCGGCCACCACGTTCATCGAAATGACACCGCATGGCGTGGACAATTTCTGCTGCGGAGGGGGCGGCGGCCAACTCTCGATGAGCGAGTATGGCGACCGGCGCATGAAGATCGCCGAGATCAAAGCAGAGCAGATTCGGAGAACGGGCGCTTCGACGGTCGTAACACCATGTCACAACTGCATCGACCAGCTGATCCAGATCAACAACAAATTCAAGCTCGGCGTCAACATCCAGACGCTTGCTGAAGTCGTTGCCGATGCATTAGTGTTGAACAGTTGAACAGTCCAACGTCAAGCCATTAGACACACAACGAGTACAGAGCTATGAGTGCATTAGTCTACCTTGATAACTCCGCGACAACGTTCCCCAAGCCTGAGGTCGTCTACGACTTCATGAACAGCTTTTACCGCAACCACGGTGTCAATCCGGGCCGATCCGGATTTGATGCCGCGCTGGAAGCAGAAGAGATCGTGATGAACACGCGAAAACTCCTGACGGATTTCTTCGGTGCCGGGGACGACCCGAACAGGTTAACCTTCGGCTACAACGCAAGCGATTCGCTCAATATGATCATCCAGGGCTTGGTGGAGAGGGGCGATCATGTCGTCACGACCATGCTGGAGCACAATTCGGTCCTGCGTCCGTTATACCACCTGCAGATGAACGGGGTCATCGATGTTACACATGTCATGTTCGACAACCATGGATATGTTCACCCCGATGACATCAAGCGTGCCTTCCGGAAGAACACCAAGATGGTGGTGGTCAACCACTGCTCCAATGTCATCGGTACCATCCAGCCTCTGGCTGAGATCGGCAGGATCTGCAAGGAGGCCGGCATATTCTTCATTGTGGATACCACTCAAAGCGCCGGGACGGTGCTGATCGACATGAAGGCGATGGGGATCGACGTGGTCGTCTTTACCGGACATAAATGCCTCATGGGTCCAACCGGCATCGGCGGATCGTATGTGATGGAGAATGTGCCGGTGAAGTATACGCGGTTCGGCGGCACGGGAGTACGTTCCGCACAGCCGACTCATCTGGAGGAGTTTCCCTACCGCCTTGAGTGCGGTACGCTCAACCTGCTCGGTGTCGCAGGCTTGAATGCAGGAGTGAAGTGGGTACTCGGAAATGGGATGGATCGCCTGCACGCGAAAGAGATGACGTTGTGGGACAAGCTCCGGAAGGGCCTTCAGACCATCGGGAACGTCAAAACGTATTGCGCTGAGAGCACCGAGAATCATAACGCGGTGTTGTGCTTCAACGTCGGAGGATTCGAAGCCGGGGATGTCGGCACGATGCTCGACGTGGATCATAATATCGCCTGCCGTACCGGTCTGCACTGCGCACCGAAAGCGCACGTCGGTTTGGGCACCGACAAGACCCACGGGACGGTGCGTTTCAGCATCGGTCCTTTCAATACCGAGGAGCACATCGACAAAGCCATTGAGGCGGTGAAGGAAATTGCCGAGATCAGAAGGTAATCCTCTCAAGATGGACGGTGCCTCCCCCGGGTGAGTGTCTCTGTCCGCGTCGAGTGATTGATGCGCTCGCCTCGATGGACGAATATCGAGGATTGGCGGGCCGCACAAATGCACAACGACAAATCGCTTCGCAATAAGCTAAAGATGTCTTAACTTCCCTCCTGCCGGGATCCATTGATCTGGGCCCTGGACAGCCTCCTTCCAGCGGCTGTACCCGTCAAACTGCACCCTCCTTTTCTTCGGCCGTTTGAGATACTCCTGTATCGGCCGTGGTTGTACGCAATCGCCACTGATTAGAGATTGCTGGAGGGAACAAGTTCACGGAGAGTAGGGTTTATGATGGAACAATAATGGGGATCGTTAGGAGGAGGAGCTGATATGTCACTTGTGAAGGTCGCACCGGAACGTCCTCAGCATGAGAACCTTGAGGACTATTTCGGCCAATTCCGGCAGCATATCATCGGACACCATTACCCTGTTCAAACGCCCTATGGAGAGAAGAAGCTAATCTATGCCGACTGGGTCGCCAGCGGGCGTTTGTATCGCCCGATCGAGGAGCGGCTGCTCGGCGAGTTCGGACCGTTGGTTGGGAACACACACTCCGAGTCGAGCATCACCGGCACCGCGATGACCCACGCCTACCACCTTGCCCACCAGATCATCAAGAGGCATGTGAATGCGGGCCCCCAGGACGCTCTCCTTTTTGTCGGCTTCGGAATGACCGCCTCGGTCAATAAACTGCAGCGTCTGCTCGGCCTGAAGATTCCCGAACGCTTCAAGAACCACTTCTCGCTCCCTGAAGAGCTCCGGCCGGTTGTTTTCGTGACCCACATGGAGCATCACTCCAACCAGACGACGTGGTATGAGACTCTTGCCGACGTCCACGTGATCAAGCCGGATGCCGAGGGGTTGATCGATTTCGATGATCTCCACGCCCTGCTTGACCAGCACAAGAAGAGAAAGCTGAAGATCGGATCCTTCACCGCCTCCTCTAATGTAACAGGCATTCAGACACCATACCACAAGCTCGCGCGCATCATGCATGAACACGGGGGAATTTGCCTCGCCGACTTTGCAGCCTCTGCCCCCTATGTCGATATCGACATGCACCCCAGCGACCCTCTCGAGCGGCTTGATGCCATCACTTTTTCGCCGCATAAGTTTCTCGGCGGACCCGGAGCATCGGGTGTCCTGGTGTTTGACTCGACTCTCTACACGCTCAAATCGCCTGAGCAGCCGGGAGGCGGCACTGTGCTCTGGACAAACCCATGGGGCCAGTATCGGTATTTTCCCGATATCGAAGTGCGCGAAGATGGCGGCACACCCGGATTTCTCCAGGCGATTCGAGCCGCGTTGGCAATCGAGCTGAAAGAGAAGATGGACCCGCAGAGGATGCTTGAGCAGGAACACCGGTTGGTTTCGAAGACTCTCACAGGGCTGCGCGAGATTCCCGGCCTCACGATCCTCGCCGACAACATCGAGCACCGGCTCGGCATCATTTCATTCTATCTCGAAGAGATTCACTACAATCTGGTGGTCAAGCTGCTGAACGACCGGTTCGGCATTCAGACGCGCGGAGGGTGCTCGTGTGCCGGGACGTATGGACACTACCTGCTCCACGTCGACAAGTACGCATCGAAACGGATCACGAATAAGATCGATGAGGGGGATCTCTCGATCAAGCCGGGATGGGTGCGGCTCTCGCTTCACCCAACGACGACCGATGAAGAGATCGACTACATCCTCGGCGCGGTGCACGAGATCAGACGAAACGCGAAACAGTGGGAGAGCGACTACACGTACGATCCCCACACCAACGAGTACACACACAAGCTCGATCGGGGAAAGCTACAACAGAAGGTTGAAGGCTGGTTCAAACTTGAGTTTTGAATTTCCAGCTCCAAGTTTTCAGTTTCGAGTTGTCTGGCTGAATTCCGCAATCGACCATTCGCGGGCCCCCCCTTCTTCTCACTCCTTACCCCTTACTCCCTACTGCTTTTCTAATCCCACCTACTTCCCCTCATACATCACCTTCCCTCCGACGATCGTGTAGACCACCGTTGCAGTCGGGATCTCGTCGTCTGGAATGGTCATGATGTCTTCGGAAAGTACGGCAATGTCGGCCAGCTTACCGGGCGTGAGCGAACCTTTGATGTTTTCCTCAAAGGCTGCATAGGCCCCATTGAGCGTGTATGATTTTAGCGCCTCCTGGCGTGTCATTCGCTGGTCGGAATAGAAGAGCAAGCCATCCTTGAGCTTGCGCGTGACGCTGGCATAGAAACACGGAATGGGATTCACGTCTTCGACGGGGGCATCCGTCCCGTTGGCAACAACGGCGCCGGACTTCATCAGCTCTTGCCAGACGTATGCTCCCTCCTCGGCTCGTTTCGCCCCAAGCCGGGCAATAACAAAGGGTCCATCCGAGGTGCAGTGAATTCCCTGCATCGCCGCGATCACGCCGAGTTGTCCGAAGCGGGGGATGTCCGACGCACTCAAGTGCTGGGCATGCTCAATGCGCCAACGGAGTCCGGATTTGTCAGGATGGGCTTTGAACGTCGATTCGTAGATATTCAACGTTTCGCGGTTCGCCCGATCACCGATGGCGTGCACGCAGAGTTGGAAGCCATTCTGGATGGCGATCTCGGCAGTCTCCTTGATTTGGTCCACTGGTGTTGTATTGAGGCCCGTGCTCGTCATGAGATCGCTGTATGGTTCCAGCAGCCAAGCGCCGCGCGAGCCCAGCGCACCATCCATGACACACTTGATGGCTCGAACCGTCAAGTGCTTATTTCCGTAATTCGTAAGCTTGTACCTGGCAAGCTTGCTGCGTAGCTGATCGTTGCTTGCCCTCACCATCACCCAGAGCCTTACCCCCATCTTTCCCTCATTAATGATCTTCTTGAACAGATCGATCGTCGAGAAGGAGGAACCGGCATCTTCTACCGTCGTGACGCCCTTCTTCAGACAATCCTCGGCAGCGAGCATCGCCTGTTTTCGGGCCTGGGCGTCTAACTCCTCCGACGTCATAGCTGCTCGTGCCTTCGCAATCGCCCGCGACACTAGCCCCTGTGCGGTTTCCCGAAGCAGCCCCGTCGGATTACCGTTTTTGTCTCTCAAAATCTCTCCTCCCGCCGGATTCGGCGTCAATTTGGTGATGCCGGCAAGCTCCATCGCTTTTGCGTTTGTGAAACCGGCATGACCGCTCGCGTGCGTCAGCATCACAGGATTGTTCCGGGAGACTTTGCTCAGCGACACGTGCGTCGGAAACCCCTCAATGTTCGGCGTCGGCCTCCTGTCCCATTTCTCCTGATGCCAGCCCCGGCCGAGAATCCACTCGCCCGGCTTCGCCTTCTTGACCGCCTCCGCCACCATCGCCACGATCTCGTCCCAGTTCTTCACCTTCGTCAGGTCGAGGTTCATCTTCGCCTGGCCGATGCTCATGAAATGCGCGTGTGCATCGATGAAGCCGGGGATCGCGAGTCTCCCCTTCAGGTCGATCACCTTCGTCTTCGGACCGACGTAGGATTGAATTTCCTCGTTTGTGCCGACGGCGACGACCACATCGCCACGGGCGGCAAGCGCCTCGGCTTCCGGTTTCCTGTCATCAACCGTAACGATCTTTCCGTTGCGGAGCACGAGATCGGCCGGCTGCTGACTCTGTGCAAAGCCTGGAGTTACGGCGAGCAGTCCGATGCACGTGAGGGCCATCAACAGTTCTCGAATGTGATAACACATGGGCTTGAACCTCCGGTTGTCAGGTGTTACATTCTAGGGCAAGAGAGCTACCGCTGCAGCTTGGGATGTTCTGGCGCGTGGCGCGAGAAGATTGGCAATTTTTTTCGCGATGTCAAGTCGAGGGGTCTTCTCACGCTCACGATCGTCCTTCTGATGACCTCCCGGTGAGAGCTCTCCAGCACCCTCGCGTCACCGTATCCTCGACAACAGAAGGTTCAACAAACCGATGCCTCGGGCCCTCTGCTCACTCCTGCTCGTTCTTGTGATCGTCTCCGTGCAGACGTACGCGCAGGAAACGGATGTCCCCTGGCTTTCTCTGAAACGGCTGTCAGTGACCGCGGGCGCGGCATACCACTACAATCCCTGGAAGAAATACAACGAGTCAATGTCTCTCGCCCAGGATGCGATCCGCTATAATCCAAACTATCCGAATCCCCAGGGCGGGCTCGAGAAGGTTTTCGGCGATGGAACCTTTCGGATCAGAGCAGGGTACCGTGTCATTTCAGGATTCTCGTTCAACGTCGGTGCAGGTTTTATGAGAACGGGGGGCACCATCAGGGTATCTTGGAATCCCAGCATTCTCGTCTACCCAGGCGGCTATCCCGCTCCCGGACCTACCCGATCAGCCAACCAGGAGATGCAACTGAATGTACCAGAGTATGGTGCTGGATTCCAGTACACCTATAATCTGGATGACTCCTTTGGGATTTCTGTATCGACACTGGTCTCCTGCTGTCAAGGATCCTTTCGCTTTAAGCACACATATGAGTACGCGTCTTGGAAGTATGATTTCTCAGCAGATTTGAAGGAAACGAAAGTTGGTGCTGTTGCCGGGGTTGAACTCACTCTTAACGCGTTTGCCCCCCTCGGCATCGTCTCTTTCGTTGAGTACCGCTGGTTGAGGTTTTCAGGCCTACACGGAAACGGCACGTACGTCTATCAGGAGAAGCAGGCTTCGTGGTCGTATGAAGAGTCGCGCCCGTTTGAAGGGCGGCTTGGTGAAGCTGATGGTTACTTCGGCCTTCTTATCACACCTTCCAACCAGTCGGTCGCCGATTATGTGCTGCATCAACTCTGGCAAAGCGCCCCTGTACAGCCATGGTGGAAGACACAGCAATCCGCTGTTCTCGATCTGTCAGGATTCGGCATTGGGCTGGGAGTCCGATATGCGTTCTAAATGGCTCCAGGTAGTGGTGACTTGTGTTTTATGTATAGTGTTCGTCGGTGGGTGTACTGAGAGGTTACCGGTGGATCCTGTTTACACGGACGACACTGATTGGGTTCCCCCCATTACACTCACCAACAACGGCTACCAGCGGCTGGAGTTAACCATTGAGAGGCCACCACGCAAGGAGCTCTTGAGAAACATTCTCTCGTATACCGTTCAGATCCGGACAGGGCAGTCAGGCCAGTATCTGGATATGGATACCCTGCGCGGAGCCGCGATACCTCCGTCGTACGTTTATCTTGCGCCGTTCTATTACCCTTTCATCTACCGTTCCAAACCCGTTCTCGATTACAACAGTGACTATGCCGTGCGCATCGCGATTCACTATCGCTCAGGAATTTCGCCGTCCTCAAATGAGATTGCGTTCACAACACCACTCGAACGGGGGAGAGTATTGAAACGATTACCAGTACCGTCGAAGGTCCCTTATGACAGTTACTGGTTCGGTGACTTTATAGCGTTCCACAAGGGGAGCCTTCTGATCCTTCGGGATGAGCAGCTGTTTCGGATCGATACCGCCACCGGTCAATCGACCCTGCTGAACAGCAACTTTGTTCCTCGGACTAACGACCCGAACGAGACCTTTCGCAACCTGACCGTGGCCGGAGACACGGCGTACACATTTTACGGTTACATGGATCATTTCAGAATTGTCTCATTGAACCTGAACACTCTTCAAGTGGACTCTTCACTGAAAATCTCGTATCCCGGCCGGTATCTCGTCAACATGACATGCCAGGGGTCTTCCCTTTATGCTCTTTGGGAGTCCTCGTGCCGTCAACAATTTACGGTTGTTGACCGAGAAACTGGGCAGTTGGTCGACACACTTCCATCGGCTCCGTCAAGAATTCCCTACCCATATGCTATCGCGTCCGACGGCAGGAATCTTTGGCATTCGTACACCAGCTGGTACGATAACCGGATCATCCAGTTCGACCCATCTACACTCACTTTTTGGCAAGAACACCGAAACCCCCTCTTTTCATCAGAGAGTCTAGCGTGGGATGGCGCCAACTTCTGGGTCGTCGACCAAGAGACCCGTACCATAGCCAAGCTCCAGCTTGAAGGGCTGTGACGATCAACTGACCCGTTGCCTCCTCTCACTTCTGCAACGCCGTCCCAACGCTGCCCCTTGCATCTCTCAGCCAAGAAAGTGTACATTCGAATCGCTCAGTTCTGACTTCAAGAGATCGACTCCGTCAAGGGTACTGACAAAAAGTGTTTCGAGTAACCCCTCTGTTTTTCCTGCTGATAGGCTTGGCACTTGTGGCGCCGGGGGCCTCGCCGCATTCTGATACCAAAGGAACCACGTTCTACGTCTCGCTCGCGGGGAACGACAATTGGTCCGGAACGCGAGCGGAGCCGAACGATGCTCGGACAGACGGACCGTTTGCATCGCTGGCGAGGGCACGTGAAGCGATCCGCGACCTTAAGCGCACAACGGGTCTGCCCCAAAGCGGCATGAGGGTGTACCTCCGGGGCGGCGTTTATTCTTTCTCTGAGACTTTTAAGTTGAACGCAGAAGATTCCGGAACCGGCGATGCCCCGGTTGAGTGGCGAGCATATCCGGGGGAAACAGTGAGCTTCGTTGGCCGTAAAGCATTGACTGGTTTCGGCTACATCACTGATCCTGCAATTCTCAAGCGAATTCAGAAACCGTATCATGACAAAATCCTCGTAGCCAATCTGAAAGCCCACGGAATTGACCATTACGGAGAGATAACGCAACGTGGCAGTCCCGGCATGGAGCTCTTTTTTCGGAGCAAGCGCATGACCGTGGCACGCTGGCCGAACTCCGGGTGGCTCCTCATCACTGACGTGCCGCAGACGGGCGATCGTTTGTTCAACGAAGGCCTCGAGCGGGAGAAGCGGTTCGACGGCGTCCCGGTTGGAAGACATTACGGGAGAATCTCGTACGACGGCGATCGTCCGAGCAGATGGTCAGATGAAAACGAAATCTACGTGCATGGCTATTGGACATGGGACTGGAGCGATTCGTACCAGAAGGTGAAGTCGATCGATACCGTCCAGCGTGAGATCACCATCCAGGAGCCTCACCACCATTACGGGTACACCAAGAACCAGCGGTACTACTTCCTGAACATCCTGGAAGAGCTCGACTCACCGGGGGAGTGGTATCTCGACAGGAAGAACGGCCTCCTCTACTTTTGGCCGCCCGAACCCGTCGAAAACGAGTCTGCGATCGTTTCGATCTTGGAAGAGCCACTGATGGCTCTGGAGAACGCCGACCACGTCACCATCAACGGCATCCATTTTGAATATTCCCGGTCATATGGCGTCGTGATCACTGGCGGGCGCCACAATCTTATTGCAGGTTGTTCGTTCCAATTCCTTGGGAGCGACGCAGTTGTTGTCGATGGCGGCGTTGAGCACACCGTTCGAAGTTGCGATATTGCCGACGTCGCGCTCGGCGCTCTCCGCTTGAACGGTGGAGACCGAACGACCCTCACCCCGGGTTTTCATGCTGCGATCAACAACCACGTTCACCACTACAGCGCGTGGATCAGGACGGGGCAGTATGCCGTCTTCGTCGACGGCGTCGGCAACCGTGTGCAACACAACCTCATCCACGATGCTCCCCATGAGGCACTCTATCTCCGCGGCAACGACCATCTCATCGAGTTCAATGATATCTCTCGAGTGTGCCAGGAGACCGGCGATGCAGGCGCGCTCCACACCGGCCGCGACTGGACGTGGCGGGGGAACGTAATCCGGTACAACTATTTCCATCACCTTACCGGTCCGGGCTTGCACGGCGTGATGGCGGTCTACCTCGACGACTGGGCAAGCGGTTTCACGGTCTATGGAAACGTCTTTTATCGATCAGGGCGTTCCGCGTTCATCGGGGGCGGCAGGGACAATACGGTTGAGAACAATATCTTTGTCGAGTGTATGCCTTCTGTCCATGTCGATGCGCGTGGACTCGGCTGGGCGAGCTACTATTTTGATGGGACACGCACGGAGTTATTCGATCATCTGAAAGAGATGAAGTACCACGAGCCCCCGTATAGCGCCAGGTATCCGCAGCTCCTGACGCTGGACGACGGCGAGCCAGCCGTGCCGAAGAACAACAAGATTGTGCGCAACGTCTCCTATGGAGGCCGCTGGATGGATGTTTACGACTACAACGCTTTCGACTTTTCTGTCGTTACCGTGAAAGACAACCTGATCGGGGACCCGGACGTCTGCAGGAGGCGTGAGAAAGGCCGGACAGGATGGGATCCGTATTATCTGGATATTGACAAAAAAGATGGGTATGTACTTTACCGTATGGGGGACAAAGAGATCGTGGAGGAGTTCAAGCAGAACACCTTCATAGAAGCTGACCCGGGATTTGTCAACCGGGAGCGGCAGGATTTCCGGCTCAGGGATGATTCTCCCGCGTTCAAGCTGGGCTTCAAGCGCATCCCTCTTGAAAACATCGGTCTTTTCAAAGATGAGTATCGATTGACCTTGCCGGATTGACGCATCGACAACCCTGCAGAACGACAACCGTACACCTCAACCACGTTGCGGAGAAAGGCATTTACTATGGCCGCACAGAAAGCTGAAGTCCTCCTGGCGACAGCTCGTTCCATCATGAAGGAAGCGGATTACTGTTTCTTCATGAGCCATGGAGAATCAGGAGAGATCAATGCCCGGCTGATGCATCCCTTCGAGCCGGATAGAGAGTTCAACGTCTGGCTCGGCGCGAGCCCCAGCTCACGCAAGGCGCGCGAGATCCTAAAACAGAACAACGTGACACTCGCGTTCATCAATCCGCGCAGCACAGCCTACGTTACCATCGTCGGCACCGCCGCTCTCGAAAGCAACGTCGAGCTCAAGCGCAAGTACTGGAGGGCGTACTGGACGGATATGTACCCCGGCGGCCCCGAAAACAATGAGTACATATTGATCAAGATCGTCCCGTATCGGATCGAGCTGATGAATTTTGCCGGTAGCGCTCTCCCCCAGCCATACGGCTTGAAGCCTTCGGGCCTCGCCCGACAGGATGGCGGTTGGAAAGTCATCGAAGATGGGGATGAGCTCTGATACCAGAAGACCGGAGAACGTCATGCCTCGAAAGATTTTTACCCTTGCCTGTTTCATTGCCGCTACCCTCTTCATAGCCGGCTGCAGCATAAGACAGAAGCAGCAAACAAAACGGATCGCGGGAATCGTCTTCCAGGAGGATCAATTCTTTCGCCTCGTGTTGTTCGGCATGCGCGACACCGCGAAGAAGGACAGCGTGGAGCTCCTGGAAGCAAACAGCGCAGGGAGGCCCGACAAAGAGGTCCAGCTCATCAACACCTATATCGCAACCAAGACCGACGCTATCGTCATCTCCCCGCTGAGTGCGAAGGCATCCATAAGCGCTCTGACACGTGCACACGAGAACGGCATCGTCATTATCACCTACAATACCACCGTCGACAGCGATGTGCCCTTGTCGTACATCAAGAGCGATCAGGTCGACCTAGGGGCATCAACCGGGAGGGCGGCGCGTGCCAACATCGAGAAGAATCTGGAAGGAAAGGCGAAGGTCGCCATCATCGCGGTCGCATCGCAGGTCCCCGAACAGAGTATGATGAGGGTCGGCGGCTTCAAGAGCGAGATCACCAAGCTCCCCGGCGTCAAGATCATCGCCGAGCAGGATGCGTGGCTCGCCGAGCAGGCAGTGAAGAAGGTCGGAGATATTCTGACCGCTAACCCGGATGTCAACATCGTCTGGGCCGCAAACGAAGGAGGAACGGTCGGCGCGGTGATGGCGGTGAAGAATGCCGGCAAGGCCGGGAAAGTCGCGGTGTTCGGGACGGACATGAGCGATCAGCTTGCGAATTTCCTGCTCGACAACGACAACGTGCTGCAAGCAGTCACGGGACAGCGTCCCTTCGAGATCGGCTCGATGGCGGTTGATGCCGCGGTCAAGGTCCTGAGGGGAGAAAAGGTCGAGAAGAAGATCTCCTTACCGGGCACGCTCTTCACGCGCGAGCGGCCGGACGAAGTCAGGCAGTTCAAAGAACGCCTCAAAGAACTCAGCAAATAGCAGCAACTCCATCGGCATGGACGCACCGGTCCACAGGCTCGAGACCGTTTCCCTCCGTAAAGAATACCCCGGAACCCTCGCTCTGGATGATGTTTCCCTCTCATTCGAGGCTGGAAAAGTCCATGCCCTCATCGGGAAGAACGGCGCAGGCAAGAGCACGCTTGTGAAGATCCTCGGCGGCGCGGTCCAGCCGACACGTGGTTCCATCGTGCTGAACGGGGAAGAAGTACGATTGCGATCCCCGGCGGATGCGCTGCAGCGTGGCATCATCGCAGTGCACCAAGAGTTGAGCCTCGTGCAAGAGCTTTCGGTGGCGGAAAATATCCTGCTTGGACGCCTTCCGACAAGACAAGGATGGGGCAAGCTCGTCATTGACTGGAAGACTGTCTTCGCACGCGCGGATGAGGTTCTCAAAAGCCTTGACATCGAACTCGACCTCCGGGCGAAAGCAGGGACCCTGGGTGTCGCGCAGCAGCAGGTCGTCGAGATCGCCAAGGCGATGTCCTATCGCCCCTCCGTACTGATCCTCGATGAACCCACCTCTGCCCTCGCCCAGCACGAGACCGAACGACTTTTCGAGCTCGTGCGAAGACTCGCCGCTCAAGGCGTGATCCTCCTCTACATCACCCACCGGCTGCAGGAGCTGCAGCGCATCGCCGGCACGGTGACCGTCCTCCGAAACGGATCGCTCGTCGGCACCATCGACATCGCTGATGCAACACCCTCTACAATCGCGCAGATGATGTTCGGGGAGAACCTCCTGAAGGCACGCCCCGCCGAGTTGGTCGCACGAGATGAACCCTTCCTCGAAGTGAAAAACCTTTCCAAACGGGGTTCGTTCCAGAATGTCAGTTTTGCCGTGAAGAGGGGAGAAATCGTAGGGATCGCGGGCCTTCTAGGTGCCGGGAGGACCGAGTTGCTGCGCTCGATTTTCGGAGCAGACCCGCCGGACGAAGGAGAACTTCTGCTCGAGGAAGTGTCAGTTCGACCGACCAGCCCGCAGCAAATGAAACGATTGGGGGTGGCACTGATCCCGGAGAACAGAAAGGAACAGGGATTGGTGTTGCTCCTGAGCACCAGGATGAACCTCTGCCTGGCCAGCCTCGATCGGATCGCCACGCACGGCTTCCTGACACGTATGCGCGAGCGGGCGGTCGTCGACAAGAACATCCGTGAGCTCGACATCTCCGTCGCCAACACCGATGCGCCCATCACGTACCTCAGCGGCGGCAACCAGCAGAAGGTCGTCGTCGGAAAATGGCTGAACACGCATCCTCGCTTGGTACTCCTGGATGAGCCGACACGCGGCATCGACCTTCAAGCGAAGCAGCAGATGTTCCAGCTCATTTGGGAGATGAGCAGGCGGGGCATCAGCTCCATTGTTGTATCGAGCGAGCTCGAGGAGCTGCTCGATCTTTGTCACCGCATCCTCATCATGAGGCAGGGGCGGATAGTCGGTGAGGTGCGGCCGCAAGAAATTTCCCTCGACAAGCTCTTCGCGGTCTGCATGGAAGAACAGGAAGTCAAGCAATGACCCACTCAAGATTTCGCCTGTGGCTGAGCGAGGGGATCCTCGAGATCATCCTCATTTCGTTCTGCGTCGCCCTGTCGTTCGTGGCGCCGGGATTCCTGACGGCGGAGAATCTTCTCAATGTGTTGCGAAACGTCTCCATGCAAGGCGTCATCGCCTTTGGAATGACGATGGTGATCGTGGCTGGAGAGATTGATTTGAGCGTCGGGTCGGGCGTTGCATTCGCCGGATGCCTGGTTGCGTTTCTGACCGAGACGCTGAACGGTGCAGGCCTCGGGCTCCCTTTGTCGATCGTCATTGCCATCCTCATCACCCTTGCCGTTGGCTTTCTGATCGGCGCGTTTACCGGGCACATGAGAACCAAGTACCAGGTGCCCTCCTTCATCACGACACTCGCGTTGCTCACAGGGCTTTCCGGAGCAGCCGAGCTCATCACGAACGGCTTCCCGCTCACCCCTTTTCCGGGCTGGTACAACTTTATCGGCGGCGGGTACGTGCTCGGAATTCCTTTTCCAGCCCTGATATTCCTCCTGACGTTCGGCGCCCTTCAATTCCTCATGAACTACACCGCCTTCGGCCGCTCCGTTTACGCCGTCGGAGGAAACGCGGAAGCTGCCCGATTGAGCGGCATCAATGTGAAACGCGTGAAGACGCTGGTCCTCGGGATTACTGCGTTCCTCGCCGCCGTCAGCGGCATTATGGTTTCCTCCGAGATCATGTCGGGTACCGCGACGGCCGCCAAAGGCTGGGAGCTCGATGTGATTGCCGCAGTTATTATTGGTGGAACAAGCCTGATGGGTGGGGTCGGAAGAATCTGGGGAACGATGATCGGCGTTGTGTTCCTCGGCGTCATCATGAACGGGATGACGCTCCTCAACGTGAGCGAATACTGGCAGCACGTCGTGCGGGGAGCACTCATCCTCGTCGCCGTCCTCCTGAATCTTGTGCAAAAGAGAAAAGAACAACGATGAACGGTTACCAGCGCATCATGGCCGCCTTCAACGGCCAGCAACCGGATACGACACCGGTCATGCTTCACAACTTTATGATGGCGGCGCGAGAGGCCGGCCTCACCATGCAACGGTTCCGGAGCGACCCGAACGAGATGGCGCGGGCATTCATCGAAGCAGTCGAGAAGTACGAATACGATGGAATCATGATCGATGTCGATACCGTGACCCTCGCGGGAGCGGCTGGTGTGCCGATCGATTTCCCTGAAGACCAACCTGCACGGGTGAGCGGCGCACGATTAAAGGAGCTTGAGGAGGTGAGGTACCTCGAGCCGGTCGACATCCGCAATTACCGCGGTGTTCAGGTCTGGCTGGAGGCTGCATCTATCCTGAAATGTCATCTTGACGATGCGATCCTCATCCGGGGCAATTGCGACCAATCACCGTTCACGCTCGCGAGCATGATGCGCGGCCTCGAGCCATGGATGCTTGACCTCGCTGATCCTGATCGCCACACGCTCGTCCACCAGCTCCTGGAGTACTGCACCGCTATCACGCTCCAGTTCATCCGTCTGATGGCCCAGACTGGCGCGCACATGACATCGAACGGCGATAGCGTGGCGGGTCCTGAATTGATCTCCCCTGCCATGTTCCGCCAGTTTGCGCTTCCGTATGAGAAGAGGGTCGCCGATTATTCCCACGCGCAGGGGCTTCCGTATATCCTTCACGTCTGCGGGAATACCGACCGCATCATTGACGATATGCTTGCGACCGGATCCGACGGCCTCGAACTCGATTATCGGACTGATGCGGTGCTTGCCCATGGGAAAATGAAGGATCGGGCGGTCTTCGTCGGCAATATCGATCCAAGCGGGGTTCTCGCCCTTGGTTCTCCGAGCACCGTCGAAGAAAAGACGCGCGAACTCCTCACCATCTTTGCCGATACGCCGCGGTTCGTGCTCAACGCGGGGTGTGCAATCCCGCCGATCACGTCTCCGGAGAATCTGCGAACGATGATCCACGTCGCGCGAAGCTTTTGATATCACCGCGCTGGTCACCAGCGTAGCCGACCATCAGTGTACACCATGACTTCCAAGGAACGAGTTCACGCCGCTCTTGAGCGAAAGCCGGTTGATCGAGTTCCCATTTTCATGTGGTTCCACCCCGAGACAACCGACCACCTCGCGAAATTGCTCGATATTCCCCCTTCCTCCGTCGGGGAAGCGATGGGGAACGACATCCGCCAGACCTGGGTGAACAACAATTATGCGATGGAAGGCATCGTTCACCGGGACGAGGGGGAGCGCCACGTGGACTTGTGGGGAATCCAGTGGGAGAAGGTGGGTCACTTTAACCAGATTGCCGACTTCCCGCTCGAGGGCGCAACAAGGGAGCAGATCCTCTCGTACCGCTTTCCGTCTAGCCATCGGGAAGAGCTCCTTATGCAGATGACCCCTGTCGTCAGCGATGCTGCGGCGTGGTTCATCGGTTGTGATGTTTCACCCTGCGTCTTCGAAATGTACTTCCGGCTACGCGGCATGGCGGACGCACTCCTCGACATGGCGAACGACAAAGATCTCGCAGGTGAAATGCTCAAGCGGTGCGCGGATTTCTCCATCGAGCTGGCAGAGAGAGCATGCAGGCGGTATCCGCTCGACTGGCTCTGGACGGGTGATGATGTCGCCGGACAGGAGTCTCTGATGATGAGCCCGTCGATGTGGCGGGAGTTAATCAAGCCACAACTCCAGAGAGTCTCCGACGTTGGGACATCAGCAGGGCTGTGGGTCGCGTACCACTGCTGCGGGTCGCTTCGACCGATCATCGGGGACTTGATCGAGATGGGAGTGGATATCCTCAATCCGATTCAGTGTAACTGCCCTGGCATGGATCCACTGGAGCTGAAGAAGGAGTTCGGGCGCGACCTCGCCTTCATGGGGGGTGTCGACACGGTGAACCTTCTTCCCCATGGGAGCGTGGCGGATGTACGCAGGTCAACGGCCCGTCTCATCGAGGGGGTGGCATCAGACGGCGGGTACATTCTCGCCGCCTCCCACACGGTCCCGCCCGAGACCCCTGACGAGAACATTTTCGCGATGTTTTCCGAAGCGGGAGTAAGCAAGGAACAGATCTTCGACCGCGCCGCCCAGATCCGCCAACGGCCAGCCCCGCCTCCGCTCTAAATGCAGCGTGATGGCCCAACGATGCGGGAATGATTCAGCTAGTTCATTCGACTACGGTGTATATCTCACGCCGACCTGATTCCACGAGCGGGACAAACTTCTGATGCCAGGTGCGAAACTCGCTGCGCGACGCGTCACCCTTCAGAGCTTTCTCGAATTCGGCAACGGAGTCATAGGTCGCCTCCGTCACGAAGGTGTAGAATTCTCCTGTGAGATCCACCATGGCTCGAGACGGGGTCCCCCCACGTGCTGCTTCGAGCTTCGCTTCCTCTTTCCAGAGCTCTTTCGCCTCTCTGGCTTTGCCAGATTTCACTTGAAAGACGTCCCGGACGAGAATCATAAACTATCCTCCTTTCGGCGGTTGAATGATGTGAAGCTGTGCAAGACAGCAGATGAAAAAGGGTGGGCTATCCCGATGAACAACTCGTTCGCTGCAGCGGTTCTGGCCTCGGCGGATTGAATTCCACTACCATTTTTGATATCTTTTATGGGGATCCCTTTACCTCTCAATCGGAGGGGTTTTCCCATTTCCCTGACCACCACTCAAAAAGACCCCCTGAGAGTTGCTATGAACATCATGCTCGAAGCTCAAGAGATCGGTACGTTGAGGAGAAGAAACAAGATCCTCACGCTGCTTGTCATGAGCTGTTTTGCTCTCTCACTTGCGTTCCTCGGCTACGGATTTGACTACCTGATGGGGAGGATCAAGGGTCTTCAGGTGGTTACCATCCCCGTGGCATTCGTCTTTGTGGGATCGCTGCTCTATAATCTCGTCAATGGACTGAATGAACGCCTCTTCAGAAACTCCCCGCATGCAATTGAAGATCCGGCGGGAGAGGCTGAATATGAGAAGAACAAGATTCTCATCTGGATGGCCTGGACAACGTTCCTTGTGCTCGTCTGGGAGCTTTCTTTCTTAGGCCAGCACATCTTCGGCGCGCCCAGACCATTGTTGGTGCTCAGTGAGACCTCGCCCTACGGTCTTCTTGCCGGAGGGGCCCTCGGTATCGGAGCGGCTTTTTCCACTCTTCAGTGGGGTGCCTATTCCATCCTGCAGTCAGTGGAGGCACAACCGGCCGACAACACATTCGAGGCTGATGCTCTCCTCCTGGGCGTGGTCGAAGAAATCTGCAGGACTGCCGCCATCCCGATGCCCGCGACTCTCATTGTTCCAGATGAGGCTCCGAACGCGTTTGCGGTCGGTCGAAGCCCCAAGCATGCTTCTCTTGTTGTCTCTCAAGGACTCATAGAGAATCTAACCCGCGATGAAATCAAAGGCGTCATTGCGCACGAGATAAGCCACATCAGGAGTTACGATATTCGGCCCAGAACTGCAGCCACAGCGCTTTTTGGCTCTGCAATTTTGCTTTCTCATGGTGTCGAGAATTTGGCGCTGCCAAAAGTCGGGGGAGTGAAAAGAGTATTGCTGCTCATGTTTTGGATTGCATCCTTTCTGGCGGTTCCGGCTGCCAGGACGGCCCTTATCGTACTCACCTTCCGCCATCGAGAATATCTCGCCGATGCATCAGCCGCCAAGCTGACGCAGGACCCCCGTGCGCTCGCCGCAGCGCTTCTGAAGATTCAACAAAGTGCCGGATCGTCAATCATGATCAAAGGCAACGTTGCCCACCTGTGCATCATCGATCCATTTAACGGGGCAGCCAACTCCAAAGAGGGCTGGCTCGCCGATCTCCTGGCGACCCATCCACCTACGACGAAGCGAATTCTTGTTCTCGAATCGATGGTCCCCCGCCGCGCCCCCCACGAGTAAGCTCGTCAGACGTTTGTCTGAATCGTTGAATTCTACTCTCGTTTTCTTTACCTTTTTTATCACTCTTTTGAACTTGTTCATCAACCAGAAGGAGCAACAACTTATGCGCTCCATTGCCATCCGTTTTGCACCGATCCTTTTTCTCGTTATCGGCTCTGCATTTGATGCGCGCTCCCAGACTGGGCCTCAGCCGAACAATCCCTCCCGCGGCTGGCTCACAGTCGATACGATTATGCGCGACCCAAAGTGGATGGGCACATCGCCGAGCAATGTCTTCTGGTCGGAGGATGGCGAGAACGTCTATTTCAATTGGCGGCAGAAAGGGGACGAGGACGATTCTCTTTACGTTGTGAGTGCGAGGGGGGGCACACCGCGGCGGGTTCCGCTCGAAGAACGGAAGAAGCTCCCTTCCCGCTTCGGGACATACAACAAGGACAACAGCAAGAAGCTTTACACGAAGGATGGCGACATCTTCCTGTACGACGTCCGAGACAAGAAGGAGGTACGCCTCACGACTACGGCGATCTCCGAATCGGGACCGCGGTTTGCCTCTGACGGGCAGAAGGTCATCTTCGAGCGGGACGGGAATTGTTTTCTCCTTGATCTGGTTTCAGGAGCAGAGATCCAGCTCACCAACCTGCAATCCGAACCCCCTCCGAAAGAGGCGACAAAGACTGATGAAGAAAAGTATCTTGAGAAGCAACAGCTCGAGCTCTTCGACGTGCTGCGTGAACGAAAGGCCGAGAGGGAGAGTCAAAGAAAGCTGCAGGAGGCGCTTGAGGTGAAACGCCCAAAACCGTTCTACATAGGCCAGAAGTCCACCTCCTCGTTCGTCCTCTCGCCCGACGAGCGATTCGTCACATTCGTTCTGACTCAGAGACCCGCGGATGCAAAGCGGACCATCGTGCCGAACTATGTCACAGAAAGCGGCTTCACGGAGGATATCCCGGGGCGCACGAAGGTTGGCGAGCCGCTTCCAACGAGTGAATTCTACGTCTACAACGTTGACCGTGACTCCGTGGTGCAGGCGAAGTACGACGACGTGCCTGGGATACTCCCCAGGCTTGCGCCGGGTGACACAACCAAAGCACGAGCGAAGGCCCGGCCCGTCTTCTTCAACGGCCCTTTCTGGTCCGACGACGGCAAGCATGCGTTCGTGCAGGTTTTCTCCCAGGATAACAAAGACCGCTGGCTTGTGATGCTGGATGCAGAGAACGCGAAGTTGACCACGCTCCTTGACCGACAACATGATGACGCCTGGATTGGCGGCCCCGGCATCCGCGGGTTCGGCTTTTCGACCACCGTCGGTTGGCTGCCGGATTCAAAGCGGATCTTTTTCCAGTCGGAGGCAGACGGCTGGTCTCACCTGTACACCGTGACGCTCGACGGCAAGACCAAGACGCAGCTCACGAAGGGGAAGTTCGAGATCTACAATCCTCATCTCTCCCGCGACAAGAAGCGCTGGTATTTCGCCTCAAACGAAGTACACGTTGGCGAGCACCAGTTCTATTCGATGCCGCTGGACGGAGGAACGAGAACCGGGATAACCACCTTGGAAGGATGGAACGAGGGAATCCTCTCGCCCAACGAGGAGCGGATCGCCCTTCTCTACTCCTTTAGCAACAAGATGGATGAGTTGTATCTGATGGACAACAAACCCGGCGCAAAGGCAACCCAAGTCACGAGTTCCCCCTCGGCGGAGTTTCGTTCCTACGACTGGCGGGCGCCGGAGGTGCTGACCTTCAAAGCGCGCGACGGCGCCGATGTGCCCCTGCGCCTCTACAAGCCCGACAAACCCAACGGTGCGGCGGTCATCTTCGTGCACGGGGCGGGCTACCTTCAGGATGCTCACAAAGGGTGGAGTGATTACTTCCGCGAGTACATGTTCAATAATCTCCTCGCGGACAAAGGGTGCACCGTAATCGATATCGACTACCGCGGCAGCGCGGGGCTCGGTCGCGACTGGCGCACCGCGATCTACCGGCAGATGGGAGGAAAGGACCTCGACGACCAAGTGGACGGCGCGAAATGGCTGGTTGAACAGCACAGCATTGATCCGAGTCGCATCGGCCTCTACGGGGGATCATACGGGGGATTCCTCACCCTGATGGCGATGTTTACAACCCCCAACGTGTTCGCGGCGGGCGCAGCGCTTCGGCCGGTGACCGACTGGGCTCACTACAACCACGGCTACACGTCGGACATCCTCAATATTCCACAGGAGGACAGCGTCGCGTACCAGCGTAGCTCACCGATCCACTTCGCCTCGGGCCTGAGGGGCGCCCTGTTGATTTGCCACGGTATTGTCGATGTGAACGTCCACTTCCAGGATGCCGTCCGCCTCGTACAGCGCCTGATCGAGCTGAAGAAGAAGAATTGGGAACTCGCAGTCTATCCTGTGGAGAGCCATGGGTTCCGAGAGCCGACGAGCTGGATGGATGAATACGGACGTATCCTGAAACTATTCAACGCGAACCTGGGGGAACACAACCAGTAGATTGGGTGATCGAACCAGCGAACTATTTCGACGCGAGTTGAAGGAGGGTATTTGTCTCTTCGATTCGCTGCACCGCTATCTCTCTTTCTGTTGATAGTTCTCCTTGCCCAACCTGCCAGGTCTGCGGTAGCCGATTCCGGATACGCGACCTCAAAGCCCTTCGTGACCTGCGGAATCTTCATCGGGAAGATAGAAGAAGGGGCCCGCGTGTTCACGCCAACCCGACTCTTGCCATTCAATCATCCGGAGGCGCTCGGACACCAATTTCCCACGGCGCTGGAGCTCCACCAGTCGGAATACGACATTTTAGTGTTCATTGGAGAAAAGATCGGCCTGAAGCTCCAAACAACGCTCGAACGGTACCCCACGCAGCCGATTTCGGCCTGGAAGTATCCGGATTTTGAGGTTCCTCCAGAAGAGGTACGGCACGCAGACACTCTATCATTCGACCCCAAGACGTCCCCCATCCCCGGCTTGCGAGTCGTTGCCTACAAGGATCGCTTTCCACTTTCCTTCATCGTTGACACACGCCACCTCACGCTGGACGAGCGCGGGATGAAGCCGGCGACCTCAATGGGGCTTGACCTCACTCGCGCGCAATTCCTTGACGGGCTCACCAAGATCGGCCTTCGCATCCCAGACCACGGTACCTGGATCGTTATCTTTCGTTCACAAAAGAAATGATCAACGTGATTCGACACTCTTCAAACGCCTCGGAAAGCAAGAAGGGACAACGCTATGAAGAAAAATAGGAATTCTAACGGAATCCTTTCCCTCGCCACCCGTGCAATCCATGGGAGCAAGCTGTACGCGTACAAGGGGCCCGTTTCAACGCCGATTTATCAGACCTCGACGTATCGGTTCGAAACCTCCGAAGACGCGATACGGTTCGCCAAGGGCGACCCTACCGTGTATGTCTACACGCGCTACCACAATCCGACCGTCCACGATGTGGAAGAGAAGATTGCTCTCATGGAGCATGGGGAAGCCGCGGCCCTCTTTTCTTCGGGCATGGCAGCAATAACGACTGCAATCCTCTCTGTGACGAGGGCCGGCGACGAGATCATCAGCACGCCGGCATTGTACGGCGGCACATATCGATGGTTTCGGGATGAGCTTCCGAAGAGCGATATCACGGTGAAGTATGTGCAGCCCGATCATCTTGACGGAATTGAAAAGCTCGCCACCCGAAGAACTACCATCGTGTATTTCGAGACGCCCACGAATCCGACTCTTGATCTCGTGGATATCGCAGGGCTAGTCAAGCAAACGCGGGCCGCGGAAAAGAAGATCGGCCGGAAGCTTCTTGTAATACTCGACAACACGTTCGCGACCATCGTCAACCAGGACCCGTTTCAGCTAGGTGTTGACGCCATTGTCGAGAGTTCCACCAAATATCTCGGCGGTCACAGCGATCTGGTGGGGGGCGTCGTCATCGGGGGCGGCGATTACATCAAGCAGGTTAAGGGGTTGGCGAAGCATCACGGCGGTTGCGCCGACCCGTTTGCGGCGTACCTGCTCTCGAGGAGCCTGAAGACATTCGAGCTTCGCGTTCGCAAGCAGAATGAGAATGCTCTTGCCCTGGCGACAGCTCTCGAGAAACATAAGAAGATCAACCGCGTCCTCTATCCCGGGCTCCCTTCCTTCCCCAAACACCATTTGGCAAATAAGCAGATGTCAGGCTTTGGTGGGATGGTAACGATCGAGGTCAAGCCCTCAAGAGGACGGACTCCCGTAGAAGCCGCCGTGCGGGTGTGTGACAATCTGAAGATTGCGGTGAACGCCATGTCACTGGGGGGTGTGGAAACGCTGGTCAGCATTCCCGTCTATTCTTCCCACATCTTCCTCTCAGATGAGGAATTGAAGAAGCACGGCGTGACTCCGGGGATGATTCGGATCTCGGTGGGAGTGGAGGGGATTGAGGATTTGATCGCGGATTTTGAGCAGGCGCTTGCGTTTGCGTAGTTCCTGCCTGTCGAGATTCCCGAAATCACGTACGCTTCTTTACGTGAGATTTCGGAAATCAACCCTACTTCCTACTACGTAGGTAGGTTGGCCCTGTGGGTTGCTGCGCACCCCCTTTGGCCTCAAGGGTCACGAAGAACGCCTCAGCTTCCAGCTTCTGACCAACCGCAGCGTCCAGACTCTTGAAGCAGTTCAGTTTCTCTTGGTCGTTGGAAATCGCAAAGACTCCTAAGCTCATCGACCTGCCACCTTTGGTCTCCCAGAGCTGATAGTCCCTTTCCACCGGCGCTACCGGGAGGTTACTCGCCTGCAGTAACAGGCTCTTCTTGCCAGGATCCCACAGGATCTTTCCGTATGCGGCTGGGCTGGGCTCGAGCCCCTTCATCGCCACGACCTCGAGTTGTTCCCATTGCAGGATAGCAAGGATTTCACCCTGGTGCTGCAATTCGGTCTGCAGCTCGTTGCATCTTCGCTCCTGCTTCCCGATCGTCCCCACCAGATCATTCACGTAGAGAGCGAGGGCGAGGATGATGAGGATCGACAGGGTGGTGAATACGTATGTTACCCACGGTCGCTTCGAGCCCGGCGGCACCATCAGGGACGCTGGCTGTTGCTCCGCTGGCTTCCGATCCTCAGGTCCGATCCGCTTGCCGGCGGATAGCCTGGACATCAACCGCTGTTTTACTTGCGGGGGTGGCTCTTGCTGCTTCAAGAGCAGCGGCATGAGAGCCATCGCTTCGTGCAGCTCTGCGACGTCCTTGATGCACACCGAGCACCCGGTCGCAAGGTGGGTTTCGAACTGCTTGCGATTGCCCGGATTGAGCCTACCGAAGACGTAGGGGATGCACAACTCCAGGTTTTTGTGGCGCTCCTCCGTTTTCAAGCTCGTTCCCCCGGGCTCTTTGCTGCTTGACGCAGTCGCTGAATGCCCTTGCGCATCTTCGATTTGACCGTCCCCAGGGCCATCCTCATGGTTCGCGTAATGTCGGATTGACTGTTCCCCTCGAAGTAGCTCAACTCCAAAATTCGCAACTCGGGCTTCGGCATTGATCTGAGTGTATTCCGGATCGCAGCCGTGTATTCTTTCAGGACAAGAATATCCTGCGCATCGAATCGAGTTGCTTGCTCCGGCGTCCCTTGGGGCGCGCTCGTCTCTCCCTCCTTCGGTCTCCGCCTCTGGGCCCGTGCGCCAACTCTGTCGAGAGCCTTGTTGCGACACACCGCGACGATCCAGGAGTAGACCGATCCCCGCTCGCCGATGTATCTCCCCGCCCTGTCCCAGACATGCACGAAGACCTCTTGAACGAGCTCGCCGGCTTCTTCAGCCGACCCTATGATGCGCACTGCGAGAGGGTACACGATAGGAGCGTAGCGCGCGTACAGCCGCGCAAGCGCCTCTTGGTCATGACGCTGCATTTGCTTCAGCAGCTCGATGTCCCGTTTATTGTTCTCGGCTAGCGTCACAAGAGTGTTGGCTCGACAGATCCTTGCAGAATGGTTCTTGAGCTCCGATCCCCACAGTCTCCAGACTCGAACAATCTACACAGAAGCACGGGCAAAATCAATGCGGATTCTCAAAGAATTATAGCAAGCCTCGGGTCGCTCGTTCACGTCGCCGGCGGAGGCTCACCGGGGGGTGCAATGTTGTGTTGTTTCATCAGGTTTTCCAGCGCTTCGACGTTCTCGGTGCCTACGGACATCGTGACGGTCCTCATCAGCGCTATCGGACTTTGCTTCTGAAGAATCAACGTCAGCCACTTACCCTTTTGTCCTTCCCACGCGTAGCTTTCGATTTTCTCCCACGGAATCAGGCCTGTCCCGTGAAAAATACCCTTTTCCCTCGCGTTCCGGCGGAGAAGGCCTTGGACGAAAAGCGCGAATGCGACCGAGAGCTCGAGGACTTCAAATGAGATTTCGTCGATCAGCCAACCCGAGGTGTTAATCTCCTTGACAGCACGGATGATCGCGTTCGCTGCCAGCGCAGCAGCCACGATCATCTCGATGGCAAACTCGGACGTCGGGACGCGCCCAAGATCCATCACGATCGCGCCACCTCGGATCCAGTGCCGGACCAGGGAAAGCCCGCGATACAGAACGATGAAACAGGCGAGGATCGCGAGCAGGACATTCGGAAGTCTCTCTGACCAGTGGTACAGCTCATCAAGGATCAGCGCGGTCATCGCAATTACGACAAGGATTCCAAGCGCCACAAAGAGCTGCTTGTAGGCGACTTTCAACCGGGATTCCTTCAACATCCCGACGCTGATCAGGACAGCCGCAAAGAGGAATCCTACTACCCACGTCAGTCTCATAGTCACCTCTCTTTCTCGTCTCCGTTCATGAGTTCAGTGATGACCAAGAGCCGGCAATCTCGGTTCGACAAAGATGAGTTTCTCTCGTTCGATCGTCACCGTGCCGGGCTGAGCCCCCTTGGGCTTCCGGACATATTTTCTCTCTGTGACGGCAACCGGAACGTGCTTGGCACCCTTCATCTTGCTGTAGTAGGCCGCGATCCCCGCAGCTTCATGAATCGCTTCTTTGCTTGGCTCCCCCTTTCCCGTTCCAATCCTGAGCACCACATGGGATCCGCTGGAACCGCGAGCATGGAACCACAGATCGTTGGGCTTTGCATATTTCATCGTAAGCAGATCGTTGCTCTCACTGCTCTTTCCAACCCACACTTGAAATCCTCCCGCCACGATGAACGCACGGAAAGGAATCTGCTCCCGGCCTGCATCCGCCTCCGGACCGACTGCTCGATAGCCAACCTCAACAAGCCGCTCTTTGTTCTCGGCCAAGAAGTCCCCAAACTGCTCCATCGTTTCGATCGGTGTTAACTGATCAAGCATCTCTTGCAGCGTTTCCCACTTCTCACGAACGAGCTCTTGCCGGTCGAGCTTCTCCCCAGCGCTCGCACGGGCCTTCTTTGCCTTCTCAAAGTATCGCTCAGCGTTCTGGGCAGGAGTCAGTCTCGGTTCAAGCGGTATGCTGAGATGCCCACGATTGAAATCAAACACATCCTCGACTTCCGTCTGCTTCATCCCCTTCGCCAGCTGAGGGAGGTTCGCCATCAGCAGTTTCCCGAACCGTTCGTACTGCGCCGCGCGTTGAAGCATCTGTGTTCCTTCCACGATTTTTGAGAGCGTCCGCTCGGCACGCTCGACCCCTTGTTGAAGGAAGCGACGAAGAGCCTCCTTCTCCTGCTGCAACATCTGCCCTCTTCTGGATCTCCCGATGAACGCTCTGATCGCGTCGTGAAGCCAATCAAACGATTCCACCTCAGCTCCGCAGAGATGGTCAAGCGGTATGATCGAGAAAACGATTGGTCGCGAGCGCTGGCAATAGATCCGTGGAAACGGGGGGCCCTCCAACTGCTTGATCAACTCGACGATCGCTTGGTACAGCCGTGAGCGGTCTGCCTCGGCGAGCTCTGCAACGAGTTGCCCTTCGCCGAGTCGTGCTCGAAAACAAACCTCGCGAATCAGAACGCTGCCAAAGAGCGGCACCAACTTCTTGATAGCAGCAGAAAGCAGGATGGTGCCGATTGTTTGCAGGCTTGTGTTGAGGTGTGCGAAGTCGTCCAGCGCGTGGGATGGCTCAAGCCGGCGAGGCTGGTGTACCGTCCCGACGGCCTCCTTTGAATGTAGAAAAGCTTCGATCACGCGGTTTGCTTTGTTCAACAGCAACGCGTTTGCCTTCGAGCCGAACAACTGAAGGATCAGCCGCAGATCCCCGCTGCAGTGAATGACAATCTCCCGGTCCATTGGTTGAATGCCCACGCGCTCGAGCGTTCCGCCCCAGAGAGGCTCGAACACATCGACCGAGTTCTTCTTGGCCCGGTGAACCTCGCCGCGAAGGAAGAGAAAGTTCAGCGATGGCTCGCACGAGAGTACGATCGCGTGGTTTTCCTCGCCTGCACGACATGAGATCAGCAACTCATTCTTGTTCTGACAGAAAACTTCCGTGATCTCTGCGTGCGAAAGCTTACGGCCCAGATCAACAGCAACGTGCCTTAACGTGTAGTAATTGCCAACCATTGCTTATCCACAGTTCGAGAAAAGGTTGAGAAAAATCAGCGCAAAATCAATCTTTGGTTCGTCGGTAGTGGACAACTGTGTGGATAGAGTGTGTGAAAGTAGTTCTTGCCCACTCCTTAAAATTTCCGTAAATTTCCATCGAAGCTGATGAAATCGTAAGGAGCAGAGCAAATTTGATCGCCAGCATGACCGGCTTTGGTCGCGCTGAGGCCTCGAAGGACGGCATCACCGCCACCGTGGAAATCCGTGCTGTCAACAGCCGGTACCTCGACATCACGACGCGAGTACCTCGAACTCTCTCGCAGCGTGAGAAGGACATCAAGGAGATCGTCCGCTCTTACGTCAGTCGCGGCAGCCTGACCATCGGGGTCACGCTCGAAGAGGACTCAGACGCAACCGCTTCGGTCTCGGTCAACAAACCGGCAGCACGGGCCTACATGAAGCTCTTGACCGAACTCCGCAAAGCGGCGAAGATACGCGAAACCGTAAAGCTTGAGCACCTCTTGAAATTTTCGGAGGTTTTTGAGGTCCCGCACGATACGGAATCCGATGAAGGTCAGTGGAGTGTTGTGGGACCGGCCCTGCGGGCCGCATTAGAGGACTTCGGCGCCATGCGGCGGAAGGAAGGTCAGGAGCTCGCAAACGATCTCCAGCCCCGGATCCAGCGGCTGAATGAAACCGTCGCGAACATCGAGCGGCTTTCCAGGGAGCGGATCCCCGCAGAGCGGAAGCGGCTGAATGAGCGTATCGCGCAGCTCCTCGAGGACAAAACTATCATCGATCAGAACCGGCTGGAGGTGGAGATCGCCCTCCTGGCCGACAAACTTGATGTAACGGAAGAGTGCGTCCGCTTCCGAAGCCACAATAAGTTCTTTCTCGAAGCGGTAGGCGCCGAAGAGTCGGCCGGACGGAAGCTGAATTTCCTTGTGCAGGAAATGAACCGCGAGGCCAACACGATCGGTTCAAAAACGAACGATGCCGAGATTGCGCATCTGGTCGTGAGCATCAAGGAAGAGCTCGAGAAGATCCGGGAGCAATTGCAGAACGTTGAGTGAAGAAATTGAACCATTGATTCGTTGAAGCATTGGTCCAATGATTCGATGACCCGATGGCTCGATGATTCGATCTATTCAGCATGCCCAAAGGGAAACTGATCGTCGTCTCCGCCCCAAGCGGGTCAGGAAAAACCACCATCGTGAAGGCGGTGCTCGCTGCGCACCCAAGAATGCTGTTTTCGGTTTCTGCAACAACACGACCGATCCGGAACGGCGAGGTGGACGGAATGGACTACTTCTTCCTGACGCGGGAAGAGTTCGAGCACAGAATCAAGGCAGGCCAGTTGGTGGAGTGGGAGGAAATCTACGGAGATCTGTATGGAACGCTGAAGAGCGAAGTGGAAAGGGCACTCTCGACCCACAAAGCGATGTTGTTTGACATTGATGTAAAGGGCGCACTCTCCATCAAGCGTCATTACCCTCATGACGCGATCCTGATCTTTATCAGGCCGCCAAGCGTCGAAGTGCTAAAATCCCGCTTGCTGAATCGCCGGACGGAGGATGAAGAGACCCTCAAGCGGCGCCTAGACCGAGCATCGATGGAGCTCCACACCGCGAGCGAGTTCGATTATCAAGTCGTTAACGACAATCTCCACACGGCTGTTGCGGAGATCAACAGGATTGTCGCCAGCGCGGCTCAGCCCGCGCTGCAGTGAATGCGAACGAGCGTTCAAAACATTCATCAATAATCAATCGGAGGGATAGCTGTGGCTGTTAAACCGGTCGACATAGAACAGTTTTCCAGTTCTGCCAAGGATGTGTACGAGGCGATCGTGATTGCCGCAAAGCGTGCGCGACAGATTCACGCAGATCTGAAGATCGAACTGAGCCAGCGTATCGAAACCCTGAATCAGCTCACCGGCGTCACGGAGACCGAAGATGAAGTGGACGTGGCCGCGAATCCGGATCAATTGAAGATCAGCCTTGAGTTCGAAAAACGAACGAAGCCCGCCGATGTCGCCCTTCGGGAGATTGTAGGCGGCAAGCTGCAATGGCGGTACAAGACGCCTGAGGAACCGATCGAGCCCCCAAAAGAGAAAGAGAAAGAACAAGAATCTGAAGAGTGAGGTGCCGCGTGCTGCCCGGAAAACAAGTCCTTGTGGGGGTCACCGGCGGGATCGCTGCCTACAAAGTCTGCTATCTTGTTCGCGACCTGAAGAAGGCCGGGGCCGACGTCAAGGTGGTGATGACCGAAGCCGCAACCAAGTTTGTCGCGCCGCTGACGTTCTCTGCCCTCTCAGGTCATGAAGTCGCCAGCGACCTGTGGGCTCGCAACCAGTCCACTGGCTCCGAGATCAGCACCCAGCACATCGATCTCGCGAACTGGGCAGATGCCTTCGTGATTGCACCCGCATCGGCAAACACGATCGGCAAACTTACCTACGGGCTTTCGGACAACCTGCTCACCATCATCGCGCTCGCCAGCAGAGGACCTATCATCCTCGCACCGACCATGGACGCGGACATGTACGTCAATCCCGTTACACAACGGAACATCACGAGACTTCAGGAGCGCGGGTATTTCATAATCCCCGCAGAGGAGGGAAAGCACGCCAGCGGGTTGATGGGACCGGGCAGGCTTCCGGAGATCAGCTCGATCATCAAGTTTATCGAGCGAGTGATCGACAAGACTACGCAGGATTTCAAGGGAAAGAAGATACTCGTCACCGCCGGACCCACGTTTGAGGCGATTGATCCCGTCCGCTTCATCGGCAATCGTTCTTCGGGCAAGATGGGGTTTGCACTTGCCTCTGCAGCGGCGCTCCGCGGTGCAACCGTGACATTAGTTACTGGACCTGTTCATCTCGAGACACCGCGCAACGTCACACGTATCGATATCGAGTCGGCCGAACAGATGCACAGAGCAGTGCTTGCACAAGCGAAGAAGGCTGACGCCGTCATCATGGCAGCCGCCGTTGCTGATTATGCACCGTCCACGACCACGCAAAGCAAGATCAAGAAGGAAGCCGAAGGAAACGGCCTTACGCTCAGCCTCAGGAAAACACCGGATATCCTCCTATCCCTCGGTCAAAAGAAGAATGGCAAAGTTCTGGTTGGTTTCGCTCTCGAAATGGAGAATGATCTCAGCAACGCAAAGGAGAAGTTGAAGAAGAAGAACCTTGATCTCGTCATCCTCAATTCCCTTGGCGATGAAGGAGCAGGCTTCGGCAGCGACACGAACGTCGTGACGATCATCGACAGGAAGGGCAAGTCAGAGAAACTTCCGCTGATGTCAAAGTTCGATGTCGCGATCGAGATCCTGGATCGTTTGAAGCCTCTGCTCTAGAAACCTGAATCGCCGTCCGTGCCGCCGAAGGCCAGCTTGGACGGGTTTTCCACTCAGGTATCTCGCCCGCAACAGTCCTTGATTTCCTCCCAGCGAGCTGGGACCCTCGAGGGCAGACACTCGGTGGGGCGTGACTGAGTCGCCCGGGTAATGTTGATCCTTGATGAACCACCACCGGTCCTATGTCCAACACCAACGACGAACTCAAAGAAGTCCTCCACAACATCCAGCAGGCCCTGATCCAGGAGAAGCAGCTATTCGGGGACACGCTTTACCTCGCGCCGGAGAAGGAACAACTGGAAGAGCAACCGATGCCAGCGCGCAAGAAGACAATCGTTGCCGAAGAGGCACCTGATCTGTTCGGCTTCGTCGCTCCGAAGGCACCGCCGGAGCAGGAACACCTCCTTTCGTACCCGAACGAGCCCTGGGTGTCCACAAGCAGCCTTGCCGCGCTCGACTCGATGATCTGCGATTGCGTAAAATGTACGCTCGGCCAAACTCGTACCAACTTTGTCTTCGGCGTCGGCAGCCCAAACGCAGATATCGTGATGATCGGAGAGGCGCCTGGCGCCGACGAGGACGCGCAGGGCGAACCGTTTGTTGGTCGCGCGGGCCAACTTCTGAATAAGATCCTCGAGGCTGTTCGCTTCAAGCGCGAGGACGTGTACATCTGCAACATCCTGAAATGCCGGCCGCCTAACAATCGTGATCCCGAGGCGGTGGAGGTCGATACCTGCGAGCCATATCTCTGGAAGCAGCTCGAGCTCATCAAGCCGAAGATCATCCTCTGCCTTGGTCGCATCGCTGCGATAACCCTGCTCCGCATCACGGATAGTCTTAACAACATGCGCGGCAAGATCTACATGTATCGAGGCATCAAGGTCTTGGTGACGTATCATCCCGCGGCGCTGTTGCGCAACCCCCACTGGAAGAAGCCGACGTGGGAAGATGTGCAGTTCCTGCGGAAGATTTATGACGAGATGAAAGCTGCGGAGAACACAGGATTGTCGTAACATTCCATTGATCCGAGCGTCCGCAGCAAGCTGAGATTGTTCATGCAGAAGGACAAACAGTTTATCGCCGGTTTGAGAGAGGCGTGGCGAGACGAGATGCTAAGTGCCAGGAATTACCGGGCGCTGGCACGTCGTGAGAAAAATGCGGAGAGGCGCACGATCCTCGAGCGTATGGCAGGAGCTGAGGAACGTCACGCGGAGACATGGGCAAAGCGATTGCGCGAGCTGGGCGCTGAACCGGGGGATTTCTCGGAGTCTTTCGTCGACCGTGTCCGGCGCTGGATCTTGCTCAGAAGCGATACCGAGGTGGCCGCGAAGATGCTCGAAACCGGCGAGAGCCAGGCGGATAAGCTCTATGATGCGCTCATGGCCCAGGCAGCGAGTAAGCAGGATCGCTCAGCACTGCAGGAAGCCCGCCGCGATGAACATACGCACTCACGCATGCTGGAAGAATTTGAAGGGCGACCGAGCCACCATCCCCAGCGGCGACTCGACACCATCCTCGGCAGGGAGACATGGCACGTGCGTGCCGGAGGCTGAATCGGCCAAGCCATCTATGGAGTCAATGATGGGCTCGGCGCGGCGTTCGGCGTCGTCAGTGGGGTATCGGGGGCAACGCAGGCCAACAGTGAGTTTGTCCTCCTGAGCGGGTTCGCTGCTGCGATCGCCTCGGCGCTTTCGATGGGAAGCGGCGCGTATCTAGCTATGAAGTCCGAGCGAGAAGTGTACGAGGCTGAAATGGAACGCGAACGCCGCGAGATCGAGGAGAACCCGGCAGAGGAAGTCGAAGAACTGGAACTCTTCTACCAGCTCAAAGGGTTCACTGCTGGCGAGGCGAGAACAATGGCGTCCCGGCTTGCCGAGAAGCCGGATCAGCTTCTGAAAACGCTGGCGCACGAGGAGCTTGGGCTTTCTGAGCAGACGTTCCCCAACGAGTGGCGCTCAGCCATCAGTGCAACGATCAGCACCGCGGTGGGGGCGGCGGTCCCAGTCCTCCCCTTCTTGTTCAGCTCGGGGATGACCGCGCTCCTGATCTCATTTGTTATCAGCACGCTGGCGCATTTCGTTGTGGGAGCGTCGAAGGTTCTGGTCACGGGCCGCTCATGGCTCAAGAGCGGGACCGAGATGACGCTGATCGGCGTGGGCGAGGCCGCAATCACCTATGTGATTGGCCTGCTGGTGTCACCGGCGATCGGGTAACGTCTCTCATGCTATTTCTAAATCTGGATCACGCACGTAATTTCAGTTTGGCGTTAAGCTCCAAGGCGTTTTTGCCCAGTATGGGGGAGAAAGGGTGAGGCTTGAATGAGAGGCTTTCTTTCCATCGTCGCGGGTTATTTCGTATTCTCGATTACTGCTGTTCTTCTCTTCAGGATCAGCGGGGTCAATCCGTACCAATCGCCGGCGATTGAGTTCATCATCGGCAGCATCGTGTACGGAGTATTCTTCGCAGGCTTGGGCGGCTACGTCTGTGCAACTATAGCCAGACGAAAGGAGTTCATGCACGCGCTCGCCGTAGCGGGCATCATAGCCGTCATCGCGATCGTTTCGATCATTCTCGCCCCGAAAGATGGACAGCTGTGGTCTGAGCTTGCCACGCTGCTGCTGATGGTGCCGGCAGCGGGGCTCGGAGGATATTTGAGGTCACGACAGGTCAGCGGGTCGAAGGATAAAGGGAGAGAGTTCGTGAAGGGTGAATGACAAGAGGGCACCGGATGAAGGCGGAGGCAGCTTGAAGGATGGGAGTGTAGGAACGGTGGTCCTGAAGTGAGCGCGTCGTCAACGGAACAACACCATGGTGACGCTGAAGACCGTTTTCATTACATTCGATGGAATTTTGGCAAGGTGGTTCCTGATCCTTGCAGCTCTCGGGGTGGCCCTGATGATTCTTGCGCTTCCACCGGCAGGGTTCTCCTTTTCCTTGCCATTCCTTCTCCTGATGGCGGCGCTGTTCTGTGGAGCGATCGGTGGGTTGTTCCTTCTTGCCGTGCGAGGTCTGAAACAGGACGCTCCCTGGCAATGGATAGCACAGGTTATTCCGCTGCTGATTCTCGCCTGTCTTATCCTCTTGCTGTTGCTCTGACAAGCTGCTTCCCGTCTCGCTCGGCGGGACATTCAAGAGCCTGCGCAGATTGGGGGAGGACATGCTAACCGGAAGAAGATTGATGTCTGCTTGTGCCAGCCTATGTCTCTTGGCCACCTTCACTGTTCCGTCCTCCACAGACGCACCGGCTTCGCAGAGCCACACGCATCGTATGGACGCTCAACTTGTTGGCGTCAATGCAGGAGACAGCACGCAAGGATCATACGCGGCTGGGGTCCGTGCCTGGCACGACCGCCGGATTGCAGGCCTCAAGCGCGAACATGGATGGTTATCCCTCGTTGCTCTCGACTGGTTGACTGAGGGCAGAAACGAGATTCCCTCAATCGGCGTGCTTACATTGAACGGCGGAATCGTGTCGCTGCAGACAGCCCCCGGTGTGGATGCACGGATCGAAGGGAAGCCGTTTTCTTTCGGCGTGCTGAAGACGGATGCCGAACAGGGAGGGCCGGACAAAGTCGAAATCCGCTCACGCGCCTTCGTCGTCATCAAGCGCGGAGACCGACATGCCCTGCGGATGTGGGACAGCAACTCGGAGGCGCGCAAGCAGTTTGCCGGTATCGACTGTTTTCCGATCGCCTTAGCCTGGCGCGTCGAAGCGCGATGGGAAGCATACGACGTACCGAAGAATATTAAGGTCCCATCGGTCATCCCTGGATACGTCGAAGACTATTCAGTTCCCGGTGCCGCAGTATTTTCAGTTGCCGGCAGAGAATATCGCCTCGAGCCTGTCGTAGAACCCGGGGCACGGCAGCTCTTCTTTATCTTCGGCGACAAGACGAACGGGAATCAGACGTACGGTTCCGGCCGCTTCCTCTACACGGAATTCGCGCACGATGGTCACGTGCTGCTGGATTTCAACAAAGCGATCAACCCTCCTTGCGCGTTCACCCCGTACGCGACGTGTCCGCTGCCCCCGAAAGCGAACCAACTTGACGTAAGAATCGAAGCGGGCGAGAAGAAGCCTCGGGGCCATTGATTTTCTAAGAAAATTGGTGTTACGTGATTCAAGGAGTAGATGGGTATGGCAGAGCCTCGAAAACTTTTTGACATGCGCTCCGCGGAAGTCCCCGGCGAGGGGCGCGTGCCGCCACAGGCCGTCGACGTGGAGATGGCAGTGCTCGGTGCCATGCTCCTCGAAAAAGGGGCGATCGCCAAGGTAATTGAAATTCTGGACGATTCAGCCTTCTACAAGCCCGCCCACCAGCGGATCTTGGCTGCGATGATTGCTCTCTTCGAGCGGAGCGAGCCGGTCGATCTTATCACGCTCATCGAAGAGCTGCGCCGCCGCGGCGAGCTGGAGAAGGTCGGGGGAGAATATTACCTGACCGAGCTCACGACGAGGATCACCACGGCCGCAAACGTCGATTACCACGCGCACATCGTCCTCGAGAAAGCGTTGATGCGCCAGTTGATCGCATCGTCATCCGAAGTGGCCAGCCGCGCCTACAGCGAAACGGAGGACGCTCTCGACCTTCTCGACGAAGCGGAGCAGAAGGTCTTCCAGATCTCTGAGCAGAGAATGAAGAAGAGCTTCGTCTCAATGAACACGGCCGTCCACAGCACGATGGAGATGCTGGAGAGCATCCACGGCAAGCACAGCGGCGTTACGGGTGTGCCCTCGGGTTTCACCGAGTTGGACAACACTACCGGCGGTTTCCAGAAATCGGATCTGATCATCGTCGCCGGCCGGCCGAGCCAGGGGAAAACCGCCCTCGTCCTTTCGATCTCCCGCAACGCATCAATCCTTCACGATATTCCGATCGGGTTCTTCAGCCTCGAGATGTCCAGTCAGCAGCTGGTTCTGCGGCTCATCTGCGCTGAAGCCCGCGTCGACGCCCACAGCGTACGCACCGGCCGCTTGCCGGAAGACGAGTGGCGAAAACTGAGCACGAGCATCGGCAAACTGTACAAAGCAAAAATCTTCATCGACGATACGCCGGCGCTCACCGCGTTGGAAATCCGCGCGAAGTCCCGCCGCCTGAAGGCCGAGCACAACGTCGGCTTGATCGTAGTAGATTACCTCCAGTTGATGCAGGGGCCGAAAAACGCTCAGAGCCGCGAACAGGAAATCTCCTCGATCTCCCGATCGCTCAAGGCCCTCGCCAAGGAACTGAACATTCCGGTCGTTGCATTGTCGCAGTTGAATCGTGCCGTTGAAACGCGCGGCGACAAGCGCCCGGTCCTTGCCGATCTCCGCGAATCCGGTGCTATCGAGCAGGACGCCGACGTCGTTATCTTTGTACACCGCCCCGAGATGTTTGGGATTATGACCGACGAGAACAACGAGCCGACAGAGGGCATGGCTGAGTTGATCATCGGCAAACAGCGCAATGGCCCGACCGGATCGGCCCGCCTCTCGTTCATCAAGCAGTACGCTCGCTTCGAAAACTTGACGAGGTTCCGCGAGGCGGCGTTCCTGCCGCCCGAGCCGCCCGATGAAACGCCCTTCTAGCCTTCAACATGTTTCATCGGCGCTGAAAACGATGCCCGCTCACCTCGTTCAACGAAGGCTGACGTGGATCATCCTCAGTCTCTGCGCGGCAAGCACCTTCCCGGCTCGCCTTCACGCCCAACAGGCTCACTGGTCGCTCAGCGGCTCCGTCGGGTACGCGTTCCTCAGCCTCACGCAGGTCGATGGTGACAACGCATCCGACGTCGAGGGATGGAATGCGTTGGGAATCCCGATCGGCCCGCTCGGCTCGCTGAAGCAGTCGACTCTCTTTTCGGCACGCCTGGCGTATCGGTCCAGCAGGGAGATTGGGTTTTCCCTCACCGTGCACGATCAATCGAAAGAAGTGTCGACCACCTATGAAGGCACGGATGCCACGCTCTCGTTGAGGCGCGGCGCCGGCTCCACCGATGTTCTGCTCGGCATCAACTACTACCCTTCTGAGCAACCATACTTCCTGGAATGGTACGTGGAGGTAGGCGTAGGTGTAATCGTTGGCCGGGCAAACGCCAATGCACACGGAACGCAGACCGTCAAAGTCGCCGGCATGCCCACCCTTGCGCCGCTTGTTGAGACCGATGCCACGTACAAGAAATCAAGAACAGCTGTCGCATTCTGCCTCGGTGCCGACATGAAGATCTTCCCTCCTGTTTTCGTGCACTTCGAAGGCGCCTACCGGTTCGCCCCTTTCGGAACGCTCGACGGGGACATCAACCGTTCGGGACAGCACAGCACGCAGCACAGCATCGCGGAGTTTGACTACTCCGGCCTCTTGCTCAGCGGCGGAATTGGAATCGTATTCTAGGAGAAGGATTGATGATGAAAAGGCGATCGTTCCTAAAAGTCGTACCCCTCGCGGCGAGCATGCCGGTGCTGTTGAGAGGCTCCGGGCTCGGGAGGATCCTCCTCACCGACGATGATGACGCCGCCATCTGCTCGAAGAAATTCAGGCTTGCGATTTCGCTGAAACTCCGCGAGAAACCGATCGGTGAAGTCATCGTTGCGATCGGCGAGTCATTTCTCGGCACCGAGTACGTCGCCCACACGCTGGAGGTGCCGGGGGAGGAACATCTTGTTGTGGACCTGCGTGGCCTGGATTGCGTCTCCTTCTGTGAGAACTCGCTCGTCTTCACCCGGTGCATCAAGAAGAACAAGATAACGTTTGACGACTACAAAGCCGAGCTTCAGTTCACCCGCTATCGCGGCGGCGTCGTCAACCGTTACCCCAGCCGGTTACACTACTTTTCGGATTACGTTTATGACAATGTGAAGAAGGCTGTTCTGAAGGATGTCACGAGAGAGATCGGTGGCGTTCCCTACAAGAAAACGATCGATTTTATGTCGACCCACCCGGATTCCTACCGGCAGCTCACCGAGCACTCCGAGTTCGTTGAGATCATTCGGCAACAGGAGGCAGAGATCAGCGCGCGGAGCATGGTTCACATCCCGAAGGGGGATGTCGAGAAGGTCTCCGCCAAGATCCTCGGCGGCGACATCATCGCCGTCACGACCGAGATCGCCGGCATGGACATCTCGCACACCGGCCTTGCGGTCTGGCAGAAGGGGAAGCTCCACCTCATGCATGCCCCGAATGTCGGCTCCAAGGTGCTGATCACGGAGAAGACGCTCGCGGACTATCTCGCGGGGAACAAGAAGCAGTTGGGCATCATGGTTGCACGAGCGCTCGAGCTAGCCTGAAGGCACCGTTGCAGAACATTCCTTTTTTCAGTATGATGGAACCCGGAACTCGTCTCAAAGGGTACACAACGGATGCTGATGGAGCGTAGCATAGCGTGGGCATTGATGGTCGGAATCCACAGCGCGCTGCTCGGCAATCCCCTTGCCCAACAGCCGATCGCCGCGCCAAGAGACTCGACGCAGATCATCATCAACGGCCAACGAATTTCAATTTCCTACGGCCGCCCGTCCATGCTTGGCCGGAAGATCATCGGTGACTTCGTTCGGTACAATAGCGTCTGGAGAACCGGCTCTGGCAAATCGACGACCCTTGTGACGCAGGCCGGCCTGGAGCTTGGCGGTATGGAGATCCCGGTCGGCTCGTATTCGCTCTGGACCCTTCCCTCCGAACGAGAGTGGAAGCTGATCATCAACAAGCAGGTCGGACAGTGGGGTACCGTGTACAATCCGGAGCAAGATCTTGCTCGCATCAACCTTCAGAAAAGAAGGCTCGCGAGCCTGGTTGAGAAACTCACGATCACGCTGGAGCGCACGACCAACTCTTCCGGAATCCTCAAGATCGAGTGGGAGTATACGTCGCTCTCCGTTCCGTTCAAGGTCAGTCCAGTCCCCATCATTGCCATCCCCACTGCCGCACAACGGGGGAGAACCGGCGAGGAAGAATTCCCTGGCAACTACATCAATGTGAGCCCTCGGGATTCAGTGGAGCTCACCGTCAACGGCAAAAAGATTTCGATCAACTACGGCCGACCGTCCGCGCGCGGCCGGAAGATCATGGGGGGCGTCGTGCCGTACCACAAGGTCTGGCGAACCGGAGCCAACGAGGCGACGAAGTTCGTCACGCAGGCGGACCTCGAACTCGGCGGGATAGAAATCCCGCAGGGCTCGTATACTCTCTACACTCTTCCTTCCGAGACTGAATGGAAGCTCATCATCAACAAGCAGCTTGGACAATGGGGGACGGTGTACGACGCTCAGCAGGATCTAGCTCGGCTCAAACTCGACATGAAGCGGCTGACCAATCCCGTCGAGAAGCTTACCTTGAGCCTCGATCGCGTTTCGAACGGTTCCGGCCTGCTGAAGATCGAGTGGGAACATACGTCGCTTTCGGTTCCGTTCAAGGTTAGCCCCATTGCAATTATCGCAAGCCCCCGGGACTCTGTGGAACTCTCGCTCGGCGGGCACAGGATCTCCGTCAACTATGGACGCCCACTGGCGCGCGGTCGAAAGATCATGGGGAGTCTTGTGCCGTACAACGACGTCTGGAGAACGGGGGCCAATGAGGCAACGACCTTCGTCACCGACTTGGATCTGGTGGTCGGCACCGTTACGGTCCCTAGAGGCGCATACTCCCTCTACACCCTTCCGTCAAGAACGACGTGGCGACTCATCATCAACAAGGAAACCGGACAATCTGGATTGGTGTATCACCGCAAGCTGGATCTGGCTCGCGTGAACATGAAGAAACAAGCGTTGAAGGACTTCGTGGAGCGCTTCACAATTTCGCTCGAGGGAACCGGACAGCGCTCTGGACTCTTGAAGCTCGAATGGGAGAAGACATCACTTTCTGTTCCCTTAAGGCTTGCGGGGAAATGAGCGTGAGCTCGCTCAACATTTTCGGATCGTAGGAGAGATGCCGACGAAAATAACGATCAGAAACAACGGCAGCATTCACGTGGAGGGTGACTTCGAACTCTTCGACGAGAACGGCAGGAAATTCGATCTGAGCGGCCGCACGCTCATCAAGCTCTGCCGATGCGGTCAAAGTGAGCACATGCCGTTTTGCGATAAGACGCACAGAGTGTGCGGCTTCCAATTGGAAATCGTCGCCCGCGTCGTCTCCTCGCCCGCTCCGAAGGGGTAGGTTCCACTACGATCCCGCCGAGCGCGACGCGTTTGGCTCTACATCTTCCTTTGACGCTGCACCTCATACAGGAAGACCGCACTGGCGCTGGCGACATTGAGCGAGTCTACCCCCTCCTTCATCGGGATCGCAACTGCTTCATCGCAGGCTGCGAGGACCTCTGGTGAAACCCCTTCCCCCTCACTGCCGAAGACCAGACAGCAATCTTCTGTTAGCCGGGCTTGTTGAATCTCCTTCTCCCGAGAGCGCGGATGTGCGGCAAGAATCCGTATCTTTTGAGTTCCGCGGATTTGCTCCAGCGTGCCGGCGAGGCTGGGGACGTGTACAACGGGAAGGTCGAAGAGCGTGCCCATCGAGTTTCTCACAGCGCGGCGCAAGTAGGGGCTGCTCGAAGTTTCGCCGACGAGGAGAGCCTGAACGCCGAAGGCCGCGCAATTCCGAACGAGCACACCGAGGTTCTCTGCGTTGGTCAGTCCATCCACGGCGACCAGGAGATAAGGCCGTGCGTTCGCCGCCAGCACGTCGTCGAGACTACCCAACCGGGGTATCCTCCCGACGGCCATGATCCCTTGATGCAGATGGAAACCGACGATCTCCTCAACACGCCTCTTGTCGGCAATGAAGACCTGCACCTCTGACGATTGCACTTCTAAGAGGGGCTGGTAGATGTGCAGCCATTCGGGGGTCATCAGAACGGAGACAACGTCCAGCTTGCTTTCCAGAAGGCGCCGCACGACTTTCTCACCCTCAGCGACAAAGATCCCTTGTTGTTGGTGGTCAACAGGCCGACGGAGCGTCCGATAGGGGCGGAGCTCAGAAGCCTCCAGCTCGGTGACGTGAACGATTCTCATGGTTCTTGGCCCGGTTGTGGGTCGCGGGCGTCAGTCAATGATACAAGTTGAGGGTCTTGAAATCAACATCCAGGAGCTCTAACTCGTTGTATGAAGAACAAATCGGCAACGCTTCCCATACCTGCGCCCTCTCCTGAAAAACCACGAGTAGTCGTTCTCGGAACCGGGTTCGCCTCCTTCAGCCTGTTGAAGGAGATCGACACGGACCTGTTTGCCGTGACGGTGATCAGTCCGCGCAATTACTTCGTCTTCACCCCTCTTCTCCCCAGCACGACGGTGGGAACCATCGAGTTCCGCAGCATTATCGAGCCGACCCGCAAAGCCTGCCCGGACGTCCACTATTACCACGCAGCCTGCACGGGTGTGAATCCCACAGGGAAAACGATAACATGCGACGCTTTGTCGGACATGAGGAGGTTCACTGTCACTTATGACGTCCTGGTCATCGGCATCGGCGCCGTCAGCAGCACGTACGGCATTCCCGGCGTCAAGGAGCATGCGCTGTTCCTGAAAGATCTTGGCGATGCCCGGGCTATCCGCCAACGGATCATCGAGCGGTTCGAGCAGGCTGCGTCCCCCGCGGCAACCGACGAAGAGCGAAAGCGGCTGCTTCACTTCGTCGTTGTGGGGGGAGGGCCGACCGGCGTCGAGTTCGCGGCTGAGATGCATGACTTCCTCCGCGAAGATCTCGAAACCTTCTTCCCTCGCCTCGCTCCCTTCGTCAACATCACTCTCCTCGAGGCAATGAATCAGATTTTGAACGCGTTTGACCAGACCCTCAGCGCTTACACGATGAAGCTCTTCCAGCGCAACCGAATTCAGGTACGCACGGGTTCGTTCGTCACGCGCGTTGAGAACGACAAGGTCATTCTCCGCGATGGCTCACAGATTCCGTGCGGCCTCGTGGTCTGGTCCACAGGGATCGGGCCAACCGATCTCGCGGCGGCGCTCCCGTTTCCAAAGGACCAAGCCTCGCGCCTGCTAATAGACGGGTATTTCCTCGTGAACGGCACCACGGACGTTTATGCGATGGGTGATTGCGCGACCATCGAAGGGATAAACCTTCCGGCAACGTCTCAGGTTGCGCAACAGCAGGGGCGCTACCTCGCGCGCCACCTGAGACGATCCATCAAGCGTCAGACGACTCGGCCGTTCCAATACCGGCATCTCGGGATGTTGGCGTACGTTGGGAGCAACAAGGCGCTCGCCGACCTTCCCCCCATCAAGGGCAAGGGCTTCTCAACATGGCTTTTCTGGCGGTCAGCATACATCACAAAGCTTGTCAGCTTGAAGGACAGGATGTTGGTTCTCTTCGATTGGTTTAAGACATTTGTGTTCGGCTGAGATATCAGCCGTTTTTGAGGCAGGGTGGATAAGCACCTCTCCCTCATGCGGGTGGAGCAATGTTGACATTCGGCGAAAAAGGCAGTATCATTGTTGGCCAAATTGCCTTCGAATCGTGTGACACTTTCGTTGTCAACTGCACGTGATGTCGTCGAACTTTTTCTGGAGACCCATTTATGACAATCAAAGAAAAAATGCATGGTGATGTCGCTGTTATCTCCTTCAAGGGCAACCTGATGGGTGAACCGGACACGACCGAGGTGCGGGAGAAGATCTATAGCCTGCTCCAGGAGGGATTCAGCAAAATCGTTCTTGACCTTGGAAAGGTGAAGTGGGTTAACAGCTCGGGCCTCGGCACGCTGATCGCCGCGATGACCTCCGTCAAGAATAAGGGGGGTGAGATGCGGCTCGCCTGTGTTACCGATAAAGTCGAGAGCCTCTTCGCCATCACACAGCTCATCAAAGTGTTCAAGACCTACGAGAGCGTCGATCGGGCAGTCGGAAGCTTCAAGTAATCGCTCCTCCGTTCTCAACGCGTCGATCCCCTACCGGTAGTGTGGTCCCCCCGGCGCACCAAACGTCGGCGGCGACCTCCCCTTCCCGATGTTGACGCCACCACGGCTGCTTCAAGGAAGGCCCGTTCGGACCGCCAGTGTGCTTTTGCTGACAGCGGCGCCCGTCACGCAGTCGTCGTAGCAGTGAAGCGCTTGGCCAGCGGTCCAGCCTGTGGATCGGCGAGGTAATTCCTCTGGTCGATGCTCCTTTTCGCGCTTTCGGTGGGCGTGATGAGCAGCGGGGCGCTTCTCAGCCTGGAACTCAGGAGCCTTAACCTCACCGTCCTCGCACGTGGACTTGAGGAGGAGAAAAAGCGACTCGAGGATCTGGTGAGAAATTTATCGTCCCGCCCGTGAAGCCTCGCAGATCGAATCGGCGTACGTGATGATGACACTCACATTCACCCTCCTCGCGCTCTTCGCGGGTTTCTATCTGATCCTTCGGAAAATGTGTGAAGCTGCGCTCGCCGGGAGGCTCCCGGCGTGGAGCGTTCTCGCTTCGGGATTGCTCGCCTGGTTGTTCACCCTGACCGGTTTCGGCTGGATCGTCCTAACGGTCTACCTGATCGCCGACTTGTTTCTCGCCGGCACGCTCGGGAACCTCTTCGTCCTTATGTTTATCGGCATGGCATCGGGGTACGCTTACCTCTCGAAAGAAATGCTCGACGCGAGTAACGTGATGCATTTTCTCCGGACCGCCATCTTCTTCCGCAGCTATGCCTCTCAGACTATCCTCATTGACGAGGAGCTTGACAAGAAGAAGATCCGCGACGTTCATCGTGAGACTTCCGACAAACCGTTCCCGACTCTCCCTAAGGAGCGGTCACTCTTGAGCCATCAAGAGATCGAACGGCTTCGCGCGCAGGTTCTTGCCTCAAAAGGACAGCCCCGCCGCTCGGCTTACCTTCAGGACGAGCTTCAAGATCTGATGTCTGGCCGGACAATCGATTTGACCGATGGCTGGAGGATCTCCACGTTTGATCGTTCCCTGCACGATCTCTATGGCAACGTCGTGAAACTCGCCATCGACCCGAAAGCGCAGCTCCTTTCATCCACGATCGATATTCAAGACGCTACCAGCCGCAGGCTGCGAGATCCGATCGTTGTCTTCCACCTGAAGCAGGATCTTTATGATTTTCTCCACGTGCTGAACACCGATCCATGGCTCAAGCCTTATTCCGAGTTCTTCGACCGCATCGGGATAACTTGCCGCGGGATTGAGTCGGACAGCTTCGGTCAAAACTCACTGTATCCGTTCCTGAAGATTGAGATTGCCCGCGGAGAGCTTTTTCGGCGCGAGGGAACATTCTTCAATGCAGCCGACCTGCAGACGATAGCGTCGATCACGTTCAACAACGGCAAACCGCTTCAACTGTGAGGGATCGTCGGTTTCGCGATTGCCGGCTTGCCAGAAACCTTTCCGTTCCCACCTGCGTTTTCTTAGAGGAGCGAGCATTGTGGTAATCATTGACACAGGAGGATTGTTCCTCATTTCAAACCGAATTGTTCTATCTTCAGAGAGTTGAGCATATGTCGTACGCTGTGTCAAATTTCGAGCAGGAGGTCATTCAGCGGAGCCACGAAATTCCCGTGCTTGTCGATTTCTGGGCGGAGTGGTGCGGGCCGTGCCGGGTCCTCGGCCCGGTTCTCGAACGACTCGCGCGAGAGAATGGCGAGGCTTGGGCTCTGGCAAAAGTAGACACGGAGCAACATCCTGAAGTCGCGGAGCGCTACCAGGTGCACAGTGTCCCGAACGTCAAGCTCTTTGTCGACGGGGTCGTCGCTGGTGAATTCGTCGGTGCGATGCCTGAATACCAAGTCCAGCGATGGCTGCAGAAGGCGCTGCCCGGCAAATACCGAAAACAACTTGCGCAGGCGGAACAGCTTCTCCGGGAGGGAAAGAGTGTGGAGGCCGAACAGCTCCTCAAACAGATTGTTAAGTCGGACCCTCAGAACAATCGCGCCAGGGTATTTCGTGCCCACCTCGTGCTCTTCAAAGATCCGGAGGAGGCGGCTCGCCTCGTTGAGAAGATCGATGACCCCGAATTTTCTGACATCACGCAGGCCATCCGGACCATCGCCCGTCTGCACAACCTCTCGACGAATCCCGAGGGCCTTCCCGCTGGTGCCGGGCGGGAGGGTTATCGCGAGGCTCTCCGATTCCTTTTTTCGGAGGATTTCGATAGAGCTTTGCACCGGTTCATCGACGTTATTCGCCGGGACCGTCCCTACGACGACGACGGCGCCCGGAAGTCCTGCATCGCGATCTTCAAGATCCTCGGCGAAGAACACGCAATCACCCTCAAACACCGACGCGAATTCAGCAGTGCGCTGTACGTGTGACTGAACTCATCCGGCCAGTTGACGGAAAGGAATCTGTACCGTACATTCAAGTTGGCAGGTCAAGCTGTACGAACTTGTCAGAAAGGGGTGACATATGGCACTCCTCCTCGTTGCAGCAGTTCTTCTCCTAGGTGGTTGCGCCTCGCTCCAGACGCCCGAAGCGCCGGACACCTTACCGAAGCTGGTCTATCAGGCTCCCCTCCCGCCATGGCCGACCACAGTACTGAATCGCCAGGTCAGTGTCGACGTGAAATTGCTCGTCGCCGCAGACGGCTCCGTTCGCCGTGCCGAACTGATGACGCCGAGCCGGTTCACGTCATGGGATACAGAGGCGATCCAACAGCTTCTCAAATGGCGGTTTTCCCCCGCGATGGTTGACGGCAAGCCGATCCCGCTCTGGATCCGGCAGACGGTCTACATCCGTTTCGCGGAGCCTCTCAGCATGGTCCTCGCGGAAATCGTCTGTCCGGATCGCGTCGTTGCAGATTCCGTCTATCAGATGCTGTCCTCCGGCACGGCCTTTGACATTCTGGCGAAGGATTTTTCAACCGCGCCGTCCCGCGCGCTGGGCGGGTCGCTGGGAAGCGTGAATATCCGCACGCTTCCGACCGAGATCCAAGATGAGTTGACAAAACTGAGAGAAGGCGAGTTTACGCATCCTCTCGCCTTCGGAGAAGGCTTTGTCATCTACAAGCGTCTGCGACGTTCAAGCTGAAGAAGCCGGCGGTTCAAATTCTGAGATGTAATGCGCGGTTCGCGCGACACCGCGGTGCAGCCGTTGCGATTGGATCAATGTGCAAGGGTACTGCGCGCTCTTGCGTTTGAACTCGCAGGGCAACTCTGCCCCTTCTCATCTCCTCGCTCAACATACCTCTCTGCTCGCAGTTGAACGCAGGTGGGAGAACGCCGATTTTCAGGTCCTGCTGCAATAGTACAGGGAAACGTTTCAGTGAAACTTTTCGTTTGAATTTCTGAACTTCCCTTTCGTGAAAGGATCAAGGATGGCCCAGGCAGAGAAAGCTACGTTAGGAGCCGGGTGTTTCTGGTGCGTCGAAGCGGTGTTCGAGAGGCTCGAAGGCGTTCAATCGGTCGTCTCCGGCTACTCGGGCGGCACGAAGCGCAACCCGACGTACGAGGAAGTCTGCACGGGAACGACCGGCCACGCGGAGGTCGCCCAGATCACCTTCGATCCGATGAAGATCACCTATGAGCAGCTACTGGAGATGTTCTGGAAATCCCACGACCCTACGACGCTCAATCGTCAGGGAGCAGATGTCGGTGAACAGTACCGATCTGTGATCTTCTACCACGATGAACGACAGCGGGAAGCAGCGGAGAGATTAAAGCTCCAGGCGCAGAAGATGTTTGACGGTCCAATCGTTACGGAGGTCAAGCCTCTGAAGGAGTTCTACCCGGCAGAGAACTACCACCAGGACTACTATCGCAACAACCCGAACGCACCCTACTGCAGGCTCGTCATCACCCCCAAACTTCACAAGCTCAAGATGGAATGGGGCCGAACGTCCACACCCTATCTCGGTTGAGGAGCTGCCAGCGGCCTGTGTCCCCGCAGGAACTTCGCAAGGTTGATTTTTCCTCCCCATCATTTCAAAATATTTCCTAAATTATCCCTTGGCCAACGGCATCGTACGTGTCGACCATCCTCCCAAACGATAGCAACCTTAGGCTGCCTGATTTTGCCCTTGTTTCGGCGTCCGCCGGGTCAGGCAAGACCCACACGCTCACGCATCGGTACCTGCAGTTCATCCTCTCTGACCGGATTCCCCACGCCGACCTGAAGAACATCCTGGCGATCACGTTTACAAACAATGCCGCCATCGAGATGAAAGGGCGAATCCTCGAGTACCTGAAGAAGGCGACGTTTGGCGACGAAGAGACGCTGAATCAATTGAATGAGCTCCTCTCCTATTCGCGGGAGGAGCTGAGCTTGCGCACCGAGGCTCTCGTTGACGACATCCTCGACTCCTATTCCGACTTCCAGGTACAGACAATCGACAGTTTCCTGTCGAGAGTGATGAAGGTTTCCGCTCTCGACTTCGGTCTCCCGGCGCAGTTCGAGCTCGTCCTTGAATCCGATCCCCTCCTCGATGAAGCGTTCGACCTCTTCGCAGAGCAGATCGCCACAGATCCGCAGATGCGCCAGCTGGTCGAAGTCCTTATTGCCCGTGTCAATGAAAACCAGGGGCCCAGCCGCAGGTTCCTCTGGAACCCGTACGACGCCATCGCCGGCGAGGTTAAGAATATCTACAGGACCTTGATCTCTCATGTCGGCCAGCCGGCCGCCGACGGATCGTCTGCCGACGTCAGGGAGCTTGAGCACGGGATCCTCAGGATCGTCGGAGAGATCGGCAGGGCGGCGGGGGCCTCCGGATCTTCCGCCGTCGCGAATTACCAGAAGATCATTGACGCAGCCCGGGCCGGCGATTTCGCTTCCGTCATCGGGAAGAAGCTCGACCAGAAGGTCTTGAAGGTGTCCAAAGATCCGCGGTACGATGCGGCGGCACAACGCGTTGGTGACCTGCAGCAGGAGCTGAAGGCTCTCGTGTCTCAGTACACACTGGCGCAAGCCCGGCTCTACTACCAGCCGTACATCCGGGCTTACCTACTCCTGCGCAAGGCGATCGACAGCGTCAGGCTCCGCCGGGGCGAAATCGACCTGGGCGAAGCCGGCAAGCGGCTCGCCTCTTCACTCCAGAAGGAACAGGTGCCGGAGATCTACTTTTCGCTCGGGGAGCGCATTCACCACTACCTGATCGACGAGTTTCAGGATACAAACCCGATCCAGTGGGCAGCCCTCCGGCCGCTGGTCGAAGAATCCCTCGGAAAAGAGGGAAGCCTCTTCATCGTCGGGGACACGAAGCAGGCAATCTACACCTTCCGCGGTGGCGACTGGAAGATCATGGCCCGCATGATGAACGAGGAGGAATTCCCCTCTGCGCCGTGCAAGCCCGTGACACTCCCGCTGAACTATCGCAGCTCGGAGGCGATCGTGAAGTTCAGCAAGAACGTGTTTCACGAACTCGTGCCTGCCAGGATCGGCAGGGAGATTGCAGCTCTCAGTGGGTTGGCGTCGTTCGAGCAAGACGTCCTCAAGAAGGCCAAGCGGAAAGGATACGTCGAGCTCACATCGTTCGAGGCGCCGGAGATCAAGAGCGACGACCCGCCTGAGAGGAAACGCCTGATCGAAGTGATCGACGACTGTCTGATTCGCGGCTACAAGCACCGGAACATCGCCATCATGACGCCGCGCAACAGAGATGTCGTGAACGTCAGCGGCTGGCTGAACTCGCGGCGTATCCCCTTCCTCTCTCACAGCAGCCTCGACATTCGGACGCGGAGGATCACCGGCGAGATCCTCGCTCTCTTGAAGTTCCTCGACTCGCCGATCGACGATCTCTCATTCGGCACGGTGTTGCTCAGCAAGCTCTTCGCCGCCAAAACGCCCGAGACAGACATCGAGGAGATGCGCCAATTCCTGTTCGAGCAGCATCAATCCGAAGACCGTTCGCAGCCCCTCTACATCGCGTTTCGCGAGCATTATCCGGAACTGTGGAACCGCTGCTTCGAGCATCTTTTCAACGTCGTTGGCTACCTGCCGGTGTACGACCTCGTCCAGGAAACCTACAGAGTCTTCTCGGTCTTCACCGCTCATCCGGACGAAGAGGCGACGCTGGTGAAGCTTCTGGAGGTTATCGGTGACTTCGAGGCGAAGGGGAACAACAATCTGAAAGGTTTCCTCCTCTTTGCAGAAACGGATTCCGCCGATGATCCGTGGGATATCGTCGTCGCTCCGGGCGAGGATGCAGTCACCGTGATGACCGTTCACAAGGCCAAGGGGCTCGGCTACCCCGTCGTGATCCTGTTGTTCTACGACCGCTCTATCAGTCCGAAGAATCCCTTCATTGAAGAGGAGGCGGAGGAGGTTCGACTTCTCAGGATCACTCAAGATTCGTCAGGGAAGAACGACGTCCTTGGGGAGATCTACAAGAGACAGAAGGTGCTGGAAGAGGTTGACGAGCTCAACAAACTGTACGTTTCCCTCACGCGGGCGGAGCAGGAGATGTACATCCTGTCAGTGAAGGCGAAGAAAGGATCGTTTCCTTCGGAGTTCTTGCCCCCCGGCGGCTTCCGCGAGGGAACTCAGGCGCGCATCAAGCGCAAGAAGCCCGAGCAGGAGCACGTTCTCCCGATCATCCATCCACCGACGATGGGCCTCCCGCAGTCACCGACCGCCGGTCCGATGACTCTCGAAGAGGTCAAGCGGGGTGATTTCGTCCACGCGATCTTCTCAAGGATACGGTATGCCAGCGCTGATCCGAGCAATCAGATTGACGAAGCGATCCGATTTTTCCAGGGGGACGTGCGAGAGAGTTTCGATCTTCGATCAATAAGAGAGAAGATTCTCGCACTCCTGCGCAATCCCGACCTCGCAGGATATTTCGCCGAGCGGCCAGGCCGGGAGGTGAAGAATGAGTACGAGATCACGACGCCGGACGGTCAGCTTCAGCGCCTCGACCGGCTGGTAGCAGACACCGAGGGGGTGACGGTCATCGACTACAAGACGGGCGGGGAGTCCGATGAATACCAGAGCCAGGTGGGGCGCTACATGAAGCTTGCGGGGGAGCTTTATCCTGATCGACCGGTCTCCGGCTTCCTGGCGTACTTCGATCTGAACAAGGTGCAGAGGGTCGGGTGAGCGAGGTTAGGATCATATCGCCCCGGAAGAACCTGATCGAAACGGTGGCCGGGTACCTTCGACCGCGCGGGAAGGATTATTCGAGCTCCCTCGTGGTCTTCCCCGGCAAACGACCGGCCCATTTTCTGCGCAAATTCCTCGCGGAGCGGGCCGGAACGAGCATCGTACCGCCTCGCATCTTCTCCATCGATCATTTCATCGAGTTTCTCCTCACGGATGCGCTCGGCGACCGCAGGAAGGTGATCGACACCGTCGACGCGATCGCGATCCTGCACGATGTTCATTTGCAGCTCGATTCGAAGCTCGGCGGCGCGACGTATACCTCGCTGGACGCGTTCCTTCCTCTGGCAATCAAGCTGTTCGCCGAGCTGGAGGAGGTCGCTCTCGCCGACGTCCCGACCAGGCAGATGCGCGAGGTGATCCAGAAGATCGAGTTCGCTAAATTCCATTCCCTTTCGGAATACTATGAGCATTTCTATCAGGAGCTCGAGAGGCGCGGATATCTGACACGCTCGACCTCCTACCGCACCGTAGCGGACAAGCTGGACACCATCAATCTCGCTCCCTTCGACCGGATCATCCTCGCGGGGTTCTATGCGTTCACGAGCGTCGAACGGAGGATCGTCTACCACCTCAAGATGCTTGAGAATGTCGTGTTCTTGTTTCAGAAGGGAATCGGCCTGGAACGGCAATTAGAGGCCCTTCATTTCGAGGTTGACGGTGAGGAAGAGACACCCGACGAAACGCCGCAGGATGTGCCAGCGATCCATTACTACAAAGCGCCGGATGAGCATGGACAAATCCTCGCGCTCGCGACCAGACTGAAAGAACGACTCGATCGCGGCGATGCTCTTGACGAGCGGACAGTCATCGTTCTCCCGTCGGCGGAGGCGCTCTTTCCGGTCATCCACGCGCCTCTCTCGCTCCTCGGGGAGGAGCAGTACAACATCTCCCTCGGCTACCCGCTCGAGCGGACACCGGTATTCGGGTTCCTGAACAACCTGATGGAGCTGGTCACGGGATCGTTCAACGGAAAGTTCTCCACACAGGCATACCTGCGCTTCGTCCTCCATCCGTACACCAAGAACATACGCCTGGGCACGCGCTCCGACCTCACGCGCATCCTCTTCCACCGGATCGAGGAATTTCTGGCTGAACGGAAAGCCAAGCTGCTCCTGACGCTCGATGAGCTGGAGCGGGACGAGGCACTCTACGAGTTCATTCTCAAGGGCTTTCGGGGTCTCGGCGAACCGATCTCGATCGAGGATCTCAAGGGACACCTGCGGATGATCCACGACCGGACGATCCGCCAGTTCTTGTCGTTCTCTTCGCTCGGCGATTTCTGCCGGCGGGGAATCGACGTGCTCACGTTTATCTTTGACCACAGCACCGCGACCCTTCATCCGTACTTCCGGCCGTATGCCCAGCAGTTCGTGAGCTTCCTGGATGCGATCCGGTCGTCGCTCCTGCGCGAGAAGCGCTTCGAGGCGCCGGCTGCGTACTTCACCTTTTTCCGGCAGTATGTCACGACGGAATCCGTCCCCTTTCCCGGCACGCCGCTGCGGGGATTGCAGGTGCTCGGCTTTCTCGAGACGCGCAACCTTCAGTTCGACACGCTCTACGTGCTCGACGCGAACGACGATATCCTCCCCTCCAAGCCGGAGGAGGATCTGCTTCTCCCCCAACAGGTGCGAACGATGCTCGGGCTGGAGACGAACCGTGAGCGGGAGCGCCTGAGCCGGTACTACTTCAACCTGGCGGTCGAGAGCGGCCGCGATGTGCACCTGTTCTATACGGAAACCAAGGCGGGGAAGAAGGAAAAGAGCCGGTTTGTGCAGAAGCTGATCTGGGAACGGGAACGGAGGGCACGGCGGCTGCTGGCTGAGGAGCTCGAGCAGGTTGTGAAATATAGAGTCAATCTTGCTAACCCGAAGCCTGCCGCTATCCCTAAAACGCGCCCGATGATCGAGCACCTCCGCACCTGGAATCGTTTCAGCGCGTCGCAGCTCGATACATATCTCGCCTGCCCGCTGAAGTTCTACTACGGCGCGGTCCTCGGGCTCAAGGAGAAAACCGAACCGACGGAGGATGTCGATCAGCGTGACATCGGCAGTCTGGTCCACCGCATCCTCAGAGAGTTCTTCGGCCCGCTGGCCGGACGGGTTCTCAAGCCGGAGGATTTGAAGGGGACGGACCTAGAGGTCGTGATCGACCGCTGCTTTGCCGAGGCCTACGGAGCAGACTTATTGGGATCGGTGCTCTTCTTGCGGCAGCAGGTGAGGCTGCAGCTAGGGAGGTTCCTTGAACGGTACCAGATACCGGCCGCCCAATCGAATCGACTGATCGTCAGAGGGCTGGAGCAGAAGATCCCCGTCGAAAAACGCGGGATCCAGTTCACCGGCTCAATTGACCGGGTCGAGAGCCGGGATGGGAAGCTATTCATCCTCGATTACAAGACGGCGAAGGATGATGACTATGTGAAGATCCAGCCGTCCAGGATCGATCCGAAAGATCCGGAGTCGTGGCGCGAGGGGATCGGCTCGTTCCAGCTCCCCGTCTACATGCTTCTCTACAGCGAGGCGAACCATGTCCCGATAGAAAACCTGACGCCAGCGTACGTTTTCCTCGGCAGGAATGAGATGAGTGCAGAAATTGAAATGGGGATCGGGGACGCTGAGATGGCTCCTGCCGGAGTCTACGCTGCCGTCGAGCCGGTGATGTTCAGGATGATCGACGAGATACTCGATCCGGGCGTAGCGTTCGAACCGACGGACCGGCTCGAAGATGAGTGCCTGAAATGTCCCTACAGCGCGATCTGCGCTACCGGCTGGGCGCGGGGATGGTGAGAAAAGTAAGGAAATCTCACCCCCCCGCCAAAAATCGTGGCGGGCAAGCGTACCCTCTCCCTGGTAAGGAGAGGGCGGCAGCTTGTCTCTCGCTCAAGCTCACACCCACAATTTCCAGTCACCCTGGAGCGGAGAGGTAACGGCGGCGTTCGACGGCCTGACCAGGAGCGGCAAGGACGATCTGCCCGTTCGGCAGGACAAGAACGCGTGGCCGAACGCGTTCCGGACCGCGCGCTTCATACCAGCAGTGGAGTACATTGAGGCGAACCGGATTCGCTATCTGATCATCCGGGAAATGCAGAAGCTGATGAAAGACATCGACGTGTACGTCGCACCGTCCTTCGGCGGTGACAACTTGTTGCTCACCAACCTGACGGGTCATCCGTGCGTTGTCCTGGCGGATGGCTTCTCAAAAGAAGGAACTCCCACGGGTATCAGTTTCATCGGGCAGCTCTTTGAGGAGGCAAGACTCCTGGCGGTGGCGAAGGCGTACCAGGATGCGACGGATTTCCACCTGAAGCATCCAAAACTGGAAGAGTAAGAGATTAACCGCCAAAGCGCCAAGAAAATGGAGAGAAGAGAACCGAACGAGAATCTTGATCGATTGGCGCACGATGTGATCGGTGCTGCAATCGAGGTCCACCGAAACCTCGCACCAGGTTTCCTGGAGTCAGTCTACGAAGAGGCTCTCTGCATTGAACTCGATCTTCGAGAAATACCGTTCGAAAGACAAGTCAATCACGGAATAGATTACAAGGGGCATGGGGTTGGTGATGGGCGGCTGGATATTGTAGTAGGCAAACGTCTCGTTGTAGAGTTGAAAGCTGTTGAAAGTTTGGCGCCAATCCACACTGCTCAAGTCATTTCGTATCTGAAAGCGACAGGCTGCCAGTTGGCACTGCTGATCAACTTCAACGTTTCTGTGCTCAAGGAAGGAATCAAGCGCGTCATTCTCTCATAATTACTTGGTGACCATGGCGACTTGTTGGTTCACGAAAGGAGTTGACTTCATGCCAAAAGCTCAGACAAACTTTTCAAAGATCAGCAGCGAGGCAGTGAAAACGAAGACCGGGAAGGGTTGGAACGAATGGTTCAAGATCCTCGATAAGTTCAATGTCGGGGCGAATGGCCATAGGCTGGCCGCAAAGCATCTGTCTGATAAGCACAAGCTGGGTCCGTGGTGGTCCCAGGCGGTGACGATTCGCTATGAGTGGGAGCGGGGCTTCCCGACCGTCAAGAATCAGCGACAGGCAATGCCGAACCATTCATTGTTCACGCAGCGAGAAAAGAACGCACCATCACGCTGAACTCAACAATCTGATCGGAGGAGCCAACGATGACACGAACACTCAAGCGAATACTCCTGTTTCTCCTCGTGCTTGCCTCCTCAACCGCAGCGTAAGAGAGGAATACCTTCACCGTCGGCACGGCTACGGCCAGCCGAGGTCAAAAAGTCACCGGCGTTATTCAGGTTCCGGCGGGAATTGATGCGGCCCTGCGCATCCCCCTCGCTGTTGTGCACGGTGCCAAGCCGGGACCGGTTCTTGCGCTCGTCGCGGGAGCTCATGGAACTGAATACGCATCGATCCTTGCTCTCGAAAAGCTCATCGGGCTGCTCAATCCGGAGGAGATCACCGGAACAGTCATCATTGTTCCTCTGGTGAATACCCCCTCGTTTGAGGGAATTGTCCCCCATCTGAATCCGGTCGATGGCAAGAATATGAACCGTATGTATCCCGGCAGCATGGATGGCACACAGACCGACCGTGCGTCGTACCTGATCACCCAGCAGGTGGTCGACCAGTGTGACCACCTCATTGACCTTCATGGAGGTGACCTCGACGAGAGTCTGCGTCCCTACAGTTACTGGACGAAGACCGGCAACGATGCCCAGGATCGAATCTCGCGCAAGATGGTATTGGCGTTTGGGCTCGATCACATCATTATCTCAACCGATCGGCCGACGGATCCGAAAGCGTCACGTTACCTGGAAAACACAGCAACCACTCGTGGAAAGCCGTCGATCACGGTCGAGGCAGGGCATGCCGGCACCGCGGAGCCCGAGGATGTGGGCGCTCTGGTGAACGGATGCTTGAACGTGATGCGCTACTTGAAGATGCTGCCGGGCCCCGCCGTGATGATCGACCATCCCGTGTGGATCGAAAAGATTCTGTCAATTGTTAGTGAGCAGACCGGTATCTTCTATCCGTTGGTGCACAAAGGGACGTACGTCGAGCAGGGGATGAAGATCGGTTATGTCACAGACTATGTGGGAAGAACCATTTTCGAGGCGCGTGCACCTGCGGCCAGCATCGTCCTCTATATTTGTGCCGTTCCGTCCATGAGGAAGGAGGGAACGATTGCCAGTGTCGGCATTGTTGCAGGGCCAGAGGCAGTCAAGTAGACCATTCGACATGGATCGGCTCGTTAAGAATTCCCACCTCATCGGAACGAAGTTCTGGGTCGTCACGCTTGCCTTGCTTGCCCCAACCCTTCTCATGCAGAATGGCTGCAGCTCGTACGTCCAGCGCATGGTTGTTCGCTCGCTCGGAAGCATCGGCGAGCCGATCAAGCCTCCCCCAGGCATGATCACCACTCCGACTCTCGAGAATGCGAAGCTTGCCGTATCCTGGGTCGGACACGCAACGGTCCTCATTCAGATCGAGGACAAGATCATTGTCACCGATCCGCTTTTCACCAATACCATCGGCATCCTGGTGAAGAGGTATGTCAAGCCCGGCCTCGATCCGGCCCTTCTGTCGAGGGTCGACTTCACGCTGATCTCCCACATACATTTCGATCATTTCAGCTACGGCAGCCTCGACATGTTGCCGAAGAACGGGACTCTCGTGATCCCCTTCGGCGCGCTTCGGTACACCCCGGACTTTGGCTTCAAGGGCGTCGAAGCACTGAAGCCATGGCAGGCGATCGATGAGGACGGCGTGAAGGTCACCGCAGTGTCGGCTCGGCATTTCAGCGGCCGGTATGGTTTCGACAGGCAGTGGATGGAGCAGGTTGATTACACGGGCTACGTCATCGAATACCGGGGGTGCACCGTCTTTTTCGCAGGAGATACGGGATACAACTCCGAGCTCTTCAAAGAGATCGGCCGCCGCTTCAAGATTGACCTGGCGATTCTTCCGATCGCTCCAGGATCACTCACCAGCCCCGGGTCAGGTGTTCACGTTGGTCCGGTCGGTGCGTTGATGATCTTCAAGGATGTTGGGGCGAACTACATGATGCCGATGCACTACGGCACATTCTTTTACGGCTCCGAAACAAACCCGAATGCAGCCATCGATCGGCTCCGCGAGGTCGCGAAGCAAGAGGGTGTCTTGGACAAGGTCGTCGACCTCCAGATGGGTGAACAGCGGGTCCTCTTTTGAACTTACGGATGGCTGCCGACTCGTTGGTCACAGGTCAATGATCAGACGCTCTTCGGCCAGTTCATTCATCCTCTTAACATAGTAAACCCGAGGGTGTAAAATCTCCTAGGCGGCAAGTTTGGCTGTGGAATTCAAGCCAATCATTTCTTAAGATTGACTTACACGATGCTCAAACCAGCAAAAACTGCCTAACGTGAATGGTCCAACCATTATCATCTCGAGCAACTAGACAGACAGCGTCCTCTCCGCAGGGTAAGGAGCTCACTGAGAGAAAGCGCCTTTATGAGAAGTATGCTCGAAGCATGTCAGTCAATCTGGATCTTGACAGACAGCTCGTGTCCTTTCAGGCGAACAAGAAAGAACCTTTCTACAGGTGGCTCAAGTTTAAGGAAGCCTTTTCCTCGCACTTGGTTCATTACTGCGTAGATCGTTTTCAACCGCACACAGAGCACGCACGTAGAATCCTAGATCCGTTCGCTGGCGCTGGAACCACTCTAACGACCTCCACAAGACTCGGTTGGCGAGCGACTGGGATTGAATTGTTGCCTGTTGGAACGGCAGCCATGAAGGCCCGCTTGAAGGCTGACAATGTTGAGGTTTCGGCTCTTGAACGATGCGTCGAGAAGCTGCGCGAATGGATGCGGCGACCGCCCAGAGGATCGTACAGTTTCCCCCACCTTTGCATTACAGAGGGTGCATTCTCGAGAGAGACTGAACAGGCGATCTCATCGTTCATGCTTTTCATAGATCAGATCGAAGATAAAGACATCCGCTATCTCTTTTGGTTTGCTTGTCTCTCCGTGCTTGAGGATGTCAGTTACACTAGAAAAGACGGTCAGTATCTTCGTTGGGATTCACGCTCTGGTCGTAAGCTGAAATCCAACTTTCACAAAGGCATCATACCCGATTTCTGGACATCGATTTCTCAAAGACTTGATATGATGCTTGAGGATGTCAGATGGCGTAATGGAGGCTCCTATACTTCAAACGTTAATATTATCGAGGGTTCTTGCCTAGATGTTCTCCCTACGCTCGCCGGCGGCTCCTTCGATCTAGTTCTAACCTCTCCGCCTTACTGCAACCGGTATGATTACACTAGGACGTACGCGTTGGAGCTTGCTTTCCTGAGCTATAGTGAGAGCGCTGTCAAATCTCTGCGTCAAGCACTTCTTTCCGCCACCGTGGAGAACAAGACAAAGAGGGATTATCTGCGCGGCTTCTATCGCAAGCGAAACCAAGAGCACAGATTTGAAGATGTGCTCGCTGTATTTGCCAGTCAGAAGGCACTACATGAAGTCTTGGGGATACTGTACAGGCTGCGAGATGAGCACAAGCTGAACAACTCGAACATACCGTCGATGGTCGAAAACTACTTCCTCGAAATGTGTTTCGTCGTGCATGAGTTAGCGCGTGTCACTGCTCTGGGCGGCAACGTTGTCATGATCAATGACAATGTCCAATATCACGGAGAAGAAATCCCAGTAGATCTCATATTATCTGACTTCGCAGAACTAGCGGGCCTCCACGTGCAAGCAATCTGGGTTCTTGCACGCGGAAAAGGGAACAGCAGCCAGCAGATGGGTATTCACGGTCGCAACGAGCTACGCAAGTGCGCGTACGTATGGTCAAAGCCTTTGAACTAACAGCGTGATTGATTTCATATGGCCAAGAAGTCAAATGAATACACCGATGCGCTCCGTAGAATAAAATCACAGTTATTGGTCTCGACACTCCAGCGGAAGAAAGACCAGCTTGCTTTTAGAGCTGTGAAGAGCATGCGCAAACATCTCAAATGGGAGGAACGGTCAGATCTGATGATTGATGATGATGTCTGGAAGTACGTGGTAAACGATCTTAGGTGTGATCCGAAGTTGGTCTTTTGTCACCCGCATGCTCTGATGGAGAACCCCCTGACGAGCTTTTACTATCGAGGTCTCGCTGGCCTCTCAATAAAGGCTGCAAAAGACTACTTTGGGGCTGTCGAGAATTTGGAGAGCGGGTCGACTCGAACAAAACTTGGCATCGGGAAAGCCAAAATCATGGCTCAGACGTACAATACGTTTATATGCTCAATCATCAAGAACTCGACAGACTGGACTCTGGAAAACGGGAAGCGAACAATAATTGCCACACTTGGTATCACACTTGATGGAGTAATGCGCAATAAGGTAGGAGAAATCGCTGAGGATCGCACAAAACAGCTCTTGGTAGAATGGCTGGCGGACAAGAGCCTTATCACTAAGCCAAGAGTGAGTAAGAACCCGATTCAAATAACGAATGAGTATAGTCTGGTGCGTGGCGTTACGATGCGGTTCGGATCTGAGCCAGATGTTTCATTTGCTAGTGGTGATACTCTGCTCGCTGTGCTTGAGATCAAAGGAGGGATTGACCCCGCCGGGGCTTTGGAACGCTACGGTGCAGCTCGTAAGTCCTTCGAACACGCCATGCGAGTAAGCCCAAAATGCAAGAATTTCTACCTGGGGGGTGTTTTCACAGCTGAACTGGACCGCCGGATGAACAATGATCGCCTCGTGGAGAAATCTTTCAATATCATCGACATCCTACAACAATCTAAGTCGCGTGAAGAATTCTTCCTCGAGTTATTTCATCATACCCTTCGATTAGTCTAGATTGCCCTCATGGACTATTCTTGGTCCACTCCCACCCCAAAATAGCCTTTTTCCGGGCAGGCCCCCACCGGTAGTTTCCTGTGATACCAATCGACTGAATCACTCGGTGGCACGGGACGATGTAGCTGATCGGGTTCTTTGCCACCGCGTTTCCGACCGCTCGGCTGGCTTTCGGCTGGCCGATCCGCTGCGCTATGTCCTCGTACGACAGGACGCGTCCGGCAGGAATTCTCAGGAGTGCTTCCCATACCCTGATCTGAAAGTTGGTTCCTTTCAGAACGAGCGGTAGGGGTGCCTGACGGGACGAAGAATCCGCGCGAAAGATTTTATCGATGTACGGCCTCGTATCCTGGGGTGCCTCGACGAACTGGGCGCCGGGCCACCTGAGGTGAAGCTCGCGCACGACTTCCTTTCGACCGTTCCCTTGCACGAAGAAAAGTGCACAGATTCCCCGATCAGTAATTCCCAAAAGGCACTCTCCGAAGGGGGTGGGATGGATCCCGTATTCAATGGTCAGGCCTTCCCCGCTCTTCTTGAATTCGCCCGGTGTCATCGCCTCGACGGTGACGAAGAGATCATGGAGACGGCCGGGGCTCGAAAGCCCCGAGTCGAACGTGGCGTCGAGCAGTGAGCGGGACTCCCTGAGAACGCCCTTCGCGTGTTCAACGGTGAGGTATTGAAGAAATCGTTTTGGGCTGATCCCCACCCAGCGTGTGAAAAGCCGCTGAAAGTGATACTCGCTGAGATGAGCGCTCCGGGCGACTTCGCCGAGGTCCGGCTGCCGGCGGTAACTTGCCTGCAGGAATCTGATGGCCTGCTCAATCCTCTGGTAATCGTGAGAGAGGCTTTCAAAAGATGTCGATCGCATGTGTTCTTCTCACTTGTTTCCGATGTCCTGAACAAGTATACAAGAAACTCCGAACAACAGCCACCCGGTTCTTGCGGAGTTCCAGGCATCCGTTGTCCTTTCCGGGACCAACAAGTCCATTTGCGAATGCCTCGGTTTTGGATTATATTGGGGCAACGCTTCGTTCACCTTCCACCGTTATTGTCCTGCAAAAGGAGTAAGCCCGCCATGTCTCCCCACGACCTCAAACGAAGAGAGTTCATCAAGTCGCTGCTGGCAACGCTCTCAATAGGAGCTCTCGATTGGAGTGCCTTCCCGTTCGGCACGAGAACCAAAACAAACGAGAATGAGTTCGACGCGATCATCATCGGTTCAGGACTGGGTGGACTCAGTTGTGCTGCGGCGTTCGCCCGGCAGAGGTTCAAGCCGCTGGTCCTGGAACAGCACAGCAAGCCCGGAGGGTACGCCACGACGTTCGAGCGCCAAGGCTTCGTCTTCGATGTCTCCCTGCACTCCACCGGTGTCGGCGAGAGAAACGGTGTTCACAACCTGATACCCGGGTTTCCCGAAATCACCGATGTCGAGTTCGTGCCCCACCCGATTCTCTACAGAGCGATCTTTCCGGACTATGACATCCGCGTCCCGCAGAAGAATGTCCGGCAGTACATTGAAACACTGATCGGCTACTTCCCGGACGAGAAGGAAGGCATCGAAGGCATCTTCGAAGATATGCGAGGGCTTCTGACGGACGTGCGGAAGATCTCGGCGGCCAGAGGCCAGGTGGATATGAGCCGGTTTGCCGAGGAGTACCCCTCTCTATTCACGAACGCCGGCAAGACATGGGGGCAGATGGTTGATGCCCGGCTCAAGAATCCCAAGCTGAAGGCGATCGTCTCGTCGCTCTGGGGCTATTACGGCTTGCCGCCATCCAGGCTCTCACCGTTCTACTATGCGGTGAAAACGGAGAACGGTGAGGAGTTCACAGCAAGGGCCGTGATTTCCAATGCCAGTGCTCATGAGACATTCAATAAGATGTTGGGCGAGCCCGAGTTCCTCAAGGACTACTTGGCGCAGTTGGAGAAATATAGCGTCAGCCTTTCGTCCTTTCAGGTGTTTCTCGGACTGAAGAAAGATCTGATTGGCGAAGTCGGAATCAAAGACACCGAGATATTCTTCAATCCGGGTTACGATCCGGATGAGGACTACAGACACATGCTTGAAGCGGATGTCAGTGGGGGCTTTGGGCTCACGCTCTATGACAATCTTTACAGAGGCTACTCGCCGGAGGGGAAAAACACTCTGAACATCTTGACCCTCCAGGGATACGATCATTGGAAGCCGTACGAGATTGATTACTTCAAGGGGAACAAAGCAGCGTATCGGGCAGAGAAGGAGCGGATGGCAAATATCTTGATCGACGAGGTGGAGAAGGCACTCCTTCCGGGACTCAGGAAGGCAATCGAGGTCATCGAAATCGGCACGCCCCTGACGAACGTCCGCTACACGAGCAACTACCGTGGTGCCGTCTATGGGTGGGACCAGACCCTCAACAACTCTGGTCAGACGAGGTTATCGCAGAAAACGCCGGTCAAGAACTTGTACCTCGCCGGAGCCTGGACACGCCCTGGCCATGGGTATGGGGCCGTCATCCCGAGCGGGTTGCAGTGCTTCGCACAGATTATGAGCGAATGGTAGGTCGACGGGCAATTATCTCCCGAGAGTCTCGCTTTGAAGCGGCTGGAAACGAGGTACTATTCTCGAGGATCTGTCTTCCTCTGATCGTCGCTGTAAGAAGGTCTCCTTACTTCGTCCCGATCGCGAGGAAGATGCTGATCGCGGCCCGATCCGTGCCTGTCGATGAGGTCGCGCAGCAGTTGTCGCCGACACAGTCAATTGAGATATCCTTCAAATCCACGGTAACAAACCATTGGCGGACGTCCTCCCGCTTGAATCCCATCCACCGGTCGTGCTGTTCCGTCCGCAGAAAATCGAACCGGTGCTCGTCCAGATCCGTGACAACAAGCTTTCCGCCCGGCTTGAGGATGCGGGCCATTTCCTTGATCGCTTCGAGCGGACGCTCGACGTGGTGGAGGTACATGTTGGCAAAAGCATAGTCGACGGATTCGTTCACGATTGGAAGGTGCTCCGCTTCTCCGGTTTTGTACTCGACTGCTGTGCTTGTCCCGAACTTCTGCCTCATCGTTTCAAGCATGCGCTCCGATTGATCCACAGCGACGACTCTTACACCGTGGCGCAAGAGCTCTTCGGTGATGAACCCGGAACCCGCGCCGAGGTCCGCCGCGATTGATCCCGCTCGCACCCCCGCGGCAGCGATTGCCTTCTCCCTGACCGTGGGCGGGAAAAATGCCGACCTCATGGAGTCCCACCGCGGCGCCACCTCGTCAAAGTAATCTTTGCTGCCGCCGGACCCGCGTTCTGCTCCTTCAGGAGGCTTTACCGCCTGAATGTACGCTGAGGCCACAAGTTCGTCGATCTTTGTTCCCGGCGCCCAGGACCGGATGAGCTCGCTGCTCTCGTCCTTTGGCGTAATGGTGATCTCCACGAATCCGGCATCGCCGAGCATCCGGCGAAGATCGTCGACGGTGACAGCTCCTCCGACGCAGCTGCAGTACAACGCTTCATCCCGCGTGATGCTCTCCGGTATTGGGGCGGTCGCCACAATGTCCGTAATCGCCAGTCGGCCGCCGGGCTTCAGGACCCGATAAGCCTCCTTGAAGACCGCGGTCTTGTCGGGTGAGAGATTGATGACACAATTGGAGATGATGACATCGATGCTGCCGTCAGCGACGGGGAGGTGCTCAATCTCTCCAAGCCGAAACTCCACATTCGAGTATCTCCCGCGCACTGCATTCGCCCGTGCTTTTTCGACCATTTGCGGAGTCATATCCACGCCGATTACAAATCCTCCCTCGCCTACCTGTCTGGCAGCAAGAAAGCAATCGAAGCCGGCGCCGCTGCCGAGGTCCAGCACAATCTCTCCTGGTTTCAGGCTTGCGATGCCGATCGGATTGCCACAGCCAAGGCCCAGGTTCGCTCCTTGCGGGACGCTGTTCAAATCTTCCGGTGAATATCCCAGCATTTTTTCCTCTTGGTCCTGCAAAGTTTGTGCAGATTCGAGCTCGCCTCCGCAGCACGATGACGGGCTACAGCCACAATCCTTGTTCCCCGGTGCGGCGATCGTACCATAGTGACGCCGGACTGAGGCCCTCACCTCATCCTTCTCTTCTGCTTTCATGATCCTCTCCTTCCTCGTTGTTCCTTCATCCCTATAGACGAAGATCCGACGAAAAAGACGCAAGGTCAAGGTGCTGTGGCATATCGTGGCTGTCACCTCAAAGAAGCCGGGTTACGGATAGACGATGGTCTTTGGGTCAGCTTCGGAGTAGGTATTGCAGCTTGAGAAAATACTGGCGGGCGGTCTGCCTAACCCCGTGCGGGGTTCCAAAATCGGACAGACTGTAGGTTGAGCCTGCGTAGAAGATCGTATACGGGTTAAGTTTGTAGCTGAAAAGAGGATAGAAATCAATCGCCTTGTTGAACTGATCGTACTGCCCGATCACGCGCAGGAAGAATTCCGGCGTGAACTGATAGATCCCCACCGCACGGGCGATGTAACCGTCGTAGAACAGCTCCCCCGTCGCGACGCTTGAAAGCCTTGCGCGCCCGTACGAGAGCTGGATTTGAAGCTGGGATGTCGGTTTGATCTGTGCCGAGAAGTCGATGTTGTGCCCTCTTCCCATGTCAGGCGAATCGCTGCGTCTGATGAACCGGCCGAACGAGGCGTCGAAGGAGAGTGTGAGCCACGTGGAGGGCCGCGAGTTGATGTCAACCTGCCAGCGATTGATATTGTTGAACTGTGTGCCTCTGAACAGTTCGTCGTTGACCGCAAAGTAGGTAATCTGGATGTTGGTTTGGCTCTTGAGTTCTGCAGAAATACCGGGCAAGAACCACTTCTCTTTTCGTATCCAGTCGTGGTTGAAGTGGAGCCCTGCGTTCATGAAGATCGACCACGTATCCAACAAGACGTTGTTTGGGTAGAAGGTGTAATTTTGCTGGAGGAACCAGATCCGCGTACTATTGTTTGGCACGAAACCGTCCTGCGCCTGAAACGTCGGAGCCCGATCCATGTATCTCAGGCTGTAGCTGTAGTCACGCGCGTCCCGACGAAACTCCAGCTGGTAGGCAGCACCGCCATACGCTTCGCCATTGAACCCCGCGTCACTCCCGGTGCTTCCCGGCGCTCGCGTGTTGGAAAAGAGGCTTGTGTCATTGACTTCCTTTGTGTCGGAGTAGAACGTCTCACCTCGGAAATAGTAGTTCTCCGAGAACTTGTAGTTCCAATCCAGGCCGGCGACGTAGTTGTGGGCCTGTCCCGTGTTGCGTGTTGTGACCATCCCTCCGATGAAATTCTCTTTGCCGAAATCGTACCGCGCACGGGCCACGTTCGAAAAAGATCTCAAGTCTGTGGAGATGAAGTCGCTGCTCTCTTCTCCCGGAACGATGAACGGCGTGTTCCGGTCAGACGCCGCGAGGTAGGCAAATGAGAGCGAGCCGGACTTTCCGATCACTCTCGCAGCTCCGAGGGGATTGTTGATCGTGCGCGAATAGTACGTCCCGGTCTGATTTTGAAAAAGGTCCGTGCCGTACAGGAAGAACGGGCGTTTCTCCGGATAGAACAACGCGAAAGTGGAGTTAACACCGATCTGGGTTGCGTCCGATTCGACCTGGCTGAAATCCGGATTGATCACGGCCTCGACCGCAAGGCCCGGGCTTGGTGCGTAGCGGATACCTCCGCCAATCCTTCCTCTAAGCTTTCCGTTCTCAAACGAGGAGGTAGGATCGGAGACATCGCCCAACGCCCCGCTTTGCTGGCCGACGACATACGGCAGCACATCGACCGACGTCACAGACTGCACGCCGGTGATTCCTTCTAGGATGCCGCCCTGGCAGGTCAGGCAGGGGTTGTTCCTGTCCACCGGTGTCCAGGAAAGGAGTGCTCGGCTCGCTCTTGGATAAATCCTCCCCAGCAAGATGGTCCACCGCTGCTCCTTCAGCGGGGGAAACCGGAGGCTCTTGAAGGGAATTGCATATTCCGCTGTCCATCCCGAGTCATTGATGGCTGCTGCTGACTCCCATACTGTGTCGAAGCTATCATCCTCGTTTGTGCCGGTTCGGAGAAGATCGCCCTGAATTCCGTAGGGGTTGACCGCGAACTCGTATGTCCTCTGAAAATCGCCGTATGTGTCGAGGAGAATTATGACGAAGTCATCATCGAATATCTTGTCACGATCCGTAATGTGCGCGCGGATTGCTGATGGGGTGCTGTCTTTGCATTCGAATCCAAAGTAGACGTAGTCTGAATTGAAGAGAACCCTGACGCTCGTCCGCTGGGGAGCCGGAGTGTTTTCTCTGGGCTGGATCTCGTACTTTATCGAGATGGGCTCGGCGAGATCCCAGCGCGGATCGGTGAGCTTTCCGGTCAACTCAAGATCCCCATTGATCCGCACTGCGCGGATGACAGGTTTCGTGGTGTCTGGAGAATCAAAAGCGTGCGAGTAACCATGGGCAAGAACGCTGGCAAGAATCAGAATGGCCCATCTTCTGGTCGAAATCATGAATTCCTTAAGAATGGGAGAATATTCGCGGTTGCGGGGAGAAATACACCTCGTTTATACTCGAAACGGGCAAGAATGTTGCAGAACGAGGGGATGTCTGCTCCCAACCTCGGCTATTCCTAAGGCAGCTCGTAAGCCAACGCATGACATACAACATCCTCTGCGGCGTGTATGTTTCTCGATCGCGCGGGAGAGCTTCCGGATGCGTCCGCGTTTAAGTCGACACGCGAGGGGGGTGACTAGTCCAGAGGGCTCTCGAGAGCACGGCGGCGGTTCACAAGCCAAACGCCGAGCAGAATAAGCGCGCCGCCGAAGAACTCCACCATGAGGAGGGGCTCTTGAAGAAGCATCGCGGCGACCGCCACCGCGACGATGGGCTCGAGGTACAGGAGCGAGCCGACTTGTGACGCGGGAATTGCTTTCAGCGCGTCGTACCAGAAGATATAAGCCAGCCCGGAACAGAAGATGCCAAGGAAGAGCACGGCCGCCCAGCCGCTGATCGAGAGCGCTGCGAAATCTTGCAGCCTTCCTGCCGCCAGCAGCCAGAGAGATGTGAAGATCCACCCGAAACTCATCACGAAGAACACCATTCGGGTAGCAGACTGGTTTTGGAGTCCACGGCGAGAAAGAACAGAGAAGACTGCCCAGTTGGGTGCGCTGATGAGTATGAGGAGGTCGCCCGGCGCGCCAAATTGACCATGCAGAAGGGTGCCGAGATCTCCATGCGCCACGACGATCAACACACCGAAGCCAGCCAGTGCGATGCCCCCGGCGCTGATCCGGCTTAGTTTCTCACCGAGGATCAGCCAGCCCAGGAGTGCGATAAAGATCGGGATCGTCGTGATAATCCACGCTGTCGTCGTGGCCTGGGAGGTGACCAGGCCCGTAACTTGCAGCCATTGATGAAAGGTGATACCCTGGAGGCCGAGAAAGGAGAAGTAAGCGAGCTCACGTCGAGAAGGGAGGGCAAATCCCTCCTTTGTAGCCATGATGACTCCCAACACGACAACGCCGATCCCAAAGCGAAGCCAGATGACCGTGACCGGTGCGACGTCGCGCAGCGCGATCTTGGTGGCGATGAACGAGGCTCCCCAGACGACAACAGCAAATGTCGCCTTGGAGAGTGCAGCGAGATGAGCGCGGTTCTGCGTCATGCTAACGGTCGGACGAGAGGTTCATCGAAGAGGGATCGCAAGAATGGTCGCGGATCAGGCGTGCGCCGATGGATGTGTGCGCGAGCAACAGCAGCACGCGATCGGATGATAATCGATGACTGTTCCATAACGGTGGAACTCGAAGTGACAGCACTCCATCAGCAGGTCCCGGAGCATTGCTCTTGCACGCTGCACGCGGGATTTCGCGCCGGAGACGGAGATACCAAGCCGACGGGCAAGCTCCTTTTGGGAGAGCCCCTGGTACTGCGTGAGGAGCAAAGCCTCTCTGTAGTGAGAAGGAAGGGAGTCGATCATCTCTCTGATCCCCGGTGAGAGCTTCTCCACCGCGCTTTCCTCAGGGGGCATCTCGTACGGCTCGATCGCTGCCGAGCACCGCTCGGCGGGTCGGCGCGTTCGATAGTAGTCGGTAATGGCATTGCGCGTAATCTGATATACCCAGCTCTCGAGCTTCGTCTCATCCTGAAGCGTTTCGATTCGTGAATGGATCTTCAGGAAGGCGTCTTGAAGAATGTCTTCGGCTGCCGCGGAATCAGAGACGCGGCTTTGAATGAATTGCTTGAGCCGTCTTCCGAAGGATTTCAACAACTCTTCGGTTGAGGGATGATTCCGGTTCATGCTCGGAACCTGCGCTTCTCCTTAATGTCCCTTCCCATCATACGCGCGGGAAAGCCTCTCCTCCAGGCTTGCTTTCACCCGGGGCCACTCCGAATCGATGATGCTGTAATACACCGAATGTCGAACCCGACCGCTGTAGGTGACCATATGATTTCGGAAGATCCCTTCCTGCTTCGCGCCGATGCGCTCGAGTGCTTGGTGCGATTGCCTGTTGAGAGAATCCATCTTGAACTCCACCCTGATGCAGTCGAGCGCTTCGAAAGCGTGCTGCAGCATCAGGTATTTCGCTTCCGTGTTGATCGGCGTGCGCTGCCACGCTCGCGCAACCCACGTCCAGCCGATCTCAAGTCGGCGGTGCTCCCTTTCGATGTTGGCGAAGCGCGTGCTTCCCACAACGTCGCCCGTTGCTCGGTTGATGGTGGCGAAGGGAAGCGCAGTGCCGCGGTTCTGCCACTCCAGTGCAGTTTCGACATATTTGCGCATCTCCTCTGGGGTCCGGACGATCGATGGCGTCCAGCACCAAAGCTCAGGGTCGAGGCCGATCCCGCACAGCACGTCGAGGTGGGCCAACGCAAGCGGCTCGAGGTGTACGTACGTTCCCTCGAGGGTCACGGGCTGGATCTTCATTTCGGTCACTTCAGCAGAACCATCCTCTTCGTTTCCATGAATGAACCAGCCTGGAGGCGATAGAAGTAGACTCCGCTCGGGAAGCGGGAAGCATCCCAGTTCACTCTATATGATCCCGGACTGCGTTCCTCGTCGACCAACGTCGCCACTTCTCTTCCCAGAAGATCGAAGATCTTCAGGGAAACCAAGCTTCTCCTCGCGATCTGGAATTCGAGCTTCGTCGTCGGATTGAACGGGTTCGGGTAGTTTTGGGCAAGGCCGAACGTCAACGGCGGTGAGACATCACCAGAGATGGTGACGGGGATGAAGCCTCCGTTTCTCAGGAGGTTCCACTGAGCTTTTGCAGCGTCGGCGTTTTGTTGGATATTCGCAAGAGAACTGTCGCCGGCAACCAGCGCGAAGCCTATGATGACCGAATCGCCAAGGTTGATGGTGTAGGGGCCTGAGGAGATGACGTGATGGATGTCGGCCGGTCCAGCGGATGTCTGACCGAACCCGCCGCTGATCCAGCTCCATTTTCCTGCGCGAGAAAGGTCAATGTTCATAACGTTGACCAAAGATCGATATGATGCTGCGCCATCGAGGGCGCGAATGCCGACGTATGCGCTGTCTTGTCGGCTTGAATCGAAACAGTAACCGAGGTTTCTCGTGGAGTCGTAGCGAGACACATCGCTGCTGTAATCTCCTAGGTCCCAATCAAGAAAGATGCCCGCGTAGAGGTTCGTCAGCTGCAAGGCGCCCTTGTTCTTGATGTCGTATCGGAGAAGGAGATACTTTGAGTTTACCGGGTCGGAATATGCGTATGAATACATGTTGATCTGCAGGCCGATCTGGTTTGCTGAGGTGGCTCCACCATCGGTGAACGTCGTCCAGCCGTCCTGCTGTGATACCAACCCCGGTGTCGTGAGCGTGTAGAAATTGTTCGAGACGAAGTCTTGATCCTGCTGGTTTGCACCGGCATCATTCCGTACGACGTCGACGATCTTTGTCGAAGAAGTGCCAACAATAAGTCCTCCCTCATACAGGTCATTGACCCCGTTGAAGACAAAACCGATCCCCTGCGTGTTGGCGGGGAAATCATAGAAACCGAGCCGCCCGTTGTTAGTGAGTGTCAATTCGATGGCGTTGATGTCGTGTGTCGCATACGTCGGGTTGACGAGGATCGAGATCGTCTGCATGTCGGAGAAAGACCCGTCGGTAAATGTAAGCCGAAGTCTGGCGGTCTGGCTCGGCGGAACGTTCGGGTGGACATAAACACGAAACGGAGTGGCTGCATTTGACATGCTGTCGAGCGTCCCGAGGGAACGGACATTGAACATTCTCTGCGTCACCATCAGGTATGAGGAGAGGCTCGTCAACTCGATCTTGGCGGACGATGAGGTTTGAGCAAGGAAGTTCTTCACAACGCATGTGACACTCAGCGTTTCCGCTGGCTGGCCAATCCCATTTCCATTGCCGCCCGGAAAATCGGCAACCGTGAAGGATTGGAGTCGAACGGATGGGAACGTGGTATCGGTGAGCGCTCTCAGCGCGTTGATGCGGCCGTGGCCTAACTGGCCAACATACGTAAGGTTTTTGGCGGAGATGTCATCGCAGCTGACGCGGACCTGCTCGCCTGCCTGCAGCGGGTTGAGATAAGGACGCTGCGATCTTACCAGTGCAGCGACGCCAGCAGCAAGCGGGGTCGCCATTGATGTGCCGCTCAGGTATGCGTAATCCTCCAGGGGAAGGCCGGTCTTTGAATCGATCTCAAAGTAGGTGCTCAAGACATTGTCGCCCGGCGCGCAGACATCGACAAAGTCTCCAAAGTTGGAATAGGTCGATCTTACGTCGTTTTGGTCTGTGGCGGCAACGCCAAGGACTCCCCGGTATCCTGCCGGCGAGAAGAATGCATCCGTGCTCCCGTTTCCAGCCGCGGCGACCAGCAGAGCACCCTGCTGCGTCGCGTGGTCGATGATATCCTGCTCGAACTGCGATCCTCCCGGGCCGCCCCAGCTGCAGTTGATGATCTTAGCGCCCGTCTCAGCAGCATACTTGATTCCCTGAATGCCGGTAAGGATGTACGCCTCCCCGTCGGCGCGAATGTCGTCGTCGGCGGAGCACTTGACCGGGAGAATCTTGCATCTAAACGCGATCGAGGCCACGCCGATGTGGTTATTCGTTACCGCCGCGGCGATCCCTGCAACATGCGTCCCGTGGTTATTGTTATTTGCTGTCGGCGCAGGGTCGTTATCGCCTTGTGGGCTCTCCCATTTGGCTCCGACAAAATCCCACCCGTGCACATCATCAACATAGCCGTTGTGATCATCATCGAGGCAGTTGCCCGGTATCTCGCGGGGGTTTGTCCAGGTGTTGGCTGCGAGATCCGGGTGGTGCCAGTCTACACCGCTGTCGACGATCGCGATGACAACCGTTGAATCGCCGGCAGTGATATCCCAAGCGGCGGGCGCATTTATCTTCTGCAGATTCCACTGATCCAGATAGAGCGAGTCATTTTGGGGGAATGAAGTATGAGCGACGGGGTAGATAAACCAAGGTTCTGCATATTGCACATCCGGGAGCTTTGAAAGCTGTTCGGCCATAGTGAACGGGTCATTCGGTGACGAGAAGGTGACAACATAGACGAGCGAAAGGTCGACCTGGCCGGCCTTGGAGCGGGAAGATTCAAAAGGAAACATCTGCTTCGTGGAAATGACCGAGGCGTGTGAGAGGGCGCGGTCGATGGACGAGATCCCAAGGGCGCCCTTTGAAAGCGACGGTATCGTGCTCGGCATGAGTTTGACGATCAGCCGGTCGGGGAGATACTGGCTGTTGGTGCGGTTCTTCAGGATGACTCCCGGCACGTTGTCGAGCGGAAGGGACTTGATGACGACCTGCGCGCCTTTCTTGGCTCCTCCGAACGCGAGGCAGGAGAAGAAACTGATGGAGAGGAAAACCCTCAGTGTGAGTTGTTTCATGGTGCCCCCGATGAAATAATGGTCAACAGTAGATTGTTCCTTAGTCTAATATGCGGTCTCTTATTTCTCTTTCCATTCCGGTATCCGCCCGGGCGTCCAGGGCGCACCTGCAGCCTCCATGGCTTTCGCCAGCTTGGCGACATCGGCTTCAACGAGCGTCCGCAGCTTCGCGAGCTCTTGCGTCAGCTCCTGGGATGCGATGGCATACGCGTTCGTATCCGTCTGTGTGGGCTGAGAGGTTGACATTCTCTCATTCCCAACAATTCCGTTGACGCGATCACTGATGAAGGGAGGGACGTTCTCGTTTCGTGCCTCCATCGTGCGATCACCTCGGAGGGCGTGGAGGATATCGTTGAGGCTACCCTCTACGACGAAGACAGCCTTCTGGAGGCTTTCGTCTGCCGCTGGTGTCTCCTGAAGAGCCCGCTTCATCAGACCGAGGTGTGTCTGGAGTTCGGTAGCCGCTTGAACTGCTCCGTAGGTTGCCCCTTGCAGGCGCGCGACCTTTCCCTGGAACTCGACCAGGATCTTCCGATCCTCCGACGGCATCCCGGAAACTCCTTCAACATAGATAGTGAAATTTTGAGGCTCTGTGAGCGGCGTCGCCACGCCGTCTACGCGCTTGGCGACGAATACTTTGTACGTGCCGGGCATAACCAGCGGCCCTGAAGGCCCGCCTTCCCCCTCACCACCGCGCGGTTGGGTTTGCAGCGTTGGTGCCGGCCAGCATAGGTTCCAGGACGCTCGCTGCATGCCGGATGCGTTTGTTCCGGTAAACCGCCGAACGACGTTCCCCGACGCGTCGGTCACTGTGAGGATGATCGCCAGCGCTTCCTCCTCGTCTTCCTCGCGTAGCTGCTGCGGCGTGGGATACGGGACCGTAGCTCCTTTCTTTGCCGCTTCCTTCTCCGCCTCCTGACGGAGCTCCTTCTTGGTCTTGAGCGATTCCTTCAGGTAGTACGTAAACGTGGCTCCGAAGGGAGGATTCGACGCAGCGAAGAAGCTTTCCCCCTGGGCTGCCCTGCCTCGCCCTTCCAAGGGCCGGGACTCGATGTACATCATCGCGTCTTTTGCGGGGAAGGACACCCATTCCTTCGCCAGCATCTCGGGCTTGAGGAGCCGCAGCGGTGTGTAATCGTCAAGGACGTAGGGTTTGAAGTCTGACCGCTTGTGATTGTCGAACGCGGCATAGACTGTCCCGGTCTCGTGCTGGGAGGCGACGACGCGGCTGACGTAGGTCGTCTCAGGGACTCCAGGAAATCTCTCGATCCGTCTCCACGTTGCCCTGCCGTCCTCCGTCAGATTGATGACACCACCGTCCGTGCCGACGTAGATCATTCCTTCCTTCTTGGGCGACTCGGCGAGAGCGGTGGCGTTGCCGTAGAACGACGTCGATGCGTTCTTCGCAACGGCGTCGGGCCCCCAGACCTTCCCCATCACCGGGAGCTTGTTTCGGTCGATGCTCCGTGAGAGCTCGCTGCTGATCGCCTGCCATGAGCCACCACGGTTCTCGCTGCGGAAGAGCCTGTTCGCAGCGAAGTACAGGCGAGTGTGCGCATGCGGGCTGATCAGGATCGGCGAATCCCAGTTCCAGCGAAGCGGCTCCTCGCCCTTGCCGGGCTGGGGCTGTATGCCGAGTTCCTGTCCCATGCGGCGATCGTATCGCACCAGGCCACCGTACTGGCTCTCGCCATAGACAGTGTTCGGATCTTCAGGATCGACCCGCGCATGGAACCCGTCGCCCCCCCGTCACGATGAACCAGTCCGCATTGGCGATGCCCGACGCGCTGCGCGTACGGGCAGGCCCCCCGAAGGTGTTGTTGTCCTGTGTGCCGCCGTAGACGTTGTAGAAGGGCGTCGCATTGTCGACGGTGACGTCGCAAAACCGGAGTGTGGGGAGTTTGCTCAGGAACCGCCAGTTCTGGCCGCGATCGAAACTCTCGTAGATGCCGCCGTCGCAACCGACGAGATAGTAATCGGTGTTCTCGGGATCGATCCACATCGCGTGGTTGTCCACGTGCTTCGAGCGTTCGCCGAGGCGTGTGAACGTCTTGCCCCCGTCGTCGGTGACCATCAGAAAGACATCCATCAGGTAGACGCGGTCGACGTCCTTCGGGTCAGCAACGATGGTCTGGTAGTATTGCGGGCTGCTGGTGAGATAGTCGCTCCGTTTCTCCCAGTTTGCGCCGTAGCCGGTGGACCGGAAGAAGCCACTCTTTTTCTGCGTGGCTTCAATGGTGGCATAGACAACCCGCGGGTCGACCGGCGAGACCGCCAGGCCGATGTGCCCCAGATCGATGCTGGGAAGTCCGTTCTTGAGCTTTTCCCAGGTTGCGCCCGCATCAGTCGATTTGTAGATCGCCGATTCCGGCCCTCCGTCGATGAGCGTCCAGACGTGGCGGCGCCTCTGGTAGGACGCAGCGTAGAGGACATCAGGGTCCTTCGGGTCCATCACCACGTCGGTGACGCCGGTGTTCTCGCTGATCGACAGAATGTCCTTGCACGTCGTTCCGCCGTCGGTGCTCTTATATAGAGTCCCCGGTCTCCGCCGGGCCCCCAGAGAGGTCCCTGCGAGCCGACGTACACAATGCTGAACTTGCGGGCATCGAGGAGGATCCGGGCGATGTGCTCGGATTTCTTCAATCCCATATTCTTCCACGACTTTCCACCATCGTCGGATCGGTACACACCGTCGCCATACGAGACGCTTCGCTGGCTGTTGTTCTCTCCGGTTCCGACCCACACCACGAGCGGGTTGCTCGGGTCGAGTGTGATTGCGCCGATGGAGTATGATCCTTCATTGTCGAAGACGGGCGTCCAGGTCGTTCCCGAGTTCGTTGTTTTCCAAACGCCGCCCGATGCCACAGCAGCATAGTACTCGCTCTTGTTGCTTGGGTTGACCGCGAGCGCAGCCACGCGTCCGCCTGCCGTGGCGGGCCCGATCGACCGCAGCTTCAAGCCGTTGAACGTCGGGGTGGACATAGGATCTTTCTTGGTTTCTTCCTTCGCCGCGGGAGACCAAGCTCTCCTTTGTCCGATTGCAGGTGACGAAAGGACGAGAAGCGCAATCAGAAGGTACAACAGGGGTTTCATGTTGGGTCTCCTGGAAGAATCGGCACAATCGTCAAGCGCCGGCTTCTCTATTACGATCTGAAGGGCGCCGGACGAGTGCACGGAATGTAGGCACAATCGAAAACGGAATCAACAGCGCTTCTTTCGAATAGAATATTCGTGAGGCAAATCGTTCTGTTGGTTCCTTCCTTTCTTTAAACTACATTTGCAGCCGTGTCGGATTTCTCGGCGAAGATGCCACGCAACAACCAGAGCCATGGATCAAGCAAGACCCACGATCATATCGAGACTGAATCCCGCTGTGCCCCGCCATTATCTCCTCGCCATCTCCGGAGCGCTCTGGACGCTCGCTGGTCTGCTGCTGTGCATACGCGCAACAATCTGGCTGAACACCTTTTCACTCCTGGTTGAGGTTGTCCTCGAGGCGGTTTGTGTTGGCATTGCGGTCGCTGCGTACTCCTTCGTGTTCTTCAAAGTTGTGCAGAGGAACATCGACCGCATCGGTCGGTTGCCGGAGCGCGCCTGCCTCTTCGCTTTCACCTCCTGGCAGGGCTATGTGATGATTGGCTTGATGATGACGATCGGCATCACCCTCCGCAATGCTTCCGTACCGAAGTATTACCTCTCCATCCCCTATGACGCGATGGGCGTTATTCTCCTGATCGGAAGCCTGAAGTTCTACCGACGGTTCCTGGCAACCGCCGTGCAACGGCAAGCGTACCGGTGATGCGGTGCAAGCCGTATCCCAGATTGAGCGCGCGGCTGCAATCGTTCGATTGATCGGCCAGTTACTAGGCGGGCGGCGATTGGTCATCCGGAGCCACGGGCGAGCGACCGGGTTGCAACTAGGGTAGTGTTGTCGTATATTCTCGGCGTAAGAATCTCGACGCTGCGGGAGTAATTCAGTGGTAGAATGTCGGCTTCTTCGAGGGTGCCCAACGAGCGGAGCGAGTTGATGACACTTTCAGAATCCCGACGCTGTCTGTCGGGACCAAGCTGCATAGGATGTGCGGGCGTAATTCAGTGGTAGAATGCCAGCTTCCCAAGCTGGACGTCGCCGGTTCGAACCCGGTCGCCCGCTCGAGAAAACAAGTGGGGTTAGCGATGTCTGCTAACCCCAAGTTGTTTTCCACATCCTGATTTCCCTTGTCGGGAGCGCTGCTCAGACGATTTGGTATTCTGAGTCGACGCTCTGTTCTATCCTCTTACCAAATCTTCACTCTCTGACTCTCCGGTCGCCACATCGCATCGCCCTTCTTCACTCCGAACGCTGCATAGAACTCCAGCATATCTGAGAGCGGACCTATGACGCGGAATTTCGCTGGCGAATGCTCGTTGCTGCGCACCTGGTTGGCAATGGCTTCGGGCCGCTCGTTGATCATCCATGCTAGCGCGTAGCCCAGGAAGAAGCGTTGGTCGGGATTCAAACCGGCAATGATTTGATGGATTCTGTATTGTCTGGTCTTCTTGAAGGCTTGATACCCGATCATGATGCCGCCCAGGTCCGCGATGTTCTCGCCCTGCGTGAGCTCGCCGTTAATGTGCAGGCTGTCGACGGCGACATAGTTGTCGAATTGCTGCACGATCATTCTTGTCTTCGCATAGAACTTGATGCTGTCTTGTGTGGTCCACCAGTTATCCAGGTTGCCGTTTGCATCATACTTGCTCCCCTGGTCATCAAATCCGTGCGTTATCTCGTGCCCGAATGTCGAGCCACCGATGATGGCGTAGAGCAGTGCATCGTCGGCCAGCTTGCGTTCGTAACCTGGAACAATGATGTTGCAACCGGGCACAACGATCTCGTTGTTGGATGGATTGTAATAGGCGTTATACGTTTGAGGCTCCATCTCCCATTCCGTCCGGTCGACCAGCTTGCCGTACTTCGCGATCATGTAGTGGAACCGCCACCGATTGGCGTTCATCACGTTTCGTACGTACGAAGAACGGTCGATCTGCATGCTGCTCAGATCCTTCCATTTGCCGGGATACCCCACCTTCATGATAACCGCGTTAAGTTTCTTCAGCGCTTTCTCTTTGGTCGCCGCGCTCATCCAATCCAGTTTTCTTATGCGCTCGGCATACACCTGCTTGATCGCGTTGCCGATCTCCAGCAGCTTCCCCTTCGTCCCTTTTGGAAGATACTCGGCAACGTACACATGGCCAATGAGCTCACCGAGCGAGCCGTCGGTCTGTTCGACGACACGCTTCCATCGCGGCTTGGGTTCCTTGATGCCGCGAAGCGTTGTAGAATAGAACCTGAAAGACTCAAGATATGTCCTGTCATCGAGGTAGCGAGCAAGGCCGCGGACGAGATGAAACTTGAGATAGTTTTTCCAGTCGTCGAGCGTAGGTTGCGTGACATAGCCGTTGAGTGCAGATAAGAATTCGGGCTGGCCGACCACGACTGTATCCACATTCTTCAATCCGACGCCCTCCATGAAAACACCCCAGTTGAGGTTTGGAGTGGACTCGGTTAACTGTTTGAATGAGATCTTGTTGTAATTCTTCAAGGGGTCGCGGGTGTCTTCACGTTTTCGGGATGCCTTGGCAAGAGCTGTTTCCAGCTTCATCAGATTCTCAGCGGCTCGGGAGGCCCTGGTATTATCGTGCCCGATGATTCTGAACATATTGTTGACATGCTGAACGAACTTCTGGCGGATCTTGATTGCAGCTGAGTCGGCGTCAAAATAGAACCGCCGATCTGGTAGGCTCAAGCCACCCTGCCAGACGAAGATGGCATTCTTGCTGCTCATCTTGTCATCCTGACCCACGCCGAATGTAAACAGGGGCGAACCCGATACGGCGTGAATGTAGGCTGCAGCCTTCACGATGCCCGCCAGGTCTTCGATTCCGTCAATCATGGAAAGATCACTTTTCAAATCCGCCAGCCCCCTTTCATTAAGGGTTGTGCTGTCCATCCCTGTAGAAAAGAAATCGCCGATTTTCTGCTTGTTGCTTCCTGTGGCCGCGTCGGTCAAAGCAGCGGCCGATTCGCAGATGTTGCGAACCTGTGCATTGATGGTATCCTGAATCAACTGCCACAGACCGTTGCTCTGCTCGCTAGGGGGAATGGGGTGCTCGTTGAACCATTTGCCGTTCGCAAAAAGGAAGAAGTCGTCACCGGGTCTCGCGCTGGAGTCGATGTGTGCGACGAGCGGGTCGATGGCCCGCGGTTCGCGCTGGTGTTGTCCGAAGGCACCGGAAGCAATCAGGGCCGTCATGGCAAGGAGCGGTATGGGGAAGAGGCGTTCTTTCATGTTCTCTCATGCTTGTGTGATTGTGAGAAGCGTTTGTTAGCTGGGGTGTAGTGAATCTGAAACTCCAAATTAATCAAAGCAAACTATCGGGGCAACTGGTTACACCGCGGTAATTGAAATAGCGGTGGCTTCGCATTGTCGCAGCGCGACCTTCAGGCCGACCGTTCCGGACTCAAACCACGGGCACCAAAACATCTCCGCATGCGTTTCTTGCATAGTGTCCCTTAAACTATTAAATTCAACTTTAAGCTCAGAGTCGCTTCCGTACACATGAAGGCATACTCTTACCGGGCCGCCTTCACGTTCACCTTCCAGGCGGACGCCGACCGGACTTCCTCCACCGAATCACGCGGGTCTGACGCGCATCCGGTTGGATTGGCTGCGGTGGAGGCTTTCTAACGTGGTCCGACTTATTTTTCAGTCTCAAAACGCGGAACTGTTCCGCCTTTTTTTTCGTCAAATCGGAATGGGTTCTCCCCGCTGACTCTAATTGAGGAGGATTGAGTGGATATTAAGACAATCAACGAAATGATCCAGCGCGAGAGCGCATTTGTCGACAACCTGAGCGCCGAGGTTGGAAAAATCATCGTCGGCCAAAAGGCGATGGTGGATCGGCTGCTCATCGGCCTCCTCTGCAACGGCCATGTTCTGCTCGAGGGCGTGCCAGGCCTCGCCAAGACGCTCACCATCAAGACGCTCGCGGCTAGCATCAGCGCAAAGTTCCAGCGGCTCCAGTTTACGCCCGACCTCCTCCCTGCCGATCTCATCGGCACTCAAATCTACAACCAGAAGGATGGCCGCTTCTTCACGAGGAAGGGACCCATCTTCGCAAACTTCATCCTCGCAGATGAAATCAACCGCGCCCCCGCAAAAGTCCAGAGCGCACTCCTGGAGGCAATGCAGGAGCGCCAGGTCACTATCGGCGAGGAGACCTTCAAGCTGGACGAGCCGTTTCTCGTGCTGGCAACGCAGAACCCCATCGAGCAAGAGGGGACCTACCCGCTTCCCGAAGCGCAGGTGGACCGCTTTATGCTGAAGGTAAAGATCGGCTATCCTTCGCGTGAGGAGGAACTCGCGATTATGCGGCAGAATGTCATCGGCGACCAGCGCGAAACGAAGCCGGTTGTATCACCCAGAGATATTGTCGCTGCACGGGAGGTCGTGAAGAACGTCTATATGGATGAGAAGATTGAGCACTACATCCTGGATATTGTGTTCGCAACCCGTCAGCCGGGAGAGTTCAAGCTGGACAATATTGCACCGATGATCAGTTACGGTGCGTCGCCGCGCGCCTCCATCAACCTAGCGCTCGCGGCCAAGGCCCACGCATTTATCAAACGGCGGGGGTATGTAATCCCCGAGGATGTGCGCGCCATCAGCCTCGATGTGCTGCGCCACCGAGTCGCCGTCACATATGAGGCGGAGGCGGAAGAAGTGACATCAGAGCACATCGTGCAGGAAATTCTGAACAAGATAGAAGTACCGTAGAAAATTTACAGTCCGCGATCTCCAATTTTCAATTTCTGTGGAAACAAAAGAGCTTCTGAAGAAAGTTAGACAGCTGGAGCTCCGCACGCGGGGACTGGTGAACCAGGTCTTCTCCGGCGAGTACCACTCCGTGTTCAAGGGGCGTGGGATGGCATTCTCCGAGGTGCGTGAATACCAGTTCGGCGATGATGTCCGGACCATCGACTGGAACGTCACGGCTCGCTTCGATCACCCGTTCGTGAAGGTATTCGAGGAAGAACGCGAACTCACGGTGATGCTCCTGGTCGATATGAGCGGCTCCCAGTTCTTCGGGTCGCAGGCGCAGCTGAAGCGCGATATCGCTGCAGAACTGAGTGCTATCCTGGCGTTTTCAGCTATGAAGAACAATGACAAGGTCGGCCTGATTCTGTTCTCGGATCAAATCGAGAAGTTCATTCCACCGCGGAAAGGCCGATCGCACGCGCTGCGAATCGTCCGCGAGCTCATCTCTTTCGCGCCGAAACGCCCAGCCACAAGTCTCAGGACTGCGCTGGAATATCTGAACCGGGTCTTGAAGAAGCGGAGCATTGTGTTTGTCATCTCTGACTTTATGGATTCCGGCTACGAAACCGCCCTCCGAATTGCAGGCAAGCGTCACGACTTGATTGGAATCGTTTTGGTCGATCCAAGGGAGCGGGATCTCCCCCGGCTCGGGTTGATCACGTTCCGGGATGCAGAGACGGGGGCTCAGCGCTGGATCGACACATCAAACGCTGCGGTCGGCGCAACGTACCGCGCCTATCAGCGCTCGGTGGAAGCATCTCGGCGGTCAATGTTCGTCAAGTCAAAACTTGATGGGATTGAGGTCCGGCTCGATCAACCTTATATGAAACCCCTTATCGACTTCTTCCGGCTGCGGGAACGCCGATGGTAGGCTAATAATGTTGGACTTTGCGCCCTCAAAATGAAGCTCATTTGTCATCTCATTCCTCTCCTGCTTCTGACATCCGCTGCTTCGGCGCAGGAACCGAAACTTTCCGCTTGGACGGATTCATCAACTTATAAGATTGGTTCGTGGATCTTGCTTCACGTGGACGCTGAGATGCCGCCACAAGTTGAGTCGCTCGGCCCCGCCGTTCGAGACAGCATCGCACCGTTCGAAATCCTCCGTATTGACACTCTGGCGGTTACTAGGGACGCCGATGTTCGCCATCAATCATGGACTCTTCGGCTGACTACTTTTGACTCCGGCAAGATGGTCATTCCACCGGTCCAGTTTTGGTACAAGGCGATGGGCGACACGCTCCGGCGCTCGACCTTCACAAACCCTCTGTTTCTTTCCATCACCACCATACCGTTTGATCCAAAGGGTGACATCAAAGACATCAAGCCGCCACTCAATGCGCCGTGGACGTTCGGCGACTTCCTGTCGTACCTGATCGCGCTGGGCATCCTCCTGCTTGCCGCCTTGGCGTACTATTACTACCGCAAGAGGAAAAAGAAACAAGAGGGGGCGCTCCTGCCTTCAAAGCTGGCGGTCCCGCCCGGTCAGGCTGCGCTCATATCGTTACGCATCCTCGAAGAAAAGCGGCTCTGGCAGCAGGGGAAAATCAAAGAATATTACTCCACGGTCACTGAGATTGTGCGAAGGTTCCTGGAGGACCAGTTCCGCATTCTTGCGCTGGAATCGACATCCGATGAGATCATGCAGCAACTCAAGAGTCTGCCGGAAGCCTCTCCCCTGCTGAAGGAATTCGGAGCGTTCTTCACGACGGCAGACCTGGTGAAATTCGCAAAGTATGAGCCGACCCCCGCAGAGCATGAGAATGAACTCCGCTGGGCATATGAAATTGTCCGGGCAATGATGCCGCGTTTGACCGCGCCCGCTGAACAGGAAGAAGTGGAGGAAACGGTCGATGTTCGGTAGCTCTTTCGCGTATCCGTGGATCCTCTGGGGGCTCTTGTCGATCCCCTTCCTCACGTTCTTCTACTGGAGGCGCAGGAAGACGCTGGTGACCGAGGTGACGTTCCCTTCGCTGCAGCCGTTCGAGAAGACGCAGCCATCCCTGCGGGAACGCCTGCGTGGTGTTCCCGTGGCGCTCAGGCTTGGGGCGCTTGCGCTGTTCATCGTAGCGCTCGCCCGGCCGCAATCCGCCACAAGCAGAGAGAACATCTCGACTGAGGGAATCGACATCGTGCTGCTGCTCGACATCTCCGGGAGTATGCTCGCAGAGGACTTTACTCCTAATCGCATAGAAGCGGCAAAGCAGGTCGCACAGGAGTTTATCGACGGTCGGGCGAACGATAGAATTGGGCTGGTGATTTTCTCCGCGGAGAGTTTTACTCAATGTCCGCTCACCACGGACTACCCGGTGTTGAAGTCCCTCTTAAAGGAAGTTAAGAATGGGATGATCGCAGACGGAACGGCCATCGGCCTGGCGATCGCTAACGGGGTCAACCGGCTGAAGGAGAGCAAGGCGAAGAGCAAGGTGATGATCCTGCTCACGGATGGTGTGAACAATAGGGGCGAGATCGATCCGATCACCGCCGCCAAAATTGCTGCGACCTATGGGATCCGGGTCTACACCGTCGGGGTTGGTGCTCAGGGCGAGGCACCCTATCCGGTGCAAACCCCGTTTGGAATCCAGCGGAGGCTTATCCCGGCCGAACTGGACGAGAAGACGCTGACAACGATCTCCGACATGACGGGTGGACGGTACTTCCGTGCAACCGATAACAGAACGCTCAAGGCCATCTACAAGGAAATCGACCAGTTTGAGCGAAGCAAGATCGAGGTAACCGCCTACAATCGGTACGCCGAGCTCTTTTATGGCTGGCTCGCAGGGGGGTTGATCTTGCTGGTACTGGAGGTCGGCCTGTCGTCAATAATTCTAAAGAAGATACCGTAGCTAGTAGCAAATAGCGTCTTGTTGAGAGTAGAAAGTCGGTATGCTCCGTTTCGCACATCCTGAGTATCTATGGGCCCTTTGGGCTCTCCCGCTGGTAGCGGTGGGGTTCCTTTTACTTCATCGTTGGCGGCGGCGGCTCCTCGGCCGGTTCGCGGCTGAACCATTGATCCCCCAGCTCGCGCCCGATGTCAGCATCGCAAAGAGAGTCTTCAAACAGGGCCTATTGCTGCTTGCGATGGCCTCGCTGATCATTGCCGTTGCAGATCCTCAGGTCGGGACCCGGCTGGAGGAGGTCAAGCGCGAGGGAATCGATTTGTTCATCGCGCTTGACGTGTCGTTGAGCATGAAGGCAGAGGACATTCGCCCCGGTCGTCTCGAGAAAGCAAAGCGGGACGTCTCGGATCTCCTCCGGAAGCTTCACGGTGACCGCGTGGGTCTGGTTGTTTTTGCGGGAGAGGCGTTCGTTCAGTTTCCGCTCACGGCCGACTACTCAGCCGCTGATTTGTTCATCAACGCCGTCGATGTCGACGCTGTGCCGGTTCCGGGAACGATGATCGGAAACGCCATCGACCTGTCGCTCCGGTCGTTTCGAAAAGACCTTCCGACACAGAAAGCCATCATTGTGGTGAGCGATGGGGAGAACACCGAGGGGGACGTGGCGGGAGCGGTCGAGAACGCGAAGAAAGAGGGGATTCGTGTTTATTCGATCGGTATGGGGACGCCCGAGGGGGGACCGATTCCCATCTATGCGGACGGCGTGCGCACCGACTATCATCGTGACCGCGCGGGTAACATCGTTTTGACGAAGCTGGATGAGTCGGCGCTCCAGCAGATTGCGCTGGCAACCGGTGGAAGCTATGAGCGCGCAACCAGCGGGGGGAACGAGGTTGATGATATCTACAAGGAGCTTTCCGGCCTGCAGAAAACCGAGCTGGGGAGTCTGCAGGTAACCGGCTTCGAGGATCAGTTCCAGTACCCCCTCGCACTGGCGATCCTTCTCCTGATTCTAGAAACTATGCTCTCCGAGCGTCGGGGAAAGATATTGTTGCGGATAATGCGGATCATCCCCGCGGGGAGGTTGTTGCCGCTGGCTCTCTTGTTGGTGGTCTCCCCTGCGCACAGCCAGACAGTCCGGTCGCACGTCAGGAGCGGAAACGAGGCGTATGAGAAGAACCGGTTTTCAGACGCGGAAGCTGAGTACAGGAAGGCTCTGGAAATCGACCCTTCCTCGCGCGTGGCACAGATGGACCTCGGCAACGCCTACTACAAGCAGCAGCGGTTTGACGAGGCTCATCGAGTGTACAACAGCACCGTCACAACGGCAAAGAACCCGGCCGACCAATCGATGGCATACTACGATCTGGGCAACGCGTTGTTCCGCTCAAACAAGCTCCCGGAGAGCATCGAGGCTTACAAACAGGCACTTCGGTTGAACCCCTCGGATGAGGATGCCCGCTACAACTATCTGCTGGCGAAGGATCGCCTGAAGCAACAACAGAACAACAACCAACGGAGTGGGCAGAACAAGCAGAACCAAAACCAGCAGAATCAGCAAAACCAGCAACAGCAGAACCAAAATCAACAAGATCAACAGAAGGACCAACAGCAACAACAGCCGCAGCCCCAGCAGTCGAAGCAGGATCAAACAAAACAACAGCAATCGCAGGCTCAGCAGCAGAAGAATCAGATGCCCAAGGAAGAGGCTGACAGGATCCTTGAGGCGCTCCGGAACAATGAGAAGGAAATTCAGAAACAACTGCGGAAACGACAGGCCGCCAGAGTGCGCGTAGAGAAGGACTGGTAATGAGAAAACTTGTACCAT
>Ga0315277_10000128_pt1 | contig 123901 bp, 101 predicted proteins | sample YL17G05_15_MG_FD_203695 | JGI IMG/M metagenome (GOLD analysis project Ga0315277, IMG submission 203695) | Sediment microbial communities from Yellowstone Lake, YNP, Wyoming, USA - YL17G05_15 | ecosystem: Environmental > Aquatic > Freshwater > Lake > Sediment | place: USA: Wyoming | collected...
CCTCCTTGTTCTTGTCTGGCAAATCTTTCAAAAAACCGTGTTAAACAATCACAAGGAGGCCTTTCTGCAAAATCCGCGCCAAAACGGGTAATCACGTGGCATTATAAGATTGACGGGGTTGGGGGGTTGGGATATTGTGGGGTCGGGAAATTACCGAATTTTAAGGAAATTTTTGGGAAGATGTTGCGGTTGCTTTATTTTTAACATTCAGTAAGGTTAAGAGAAATATTGGAAGAAGTTAGGGTTGTGTTATGAAGGAGACCGGATAAATGATTACAGATACACATAAAACTGCGGCAAGGTTTCTTTTTGGAGAAGTCGCATTAAATCGAACTGACATGCCTTTATTTGTGAACAAGGCAAAGTTTATAGAAGCAATTCGACTATTCAAAGAGCAAGACAACCTTTCAAAACTTAGATATGCGGTATTAGATTTAGAAGGTAATCTACACAGCGTGAAAGACGACAAGATAGGCGTTCTAAACATACACAGCAATGGGGATACAATCAAGGTTAGCCAGAGACACTTACTTGATCAGCTTGACCAAATCGCGAACTCGCAGACGTTGGAGCGCGCAAAGTACTATACTGAGCGTCTTGAAAAAGCCATGACGGAAATCCGAACTAATAACATCAATGACATAAATCTTAAGCGATGGAAAGAATACGAGGACATCTGGACAGACAGTCTTTGGATGATAGAAAAACGGGACAGTACAGGTGTTCACACGGCAGGATATTGGGGCAACTTCATACCGCAAATCCCTAATCAGATGTTGAAGCGATACACCAAAAAAGGTGAATGGGTATTGGATCCTTTTGTTGGCTGTGGAACCACTTTGATTGAGAGCCAAAGATTAGGAAGAAACGGCATTGGCATAGAATTACAGGAAAGCGTTGCTAAAAGAGCAAGAGAACTAATTGGATCAGAACCAAACAAGCATAGTGTTGTCGCCGAAGTTGTGACCGGCGACAGCACCGAACTGGATTATGCGGAAACACTTAGAAAAGTATGGCAAAAATCCGTCCAAATGGTGATAATGCACCCGCCTTACTTCGATATTATCAAATTCAGCAAAGACCCCAGAGATCTATCGAACACACCATCCGTAGAATCATTTTTAAATAAAATGAATATGGTAGTTGAGAGGGCTGGCAGAATCTTGGACAGGGAACGGTATCTTGTTCTCGTGATTGGGGATAAGTACTCACGCGGTGAATGGATCCCGTTGGGATTCCTGACAATGCAGGAGGTTCTCAAAAAAGGATTTATGCTAAGAAGCATAATCGTAAAGAATTTCGAGGAAACAACCGGAAAAAGAAATCAGAAAGAGCTATGGCGATACCGGGCATTGGTAGGCGGATTCTACATTTTCAAACATGAGTACATTTTTGTATTCAAAAAGAAATAAGACGATGAACACACACGTTTTTGTGGTTGACGCCAGGACATTCAAATTACATCTTGAGTTTATGTTTGCTGGTACTGGAGCGGGAACCCTCGATGTGGATTTCAATGATAGAAGCAAGACGAGACTTAACGGTAAATCAGAGAATCTTTTAGTTAGTATGATCGCCGATGCCAACCGAATTAGGAGAGGGGATTTAATCCTCTTCTACCTTCAGCGTAATACGGAAAACAAAATCCAAGAAGGTAAATTTTACGGAATTTTCAAGGCTACTCAAGATTATGCTTTTCTGAATCATTACGATTCGCGACAATACTTAAGACGTAAACTTGGCAAATCTTTGACTTTCAGAACATTAATTAAACCGAGCGAGGTTTATTCGGTAGGGATTACAGAGTGGGAGGCGCTGGATGAAATCAGCGACATCAAGAAACCTCAGCAAATGTTATGGAGTCTGATATACAGAAAGCTAAAGGGTAAGCGGGGAAATACTATGATTACCCCGTATGAATCAAAGAGGCTTTGCGAACTCATAAAGAGGAAAAACAATAAACGTTCGATAATCGCCCATGATAAACTTTTATCATTTGATGTGTCCAGCCAAAAGATTATTTGTCTTGAAGGGAATAGAAGGGCATATCAGGGACGGAACGAGACAATTAACATCTTGCCCAGATTAGTCGAGAGGAATCGACGGGATAATCAATTTGAGAATCATCTACAGGCCTATATAGCGAGAAATGTGGGGACCAAATTAAATGCGGGTTTGGATGACTGTTTATTGGGCCAAAAGCGATTGGAGTGGTTCGGCAATGAGGTTTCTTGTGGCGTTGGTATGCAACGGATTGATTTATTGCTGAGTTTGACTAGTGGAACCCGGCGAACCCTTGGTATAGTTGAATTAAAATCTCAACATGCTAATGGAAAGACCATCAACCAGATGCAACGATACGTTGATTGGGTGCGCCAATATTATGCTCCAAATTGCCGAGGAACTACACAAATAGAACCAGTTCTCATAGCCAGAAGGGTCAAAAGAAAAAGTACAGCCAAAGGGATAAACACAATCCATTACCAGCGATTTATTGAAAGTATGAAGCAGTTTAACGATAACAATCGGCGGAATTGTAACAATCTTCGTTATGTTGAATTTGATGTAGTCGGTGATGACGTTGTTTTTGAGAGTGTCGAATATTGAATTATGGTGTTTGGGGTTGAAATGTCAGTTTCAGAGAAAATTAACCTAATTGAGAAATAAGGCGCGGAACTATGACGAAGCACCCGTTCAACGAAGGGACAAAATTAGCCCAAGTGTTCACCATTTTGGCGGATGGGAAATGGCACTGTGGAAAACACGAATTGCCCGGCACGCAACCTGCAAAAGCAATTCAGATAATTCGGCAACACGGATTTTCAATTGAGAATAAAACAACTCTTTGTGCTACCTGCAAAGACAAAACAGTTCATCGCAGGTTAGTATCAACAGAACCGGCTAAGCAGTCATTTGTTAGGCAACAGTTTCCAGCCAAGCTTAGAAAGCGAATTTTACAGCATTACAATAATATCGAAGCAATTACATTGCGAGAAATGATACCCAACGAACTTGAAGTAGATCACAGATTTCCACAAGTCAGGTGGTCAAAAAACGAAACGTTTGATCCCAATATGTCTGATAATCAACTTCGTAACAAATTTCAACTGTTGACACGCCAACACAATCTTTGGAAAAGCCGTTATTGTGAACATTGTGCGCAGACTGGAGAACGCGGAACGTTTATCGGGATTAATTTCTTTGCTGTTGGTGGTCCAAAGTGGGATCCGCAGTATCCGACAGACGATGAGCGAGGATGCTATGGTTGTTTCTGGTATGACCCTGACGTTTGGCGACAAGAGCTAAACGTACTTGTAGATAAACATGGATAAAGTTCCCCAAAAGTGACTGACGGTCTATTTTGCAAAAGCAAATAACAGTCGTGAAGAGGAAGGAAAGGGGGAAGCGAGGTTTTGCACATATGTTTTTCGTAGTCGATAAGGAGAGATAACTGGGTCCCCGGCAACGACGTGCGGGGATCTACACCCACCAAACGAACGGCGGGTAAACCACGCCTACGGCGGGCAAGCCACGGGGGACAAACAGAGAACATAGAACGTCGAACATCGAACATAGAACTTTGAACATAGAACGTCCAGCCCATCTGCGGGGGGGTAAAGGCGGGAAAACAAGGGAGGTAAAAAGAGTTGACAAAGGGGAAGGGTAGTGATAGTTTTGGAGAGGCACGGGGAATCGGCCGTGCAGACGTAGCGGAGTTTTGGAGAAGAAACTTTAAGTAAGGAGATAAAAGAATGGAATCGCAAGCCAAGATTGCAATTATCGTTTTTCTGGCAGTATTGATAGGCGTTTGCGGAGCGGAGCAGGCAAGCATGCCGGTACAAGGGGGCGGCGGGGCAGTCGAGGCGAACGCAGTGCAGTCGCCGGCACTACCGTACATAGCGGAAATCAGCGCGGATGACGTGTATGTTCGGTCCGGGCCTGGGGTGAATTACTACTTTTGCGGCAAGCTGAACAGGGGCGATAAGGTCAAGGTCGTCGGGACAAAGTTCAGCTGGTCACAGATAGCGCCGCCGGAAGGGAGCTTTTCGTGGATATCGAAGCAGTATGTACAGCAGGATGCGGTGAATAAACAGGCGGGAACGGTTACGGGGGATGCGGTGCGTGTGTATGCGGGTTCGGATGCGGTGCTGCCTGTGAACTCGACATCGATGCAGGTAAAGCTTAATAAAGGCGACAAGGTCAGGTTGCTTGCGGAAGAGAAGGATGGGTACTATAAGATATCGCCGCCGGAAGGTTCATATTTGTGGGTGAGCACGGACTATACGAAGCCGCTGACGTCTCTGGCGCCGACGAGTCCGGTTGGCACGACGATTATTCCAGCGACGGCGGCGCCGGCTGCCGGCGATGTGAACAAGACGGCGATTAAGCCGGCGTCAAAAGCAGTAACACAGACGCCGCAGCCAGGGGCAACAGGAGCGGTGAATCCTGTAACTGTTGCATCATCGGCTGAGAAGGAGGCATTAAAGAAATACAACGCAGTCAAGGAAAAGATTGAAGCCGAACGGGCAAAGGGCATTGCGGACCAGAACTACGTCGAACTGAAGAAGGAGCTTTCGGAAATAGCAGGCAACGCGCAGGCGCCGAGAACGGCCGGTTATGCAAAGGCGATGATAAAACAAATCGAGCGGTTTGAGTTAGCACGAAAAATCGGGGACATAGCAAAGGTACAGGACATACAGTTTGAGCAAAACCAGCAGGAGATTGATAATGCCAAGGCGACTAAGATTGCGGGCATTAAGGATTTGAGCCGATTTGCGATAATCGGTGTGCTTGAGAAGTCCAGCTCACTGCCGAAGTTTTTCCGGATTATGGATTCGGAGGGCAAGACAATCTGCTATGCGTTGCCGACGGGTCCGGCAGAGACAACGGACTTCAGCGAGTTTATCCACAAGCGGGTCGGCCTGGTCGGGACGATAGAGCCGAATACGCAGCTTAGCGGAGCACTGGTGCGATTCACGGAGATAGTCGAAATAAAATGAACCCGTTCCGACAGGCAGGATGTATCTCTTGACTTTGTATGGGGACGGAAGAGAAAGCGTTAGCAAGCCGAAGCAGGTTCGCACCGAACTTGCACGGAGGGTATTTGTCGCATTTCTTTTGACGTTCACGTCGGCGCGTGTGTTTGTATTTTCGATTATGTCGCACAGGGCGCCGGACTTTTATTTATACGTTGGCGGCACACACGTCCACCACCTCAACTACGGCATTTTCCTGCTTTCGGCGGTCGGGGCTTATTTGCTGTTTGCCCGGCCTACGGGGAGAATGCTGAAGGCAGGCGCAATTTTATATGGAATCGGTATGGCGCTGACGTTCGATGAGTTCGGGATGTGGCTGCATTTAGGCGGGGGGTACTGGCAGCGGGCGAGCTGGGACGCATTGACGGTCCTTACCGCAATTTTCGGCCTGCTGGCGTTCGCACCCTCTATTCGCAGATTCAGGCCGCACCATTGGTTCACCGCTGTCGCATTATTCGTGCTGATAGTCGTTTTCATTCTGATGCTGGCGGAATCTTTCAGGTACGCCGAAAGAATCATTCAGCCAAAACTATTGAAAGTGGAGACCATAGCACCGCAATAGACATCGAGCGCGGTGTTTGACGTGGATAAGGACAGTCGAATCGGCTGGGAAATGACGGGAAATAAAAAGGGAGACGTGGGCGTTTTAAGAAACAACTTTCGTCACCCGCCTCCCCTGCTGCAACGTGCCTAACTTGTTATACAAGTTTTCATTGGCGAAACCGCCCGTTTGCACCTGCAGCAATTTCGTAATATGAAAAACCTGCCGAGCAGTCAAGCTGATTTTTGAGGCAGGAGGATTTTTCCTGGATTGCGTTTTTCAGTAGAGGGGCATTGAGGACATCCAGGGGGCGGCTTTATTCCATTCCACCGCACAGGCGTTTACATTGCCGCCAAAACCGCATATTGTCCAGGGGCCGCAGGTGTCGTATTGCCTGTGCCATTTGAGGGTCCAGAGCTCTTTGAGCGCTACCTTCCTGACGGACCAATCCATAAAGAGGCAGTTCACAGCACCCAAATGGCGGTTGACACAAAACCGTCTCATTTCATATTGTCCGATTACATCATATCTCCACTCTTCGTATGGCGGGGGTGAATCGCCATCTTTTGGCCAGGCATCAACCCACATACTATCGAGAAAGACGGGTATTTCCGCAACACCCTTGACATTGGCCATTCTCCAGTGATAGCTAATGGGGCTGCGCCCCCAGAGGTCGTTAATGGTTCTGCCGCTCCTGTCGTTCCTTGGGGGATTGCAAATCCAGCCGTTTGGGCCGTAACTACCCATAAGAAAGGGATTGCCGTTTATAACGACGTCGGCCTGTTCTTTTTTGAAAGTCCTCTCATTGGCAAAAATCATGACAATCCAGGCATCAAATGAATCGCGTCCTATCGGTGAGTTTGCAGCCCCTCTGTGCGCGACTGCCTCAGGGCAGAGTTTAAGTTTCGGCTCTTTGTAATAGGGCAGCAGGGCCTTCATCCACCACTTGCCGGCACCGGCGTCGGTGCTTTCATCTCCCAACAGGCCGCTGACAAAAAAGCCATCGTTATCCGAGGTGTAAGACGAAAATATAATGGCCCATTGGTGGAGATTCGCCTGGCAGGCGGCTGACCTGGCCTGTTTTCTGGCACGACTGAGCGCCGGCGATAATATGGCCATCAGCAGTGCGATAATGGCAATAACCACCAGCAATTCTATGAGTGTGAAGGCCTTTGGCCGAGATGAAACTACCTTCTTCATAAAGGACCGCGGTTACACTTTATTGATTGATATTACCAAACCACAGGCATCAGAACAAGACAACGCCTATTTTTTCCCAAGTAGACCGGCTCATTCAATCAGGTAGAGCCAATCCTGTGCAAAGACGGCAAAGTCGAGTGAATTTATGATATCATCGTTGGGGTCGGAGATATCGCAACGGGGGTTCCAGGTTGGAGCGGCCGGGGTGCTTAGCCAGGCATCAGCGAGAATATCGAGGTCGAGCCAGTCAACATCGCAATCCGGCTCAAAATCGCCGGGTGGAGGCGAAAAGCCGGTGCTCCTGCCGGTTATTTCCACATCGTCGATACCCCAGTAATAATCATAGTTTGCATTATAATAATGCCAGCGAATCTGAACATTTGGGTCGTCGTCTGCGCCGAAGGCAGACAAAGAAAGGTCCACCTGGCCGGCCGAATCAGCACCCTGATAACGCACAACGTTCTGCCATACTCCGCCGTCGGTACGGACATCAACATCGCCTGCTTCGCTTTCCCAGGAGAGAAACTCGTGGTTGAAACGGAGTTTCACATCAACGAGGCCGGTACAATCGATGCTGTGGGTAATAAGCTGTTCGTCCATATCCTGATAATAGGCCCAGTCGCTATCGACGAGCATAAAGGTCCCTGTCCAGTAGATGCTCGAGCGTGGGAAGGGATTTTCGGACGTCCACGTATCATCACTCGAGCCACCGTCGATAATACTCCATCCCTGAGGAAGACCACCCTCAAAGTTCGTATCAAACACCACAATGCTGGGGGAAACAACATTAACGGAAACCGTTGCGACATTGGAATCGCCGCCCTCGGGCGGAACGCCACCATCATTGGCCTTGAAAAGGAAACTATCCGGTCCGGTGTAGCAAACGAGGGAGGTATAAACGACCTGGTTGCCGCAGGCGGCAAGGGTATAGGGAACGGTGTTTATTTCGGCGGCGCAGGGGTCAGCGAGTGAACCATATTCGGGCAGCGACGTTATGATGCAGCTAATCGCCCCGGGGGGATTCGGCAAGCCATCGTCAGTCGCCTGCAGAGCTATTGTTTTGCCAATCCCGCGTTCCGCAGAGACGCTGCCGTCAAGAGCAACGGGCGGTGTTGGCAGCGCGATACCGGAGAAATTCACAGCCCAGCGGTTACCTGACAGCGGCTGGTCATTTTGGGATAAACCTGTGGCAACAACCTTCGGGGAGAACGTATAACCGGATTTAGAGACGGTAACGGTATAAGTGGAACTTGAGGGGGCGTTTTTCACGGCGTAAATACCGCGGGAATCGGTTATGGCGTTATATACCCCCCCGCCGTTTTTAGCCGCTGACACCGCCGCATCGGAAATCGGCTCGGCTGTGACAGAATCTATAACACGACCGCTGATTATTTCACCCGAGCCGGAGATAAAAACATTGTAGATAATCTCATCGACGAGGTCAAAACTCGGCGATGAGTCGATATTCGGCAGATTATACCAGGCATCGTCGGAACCGTACCAGCCCATATTGAGATGATGATAAAGAGTCGAGCCGTTGTAACCGTATCCATCAGCCACTATCGCGTGGCCGCCGACGGTCTGGCTTCGTATGCCAACCAAGGCAGGCAAACCCGCATCGAGATTCGCATTGAGCATACCGTTAAAATCGGTAATGTTATCGTTGTTATTCCAGCCGTCTATGGCATTGTCGTAGCCGAAAACGCTCTGCAGGACGTCTTTCACCAAATAAATGTAGGCGGCCGAGCTGCCGGCCGTATAAGACATATTCACTGCAACACCGGCGTCATAACAAAGCGCACCGATTGCCCGGCGTTGTGTAAGGGAGGTGCTGCAATTGGGGTCAAGTGCCATTGCAGACCAGTCATAGGGGCCGCCAAAGCCATTGCCACCTCGCGTATAAGCCGTTTCAGGAAATCCATCAACCTCGATATCAAACGAAAGGATGCCGATGCCGAAGGTGGGCTGCTGATGGTATCTCATCAATTGCGCCATTGCGGTAGCGACGCAACCGGCCAGGTAATTGTTCGCATCACCCTCGGAATAAGGGGGCGTGTAATAGTTGTAACAGGCATTTCCGCACTCATCCATTTGTCCCCACTTCGAGCTTACAAGGGGGGAGACGCGTTCATCGGAGACAATAGACAAGCCCATAATCAAAGGGCCGCCATCGTCGAACGAGATAAGCTTATCCCATTTTTCCTGGGCTTTCCGTGCCGGCTGTCGCAGTCCGGCCCGGTCTTCTTGATTACTGTTACTTTCACCGCCGGCGTCAGCGGCATCCAAAGAGCGCGCAATATCAATCCTTGCCGGGAGGTCGCCGCTGATGAGTGCGCCGAGAGGATTGTCCGTCGAAGGGTCAAATTTTCCGCCGGACGCAAAACAAACAATCGGTTCGGCAAAATCATCGGCAGGGACAACGACAAAACCACTCGGCTGCAGATATACAACGTAATAGAGCGGCAGGTTGTTGCCGTCAATAAAGGTTTCGACACGGCTAATGTGCCGGCCCAAAGACGAGCCGAGGGGTTTAACAGAGGCATTGAGCCATCCGTTTACCATTTTTTCCGCTTTCTGGCGCGGCACCTGTCTTGCACAAAGATTCGCCGGAACCGCCAACAAAATAAGTGATGCCATTATCGCAACAAGCAGACGATTCGGCATTTGGGATTCCCCCGACTCGCAGCCAGGTTTCACAACACACTCCTTACCGAAAAAAATATCCCCACTCTCTCGGCGATTCCTGCATACCCAAACCGCCGAGCTGTTCGGATGTATTTATTATTATAGCCCTTCTCGCAGAATAAGTCAATACGACTGCGTTATCTATTGCAATGAATGCGCAATTGCCAATGTTATAGGGCCTTGTCCCGGTCAAAGCCCGATATCGCTGACGCTGCGCCGATACCTCCGGCCGGGTCAAGGAGTTATCCCCCTTCATCCGCCGCATTTTCCAAACCGAATATTTACACGAATTTTGCGTACGCCAATGCCAAACCAAAGCAAAAGCGTGCCCCTGCTTATGCCGAAAATATTACGGGGCAGTCATCGTTGACAACTCCTGCCAACGTCTTATAATTGAAGGTTTGCAAAAGGTTATCTATGCAACAGACGGGACAACGCGCAGCGGTGTTTTGCAGAAAATGTTGTTGTGGTATTGGTGGTGTAAGTGGTTTTTGATTAAGATTTAAAGGTCGGCAAATTGAGCAGTTCGGAGCAAACGAGCGTTGGTCAATCGGTTACCGCGGGTGAGCCGGAGCTGAACAAATTTTTCCGTGCAGCGGTGAAGATGCGTGCAAGCGACGTGCACCTCAAGGTGGGCCAGCCGGCAAAGCTGCGTATCGAGGGCGAGCTGAAGAGCACGACCGGCGAAGCGCTGACCGAGCAGAAGATGGAGAAACTGACGTTTGAAGTACTCACGGACGAGCAGAAACGTCACTTTCTTGAACACGGGACATTCGATTTTGCATACGGACTTACGGAAGACGAACGATTCCGGGTGAACATATTCCGACAGCGCGGGCTGATTAGCTTGTGCGCAAGGCGAGTAAACATAGTAATCCCTTCGCTTGGGGAATTGCACCTGCCGGCCATACTTACAAAAATCGCCGACGGCCCGCAGGGTCTGGTTCTCGTGGTCGGGCCAACGGGCTGCGGCAAGACAACGACTGCGGTGTCGATGGTTGACCACATAAACGCCACAGTGTCGTGCCACATTGTTACCATTGAAGACCCCATCGAGTATCTTATAAAAGACAAAAAGGCGATTGTCTCGCAGCGAGAAATCGGCATCGACGTGGACGATTTTGAACAGGCACTGCGTTACCTGATGCGAGAGGACCCCGACATTGTATTCATCGGAGAGGTGCGCGACGCCAAGACGGTCGCCGCAGGTATGCGGGCAGCAGAAACAGGCCACCTTGTTTTCGGCACGATTCACGCAGCGAACTGTGCACAGACCGTCCAGCGTCTTATCGACCTGTTCCCTGAAAAAGAGCGCAACCTCGCCAGACAGACGCTGAGCTTAACAATCCGCTCCATCATAAGCCAGATACTTTTGCCCAGCGTCAAAGAAGGTGTGGGCAGAATACCTGCCGTAGAGGTGCTCTTAGCCAACTCTGAGGCAAGAAAGCTCATCTCCGAACAGCGTGAGGCGGACCTGCCCAATCTCATTCGCAGTTGCAGAGAAGAGGGCATGCTCGACATCACGGACAGTTTGCGGGACCTGATAATAGACGGAAGCGTCGAGGCAAGGGAGGCATACAAACACGCACCGAATCCGGACGAGCTGAAGATGGCACTGAAGGGTATCAGAGCCGACACAGGAGGTATCCTGTGACGACATATTCAATTTTTTGACGGAGCGATTTATGCCCGAGTTAATCCTGGCGGCAGCAATAAACGGCGGATACATATCGCCGATTAAGTTTCTTGTGTATCTTGTCCTTGTCTATCTGGGGCTGCCATTAGTCGCGTGGGTTCACAGGGATGCCGAGGCGCTGCAGACCAGGCATATATTCTGGACAGCGGTTGTTTTCGGCACCTGGGCGGCAGGTTCACTGGTCTGGCTGGTTGTGCCCGTGTTTATCATCGGGCTTTTGATTTATCTTCTTGTGGCAGGTGCGGCGGCCCTGGGTTACGTAATGCACCGCAACGCCCTGGTGCCCGAATTTCAGCGGGTCGGCACGGCCCAGCACATCAAAGGTCTGATTTCGAGGGAAGATAAAAAGCTCATTACACTGAAATCTTTTCTGTTCATCACCGCCAATAACAATGAAGTCCCCACCCCCGAGCCGAAAACGCCGGAGTTTTTCGGATACAAAGCAGCATACGACCTGTTCAGCGACGTAATGTGGCGAAGGGCATACGATATTATTCTTTCACCAGGGCCTGAAAACTATAGCGTGATTTACTATGTCGATGGGGCGGCATTAAAGCAACAAAGCATCACCAAGGACCAGGTCGAGTACCTGATACGCTTTTTGAAAGGCCTTTCCAACCTTGACTTCAACGAGAAACGAAAGCCGCAGAAAGGCAAGTTCACGATATTTAGAGAGCAAAAGCGGATTGACTGGGAGGTATCGACGGCGGGTTCAACGGTCGGGGAACAGGTACGAATCAAACTGCTGACGCAGTTAAGCATCACCAAGCTGGGAGATTTGGGCTTGACGACTGACCAGCTCGAACAGTTGACCTCTCTGCGGGGGGCCGATTCGGGTTTGTTCATAGTATCCGGGCCGAGAAACAGCGGAATGACGACCACATTCTACTCGCTGCTTCGAAACCATGATGCTTTTCTCAACAGCGTATGCACCGTTGAAAGGCAGCCGACCTCTAATCTGCCCAACATCGTACAGAATGTTTTTAAACTCAGCGACAGCGGCATAACCACTTTCGCAAAAAAGCTCCAGACAATCGTCCGGCTGGACCCCGACATTGTGGGCGTGGCCGACTGCGAGGACGCCGAAACAGCCCAAATCGCATGTGCTGCGGCGCGCGATGGAAAGCTCATCTATGTGACGCTTGACGCCGACAACGTCTTTAAGGCGCTGGCGAAGTGGATAAAGCTTGTCGGCGACAAGAACACCGCCATTGCACCGCTGTTAGGCATAACAAATCAGCGACTGCTGAGAAAACTTTGCGACCAGTGCAGGCAGGCCTACGAGCCGAACAAAGACCTGCTCAAAAAATTCAATATACCCGCGGAAAAAGCCAAAGTACTTTACAGGGCAGGCAAAGTCATTTACGACAAACGCGGCAAGGCATTTCCGTGCGATGCCTGTCAGGAGACCGGCTACCTTGGCAGGATGTGCATATTTGAGGCAATTATGATTAACGAGCAACTGCGAAATGAAATGAAATCAGCGAAAACCATAGCCGAAATCGTTCCACAGTTCAGGCGCGCGAAAATGCTGTATCTGCAGGAACAGGCGCTGCGAAGGGTCGTAACGGGCATAACTTCCATAAACGAAATGGTCAGGGTCCTGGCATCATCGAAAGACCAAAAGACAGAAGACAATGAGGAAAACACATAACAAACTGAAACAGCTTTGCGGTATCGCGCAACGCATTGGTGAAAAGAGCAAGAAGTGAGGTAGCAATGGCAAGTTTAGCCGTATTGATGATTGTCCTGGGCTGTGCAGCGTATCAGTACTTTCGCGGCACAATCGTTAAGTCCTTTGTTATGCTGCTGTCGGTCGTTTGTGCAAGCGTCGCGGCATTCGCCTATTATGAAATGTTAGCCGGCATCCTCATCGCCAGGGAAATGATGGCGAACTGGGCGCAGCCAATCAGCTTCTTTGTGGTGCTGGTGATATCGTTTGCCGTTCTTTTCACACTGGCAAACACGCTCATACGCCAGCCCATTAAATTCCCCGCACTTCACGAGCATATCGGAGGAGCGGTGGTCGGCGTCTTCCTGGGGCTTTTCGTGTCAGGACTACTTCTTACCGCACTGGCAATGGCGCCAATACCCGCCAAATATCCTTACGAGCGATTTGAAGGTGCAAGGCCGGATGTCGATAAACCGAGCAGGGCATTACTGAATCCCGACGGTCTGGTCACGGGCTTGATGGCATTAGTCAGCAGAGGCAGTATGGCGGGCGACGCAAGTTTTTCCGTGTTACACGCCCGGTTCATAGACCAGCTTTTTCTCAATCGTTCCAAACTCGGCGAAGAAGTGTCGCTTATCGCCGACCCGGGAGCAATCGAAGTTGGGAAAAAGGCGTGCTGGCCTGCACCGGAGGGACTAATGGACTCTCGCGGCAATGCCATTACCCAAAAGGTCGGCCACACGCTCACAGTCGTCCGGGTAGGATTCACAGCTAAGGCCATCAAAATGCGCGCCTTCACACTCTCGCAGCTTGCGGTCATCTGCAAACGGAATACCGAGCGCGAGCGGCTCACAGGCAGCGGCATCGCGGTCTATCCAATCGGCTATCTTAAAAATTCCAGGCGCATCCAGGTCAAGCCCCTCAATGAGCAAATTGAAATCGAGCGCACCGACATCAAAGGTCAGTCCAGAGGCATCGATTTTCTCGTGTGGGCGCCCGAAGGTTTCCAGCCGGTCGCCGTCAGATTCAAACAAAACGCCGCCACACTACCTCCCCTTGTCGCCGCCGACCAGGCGCCTGAACCGGCGCCTTTTGTCAAAACATCTGATTGTGCCAACATCTCGGCAGGGGTTGAACCGATTGCAGCCGCCAAGGTTTATGGCGTTAATCTCGGCCTGGGGATGAATTTTCTTGCAGATTTATCTCTCTCGCTAACCGGGCAGAACGCCTGGGAGGCCGTTCAGGCGCAGCAGAGTAAGAGACCTGCAATTTTTGACGGTGACCAGGTCGCCTGCACACAAGCCGTACTGAGAATCGAACCGCAGCGTGAGCCCAACCAGCCCGCGCCACAGAGCAGCGAAACTACAGAATCAACGGGCGAACAAACAGAAAAACAAAGCAAGGCCGGTAAACTTTTTAAAGTGCCTGCCGGCTATCGGCTGCTGTCACTGAAATGCAATAATCCTGCCACAGGCGCCGCAATTGCCGCCGAGCAGTTGCCCGTCCTCGTTGAGATAACAGGCACAGTACACAATCCCGTCGGCGTGATAGCATCTGCTAAACTCGACACTGCAACCGTTTACGAGGTTGATTTCTGCGTGCTATACGGCGACCAGGCACAAGGGGGTCTGACACTTGCGCAGGATGGCTCAGTCGCCAAGCCCTTCCCGGATACCGTCTGGCTGACGGAGCAGGCAAAAAGCATAAACGAGTTCTACGTGCTGTATATGGTTAAGGCCGCGGCCGGTGTAGTCATCGCTTCGGTCAGACCAGCGGGTGTACAGACCGATGCCGGCTTTGAAAAGTATGAGGGGTTCGTCATAAATTAAAATAGCGCCCGCAGAGGAAATATGGCGGCGCCGGATGCTCTCTATGCGTGAAATGCTGCGACCAAAAACGGGTGCAGGAATTCACGCACAGACAAGCAGATCTTCGAGGTCAAGCTCCATCAGGTGTTCGAGATAATCCTTGAGTTCCTGTTCGGAGAATTTCGCCAGAAACTCGGCCTTGGCGGATTTGTTTATTTCGCAGATGCAGTCAATCAACTCCCTTTTGTTCATATCCGTCAATCCTTCAGTATCAATTATTTTTCATGTTTAGCTTCTCGCAGTATCGACAGGACACAGGACATTTCTTTAACGGCGCGTATGCCGGCGGCGGCAACGCCCTATAACGTGCAACGCGATATAAATGAACGTCTCCCGACTCAACCACTACATATAGGACTAAAAAATTCCAGATTCCTGGCGGCGAGTTCAATGTCCAATAAAAGCCCCCGCTTTCTGTTAATAATCATCAGAAAAAAATTACTACATTTTCACAGAAGCAGGAAAAACATCCGGCATAAATGAAAATTGAGGAGAAGTCCTGAGCAGAGTTTAGCGTCGTATCAGTAACACGGCCCAATCGCCGTCGAGGATTTCGTTGTGGGGTTCGGTCTTCTGACACACGATGTAGCAGGATTGATATACCTGTTGCGGGGGAATTTGGCAATGAATTTGCGGAAGATAAGAACTGTATTTTTGCCGCGAATTGGCGCGAATTTTCACAAAGTTCGTCAGACATAGGTTGCAGGTTACCCATTTGATCACGGCGCGCCGGGACTCACTTCGACAAGCTCAGTGCAAGCAGGGCAGGCAGGGAGCTAAATGATAAGGAAAACCACACTAACGTTCGGAGATTTGTTAAGAGAAAAACCCCCAGGATAAACCCCGATAAACGGCCCGCCACACGAAAGGCGGGTAAACATCGGGAAGGGCCTGGGGGCTTTTGCACGGGGGAGCACCCGAAGAGGGCGGTTTTTTAAAAAAATCCCTTGTCGTCGGCGGCATTTTTCTATAGGATATTATGTTTTCGGGCTTTCGTACCGGCAGGTGCGATATTTGCTTTATTGGAGGTTTTGAAAGTGGCAAAGACCGACGATATACGGAATATAGCTCTTTTAGGTCACGGCGGGGCGGGAAAGACGTCTCTGGCTGAGGCGATTCTGCATAAGACAGGCGCCACAAACCGCTTAGGCAGCGTTGACGACAAGACGAGCATCTGCGATTATTACGACGAGGAGAAGGCACACGGACATTCGATAAAATCATCCGTTGTACATACCGAATATGCAGGAAAAACGATTAACATCATTGATACGCCCGGCTATCCGGATTTTGTCGGGCCTGCGATAAGCGCGATACCAGCGGCAGAGACGGCAGTTATTGTTATCAGCGCGACAACGGGCATAGAGACAAACACTCGCAAGCTTTTCGAGGCCGCCACCGTGGCGCACAAGGCAAGAATCATCGTGATAAACAAAATCGACTCTGAGAACACCGACCTGCCGAGATTGCTCAAGGACATCAACGAGACGTTCGGCAACCGTTGTCGGTGTGCGAATCTGCCAGCGTCGGATAAAAAAACCATCATTGACTGCATCGAGAACAAGGCCGGCAGCTCGCCACTGATGGAAGTCGGCGAGGCACATACCGGACTTATTGAATCGGTAATCGAGGCGGATGACGCGCTTATGGAAAGTTACCTTGGCGGCGAAGAAATCTCTGCCGATAAAGTCGCCTCCGTCTTCGTAAAAGCTCTCAATTCAGGGACCATCGTCCCAATTTTGTTTACAGATGCAAGACACGAGGTCGGAATAACCGAGCTGCTTGACGTTATCACCAGATACACGCCGTCGCCGGCACAGGCGTTACCGGCACAGCTCAAGGCGGGTGAGCAGATAACGGCACTAACCTCCGAGACGGGTGGCGCTCTGGCAGGTCTGGTCTTTCGGGTCAGCTTCGACCCAAAATCCAATATGAAATTTTCCACCATACGCATTTTCAGCGGGACACTGAAGCCCGATTCGAATATGCTGCGCAACGACGAAAAGAAAGGCGTCCGGCCTGGCCACATACTCAAATCGCAAGGCGGGGACTCATCGGAAATCGGCCTGGGAACAGCCGGTGACATTGTTACGCTGGGTAAAATCGAAGACCTTAAATCAGGCGACCTTATTCACGACGGCAAGGTTTCGGGCAAATTTATTCTGCCGGCAGTTCCGCAGCCAATGTTCTCGCTGGCGCTCGAGCTGGCGGCAAAAGGCGATGAGCAGAAAATCAGCTCCGCACTGGAACGGCTCTGCGAGGAAGACCCGTGCTTCAAGGTCACGCGGGATATGCAGACAAAGGAGCTTGTCATAAGCGGATTAGGCGACCTGCACCTGCGGGTAATGCTCGAAAAGATGCAAAATCGCTCCAAAATACATGTTACTACAAAAGAGCCGAAAATTCCATACCGTGAAACCATCACTACAAAAGCAGAGGGACACTATCGGCATAAAAAGCAGACGGGCGGCGCGGGACAATTCGGCGAGGTATATCTGGCCGTTGAGCCGGCGCCGCGAAATTCAGACCCGCCGCTTATTTATACGTGGGATATATTCGGCGGCTCGATACCGGGACAGTATGAGCCGGCCATACTCAAGGGCGTCAATGAAGTTATGGAAAGCGGGGTAGTGGCGGGCTTTCCGATGCAGGATGTCAAGTGCTCCATCACCGACGGCAAGCACCACCCCGTGGATTCAAAGGAAGTTGCATTTCGCATCGCGGGCAAGGAGGCATTTATTGACGGGCTAAAAAAGGCAAAGCCGGTGCTGCTTGAGCCAATCGTCAACATCGAGGTGACATCGCCGGCAGAAAATATGGGTACAATCACGGGCGACTTGGCGGGGAAACGCGGCAGGGTACTGGGGCAGGATATGCTGGCAGGCAATATGGTCGTCATCAAGGCGCAGGTGCCATTGTCGGAGGTGACACAATACAACAGCCAACTGAAAAGCGTGACGGGAGGTCGCGGCAGCTACTCGATGACGTTCAGCCATTACGAAGTTGTTCCGCCGAACATTCAGGCGAACGTGATAGCCGTGTATGCCAGGCCGAAACAATCGGCTGAATAAGAAAGACGTTCAGCCAATCGCTTGTATTCAACCGCCGGTCCAGTCAGGGGATTTGTCGGTTAAGATTGTACGGCCTCGGTGAGCGTTTTTCGATTTTTGTCAATCCAGGCGGCCTTACGCTTTATCATCTTAAGAAAATCCAGGCCGGTGAGGTTGCCGAAAAAGCCCGTAGCTGCAACGGGCAGAACGGCTTCGGCTATCATCGTCTCAATCATTAAATCAAGAAGCGAGTGCAGCATTTTTTTATCCAGATTGATTATTTCCCGGTAACCGTGCAGGACGTTAACGAGCTTTGCCTGGTCAAGGTAGTCGGGCCAGTCGGCGGGGTTCGGCTGATAGCCAGCCATGGAAAATTGCAGCATCGCGTTAGCCAGGTCCGTAACAGGCGGAGCAATTTTCACAGAGTCAAAGTCCAGAACGGCCGAAATTTTGCTTTCTAAAAACAGCATATTGCCCGGGTGCCAGTCGCCGTGCACGACCTGCTGAGGCCAGGAATCAAAACCAAGCTGGTTGACGCGGACGCTTGAGGCGTTATAAAGCGTCATCAACTGTTCGCCGGCCTCCTGCAACTGTTTATCTGGAACGGGGGAACTGTTGGATGCGACTGTTTTTAAGTGGCCGCGAACCGTCATTGAATCGTGGAAACTTGCCTTTAGGGGTTCCCATTCGAAGGCGAAATTCGTCAGATACTGATGAAACCTGCCGAGCTGCCTGCCGCTGTCGATAGTTGCTTCCGCCGAGCCGTTATAACGTGAGCCGCCCACAAATTTGAAAAGCTCATAAATGTTGCCGCGTAACTGGAGAATCGTACTGAACTCATCACGTGTTGCTACAAGCTGGGCGACCGGAAAATACCTTTTGGCCAAATGACTCTGGACTGCGTGTGCAAACGCCACGCGGTACACGTCGTCTTTTCCCTGAGGCCGGCGTTTGAGAAGGAACTTGCCGCGGGTAGTAAGGACAGCAATTTTGGGAGCGCGTCTGTTACCGCCCCCCAGTTTCGTCACCTTGCGAATTTTACCGATTTCGTAGTGACTGAGGACGGCTGCGAGCTCTTCCGAAGAAAATTGTGCACCACGCCCTGCCATAGATAAAATGATTATTGATTATCGACTAATACTCTTGCGGGAATACATACTGCGTCATCGCAAGAGCAACATTACAATAATAAGAACGAGCACGACAGAAACCGCACCGAGAATCAGCATAATAGTTTTATAGCGAGCGACAGTTTCCTCTCCGCCGATTTCTTCTTTTGCCTGTACGGTCTGGCCATCCTCAAGCTGTTCAAGGACGGAGACATCAAACCGTTTATGCGCCCTGACGGGTGGCAGGCCGGCTCGAACCGCCCGCAAATCCGTCAGAAGCTCTTCGATGCTTCTATAGCGGTCCTGTTTTTTCTTGGCCATCATTACCTCGATGACCTCCGAGACGCCCGCGGACAGCGCAGTATTTATGTGGTCGGGCGGGACAAGCTCGTCTCTGAGATGCTTTTTCATCACCTCGACGGGGTCGTCGGCCATAAACGGGACTCTGCCGGTGACTAAATGATAGAAGGTTGCGCCGAGGCCGTAGATGTCAGCCCTTTCGTCGATGTCCATTTCTCCGCGGATTTGCTCAGGGGAGATATAATAAGGCGTTCCGTAGGCCTTACCTTTCTCGGTCCTGGCGGCGTCAATGTCCGTCGTTTCGCGCGCAAGACCCATATCGGCGAGCTTAACAATACCCTCTTTGTTTATCATTATGTTCTTGGGCTTGACGTCACGGTGAATCAGCCCGACAGAATGTGCATGCCTGAGGGCCTCGGCGACCTGGATAATGATATCGAGGGCTTCTTCCTCCGCGAAGACCTTGCCCGCAGAGAGGTCATCATAAAGTGTTTTACCCTCGACATACTCCATAACAAAGTAATGATAGCCGCCTGCCTCACCGACGTCAACGGCCTGGACGATATTGGGATGATTTAGCTTTCCTGCGGCCTGCCCTTCCTTGTAAAACCTCTCAACATACTCCTTATTTTCGCTGAATCGCTTGGGCAGCACCTTTATCGCAACTATGCGGTTCAAACTAAGCTGCCTGCCTTTATAGACCACCGCCATAGCGCCGGCGCCGAGCTTGCCGAGGACCTGATAGCCGGGTATCTGGTGTGTGGCGGTTTTGGTTTCCTTTATGGCGCTGCGCAATCTTTCGGCCTGAGAAGGGGTAATGAAGCCGAGACCAACCAGGAGGTCTTTCAGGCCCACGGGATTGGTCTTGCGGCGGCGTTCAAACTCTTCGAGGGTGCGGCGAAGCTCATCGCCGGTGCAAAGCCCCTGCTCGACCGCCATTTTGCCGAACACCGTATCGTAATTTGTTTCGTTCGTCATTTATCTTCGCGGGAAAACCAGTCCTTTGAATTCGGCTGCTTCCACAGATATAAGCTCTCAATGCGACAATTATGTTTTATATAGGACCATTGTCAAAACAAAATTCCTGCGCAACGGTTAAAAACCGGCTACCATTATAGAATCGACCTTTTTCTCCACCGAGTTTAGCCTTTCACCCGCCCGCCGTTCGCACTCAAGGTTCTCGTAAATCCGCAATTGGACATCAGATGTCCGGCACAAAGCATTATTTAAGGTTATATATTCTTCGCAGCGTCGGCCTGAGAAGGTTTGCCCACTTCCTGTCCGCTTTATATGTCAAATGCACGCCGTCATCCTGATAGTCATTCGGGTCGGGAACTCCTTTCGAGTTCAACATTCCGGCAGCAACGTCGGCATAGAAAAGATACTCCTGTTTTTCCGAAAGTGCTTTGACCCTGCTGTTAACTTCATATAGCAATTGACGAGAATCCCACGCAGCAGGTCCGGGCATAAGAGACATAAAGATGATTCGGGTCTTAGGCAGGGAACTGTGAACAGTTTCGGAAAATGAATTGAAATCATTAAAGACCTGCTCGGGCGATTTCTTTGCGACAAAAAAGTCGTTGTACCCGCAATAGAAAACAATAACTTTCGGTTTATAAGGGATGACAATGCGTTTCAGATAGTAATTAATATCTGAAATGAAGGCGCCTCCGAATCCCCTGTTAATCGTCGAAAACTCCGGAAACAGCTCGCTTGTACGCCACCATCGAATGCTCGAGCTGCCGACAAATAAAACGGCATTCCGTGGAGGGGGCTTTTGGGCGTCCTGTGCTTCAAATTCTCTTATGGCCGGCTCCCATTTATTCTCCGCCGATGATGCCGTGTAAACACCAGCAAGTAAAACAAACAATGCACCCGCAGAAAACAACCCGCGAATCTTATGCCTTCCACCTGCCATACTCACCCCTTAAAAAGTATATCCGTCCGCCGTCTTCTGTCCCCCGCCTGCCCTGCGTATCTTTAGCGAAGCAAGGCGAAACCGGGTTGTCTGGTTTATAGGCGATTGCGGAATTGCTGTCAACTCAGAAACCCGATACAGTATAAGCCAAGCGAAGGCCACCGGTGACGCCGAAGACGCTGAGAACTCACTCTCGAGGTATGTTGCCGGCTCCGGTTCAACCAAGCCGCCAAATCGTCACAGCTTTGCAATTGACTTCGGGCCGTTTCCTGCTAAACTAACGTCCCTTTTAAGTCACACTGCGATTATCTGTGCCGAATAGGAGATTATCAGTGTCGTACAATTGTGTTGTTTTGGCCAAGCAGGTGCCTGATACAAAGAGGATAACGGGCAAGGCGATGAACGATGACGGTACGGTCAATCGAGGGGCGCTGCCGGCGATATTCAATCCCGAAGACCTGAACGCCCTTGAGATGGCGCTGGGTATCAAGGACCGGTTCGGCGGCAGAGTCACGGTCGTTACGATGGGGCTGCCTGCGGCAGGAGCAATCCTGCGAGACGCGCTATATCGCGGGGCGGATGATGCAATCCTCATTACAGATGCCCGGTGTGCGGCGAGCGACACATTAGCGACGAGCTACATCCTGAGCTGCGCGGTAAAGAAACTCGATTATGACATTGTGCTTTGCGGCAGACAGGCAATCGACGGCGACACGGCGCAGGTCGGGCCGCAACTTGCGGAGAAATTAGGGATACCGCAAATGACATACATCGAGCAGCTCATCGAGATTAAAGACAGGACCATAACAATCCAGCGAAATGTCGGGAACGGCTGGCAGCAGGTGAAAACGAAACTGCCAGTGCTGCTGACCGTTACCGCCGATGCCAATGAACCAAGAATAGCGGCAGCGAAACGGCTGATGAAATACAAGAATGCGATTGCTCCCGTTGAGCTCGAGCAGAAGCTAAAGGCGGAGAACCCGAACGCCGCGGAAGGCGAGATAAAGGAGCTGGCAACGCGGAAATGCAGCGAACTTGAGAATAAAGGGCTGCTGATAAAACAGTGGAATCTCGATTTCCTGGGCGCGGACCTGAAATGGTGCGGGCGGAACGGGTCACCCACAAAAGTCCACCGCATTCAAAGCGTGGTCTTAGCCGCGAAAGAAAGCAAAACCATTGAGCCAACCGACGATGGGCTATCCGATATGATTCACGAACTGATAGAAGACAAGATAATTGCCTGAAAAAGGAACGCTATAAGAAAATGATTGATGTGAATCGACAAGGCGAGGTGTGGGTGTTTGCGGAGCAGCACAAGGGCAAGTTAGAGGATACGCCTTTAGAATTGATGAGCAAGGGGCGGCATCTTGCGAACATACTTGGAGTAAAACTCGGGGCTTTGCTGTTAGGCAGCCGGGTCAAATCCCTGACCGATAAGCTCAGACACTACGGCGCAGATAAGGTATATTTAGCAGAACATCCCCTGCTTGAACACTACCAGACCAATAGTTATGCAAAGGTCATTTACGACCTGATTCACAAATATAAGCCGCAGATTGTGCTTTATGGCGCTACGACGGCAGGCAGAGATTTGGCTCCACGAATCGCAAGTGCAGCAAAGGCGGGACTAACGGCGGACTGCACCGATTTGCAAATCGGCGACCATAAGCCGGCGGGTGACAACCAAATCCACAAAAATCTGCTTTTTCAAATCAGGCCGGCGTTCGGCGGAAATATTATCGCAACTATAATCAACTATGACCGCTGGCCTCAAATGGCAACAGTGCGGGAAGGTGTAATGCCGATGCCGACGCCAGACCTGATGAGAAAGGGACAGGTAATCGAGGAGAAGATTACGCTTTCGCAGAGCGACCTGCCGGTGGAAATCATCGCCGAACATACCAGGCCAAAGAAAGTCAATCTCAAGGCGGCACGAATCATCGTTGCAGGCGGGGCAGGAGTGGGGAGCAAAGACAACTTCAGATTAATCTGGGACCTGGCAAATTGTCTCGGCGCAGCGCCTGCGGCTACAAGAGCAGCGGTTGACCTGGGATATATCGACCACGACCACCAGGTGGGACAAACCGGGACGACGGTAAGACCTTCTCTGTATATCGCGGTCGGGATAAGCGGGGCGATTCAGCACCAGGCGGGTATGAGCCAGAGCCAGAAAATTGTCGCAATAAATAACGACCCGGAGGCGCCGATATTGCAAATCGCACATTATAAAATCATCGGCGACCTGAATATAGTTGTGCCTAAAATGATTAAGACAATCAAGGAAAAGGGCATAAAAGAAGATACAGTTGCGGCAGGACACAAATAGGGCAGACAATGGCAAACTTCTACAGAGATAACGACGACATACAATTTCTTTTCAGGCACATCGATCTAAACAAACTGGCGGCGGTGTGCGAGGAGGATTTCAAGTTCGCAAGGGAGTTCGACTTCGCACCAGCCGATGCAGGCGAGGCAATCAGAAACTATGATATGGTTCTCGACGCACTGGGGCAGTTAGCCGGGGAGTTCATCGCGCCTCGCGCAGAATCGGTTGACCGGCAAGGCAACACGCTCAATCAGGATGGTTCGGTAACATACGCAAAAGGCATCACTGAAGACATCGACAAATTAGCGAAAGCGGACGTGATGGGATTCACACTGCCGCATCGGTTCGGGGGTTTGAATTTTCCCAACCTGGTTTATTCCATCGCCATTGAAATCGTCTCCCGCGCGGACGCATCGCTGATGAATATTTTCGGCTTGCAGGGAATTGCGGACACAATCAACGCATTTGCATCGGAAGAAATAAAGCAGAAGTATCTGCCGAAGTTTGCTGCGGGCAAGGTCACGGGGGCGATGGTACTGACGGAGCCGGACGCCGGGTCGGATTTGCAGTCCGTGAAACTGCGTGCGTTTCAGGACAGCAGCGGCAACTGGCTTCTGCATGGTGTAAAGAGGTTCATAACGAACGGGTGCGGCGAAGTACTGCTGGTACTGGCCCGCAGCGAACTGGAGCGTTCAGGCGGTCTGGGTCTGAGCTTATTTGTCTGCGACAGAGGGCCGAGCGTCCACATCCGCCGGCTGGAAGACAAATTAGGCATCCACGGCAGCCCGACGTGCGAGATTTTCTTCGACAACACGCCTTGCGAGCTTATCGGCGAACGGCAGCGAGGCCTTGTCACCTACGTTATGGCACTAATGAACTGCGCCCGCATCGGCATCGCGGCTCAATCGATGGGGATAGCGGAGGCCGCGTATCGGGTTGCTCGCGATTATGCATCGAGCAGAAAGCAGTTCGGGGTAGCAATCGAGAAACTGCCTGCGGTGCGCGATATGCTGATTGATATGAAAATCGCGATTGAGGCGGGAAGGGCGCTGCTGTATGAGACAGGCCGGATTGTGGATTTGAACATCGGCTGCCAGAAGAAGCTTGAATTAAAACCGCCTGCGGAGAAAGAACAATTGAAGCAGCTCAGGGAGCAGGCGAGGCGATTAGACCGATTTGCGGGTATGCTTACGCCGATGAGCAAGTATTACTGCTCGGAGATGTGCAACCGCGTCGCATACGATTCGATTCAGGTATTGGGCGGCTCGGGCTATATGCGCGATTACTCCGTGGAGCGCCACGCGCGAGATGCAAGAATAACGACAATTTACGAGGGGACAAGCCAGTTGCAGATAGTCGCAGCGGTTCGTTCGGTTTGCAGCGGCACGTTCGAGAAATATCTTGGCGAACTGGCACAGGGAAACTATGACCCGGAATTGAACGACCTGCTTACAAAGCTGGGCGAAGGCGCTGAACAGCTCAAAGGCGCGGTTGCGTTTGTAAAACAGCGGGGAACGGATTATATGGACCTCTATGGCAGGTGTCTTGTTGATATCGCAATCGACCTGATAAACGGATACTTTTTTTGCGGCCAGGCAAGTTCAACCATCGATATGCAGGTTGCAATCAACGATTCAGTAAAACCCCAAAATGGTCAGACAATTCCGATGAAGAAACGCAAGGCAATTCTGGCCCGGCGATACATCAACAAAAATGCGCCGAAAATCGCGGCATTGGCGCAAGCCGTATGCAGCGGCGACAGGACAACCTTCACGGATTACGGCGTTATGGTGGGGCCTGTCGTTACCGAATGAGGTTGCCTATGCTTGCAGCAGTCATATTTGACTTTGACGGCGTAATAGTGGATTCTGAATGTCTGCATCATCGCGCATTCAATCTCGTCTGTGCACGGTTCGGCATTGAAATAACGACAAAGGACTACTACGACAAGTTTCTGGGATTTACCGACGTTGAGGTTTTCTGCCAGCTTTCGGAGGCCAATAAGCTCGGCTGGTCGCCGGAACAAATCGAGCAGCTCGTGGAGCAGAAAACGGCCGGCTTCAAACGGCTTGCAAAGTCCGAGGCGCAACTGATGCCCGGAGTGCGGGAGTTTATCCAAATGCTGAAAGATAACGGCATTCCAATGGCCATATCATCGGGGGCTCTTCTGCCCGAAATCGAGCTTATATTGGAGGGAGCAGGTCTGCGTAATTTTTTTGAGCCGATTGTTTCCGCCGAGCAGGTCAAGAAAGGCAAACCCCACCCTGAAGGATTTTTGCTGGCGCTGACCAAACTAAACGAAAAGGCCAGCAGGCAAATTAAGGCGAATCAGTGCATTGTTATTGAGGACTCGCGATGGGGACTTGTGGCTGCGAAGGCCGCAGGTATGCACACTATCGCCGTAACCAACACCTACACAGCCAACCAATTAAAGCCCGCCGATAAAATCGTTTCCAAACTTACCGACCTTACCATCCGCGATTTGCACAATCTCTGCCCGTGACCCGCTCTTCTTGCTTCGCCCTTTGCCTTGTCACCTAATGGCGCCGGGGCCTTTGACCTGGGCTTTGACTTTGCCGGTCTTTATATTGTATTCGAGTGCGTCAACGAGTGCGCCGTTCAACAGGCAGGGTTCGGATGGGCCGCCCTGGGCATTAATTAGGGAGGTTTTGGCATCAAAAGTAAATCGGCTGCCCTCGAAGTGGATGTCCTTATCTTCATAAGTGACTCCGTTATCGGCAGTCAGTTCGGTTAGTTCGGTTTGGCCGCCTTGCGGGGCCTGGTGAATAGCGGCCTCTATTCTACCAGCGGAGAATGCCACCTTATCATCGGACTTCTCAACTCCGGCGGGTATGTAGTCAACGAGCAGTGCCCGGCGGTCGGCCTGGGCCACGATTCGACTGGTCACCGATGAGAAACTCAGCGTTTTGAAATTCCGCAAAAAGGCATAACAAGGCCGGCGCAAACTTAACCTTTCAATCTTCGCTTTGTTCGGCTCGGTTTTGGATTCGACTCTTTCGACTACGCTCAAGACAGGTGCGCTCACCACTTTGGAGCTGTCGAGCGTAAACGAGCCGGGGCCAGCGGCGAGGTATTCGCCCTGCACGGCGTCATAATCAAACTGCGCACATTTAAGCTCGACGCCGCCTGCCTTTTTTTCGCCTGCGGTTTTGGTGGTCGCAAGATGTACCTGGCCGGCGGCGGTTACGTGACGTATAGAGGCAATCGGCTGGGTATTTTTTTCCTGCGACAAATCGAGAGATATTTTTTCAGCGGAGAGTATGTATTGCTGGTTGCCGTCAGGAATCGCTCGGAGCATAGTACCGCGGCAATTACCCTCAAGGACGACCTGATTTGCCGCGGGGGTAAATCTGATTTGATTTTGCGCTGTCACCTCAACGGGCATAACAACAGCATCGCCGGCGTTGGAATCCATCGCGTTAAATTTTATCCGGGCAGGCCCGGCGGCAATCGCTTCGCCGGTTACCGCAGAATAGTCAATTCGCCTTGCAACAATAGCGGCTTTATCATTAACGTCCACCGCCGGCAAATACACAGCATCGGCGTTGCCAGGTGCATCATCAGTGATGCGATTACTGTCCATCGGCGCAAAGATGACGCCGCCATCGCACTTGACGACAATATCATTGACCTCTTCCATCGGCTGAGCAGATACGTTCGGCTCATTTAAATCCCTTTGAGGGGACTGGCCGCCTATCCGCTTCGATTTGAAAATGTCGCTGATTGAAACAACATCGGCAAATACGGCCTGGCGACCGGCATCAATAGCGACATTCCGCTTCAGGACACATTTGTAACCTTGCCCTTGCGCGCTTTCCGCAGATGATTGTCCGGCTGGACCTGCATCCTCGGCTTTACCTTGTTCACTTTGCGGCGATAAAAACAAAGACATTCTCCGGGTCGGCTTGATACGGAGTGACTGCAAATCGGCAATTCTCAAAAAATCAAGACGTTGCAGCTCCTCATTGTAAATAAGCTCCATCCCCCTGCCCTGAAGGCGTGCCCGCTGAGATACTAGCTCTACAAATCCTTCGGTTGCAAACAAGGACCTGTCGCCTGAGAAAGTGACTTCGTCAAGATAGATGACGGCCTCATTGACATCGGTATCGGCGGGCAGAATGCGAATGACGACATTACCGGTAAGAAGGCCGTCCTTTGCGGTTGTAGTCCCTGCCGCCGATTCGACAAGAACCTTGCCCTTGTCAGCGGTCAGGTAACATTTGAAATTCGGGCGGCGAATTTCCATAAATGGTTTTTCAAGCTCCCACTCGTCCCCGACTTTATGTACGAGGTTTTCAAAGCCGAATACCCTTTCTATTTCCTTTTGCTCGTTGTACCTGAAATAGATTGCGCCCCTGACGCCGCCGACGCCGACATCACCAATCATCCCCACGCGGCCGTTTGCATCGTCCGCGTTCGCATCGCCGAGAGATTCGCTCACGGGCGCAGTCCTTTCGACCTCAATCTGCGGCGTTCGGTTTATGCGACTATACACCCAGTACACGGCCAGGATGACCGTCAATGAAATCAACCACACATTGAATCTTCTAACGTTCATATTAAATCCGATAAAACCACGCCACAATCGCTCGTGCGGCTACTGATTGGCATCGTCGCCGACAGCGCCCGTCGAATCCGGCAGGTATCGCTTCATAAGGTCGTCCCACCTGCCGGAGGCCTTCAGGATGTATTCTATGACCTCACGCACAGCACCATCGCCGCCGGCCCTGCCGGTGACGTAATCGGCGTACCTTTTTACTTCATCGACGGCGTTTGCGACCGCGGCGCCGAAGCCGGCGTAACAAATCGGCGGCAAGTCGGGCAAATCATCGCCGACGTAGGCAATTTCTTCCGGCGACAAACCCGCCTGCTTCAAAAGCTCCTTCAGGGCTGCAAGCTTGTTATGACATTCTTCGAGGCAATAGTCCGCCTCAATTTGCCGGGCCCGATGTTTCGTTGGCTCCGACACGCGCCCGCTGAGCAGGGCCACCTTCAAACCGGCCCGTCTCCACAATCGTATCCCGTGACTATCGAGCGCATTGAAGAATTTCGTCTCGCTGCCGTCCGCATTTATAACAAGCTTGCCATCCGTCATTACGCCATCGACGTCGAGGACGAGCATTTTAATCCGGCTTAAGTTTATCTTTTTTGGGGCCTGGTTTGCCACGTCCTATCCGACCACCTTTAATGTCACAATATCCTGAACGTCAATCATACCGACGGGCCTGTCTTCGGCGTCAACGACGGGCAGCTCATCAATCCTGTATTTGTGGAAAATGGCGGTTGCCTCAGCAGCGAGGGCATCGAGGCGGACTCTCTTGCAGCCCTTGGTCATAGCATCCGCGGCCCTGGTGTCAAACACCGCTTCGCCTTTTTTCGTCATCAGCCGACGTATATCCCCATCGGTGATTATGCCCGAAAGCTTGCCGTTTTCGTCAACGACCATAACAGCGCCGTGGCGTTTGACGTCTTTGGTTTTTTTGAGCAACTGCCTTATAGTGTCGGTTTGTTTTGCGATAGGCAGTTTCTCGCCCGGTTTAAACATCATCGACTGCTCAACGGTCATCAGGCGGGTGCCGAGTGAGCCGCCGGGGTGAAACCGGACGTAATCCTCGACGCTGAATTGGCGCGCCTTCATTACGGTAAAGGCCAGGGCATCGCCGACCGCGAGCATACAGGCAGTCGAGACGCTCGGGGCAATCCCCAGGGGACAGGCCTCGTTCATTTTGCCCATACACAGGACAATGTCGCTGTGCTTGCTGAGGGTTGAGTCCTTTTCGCCGGTTATGGCTATGAGGCGAATTTCGAGCTGCTTGACTAAGTTTATCAGGCGGGTCACCTCATCGGTTTCGCCGCCGTAGCTGAGGACAATGACGATGTCTTCTTTGCGGAGGCGGCCCAGGTCGCCGTGCACGGCCTCGGCTGGATGCAGAAAATGGCTGGGTGTCCCCGTCGAGGCGAGGGTTGCGCTGATTTTTCGTCCGATGATGCCGGCCTTGCCTATGCCGCTTACGATGCACGAGCCGGTGCAGTTATAAATCATTTCCGCCGCCTGGGCGAAGGAGTCATCGACAATGCGTGCAACGGCGTTTATCGCCTCTGCTTCGCCTTCTATCACTTTCCGTGCGTATTCAAGGTCAAATTTCACTTGTGTTTAACTCCATTCGTCAAAAGAACGGCTTATTATAGCAACAGTATTCCCGAAATGCCGGTCTGCGTCAAGTCCAATTGTGGCTCCTCACACAAACGGGCCTGGCGTAAATCCTGCTTTTTGGTTGCTGGAGCGTATTTCATAGATACAATATCACCTGCTAAAGTTTTGCGTTATGCCGGATTCGAAAGAAAGATGCAAAGAGGCAAAATGACGCCAAAAGGCGAACATCTGTTTCCCGAACTCAATAAAGCCCGCTATGGCGAAGGCCGTCGCACACGCCCTCTTTTCCTGCCTAATCTTCTTCAGGAACCACAGAAAATTCTTGAAGGCCCAGGTCAAAATCAGGCATTTGAGATAATCCGTAAATGGGCCGACCTCGAATCAAGCGGCAAACTCAGCAAAATGAATGAAACCGCTATCGAAGGCGAGTTCTGCAAAGATCTCTTCGGCGATGCCCTTGGATATACCTTTTTTGCGGACAACAAGGAAAACTGGAACTTCCAGCAAAAATTCTCCGTCAATGGCGGTCAGGCCGACGCCGTAATCGGCGTTTTTGGCGCCAATAAAAAACCTAAAGTCCGCGCTGTAATCGAACTTAAAGGCCCCACGGCAAATTCGCGAGATTAAATCTCCCAGAGCGAAGCCCTGCCTTTCGGTGTAATACTCAAGAAAATCGTGATGTATATGCGCTTCGCAAAAAATGTTTGAAAATTACCTGATTTACAGGTATCTTGATTGTGTTCCGTATTTGAGTTGTAAACATTTGTTCAAGAAGGATTGATACCGTGGAGCCGGAAACTCAAACAAACCAACTAATTGATAATATTGCAAGCGGCTCTATCCTTGAATTGGTAGATTTGCATAGGATACGGATTGGATTGTCGCTTGACCCCGAAAGAAAAGCTGAGTTAGGGCAGTTTCTTACCCCTTCTTCGGTTGCCGGTTTCATGGCTTCTTTGTTCCATCTTAAAGAATATATGAATGTTCGTCTCCTCGATGCGGGGGCCGGAATTGGTTCTCTTACAGCCGCTTTCATAGAGGAATTTTGCGGAAGACCTTCTAAACCTCGCTCTATTGAAGTTACTGCTTACGAATTAGAGTCAATACTTTTTGACGAACTTAATCTGACTATTATGGAATGTCAAAAAGTTATATCTGCATCCGGCATTGGATTCGAAGCGGACATCCTTAAAGAGGATTTTGTCAAGGCAACCTGCGAGATGTTATCGCCATCGCTTTTAGAAAAGGCGACCAAAAAATCTTTCACTCATATAATAATGAATCCCCCGTATAAGCAAATCCGAAGCGATTCGCAATACCGAGAGCTTTTTGAGAAAATGGGCATTGAGACAGTAAACTTATACACCGGCTTTATGGGTATTGCCGTCCAGTTATTGGAACCCTATGGGGAATTAGTGGCAATTGTGCCGCGAAGCTTTTGCAACGGACCATATTTTAAGCGTTTCAGAAAAATTTTTTTCAACAGCGTAACACTTAAAAAAATACATATTTTTGAATCGAGAGAAGAAGCGTTTAAAGATGACGAGGTTTTGCAGGAGAATATTATCCTGCACGCAGTCAAGGGATGCAAAAGAGGACAGGTGACTATAACAACAAGCTTTGGCACTGATTTTGAAAATATCACGTTGCGCAATGTAAATTACGAAAATGTGATTCGAGACGAATCCGGCGATTGTATCGTTCATATTGCAGCAAACGACATTGATGATTATGCAATTGACAGGTTAAAATTATTACCCTATTCGCTGTCCGACATAGGAATTGACGCATCTACTGGAAGGGTTGTTGATTTTCGATGTGAAGAAAATCTCGAGTGGACCGGAGAAAAGGACTGTGTCCCCTTGTTATATCCCGCCCATTTTAGCTCCGGGTTTCTTGAATGGCCTAAGGAAGGAATTAAAAAGCCCAATTACTTTCTCATTACAGAGAATACCAGAAAACTTCTTATGCCGGGGGATGGTTATTATACATTAGTGAAAAGATTTTCACCGAAAGAAGAACCCCGCAGAATCGTCACGGCCATATATGACCCGACAAAAATTACCGCAGAATTCGTTGCATTTGAAAATCATTTAAACGTATTGCATGAAAGCGGAGGCGCCATTAATGAGAATCTGGCAAAGGGACTGGCTGTTTTTCTTTCATCTTCTCTTGTTGATATATACTTCCGTCATTTTAGCGGCCATACCCAGGTAAACGCAACTGATTTACAAATGCTTAAGTTCCCAAGCAGAGAAACATTGGAACGAATAGGCAATTATATAGGCGATTATTTTCCGAGCCAGAAAGAAATTGATGAGCTTATTGAAAAGGAGTTTCACACGATGGCTAAATTAAAAACGCCGGACCCTGTCAAAGCAAAGATAAAAAAAGAAGAGGCATTATTAATACTTAAAACATTGGGATTTCCAAGAGCTCAATTGAACGACAGGTCTGCTCTTACTCTTCTTGCGTTGCTTAATATGACGCCTGCAAAAAAATGGGTTCAGGCCGAACAACCTCTCATGGGTATTACGCCAATTATGACGTTCTGCCTTCAGCATTACGGCGTAGCATACGCGCCTAATACAAGGGAAACTTTTCGAAGACAGACAATGCATCAGTTCGTTGATGCGGCCCTTGCAATCGCAAATCCTGATGATGCCGAAAGACCGGTAAATAGCCCGAAATGTTGCTACCAGATAGAACCATCTGCGTACGAGTTGCTGATAATGTTTGGAAAAAAGGAATGGGACAAGCATCTCCGGGATTATTTAAACCGCAAGGGTACATTGACAAGGAAATATGCGAGGGAAAGAGAAATGATGAAAATTCCGGTGCAATTGCCGGACGGCATGAAAATTGAATTGACGCCGGGAAGTCACAACGAGCTTTTGCAAAGTGTGGTTATGGAGTTTTGCCCTCGATTCACGCCGGGAGGGGAAGTGATTTATATTGGCGATACCGGGGGAAAATGGAAACATGTAGTTTTTAGTGTTTTTAAGGAACTTGGAGTCGAAGTTGATTCTCATGGGAAAATGCCTGATTTAATGATTTACTACACAGAGAAACAATGGGTCGTTGTTGTTGAAGTTGTGACAAGTCATGGGCCGGTTGATGCAAAGAGGAGAGGCGAACTGAGTAAATTATTTGAAAAAGTAAAAGATAAATTGGTATATGCCACTGCCTTCCAGACCAAAAGCTTAATGGCCAGGTATCTGAGTGAAATATCATGGGAAACAGAGGTGTGGGTGTCAGAGAATCCCGATCATCTTATTCATTTTAACGGCAAAAGATTTTTAGGACCATATAAAGATTAACGATTCTTATACCCTCGAAAGAGAATATCGTAAATGAAAATTACAGATCTCTCCGAACAGTTTTTTCTAATAACTGATTCTTGTCAAGTTGGCAAAATACGGGATTTTCTGCAGCTTGATATGCAAGGGTGCGATAGTATATTTGTTGAATTAGACAAGGATGTCAGCGACTATGAATCTGTTTATGGTTTTGAAGGTATCGTGCCGCTTTTAGATAAAAAGCTTACTTTGCTTTTCCCTGGCCGAACTCGATGCCGCATATTTCCTGCTTTACGGCATTGAACGCAACGACGTCGAATACATCCTTACCACCTTCGCCGGCCTTCGCGACGAATCCTCCGACCTTCTCGCTGGCTCAACTACCACTTCCCGCATCCTCCAATTCTACGACGAATTCAAATCCCTCACTTAAAACCTTTGATTCTTAGAACACTCTATAAGTATATACGCATATACTTATATAATATCGTCCGACTCCCCCCGAATAAAAAAACATAAAAATAACATGTTCATAGTCCTTTTGACTAATCAAAAGGACTATGGCCCTTTCTATTGAGTTTGCCTCCCCAACTAACTTAATCCGTGAAAATCTGCCCGCCCCGGCGTAGTTTTAGCGAAGCCGGGTGCAATCTGTGATTAAACATTTTGTGCTTCTTTGCGGCTATCAAATCCGTGTCCTCTGTGTAATCCGCGATTCAAAACTTTTGCCTTATGCACTTGTTTTCTTGTGCTCTCTGTGTAATCCGCGATTCAATACTTTTGCCTTATGCACTTGTTTTCTTGTGCTCTTAGGTCTTCGTGTCTTCGCGCCTTTGTGGTGAAGAATTCACTTGACACAAAACATTCCATATAGTATAATACCCACCAAACAATGAGAAAGTGAATACTGAATGTTAAACTCGAAGTTCTCAATAATGGCCGCTCAATCTCGCCTATCTTGCCCCGTGAGATGCGCAGCTATCTCACAGGGGCTCATCTTTCCTTCCTACCCAAAACTCCCATCTTGCCCAAACCCCTCTCGTTGGCAGAGTGTGATTTTGCAAAACAAACCCAATTTTCCAAAACTCAAAATCCCCATAACCTCCTGTTCGGAAATGACTTATGAAAATAAACCACCCTCTCCGCCTCCCTCAAAACAAACCCAATCAAACCCAATTTTCAGTTGGTGCCGAGTTTGGAGCTTTGGATTTGGTGCTTGGAATTTGTTTGGTATTTTGGATTCGGTGCTCTCGCCTCGGCGAAGCAAGGCGAAGCCGGGTGGGATTTTATTACTTGGTGACTGCACCCCCGAATCACGGGCCACGAGTCCCGAGTCGCGAGACACAATTTTGCAAAACAAACCCAATTTCCAAAAACCTAAAATGAACTTAAACCTTTATCCAGAAGTGGCTTATGAAAATATTATTCTCCCCGATGACCCGAAAAACAAACCCAATTCAAAGCCAAATCAAATCCAATTTATGCGAGATATCATCCCCAGCGACTACCTCCCGTCGCTGGGCGAAACGACGTGGCGCTGATTTTCAGGTTGCGGTGGTTTGTTCGGTGTTGGATACGGGCTGGTCTGCGCGGTCATCCTTACTTTGAACCTTATCGGCCGCAGCGACAATCGGCGAGGCGGCGACATCGGGCAACAAGCCAAAGAGGGCGAGGATTATTATTGCAGGCAGGTCAATTGCAAGTAGCGTGACCAAAGGGGCAACTTCAACCGGGCCGAAACAGCCGCAGGTTTTTGAGCCGATGCCGACCTTCCACATTGTAACGATAAAGAATAGGACGAAGCAGATAATGGCGACTTTGACCGCCAGTTTTTTAAATAGGCCGGAAATCAGCCACGACCCCAAAAAGACCTCAAAACCAATCTGGCAAAAGATAAAAACGTTGTATGCAATTTCCCAGACCTCTGTTCGCGGAATATGCGAACGAGTCAGGTCCCAGGCCTTGAGGGCGGCAGCGACCAGAAGGAGGACACCCAGCAGCTTCACGGCTGCTCCACAAAAAAACCGGATATAGAAAACTGTGCGGTTCAAATTACTATCCTGCTGTCACAGTTTGACAATATTGGCCCTATCATCGTAGCAAATCAGCTCGTGTTTTTCGCCGCTATGTTTGGGTGAAGAATGAATAACAATACGTTTATCGTTCGTCTGCTCTATGTGCGCGATTACGGTTCTTTTTTCATTTTGCAAATAATCCGCCACCTCAGGGGAGACGAACAGCTCAATCCGCTTTGCGTCGGCCTTTGCGGCAGCGAGATTAACGAGGCGAATAATTTCTATCGCGGCGGACTCGTGACTTTTAACGTAGCCGGTGCCGGCGCAGTTTGGACAGGCCAGATAAGTGCTGGACTGCAAACTCGGGCGCATCCTCTGGCGAGTCATTTCGACGATGCCGAACCTGCTTATGCGCAGCACCCTTGAGCGTGCGCGGTCCGGCTCGACTGCAAGGCGAAAGGTCTTTTCGACCTCTCGGCGATGCTTTTCGCTACGCATATCGATAAAATCGCAGATAATAAGTCCGCCGAGGTCGCGGAGTCGCAGCTGCCTGGCTATTTCTTTGGCGGCATCAAGATTCGTTTTGAATGCGGTCAGCTCTGCGTCCTGGTGCTGGCGATAGCGGCCGCTGTTGACATCTATTGCAACGAGGGCTTCGGTCTGCTCAACGACAATGGAGCCGCCGCTCTTCAAGGGGACGGAGCGGGATTGGACCTTGGTAATTTCCTGCTCAATCTTGTATTTATGAAACAGCGGCACCTGCCCGTCATAGTACACCACCCTTTGCTTGAACCTGGGGGTAACAATCGAAAGGAACTCGCGAATTCTTCTGGTGACGTTTTCGGAATCGCAAACAATCTGCGTGATGTCGCTGTTGAAGACATCGCGGAGAGTTCTAATTACCAAATCGGACTCCTGATAAAGCTCGGCGGGCGCCCGTGTTTTGTCCAGCCGCTTTTCAATGGCGGTCCATAAACGCCTGAGGTATCGCAAATCGTTGAGGATATCTTTCTTTGAGCTTCCCTCACCGGCAGTCCTTATGATAAAGCCGGCCCCTTTCGGGGGATGAACCTCGTCGAGAATTTGCCTGAGGCGCAATCGCTCCTGCTCATCTTCTATTTTGTGCGACACTCCATACTTTTCCATCCAAGGCATCATCACAAGGTACTTGCCGGGCAGGGCCAGATACGTGCTCAGAGTGGGTCCTTTGCTGTTCATTCCTTCTTTTGTTACCTGGACGACCACCTCATCGCCCTTGTGCAGACAGCTCTGAATAGGACGGCGTTCGTTCAGTGCCTTTCTTCTGCCGATGACCTCGACGCTTGGCTGGCCTGAGCCAAAATATCGCGGATGAAGGTCGCTTATGTGCAAAAAGCCGTTTCTGCCGGTACCGATATCTACGAAGGCGGCCTGGATTGCGGACTCGATATTTACGACCCTGCCTTTGTAGATATTTCCCACAAGGCGGCTCAAGCTGATTCTTTCGATATACAGCTCCTCGAGTGAGCCATCGTCAACGACTGCCACCCTGCACTCTTCGCTCTCCGCGACATTTATCAGCATTTCTTTTGCCATTATAATTCCACCTACGCAGGGCCAAGCTCGGCCCACCGCATTTATGAAATATCCACTTTCTTATACGTTCGAGGGTTCTTGTTAAACATTCTGCCACTGAATATATGTTCGCCTTACAGGCGACGCGAGCATATCGCCATCCAGCCCGAGCAGGGCCAGTATTTCATCAATCCGTATTGAACCACCCGTGCCAACCTTACAATCGACAATTACATTGTGCCCGTCCATTTTTACAGATTCCAGAAAAGGCCTGACATTCAATCTTTTAACCTTCTTTAACTTTGGCTCGCAGCGTTCTATCTCAATCGTTTCTGCGGCTTGTATCTGCTCAGTCCGTTTCTCGACAGCCACATTTACAAATTCCTTTCGTACGTTTATAACATACTTAGCCGATAGCGGCTGCGGCACATTCACCGGTGTCCACGGCCGGACATTAAAAATCTCCACTCCTTCAGGCATCTGTTCCTGCAAGGTCGATTTGAACTGTTCCGGGTCGAGCAGGTCGCTATCATCAACAATCCCCAGATACAGCAGGTCGCAATCGGATTCCACACCCACGGCCCTGGGCAAGGGCAGAGACATCTTAGGATGCGGATTGAATCCTTCGGTGTATCTCATTCTTATTCCCGCCCTGGTGCAGGCCCGCTGAAACATCGCCCCCATTTCGGTATGGGATAAAAACCGCGTATTGCCCTTCACGCTGAATCCAATCAACACAGTCATACTTTTGAGTAATTACCCTCTCACCCTATCTTACGATTCGGAATTTCATTTTTCAAAACGCCTCAGGCAGAACGCGTCTGGCTGCATCTCGCAGAAAACTCGATATCTGCCTTTCAGAGCTCATCGCCAGAATCTTGCGCGCAACATTGTTGCAGTCCTCGACGGTCACAGACCTGATTATCTGCTTTATTTCAGGAATCATCGGCGAAGCGAGCGACAATTTTCTTATCCCCATCCCCAACAACAGCATAATGTACTCCGGCTCAGACGCCATTTCGCCACAGACATTCACATCAATCTGCGCTTTATGCGCATCCTGGATAACGGTGCGGATAAGGCGCAGAACCGCGGGGTCAACCGAAGAGTAGAGGGTTGATACAAGCTCGTTACCCCTATCGACGGCAAGGGTATATTGCGTCAGGTCGTTGGTGCCGATACTGAAAAAGTTGACATCTCTTGCGAGCATTGCGGCGGTCAGGGCCGCAGAAGGCGTCTCAATCATTATCCCAATCTCAATATCGCGGTTGTATCGCACCTTATCGTCATCAAGGTCTTCCATCACGTCGCGCAGAATCATCTTGGCCTGCATCAATTCCTGGATATTGGTAATCAGGGGAAACATTACCCGCACCTTGCCGAGCACGGACGCCCGGAGAATCGCACGCAACTGCGTTTTAAACATAGTCAGATTCTGAAGGCAAAACCGAATCGACCGCAGGCCGAGAAAGGGGTTCGGCTCACGGACAATACGCTTGCTCTGGGTATATTTGTCGGCTCCCAAATCCACCGTTCGTATCACGACAGGTCGCTGTTTGAATACGTTCACGGTCTTTGCATAGGCCTCGTAATGCTCCTGCTCGCTCGGTTCGGTATCACGATTCAGATACAAAAATTCGGTTCGATAAAGCCCGATTCCTTCACCGCCCTTTTCCAGGACAAGCTCCGATTCCTCGGGAAATTCTATATTGCCCAGGAGGGTAATTCTGACGCCGTCCCTGGTTACTGAGGGCTTTTCCCTTATTGCGTCCAGGCGGTGCCCAAGCTCTGCAAACTCAAGGGCATATTCCAGATACTGCTGTATGGTTGTATCGTCGGGATTGACAATCACAATGCCGCGGTTGCCGTCGATAATGACGGTATCGCCGGCGTTGACGCTCTCGGTCAGGTCCTCAAGGGCGACTACCGCAGGGATACCGAGGGAGCGAGCGACTATCGCGGTATGACTGGTTCGCCCGCCGGCGTCGGTGGCAATACCCTTGACGAATTCCTTGTTGAAAGCCGCTGTCTGGGTGGGACTAAGCTCTCTGGCGACAATCGCCACCTCCTCCTTCAGCCGTCTCAAGTCCTCCCTTTTGCCCCCCAGCAGGTGTTTGAGCAATCGCCTTTCAATATCGTATATGTCGGTAGCACGCTCGCTGATGTATGCGTCCTTGACCTTTGAAAAATGACCGGCGACATCACGCAATGTCGCGGAAACCGCATACTCGGCGGTCACAAGCTCCGAATGAATGACGTCCGCTATTCTTCTGCGCAAACTGCGGTCTCGCAAAAAGCGCACATGGACAGCAAAAATATCCTTTATGCTGCGTTTGCCTATCGCCTCCTGCTCGGCCTGCATTTTCGACAACTCATCTATTGCATCGGCAAACGCATTTTTTACGCGCTGAACCTCCTTCATCCGCTGGGACGGCTTTATCGCGCGTCGCGGGATACGATAATCCTCGGCATCTATGACCAAGCATTTCGCCACCGAAATACCGGGCGAAACCGCTACTCCCTTTTTTATCTCCATTGCAACCTTCTATTGTTCCTGCTCGCCGATGGTCTGTCCGGGGACCGGCTCGCCGAATTTTTCCACCTCAACAAGCTCCTGAAGGGCGGCAACGGCATCCAGTGCATCGGGGCCTTGCGCCCTAATTTTCAACTTTGTCCCACAGGTCGCAGCAAGCATGCTCATCTGCATTATGCTCTTACCGTCGGCATTAGTATCGGCTTTAGCGACGGCAATATCGCTTTTAAATCGACTGGCTATGTCAACAAACTGCATTGCGGGGCGCATATGGAGTCCTGCCGCATTTTTTATCTCAACTTCCCTTTCGCAAACCAGTTTTTCCAACGTACCCTCTTGCGCCTCTGCAATCACACATCTTCTCTCAGACAGCTTATACTCAATTTTTCTGTTCACAAAAAAGGGTTCTCATCCGCTTCGCGAAGAAGGTCTTCTATCTGCGCTGCGGTCTGGGATTGCCTGAGAAACTTGCGGAATTTTTCCTGCTGGAGATGCTTAAATATTTTTTCCATCGCCTGGAGGTGCTTATCGGGGTCGTCAACGGGACTGATAAGGAGTATCACGGAAAATACCGGCTGCTTATCGAGCGCCGAAAAATCGATACCCGTGCTGCTCTGCCCCACCGTTGCAATCACATCCTTGACCGCAGAGGATTTGACGTGCGGCAGCGCTATTCCTTTGCCCATTCCTGTGCTTGCCTCGTTCTCCCTCTTTACCACCGCACGTATAATTTTTTTGCAATTGTCCTGGCCAAGACGTCCGGCCTTATCGAGCGTGGTCACAAGCTCCGCAATTGCACCATCCCGGTCTTTCGACTGGAGTCCTGCTATTACGGCTTTGAAACAAACAAAATCAGCAAATTTCATTTTTCCTTTTTCCCGAATCAAAACATCGGCCTTTCCGCCGGCCGACCACTATATTATCCTGTAACCGCACATACGGCGATGCCGAACACACCTCGTGCACATCTTACCGCAAAGTGTGCTTGTGGTTCCGCTGTTTTGCCTTTTTTTTCTTAAGCTGCCCCTCCATCTTACGAATCGCCAGGTCAATCGCTCTGAAGACGTCATCGCCTTGACCTGTGACAACAAAAACATTCCTGTGCTCACCTCTGGCGATAACCTCTGCGGTAACTATGCCGCGGCTGCGACCATCGACTTTCACATTCACCTGGTTGATACCATTAAAATACCTGGGCAGTTTCGATGCCTTTTCCTCTGCGTGCTCTCTAATCCCATCATTTATATCAATATGTCTGCCTGTAATTGTGAAAAGCAATTCGGTTCTCCTTAACTTAGTTTACAGACCCATTTCATCACAACTTTGCAGCCATCAAAAACGCGTATGATATTATACTCGACTGCCGACAAAAATCACCTGAATTTAGTCCCCTGTTTTACAGGGGATTATCCAATCCTGATACCGGCGGGCAGGCCTATTTCTGCCTGATTATCACCGGACCGAGCAGGCCTGCATCGTATTGGGATTTTTCCGGGGGCTGCTTGCCCCAGCCCCATACCTGATGCTTGATATCTTTGGCCTTTGCATATTGCATCATCGCGTTAAAGAGGAGGTTTCCAACCCGCACCTTAAGGGTATTGGGTCCCTTGCGCAGCACCTTACCAATCTCGAACTCAAAGGGAGGCCACAAGCGTCTGCCCACGGGCTGGCCGTTCACCCAGACCTCAACGGTATGTTTTACACTGCCGAGGTCAAGTATTACCGCACCATCGTTAACATCGCACTCAAAACTCTTTGTATAATCAACAAATCCCGTAAATTGATTGAGGTCCCACTGCGACCATAATGCAAGTCCACGCTCAACACCCTGCTGGGACAAAAGTTCCTCGGGCGCTCCCAATTGGGGCGAAACCGGTGTCGGCTGAACCGCACTATCTATCCGCATGTTCCAGTTTCCATCCAAAGTTGCGACGGTTTTCCATACCGACGGTTTCTTCTGCTGTTCGAGCGGCTTACCCTGAGGGTCGAAGACAATCCAGTACGCCTCGTACGGCTTGAAGCTCAATTCCGTTCTGGCGCCTGCTGCTGTATCCTCGGACGGGACAAACGCAGTTTCCCCCGTTTCGCAATCCCATACCGATGCCAATCCGGCGGCGTCTCTGAAAGTAATTGTACTATTTTGCGCGACGTCAGTATTGTTCACGAGCCAAAAGAAATCTTTGCCAGCGAGCCGGCGGTGAAGCTGAATTATCGGAAACCCGCCCCTCTCGAAGACGACCTGCGGTTTCATAAAGGGTGCATTCTCGCGGACAAGTTGCGGCACGGCACCCGATGACTTCTTTACTGTCGCAAGAGCCGTCAGCTCATCCATCAGCTTTTTCATATCGGGGTCATTCATACCCTTATCGGTCGAGCCGGTCGGCAGGTCCCCAAGCAAATACACATATCCGCCTGCCCTGGCGAATGCTACGATTTTTTCCGCGACATCAAGTGGCAGGACAACCATCGAAGGCAGAACCACGGCCTTGAACTCAAACGGCTGCCGCACCAGGCGACCATTATTTTCAACCTTCATTTGTCTGATATAAAAGCGGTCGGCAATGAGATATTCTATTCTCGCATCCGTCAGATCATTTATCGCCTGGGCATAGACCTTATCTATCCGCTCGATGTCGCGCCTGTGACTGCCTGCACTTGCGACTGATTCGCCGGGCTTATTGACATCAAAGAATGCGTCCCCCAGGAGGGCACAGACGCTGTCCATCGGATTGACCAGAAGCACATCGGGGACAAGATGCCCGTGGGAATTTACATAACTTGCCCGGCGGGCGAAATCCGTCCACAAATCAATGTATCGCCAGTATGGATTGGGGGTGTACCAATCGGGGGGATATGGAATCGTATTGAGCTTGCGATTCATATAAATGCCGTGTGGGACAATATGGCTGACACCCCAGGCGGTTATGGAATTTACGGCCTTCTTCATCAGAACAGGCGACATTTGCCAGCCCGCAACACCGAGAATTTCGCTTTGAAAACGCCGGCCCTCGAACTCGCAAACCGACTGGGTTTCCTTGAAATCGTGAGGATACAGGGCTTTATCCACCAGGCAGTCGTTGCCGGGCATAGACACGGCGCGCTGGACCTTAAAAAAGTCGCCGACGGCGCCTGCCTGAAGCAAGAGACCTTCTTCCCACACGTGGGAAGTGCAGTACATTCCGTGCTGTTCGAGCCAGCGGCTGATACTGCCCAGGAAGTTGTCGGAATAGACGTCCGAGACGGCATCGTACCAGTCCCATCTGGCCTTTGCCCAAAGGCCTTCGACATCCTCATCTATGAGCAGCGGCATCCACAGCCGAATGTCACGCCCTTTTGATTTTTCATATTCAGCGGCAAAATCATCCGACCAGGCGAGCTTATAGCCATAGTCGCCTTCGTTATCAACAAACACACCGGGAATCGATTTACCCATATGCGAGCCGAAGTATTTGGCATACGGCTCGTGTGCAATCTCGATGAAAATTTTCATCAATTGACGATTAAGGTAATTAACGTCACCGCCGTCAATGCCGGGGTGCTGATATGTACTAAAAACGTATATCCGCCACAATCCCTTCGGCGATTGCCATTTAAACGGCCCACCCGCACCAATCACTTTCAGGGTTTCGCTTTTTATCACGGCCGGCGTATCTGTGAGCTGAGCAGCAACCGCGAAGAACGACTCGGGCACATTCACATCCTGTTGACCATTTACATCAATGATTTCCCACTTGAGCGAGACCGGTTTAAGCTCGGGATGTGATTTGAGGACACGGCCGTCTGCTCTGCCGCTTGGCCACCAGTATTCATCGCAATAACCGAGATACATTTTTGCTGCCTGGGCTTTTTTCAGTGCGGCATCGAGGGACTCAAACCACTCTTGAGAGAGCCACTGTTCGTGGGGCAGGCCGTTTCGCGGATGAGCATATCCCGGATTCATTCGCTGACGGGCCATCTCTTCGGCCATATCAGCCGCCTGATTTACATCCAGAGGGGCGTCCCAGAACCAGAACATAAAGGGGGCGTAAATCATATCCGGCTGTTCAAAGCCGGCCTTGAGTTGCTCAAATGGAACATCCCTAAGCGGCCCCCAGTTGCCCGGGTTTGCAGGTTTCTCTGCCCCGCAGGCAACGCCCAGAGATACGCAAACAATCAGTACAACAAACACCCGTCTTATCCGTTTCGCTGTCATTATCCACCTAACCTTCCAACTTCCGTTCCGGCGTTGGCGCTATTACCCCGGCGCTGACAATAAACCGAATCGCTTCCTCTATGGGCATATCCAATTCAATAACGTCCTCTTTCGGAACAATTATCGTAAAACCCGTCAAAGGAGAAGGGGTTGTCGCAACAAAAACAGTCACAAATTCTTTCTCCATTCTGTCAACAATCTTTTTTATTCCCGACCCTGTTACGAAACCTATGGACCAGGTACCCTTGCGAGGAAACTCCACAGCCACAACTTTTGAGAATATTTGTTTGGTTTCGTCCTGCGTAAGGAAGAAATCAGTAATCTGCTTGACGTAGGGAAAGACCTGCTTCAAGAGTGGCGTATTCATTATGAATTTTTCGATTTGGCGCCAGATGGCCCTGCCGACGACACTGGCGAGAAATGCCCCGAGGACAAGAATCGCCGCCAGGGCTATGACAAATCCCGCCGCCGAGAGGAATCCCTCTACCCAGAATCTGCCCAGCTCCCGTTCGGAGCCGCCCGCAAGTTTTATCAGGTATTCGAGACCGCGCTTTACGTGCACTCCGAGCGTTTCGTGGATGAACTTGTAGCCCCATACAAAAATCCAAATGGTGACAACAGTGGGTAAAAGAACTGCAAGCCCGCGAAGGAAATAGCTCTTTAACCGCCCCGACATTGCCGTATCTTTCAGAAACAATCCTTTGTCGTTTTTTAACCGTCGTGCCCAGACGACTGTGCAATACCTTAATTCACCCGCTCATCGCCGTCAATAGAAAACTCCTTCGGCAGATGCGCACCTGACAGATGTATCCCCGCCCCGGGCAAACTCGTCAGCATCCACACCACGCGCTGCAACAACGCTATGGCAAACGCCTTCTCCCACTCGACCCCCGCTAGAACCGTAAACAGCCAGATAAGACCTCCTTCCACCACCCCCGCTCCGCCAATGCTTACCGGTACCGCCCCAACCACCCAAGTCAGTGGGAAAAATACGAAATAGTATCTCGCACCGGCAGCTATCCCCATATCCCTGCCCAAAAGCCAAAATCCCACAACAGCGATACCCTGAAGGACAAACGTCAGGGCAAAAGCCGTCGCGACAGTCAAAGGACTGCGGCAATACAAAATCGTCGCCCTGCCGAACCTCTTCATCAACCGAAGGCCCTGCTCATACACAAACGCCCACACGCGCCTCAACATACGCCGCCCCGGTCGTATTAATAGTCCCGCACCACAAAGAGCAGCCGCACCAATAACAAACCATAGCGCCGCCCACTTGTATCTGCCGAAAGCCCCGCCCAATCTCCTTATCACCCCACCCTCGCCCCGCAACAGCGCCAAGTCACAGAAAACCGCCATTATAACCGTCCCAGCTAATCCTATCAGCCGGTCCATCACCACACTCAGGGCCGCCTCAAACCGTTTCTCCGTGTGCCTCGTCACATACCACGCCCTGACAAGGTCGCCGCCTACCGCTCCTGGCAGAAAATTGTTGTAGAAAAGCCCGAGAAAAATCAATCGCACCGCAGGCCACAGGCCGACAAAAACCGATTGACTCCTCATCAGCAGCCACCACCGAAGTCCCATCAACGCCTGGGTGATTACATAACCTGCAAGGACAGCGGCAAACAGCCAAAGGTTCATCTGTCTGAATATGCCCGCCACCTTTACGTACATTTCATCTCGCGTAAGCCATACCACTGCCCCCGCGACGCATCCCAGCACTACCGCAACGCGAAGAAAAAGGAATACCCGGCTGCTTGTCTTCTTTGGCTCACTCATAAACCAAACACGCCCTGAAAATACTTGTCTTGCAGGATGATAACGGGTAAAAGGTTCTTATGCAACAAAATGCCCGGTCGTCTTATCAAACGACAGGTACACAAATAAAGCCGTAGGAGAGCAAACATGGCCGCAAACCAAACCATTGAAGAAGGTACTGAATTCCAGCCGAGATTCGACAACGCCGGCTTGATTCCCGTCATCGCCCAGGACGAAAAAACAGGCCAGGTTTTGATGTTCGCCTGGATGAACCGAGAGGCGATTGACCTGACTATCCAAACCGGATTCGCACATTATTTCAGCAGGTCACGAAGAAAAATCTGGAAGAAGGGTGAAGAGAGCAGCCACCTTCAGAGGGTCCGTGAGATTCTCGTCGATTGCGACCAGGATTGCCTGCTGCTAAAGGTATCCATCGATGCAGGCCAATGCCACGTGGGTTTCCAATCGTGTTTCTATCGCGCGCTGGCAGCCGGCGATGGAAAGAAACTGCGCTTTATTGCTCAAAAGGTTTACGAACCATCCCGCGTTTACAGAAAAACATAATAATCACACATTTATCGCAGGGATAACGAACAAGTCCTGCGATAACCAGGCCCACCGAACAAAACAGCGTTTTCCGCAAAGATTTTCCTTGACTTTTCCGGTTGTTTGAATAAGGTTCACTGTTCAGTGGTGAAATAAAAGCAGGAGTGGGTTCTCAAGCAAATAAAGACGCGACCGGGCAAAGCCGGTGTGATGCAATCAGACGAATAATGTCTTGTTTTTAGGAGGATACAAAAATGAGGAAATCAAGAGTGAAATCAACAATTTTTTATGCGCTTGTTGCGCTACTTTGTGCCGGGCCTATTGTGTTCGGCGACTGGGACCCATCTATGGGGCACAAGATGCACTTCCCGCAATTGCCGGACCCGTGCGGGTGGGATATTTGTCTGCATGAACAAATGGTAGCAGACGATTTTCTATGCAGCGAGACAGGACCTATTACGGACATTCACTTCTGGGTGTCGTGGAAAGGAGACGAACACGACTGGCCCAATACGGACTGGGACATCTCCATCTGGTCAAATATGCCAAACGGCCCGTGCGGATGGGGACAGCCGGGAGCGGTTGTCTGGCGGTGGAACGGCCAGGGCAACTTCATAGTCCGGGGACCGTTTAACGGCGTGGAGGGCTGGCATTGCCCGGCCACTCTAGTAACCATCAACCCGGACCATTACAATTATTGGCAAATCAATATCACCGACATTCCTGAACCTTTCATACAGCAGCAGGGGCACACCTTCTGGCTTGTAATTCAGGCACACAAGTCGAATTGGCCGCCTGCGGTGGGCTGGAAGACATCGCAAGACAGATTCCAGAGCTGTGCCCTGTGGTCAACAGGCGCAGCGGCGTGGCAGGTTGTCAGCCCCAATATGACTGAAACAGTGGATATGGCGTTTGTCATAACGGGCAGTCAACAGATTGACTGGGGCGATGCTCCCGACCCCACCTATCCGACGTTTTTTATGAACAACGGCGCAAGTCACGTGATTGTGCAGGGACTGTATATGGGCAACGGAGTTGACCCCGACCCGGACGGTCAGCCGACGGTTGGCGCTGACGGAGACGACACAGATTTTGACGGCGATGATGAAGACGGCGTTACATTCACGACGCCGTTAGTACCTGGACAGAATGCCACGGTCCAGGTTGTCGTCAACACTCCAGGCACGACATCGGCATATCTAAGCGGCTGGGTTGACTTCGGGTTGAACGGCTCGTGGGCAGAAACCGGCGACCAGATTATCAACTCGGCTCCTGTCGTAACGGGCACTTACACTTATAATTTCACTGTGCCGGCAAGCTCACCGCCGAATACGACAACTTACGCCAGGTTCCGTCTTAGCATGGTGTCAGGTCTTTCATACGCAGGTTCTGCGCCGGACGGAGAGGTTGAGGACCACACCGTGGATATTTCAGCTAACAAGCGGCTGGTTGAGCATTCGAAGTGGTCACAGCCGCCCATTGAATGGGATTCGAATTCGCCGACGCCGGTTTATTGCGGGTGGGATGAAAAGTCGTTCAACAAGGATTATTCCGTACCGCCTAAACCGTGGAAGATTGTAGCAGACGATTTCAGGTGCATAGGGACAATGCCTGTAACAAGCATCCACTGGTGGGGTTCTCATTACGGGTGGGAGATGCAGGGGATTCAGCCGCCGCCGGACAGTTTGCCGGTTGCGTGGCGAATCGGATTCTGGAGTAATGTTCCCGCAGGCGGAATCGTTTCTTATAGTTACCCGGAAAAGCTGTTGCGGCAGTTTGAGGTATCGGCAGACAGGGTGGACGTCCAGGAGGTCGGGAGGGATGATTTCCGCGGGATACATCCACGGGATGTTTGCTACCAATATAACGTTAAGTTAGAGCCGAATGAGGTTTTCTGGCAGAGCACATTCCTCGACCAGACACAGGACAATACATTCTGGATTAGCATAGTAGCGATTTATCCAGAGTTACCTGTACCGTCTCCTTATCCGTGGGGCTGGAAGACGCGGCCTCAGCACTGGATGGACGACTCTGTAACGTTCAATCTGGCCGGCAGTCCTCAGCCGGGTGATGTATTGGACCCTCATACGATTGAGCCGATTAAGGATATTACAACGGGTGAGAGCTATGACGCATCATTTGAGCTTGATACGGACCCGAACTACATCAAGTGGGAACAGACCTTTACCGGCATCCGCGACTGGCCGCACTACGAGGATGAAACGTCAATGGGCAGGCACGAGATGATAGGCAAGCCAAATATTTCACGTATGGTGGCGGATGACTGGATTTGCACCAGAAGAACCCCTGTGACGGCTGTTGTCTGGTGGGGTTCATATATCGGATATAATTACCAGGCCTGTCAGACGGGTCCGCAGCCGAATCCACCGGTCAAGCCGGACTATTTCCTGATTTCCATCTGGACGGACGTGGCGGCGGGCGACCCCTGCAACGAGTATCCGTATAGTCATCCGGGCAGGAAAATCTGGGAGTTTGCAACCGGTATGTATGACGAGGTAATGGTTGGATTTGATAAGCACCCAGAGCAGATGCCGCCGCTTCGCAGTGAGCCGGTTTTCCGTTATTCGGTCCGGCTACCGCAGGAGATGTGGTTTAAACAGCCCAGCTATCGGAGTGTTTACTGGTTGAGCATTGTGGCGGTGTATATGCCCGGGAATGACCCGCCGTATCCGTGGGGCTGGACAAATCACGAGCATGTATTCGGAGACGATGCCGTCGCCGGGCGCCTAGATACCTCAGGTTCGGAGCCGAAATGGGTATGGGACGAACTTTATGACCAGACCGGCGCCAGCGAAGATATGTCGTTTATACTGTACACCGACCCGAATGAATGTTCCAACTGCGCGGATTACGACGCTGACAGCATTGTGAATTTCGCTGATTTTGCGGACTTTGCCGACGAGTGGAAATGGAACGGTCCAGCCGGCGGGTACAGCAACTCCGACCTGGACTGCAACGGGGCCGTTGACATTTATGACCTGGACATCTTTGCAGATTTGTGGCTGACCAGTTGCCTATAATCAGGCAGGCGTATATTTGGTTTGCAGAAAAGAAGGGCTGTGAGCAGAACTGATCACAGCCCTTTCTGTTTGCCCGAGTTTTATTTTCCGCGACTTATGACGTTTTAAAACGACAGGAGGCACTGCCAGATATAGACGTAGGCAAGGGCGTCGGTATCTTCCCAAATTTTCCTGACGAGGTCCTTATCGCCGGAGATATTATTAATTTCTTTCAATTTTTCTTCCCAGGGGAAACACACACCCGGCACAGCCGCTGATTTTTCTTCCTTTGCCGACTTCATAGTTCCTCAAATCATCAATAATCAATAAACGCCGTATTCCCGTGTAAAGTCCGTCATTGCCTTTATATTTTCGACCTTTGCATCGTTTTGGACGATAGCGCTTGCATCCATAATGTATCCGCCGTCACCGGCGACGCCGTCGATAATTTTTTTGCAGCAGCCGCGGACCTCTTCAACGGTGCCGTAGCTCAAGAGGTAATTCGGGACGCCGCCGCTTATGCAGAACTTATGCCCGATTTCTTTTTTGACTTTGAAGATGTCGCCCTGGTCAACGTGATAGACGATGGCCCCATCGGGCAGCTCGGCAAAGGATTTGAGGTGGGCATCCCAGCTTCCCTCGGCATAAAACAACACCTGATGTCCCTTGCTCCAAATCTGTTTGATTATCGGTTTAACGGTCGGCCAGTAAAATTTATTGAAGTGCTCCATCGTGACAAAGGGCACACAGCCGCGGTGCATCCAGTAGCCGATGGGGACCTGTTTAGCGGGGTCTGCGCTTGAAATTGCGACAAATTCGAGGTGTGGCATCAGGGCTTCGCAGGCGGCCATAACCTTTTTAGGTCTTTCAAACAAATCGGTTACGAGGCCAAGATAGCCGCGAAGCTTGTCAGCGATGATATCGAGGGGGGCCTTGAAAATGCCCGCAATGGCAGAAACGGTTCCGGACTCTTTGCGGAGAAGCTCGTTCTGCCTGCCGAAAGAATTGAAGTAGGAGAGCATCGCCATTCCGCCCTTCAAGAACGACAGGTTGTTGTGATAAGAAGTCGGCTCGCCCTTTGCGGCAACATATTTCGACACCCTGGGCAGCCACACATTGAACAAAAAGCCGGTGGGGTCTTTAATCAGCTCATCGTACTCATCGGGCTTCATAAATGACTTGTCTTCGGGCGGCTCACGATATTGAAAGCCGGTCTGCGGGGGGATATCGATGCCGGGCACGGCGTAGTATTTCAGGCCGATTGCCTCGGTCAGGCCGGTCCAGACATAGACCATATTGCTTACAACGGCGTCCCAGTCAAAATCGGCGGCGCATTTTCGGGCCGCAACAAAGGCCTTTTCGTAATCGTGAGTCACCTCCTGACAGGTAAATCCGGCGTATTTGGCGGTAAATTCGGCGACAAAAGGGCGAATCGGTATCCGGTCGGGCTTACCATTTTTCATCGCCGTGACATATCGTTTCAGGCGCTGCGAATACAGTTTCTCCATATCGCTGCTCATATCAGGCCGCTCCTCATAAATTCTCAACCTCTTCTATCGCCATTCGTTCGCAGAATTGCTTCCACGCATTCATTGACCGCTTCAGATTATCATACACATCGCCGCCGATGCCGTATCCCTGAAGACCTATCGGGCCTGTAAAGCCAAGTGATTTTAGCGTCTTCAAGAGCTTATAGACGTCAAACGCCCCTTTGTCCAGGGTTTCAATCGAACCTTCCCCGCTTGAGCCGTTTATCGTTGCCACCAACAAAAACGGCAACGCCATTTTCAGCGTCGCTTCCATATTCTCAGGTTTATCGGTTTTAAGCCAGTGATACAGGTTGAACGTCACCCCCACGTTTCGCCTGTTTACCCTCTCGGCGATGCGAACGGCGTCGTCCACCTTTTCCAGCCAGAAGCTCACGTGGGGGTAAAGCGCGACCTTCACTGCGGATTTCTGCGCCTCATCGGCAATGCGGCCGACAACCTCAACCGCCTTGTCATCGCCTGCAGCCGACGATTTCGGATACACGTCGCTGGTAATAGCCAGCCAAATTATCATCTGGCGTCCGGCCAGCAATTTGATGCTCTGGGCTACCAGAGGCAGCGACCGGTCGTTCGGGTCCTCCAGTTTTATCGTAAAATACACAGGATACGGCTTAAGCCCCCACCTGTCGCACTGTATTATCGTCTCAGACAAGCCCTTCGGCCCCAGCGAAGGATTTCGTTCCCAGTAACCTATCCCCGCATAATCCAGCTCTTTGAGCATCTCCACCTGCTCTTTTGCCGTCCGGTGCTTTTCGTCGATTGTTCCCGTGTCCATTGCAAAAAAGGGATTGACAAGTCCCATTTTTTTTATGTCAATCGGGACAACCCAGATATTCCGAAACGCGACCTGTCCGCGGTCGCCCCGGAGCATCAGAGGCCCAATCGCGGCCTCACCCGGATACACAGCTTCTCGTGTCGGGCCGCTTACGTCCACATTCTCATGTATCACAGTTCCATTATGTACGACCTTTACAAAGCGCGCATTTGATACCTTCTTTGCTTCTGCGTCAAATCGCGGCGCCCTGAAAATCACATCGAAGGCCTGCCACTGCCCGGCGGTTCTGGAGGCATTAACTCGCGGGGAATACCCTTCATATCCCTTAGGCGTTCTGTTCTCGTCCCAGCGCTGAGAAATTCCGCCGCTCTCGGCGCCGGGATAGGCGGCCTTATCCTGTCCGAGACCATCGCTAATGTGCAGTTCATACCTGCCCTGGAATAAAATTCCGGAATCCGAACCCTTCGGTACCAGGAATTCTATATGCAACCTGATATCTGCGAACCGTTCTTTGCTGACCAAAGGTGGGCCGCCGGGTCTTTGCCCGCTCACTATGACACCGGCACCAGGTTTTATTGAAAGCATTCTATCATTGTTCGGAGGCAGAAAGGCATCCCCTGCCATCGCCCATTCGAAACTACCCTGCCAGGCCATCAGGTCCTGTCCTGTCAGATAAATTTTCTCCACTGCCTGGGCGTCTGCCGGCGGGAAGACCAGAAAGGCCAGCACTGCCGTTGCGACACTGATTATTCCCATCCGATTATTCATTTTCCTTTACCCAACCAATCAACAAAAAACCGATATATAAATAGCAAATCACACACGCCACTGTCCCCTCATTGCCCTTGAGAGCATACGATTGGCCTGGTCGTCGTGGGGGAAAATCTCCCTGTCGGGGTCCCATCGCAATTTTCGCCCGAGGAGCATTGCTATATTTCCCAAATGCAGGACGCTGCAGCAGCGGTGCCCAATCTCAACGGGGAAATAGGGGTCTTTACGGCTTTTGACGCAATCGAGGAAATTGCGGTGCTCGCCGTCAGGGCAGGTATATAAATGAATCTCATCGGGACCAATCACTGAGTTCAGGATTTGCCTGGGGTGTGCCTGAAGATTGCCGCGCCAGCCGCGATTGCCGACCCAGCCGTCGGTGCCTTCAAAGCGGATACTGGGTTCATCCGCTTCAACCGTCATAGTGACGCCGTTTGCATATTTATAACTGATTTTGAAATCTGTGGCCGCGTCGTAAAGCCCGACTTTCGGGAACACCCCCCTGCCTTCAATTTCAATGGGGCCGGTATGCTCGGTGTCGTTTCCCCATTGAGCGGTATCAACAAGATGCGCCCCCCAGTCGGTAAGCATTCCGCCGGAATAATCCAAAATCCATCTAAAATTCCAATGACACCTGCCCGGCGTATAAGGCGCCTCCGGTGCAGGCCCAAGCCACATATCATAATCAAATCCCTTCGGAACGGGCTGTGGTTTATCGTTTTTTCCGTATGGGCCTCGAATCCAGTAGCCGTTAGGCAGGCCGACCCGAATTGTGTGGAGTTTTCCTATGCGACCGTTTCGGACAAGCTCCGCCATTCGATGATAGACGTAAATCGAGCGGTCTTCGGTCGATAACTGGAATATACGTCCGTACTTTCTCATCGCCTTTATCAATTCCCGACCTTCGCGGATGGTCAACGTGGGTTTTTCGCACTGAACGTCTTTGCCTGCTTTAGCCGCCATAATCGACATCGGGACGTGCCAGTGGTCGGGGGTTGAAATCATCACTGCATCAATATCTTTTCGCGCCAGCACATCTCGAAAATCCTTATAGGTTGCACAATCATTATTGCCGTAGGTTTTGTTCACCTCGTCTCTGGCGGTAATGAGGTGTTCAGCATCAACGTCGCAGACCGCTACAATCCGTGCATCCGGCTGGGCGAGAAAACTGAGAAGATTCATCTCAAAACCATGCGAGCCGATGCCGAGCATCCCAATTGTTATGCGATTGCTCGGCGCAACAGCCCCATTGCCGCCTAAAACTCTGGACGGCACCATATACGCAAGCCCGAGTACTCCAGCAGCCGTCTTCGCCGCGCCTCTTAGAAAATCACGCCGACATATTTTTTTCATACGCCTTACCAAATTGTTAAAAATTGCTCACAAAAGAGTACCTGCCTGAACCAATTTCATACACAACTGCATTGGATTGCTTTTTCACCAGCTTCAATCCTTCGACCTGGGCAGCGTTCCTGCCGCTTTCCATCACCGAGCCGGCATCCTTTGCGGGCACATACACCGTTGCAGTCGTATTGGCAGGTATGGTGACATCGAGTTTGAACCTGCCGTCACGATATTGCCAGTACGTTTCAATCTTTCCGTGAACCGACACGTAACCAGCCCTGACGAAGGTAATTTCACGGCAGGGCCGAGGCCGAATTATAATCCTGCTGAAGCCGGGACCATCGGTATCAATACCGGCCATAGTCGAGAACATCCACTCGCCCACCGAGCCGTAGGCATAGTGATTCATTGACGCGGCATTCCACGTCCCATCTTTATTCCTCGCTTCCCATGCCTCCCATATCGTCGCAGCACCGCTCTTTACGGGGTATCCCCAGGAAGGATATGTGTCATTAAGCAGCAGTTTATATGCAACGTCATCTCTGCCAATATCAGTCAACGTGGGAAGAAGAAGTTTGACGCCCAAAAAGCCCGTGGACAGCCGCCAACCTCTTTCCTCGATACACTCGATAAGGTGTTTCTGGGCCTGTGCCCTTCTGTCGCCATCCACCAGGGCGAAACTTAAAGCCATCAGATAATCGGTCTGGGTGTTGCCCTTTATCTTTCCGTCCGGCTCGATATAGGCCTTGTTGAACGCCTCCTTTATGTTTTCAAAGAGTTCCCTGAATTTTTTTGCGTCGGCCTCTTTGCCGAGGACGTCTGCAATTTCCGCCATCAAACGAGTGCTGTACGCAAAATAAGCATTGGTAATCAAATCCTTTGGGGTATTTGCGCGGACGTTGAGCCAGTCGCCGGGCCAGCACTGTTCCGGGCGTAGATAATTTTTGCTTTTTCCCTGCTGGTATTCAATCCATTTGACCATATTGTAATAATAGCGTTCGAGCAGCCGCTTGTCGCCGTACATCTGGTATATCGTCAGGGGGCATATCACCGCTGCGTCCGCCCAGCCGGCAGTTCCCACAAGGTCAATCAACGGCGCAAAATCCGGATAAGCCCCGTCCGCGGTCTGCATATCGTTGAGGGTGCGAAGCCAGTTGGTGTAGAACGCCGCGGAATCCATATTATAACAGCCGGTCCGAATGAATATCTGGGCGTCGCCGGTCCAGCCCATACGTTCATTTCGCTGGGGGCAATCCATAGGGACATCAAAATAATTCGAGCGCTGGCTCCACACTATATTGCGCCAGAGCTTATTGAGCATTTCATTCGAGCACTCAAACAAGCCCGCAACCGGCAGGTCCGAATGCACCACTACGCCCGTTACATCATCGAGTCCCGGCTTACCCGGATACCCCGTCAGCTCGACATACTGAAATCCCCGGCTTGTGAAACGCGGCTCCCATTCTTCAAGGCCTTGTCCATTGAGAATGTAACTATCCGTGCACCTGGCGCTTCCCAGGTTTTTTGTGTCGAGTAATCCATCCTTGCTGACTCTCTCTGCATATCTGATTGTAACTTTAGTTCCCGGCGGGCCTTTGACCCGTATGCGTGCCCAGCCGGCGAAATTCTGCCCCATATCGAACACATAAACGCCATTATTCGGCTCGGTTACCTTCACGGGCCTGATGTTCATTATCCTGCGTATTGGTACGCCGGCGTGAGCGGTCAATGTCCCCTCTGTTCCTTTTGACAGTTCCACTGGTTTCCAATTGCTGTCGTCATATCCGTATCTGCTCCAGCCGGCCATTTCCTTTCCGGCATCATAATGCTCACCGTCGAAGATATTCGACGATAGAATCGGCCCATCATTTGTCGCCTTCCACGACCCATCACTGACAATTACTTCCTTCGTGCCGTCCTTGTAGTCGATTTCGAGCTGAACCAGAAGCTCTACTTTCTCTCCTGCATGCCGCAGGACATACCAGCCGGCCCCCATAATGGCGCCGAGCGCATTACCTTGTCCATACTCCAGCATCGCCGTAACATCGTATGTCTGGTAGTTTGCCCTTTTGTCGTACTGCGTCCAGCCCGGCGTGAAGTATTCATCACCGACACGCACGCCGTTAATATACAATTCGTAAAGTCCGAGCGCGGTCACATACACGGTCGCTCTGCGCACGGCCTTATTGACTTTGAACTCTTTGCGCATATATGCAGAAGGCAAATCAAGACATTTGCTCGGCTTGCTCTTGTTACTCTCGGACTGGGTCGCAGCGGCCTGGCGATTCACCCCGTCGCTTATCCAATGCGCCTGCCAATCGGCGCGATTCAGAAGCCCCATCGACCAGGCAGCCGGTTCACTCCACTTGCTCGCCCGGCCATCCCTGTCCCAGACCTGCACCTTCCACCAGCACTGCACACGCGAATCAAGGGTTTTACCCTGGTATTCCACCTGGGCCGTCTGGTCCGATGCAACCTTGCCCGAATCCCACAAATCACCGATGTCGGCTCGAAGGTCAGCAGCGCTTGACGCCACAAGGACTCGGTACGCTCCCTGTTTCCAGCCGCGATGTTCCGACTCGATGACCCAGCTTATGCGCGGCTTGACTGCGTCAATCCCCAATGGATTTACAAGATACTCACACCGAAGGTTTGACACGCTCACTTCAGACGCACAGCCGCTCATCACCAGTATTGCTGCAGTTGCTATCGCTATTCTCATACCGGTTTTCTTCGACTACCCGATTGCCCCAACCAATTCACTCACTTTTGAAAAGCCGTGGTTTTCACAGTACCTTTTTATGCCTTCGATTATCTTTGCTGTACAACCCGGCTCAATAAAATTCGCGGTGCCCACAGCCACAGCCGAGGCGCCGGCAATGATGAACTCAACTGCATCCGAGGCGGTCCTTATCCCGCCCATCCCGAGAATCGGCACGTTTGTCCCCTTCGTCACCTCATTATAAACCTTGCTGACCATATACACTGCGATTGGTTTTATGGCCGGTCCTGACAATCCACCAGTGCGATTGGCCAGCACCGGCTTGCGGCTTTCTATTTCAATCGCCATCGCCATAAACGTATTGACCAAGCTCAGCGCATCCGCCCCCGCCTCGAACGCCGCCCGCGCGGTAACGCTTATATCCGTCACATTCGGCGTCAACTTCACCATTAGTTTCTTCTCTCGACATGCCGCCTTAACAACCGATGTGATTTCCCTGATGGCCTGCGGCTCAGTACCAAATGTAATCCCGCCTCGTTTGACATTCGGGCAACTGATATTCAGCTCAAAGCCGGCTATCGCCTTTTGCCCGCAAAGGCGATTTGCGACAGCGACATACTCATCAATCGTTTCGCCGGCGATATTGACAAAGACGGCGCAGGAGAGCTTTTCCAACAGGGGAATCTTTTCTTCGATGAATTTTTCTACGCCGATATTTGCAAGGCCGATTGCATTGAGCATTCCGGCGTCGGTCTCGACAATTCGAGGAACAGGATTGCCCTGCCGGGGTTTGAGGGTGATGCTTTTCGTGATAAATCCCCCCAGGATGTTCAGGTTCACAAACTCCGCCAGCTCATCGGCGTAGCCGCTTGTCCCCGACGCCGTCCAGACGGGACTTGCCAGTTTTAGCCCAGCAAAGTCAACCGACATATCAACTGCTTCTGTCATACCAAATACTTACGAACTATGAACCAAAGACAATTTCTTTTGCATCAAAGACGGGGCCGTCCTTGCAGCATAGTTTATAAAACGTTTCGCCGGTTTGGCCTTTGCATTCGACCGCACAGCTTTGGCAGACGCCGAAACCGCAGGCCATCAGGCGTTCCATACTGATTTGGCAATCAATTTTTTTGTCCTTTGCAATCGCTGCGACCTTTGCCAGCATCGGCTCGGGACCGCAGGCATAAATAACAGTTTCCTGGGCAGCGACCTCATTATTCCCGAACCAATCCAGAAGGCAATCCGTAACCAGCCCGGCAAAACCGGCAGAACCATCATCGGTCGCAACCATCGAGCGTATTCCCAGCCGGCCAAACTCCGAAAGGGCAAAGCCAAGCCCCTGTGCGAGTTTATCCAATCGACCCTCAAAGGGCAAATCAGCCGACGTTTTTGCTCCGACAATCGCAACCACATCAACAGTCGGCTGCTCAATAGTCAAGACCTGCGCCAGGTGCAGCAGCGGCGCCGCACCCATCCCGCCGGCAACCAATATCGCACGCTTTTTGGCCGGCGGCACCGAAAAGGCGCTACCCAATGGGCCGATTACACTGATTAAATCGCCTTTGTGCAGGGTCGTCATCCGCAGTGTGGCAGGGCCGAGGACGCAATACAGAATCTCGACTTCGACAGTGGATTTTTTTCTCTCTACCCTCGCAAAGCTAAACGGTCTGCGCAAGAGAATCTCTCTTTGGGCCGCATCTCGCAATTCCTGTGGTATCGCATCCGCCGGGGGCAATCCCGCCCCGCTCAAATCAAATTCTGCAAACTGTCCCGGCCTTGCACCGCCGAACACAGTTGCCCCTGCTCCGGCAAACTCCAGCCCGAGGCGAAAAAAGCGTTTCTCCACTCGGCTGTTTGATGAAACAGTCGCCAAAAATTCCCCCTTTAGCGTTGTCTGGCTGGTCTGGTCCATATCCTGTCGGCATCAGCGTATAAGAAATCGGCCGGTCTTGCAACCACAAACTCGTCTCGGCAGAGGCGACGTTCAGGCCACAGAAGGAACTGTAGTCGAAAATGCGCTGAAAATTGAACAGAAGGAACAGAAATGCCGAGCCGTAGCCGGGCCGGCCGATCCTGAAAACCTGTTCTATGTTCGTCAACTTCAGGAATCTCTACTTTATTTCGCAAACACAAGCGGGCTGAATAATACATAAAGGAGCAACGTAATAAGGATAACAATCACGCCGCCCAGCAGCGCGCCTCTGGAGGACCTCAAGTCAATGGTCGTATTGTGTCTGAACTCAATCGGCTCAGATAAGGGTTTAGCCAGAGTGATAATAGTCATAACAATCAGGCACAGTATAAAACATACCGCCATCCGATTCAGGAAGTTCTCAAGGAGAAACTTCAGAACTTTTACTTCCATCAGTGTCCGGCTCATCGCTGCGAATTTAAATGCGCTGTACGCTACAATATTCGTCACTAAGCCAACCACGCCGACAATCGCGGGTGCTCTGCGAACCAAAAGTCCGAACGCAAACACCGCCAGCACTCCTGGCGAAATCAAGCCCTGGCTCTCCTGGATTATGGTAAAGATACTGTTGCTGATTTTAGGATTGCCGAGCTGCGGGGCCAGTATCACGGCAATGACGGCAAAGACAACAACGCAAACACGCCCGATGAACACTATTGTTTGCTGCGCCGCCTTCGGCGAGATAAGTTTCTTGTATATGTCCATTGCGAAAATAGTCGAGGCGGCATTGAGCATTGCAGCCAAAGAACTCACCACAGCCCCGAGAAGCGCTGCAAGGACAAAACCGACAATGCCCACCTTTTGGGGCAGGACGTTGCCCAACAATTGCCCCAGAGCAGTGTCATACTTGTATGCAATCAACTTCTCAGTTGTAACCTTCTTTCCTGCGGCCGCGGCTGCTTCTCTGGTCTTCTCGTTGTACACCTTCAACTCTTCGTAGAGCACCGGAAGCGCGCTGGGCAGGGATTTATCTTCGGTCTCAAACACTGTGAATTCTTTGATGCTGATATTTTCAAACGCCATCTTCTCAATCGGCAGGACAAACGGGTTCGTCAGCTTGGCCTGCTTAAGCAGTGCCTTATCGTCGCTAACGGCCAGCATGAACCGTCCGGCAGACCAGGTCTTTACAGCGTCCTCACTCGGGGATTGCACCACGTCAACGAGCTTCGTTCCCGGATTGGCCTTGACGTACTTCGCTATCACGGGGGCATTATCCGACACCGACTCGTTCAGCATATCCTTTGCAAACAGATTAAACGCAATGATTCCCGGTATTACGATTACAAAAGGTATCAGCAGTTTAAGGAACGCTGCGAACACGATACCCTTTTGTCCCTGGGACAGAGACACTGAACCGAGGGTTCTTTGAGTAATATACTGATTCAAGCCCCAATAATAGAAATTAGGTATCCACAATCCCAGTATCAGTGCCGTCCAAGGCAACGTTGCGTCGCTCTTCGGCAGGAACATATTCATTCGGACGCGGTTCAAATCCCAGAACCGTTCTATTGCGCCGCTGCCTTGCTTGAGCGCCTCTGTAACTACCGCCCCGGTTCTGACGTCCACAATCCTGGCTGCTTCGGTTGCCGAGCCAAGTTTATCGAAAGCAAACCACATAATCACGCCGCCGCCAAGAATCAGGGCGCTACCCTGAATCAGGTCCGCCCAGGCACAGGCCTTCAGGCCGCCGGCCACCACGTATATCATCGCAATCATGCCGATTACCAGAGAGCCGGTCAGCAGGGGCACGTCATAATCCATCTTTGCGGCAAGGGTTCGCAGAGTAAGTGCTCCCGAATAAGTTACGGCCCCAACCAAGAGCACGTAAATGAGAATAGTCATAAACGCCATAATCGAACGTGCCGCGGCATTGTACCTGTATTCGAGAAACTCAGGCATTGTATATATCCCCGCCCGAAGAAAGTACGGCAGAAAGGCGAAGGCAATCACGACAAGTGTTATGGCAGCCATCCACTCGTAGCTGGCTATCGCCAGACCCATGTGACTTGCGGCATTACCGCTCATACCGACAAACTGCTCAGTCGAAATGTTCGCAGCAATCAGCGAAAAACCGATGAGCCACCAGGACAGGCCTCGACCAGCGAGAAAATAGTCCTCGCTGGTCTTTTCGTGTCGGCTCTTCATCAATCCCACCGTGATGACCGACGCGACAAATACCAGGAACACCACAATATCCGATACGCCTAATTGCATCATAATCAATCCTTTCCCTTCTGTTCCGCAAACACTGATTACCTTATTTCATTGCATAAGTTGTTGAAATTATAGCTTTTGGTCATCCAGCCGCAATAAATAAAATAATGCCTCGCCGCCGCCAGGTCACCGAGACACAAAGGATTCGTCCGGTTTTAAGGATGCGTCAAATTCGCACGATTCGCAGCGCTATGTCTTCTTCAAACCGGGGCGCCTTGAGAATCAACAGGTCTTTCTTGTGACTGACCTGTTCAGTTTTTTCGATTTTGCCTGTTTTGGTGTTGAGCCATTCGACGTTATATTTTCCCGCCGGAATATCCAGATAAAGGAACATCTCCAGATTTCCGCGCGCGTAAACGGCGTATTCCTTACCCGGATTGGCGAGACACCAGGCGGTGCCGTTGAGGGTATGTGCGCCTTTGATGATGCCGTTGGCAGGCCGCATTTTGGTAAAGTCGAATGAATCAATGAATTGCTTCAAGATTTTCAGTTGTTTGCGAAATGATGCACTGCCGCCGCCCGGCTGCTGCCTGTGATACCTGAACGTGCCGTCTTCGCAGCCCGGCGAGAAAGAATAATCGAGATTATTGAAGAGCGCCCCGCCTGCCAGGATGAATTCCCACGCCTGGATACGATAAGTGGAGTCGTTTTGGCCTGCAAAGCCGGTCTCATTGAAGCCGATTGGTTTATTAAGGCGGTAATTCACGGCGACGACGGTGGGCGGGCCGGCGTAGTGAAAATTGAAAATCGAGACGCCCCTGTGGGGCTTTTCCACGACACGCATACCGTTGGCGACATTCAGCGAGACAAGGTGCTTAAATGGGAGGCGTTTTTCGGTCTCGACAATTCTATCTACGATATATTCCTGCCAGGCCTGCTCGACATCGTGTACCCAGGGTTCATTACAGACCTCGTAATAGATATTGTCGAACTCATTAAGTTCGCCGACGATTTTTTGCGTAAAAGCGGTTTGATGTGCGACGATGTCGCTGTTTGCCATTCGATAGACCTCGCTGAATTTGACCTTGCCGACGCCGTTGATATTGTTCTGTGCGTTGAAAGGCGATACCTTCCAGAGGTCTTCCCAGTAATAGGGGCAAAAGAGATTAATTTCAATGACGATGCCGCGTTTGCCCGCCTGGCGGCAGAAGTCCTTCAGCCGGTCAAAGAACTTGTCGTTCCATTTGGTCAGGTCGAATTTATTCAGGCCGTCGAACGCCCCGGGGGTATCGCTTCTTTGCCAGGCCGCGATGTACTTTTCGGGCATCGGCGCAAGGTCGTTACCCTGGATATTGAACGCGCCGGGAATTTCACGGTAAGGCCCGACAAAAAGCCGGGTGTGATTAAGCCCGTCCGAGGCAAGCGTATCGAGATATTTTACATAATCAAAATCGGCGTTAATGACCGCTCCGTAGTGTTCGCCCGACGTTATCAGGATTGTGGGTCTATCGCGGAAGAGAAAATAATGGGGATTCCCGGGATGCAGACAAATCGGCCCGGCAAAAGTGACATTTACTGCCGAAGCCAGCATTACGAGAAAAACATACTTTTTCATATCCTGTTCTCCTGTCAGACCAGCCGAACCTGCGCCAATTTATTATCGCTTGTATCTGGGTCGTTCGCCTATCTCAGTGAGGAAGCCGATTTTTGATTTCGATTTGGTTTCAGCCATAAGCATCTGCGAAAGTATGTTGAACACATTTTTGAATTGCTCATCGTATTTTCTTTCCATCGCTTCGATTTTGTGTCGCAGGACTGTATTTGTCGCGAGAATCTCACGGAGTTTCACAAAAGTCCTCATAATGGCGATATTGACCTCAATCGCACGCCTGCTCCGCAAAACACTCGACAGCATCGCTACTCCCTGCTCGGTAAATGCTCTTGGAAGTTTTCTGGTGCCTCCCCAACTTGATGTTCCAAAATGGAACTTCAAGTTGTCAAATTCGACCCTGTTGAGCTGGAACATAAAATCCGCCGGAAAACGCCCGATGTTTCTGGTAACTGCCTTATTAAGATTGCTTGTCGAGACCCCGTATAGAGCAGCTAAGTCCTTATCTAAGATGACCTTATGTCTTCGTAGAAACAGAATACATCTGTATATCCGTTCGACTGGAACGATTGATTTTGCCTCATCGCTCATTTGCAATCTGGCCAAAAAGTCGGCATCTTGAAATCAGAAATTCCGCCCTCAAGTGACCGAACTAATTATTGACGCTTCATCTTGATATTCCAATCTGGAACTTCGAGTCGTAAATTATCCAATATTGACACCCAAATCAAACAGAAAAATCGACACGCGCCGGTTTTTTTACTGTGCGTGAGGATCCGGCTTCTCTATTAGAGGACAGCATCATCTAAAGGATTATTGCGGCTTCTTTAGCGAAGTATGTAATGATTATATGTGCACCGGCGCGTTTAATTGAGGTAAGCATTTCGAGCATTGCGGCATCTTTATCGAGCAAGCCGGCCTTTGCAGCGGCGTTAAGCATCATATATTCGCCGCTGACATTATAAGCGGCGATTGGGACATCAAAACGCTCGCTCGCCCTGCGGATAATATCAAGATAGCAAAGAGCGGGCTTAACCATAACGATATCAGCGCCTTCTTCGATATCGAGTGCGATTTCTGCAAGGGCCTGACGAGAATTGGGTGGGTCCATCTGATAGCCCTTTCGGTCACCGAAGGCAGGGGCTGAGTTGGCGGCATCTCTGAAGGGGCCGTAGAACGCCGAGGCGAATTTCGCCGCGTAAGACATAATGGCCGTGTCGTGAAAATCGTTTTTTTCAAGACACTGCCTGATAGCAGCAACACGACCATCCATCATATCCGAAGGGGCAACGATATCGGCGCCGGCCTGCGCGTGTGACAAGGCAACCTTTGCCAACAACTCACACGTTGCGTCATTGTCAATCTTGCCGTCCTTAGCGAGACCGCAATGGCCGGTGTCGGTATAAGCGCAAAGGCAGACATCGGTGATGACAACCAGTTCAGGTACGGCTTTTTTGATTTGCCGGATGGCTGACTGAACGGCGCCATCCTCCGACCATGCCTGCGAGCCGGTCTTATCCTTCTTTTCAGGTAGGCCGAACAAAAGGACAGCGGGGATGCCTAAGTTTGCGACATCTTCGGCTTCTTTTGTGACGGTATCGGGCGAGAAATGAAAACAACCATCCATTGACTTAATCGGCTCTTTTAACCCATTACCCTTGCGGACAAACAATGGATAAACAAGGTTGTCAACTGTTACAGTCGTCTCGCGGACCAGCCGACGCATCGCATTACTTTTCCTTAGCCGACGCATTCTGATATTGGGAAAACCCATAAGCAATTTTCCATTTACTATTTATTATTTTCTATTGATTATTTTACACCAAATTTTGAACGAGCGTTTTCTGAATGCATATTATAGCCCAATTTCTGAGTTAGTCAGGTAGCAGACAGGTTCGTTGAGCCAGTATTTTTCGCCGGGGTTGTCGCCGAGGAATCTGTAGTTGCCTTTGCATAAGTCAAACCACCTGCATTTAAGACACCGCCTATCAGCAAACCGGCTTTTATTGCGCAGCATATTTAATACCGGCTCGGCCTTGTTTGTCCAGATTTGTCTGAAGGTTTTTTTTCTGATACTGCCGAGAGAGTAGTTTCGCCAGAACTGGTCGGGATGGACTATGCCCTGCCAATCGACGCAGACGATTCCTTCGCCGATTCGGTTTCCGCCCGCTTTCTGTAAGAATGTCTCGGCGGCTTTAACTTTTTGTCCGCTTTGCTTTTCCATTTTTATCAAAAGATACGGCCCATCAGCGTGGTTGCCGACGGTCAGCACCTCATCGACAATGCCTTTTTTGACGAAATCATCTGTTTTTTCAATGATAACATCAAGCACGTCCCTCGTCTGTTGGTTGCCTAGAATCTGGTCGTCGAGGTTTTTTGCCCTGCCGGTTTTTATAAGGTGATAGAAGCAGAGCCGCCTTATCTGATTATCCGCGGCGATATCAAACACGACTGGAATCTGGGATGCGTTTGATTTGATAATGGTGAAACGCAGGCCGGTTCGCAGGCCGACTTTACGGCAGTTCTTGACTCCTTTTATCGCCGCTTTGAAGCTGCCTTTGCTCTGCCTGAATTTGTCGTGGAATTGCTCGCTGCCATCAATAGAAACGCCCACGTAGCTCACGCCGGCATCGGCGAGTTTGTCTGCGGTGTGCTCGTCAATCAATGTACCGTTGGTTGACAAGACCGTTCGCAGGTCAAGCCGATTTGCCTGTGCCAACAATTCAAACAGGTCCTGACGCAAAAGCGGCTCACCGCCGCTAAAAAGGACGACAGGACAATGCAATTCGGCAAGCTCCGACAAAAGTTTTTTCACCTGGGGTGCGGTTAGCTCATTGTCGCAGGAACAGGTCAAATCTGATGCACTGTAGCAATGCAGACAACAAAGGTTGCACCTCGGCGTGCAGTTGAAAACCACAACGGGGCCGAGGGTATCGCCGTGATTATATCGCAGGTCATCGGACTGACCTGCCAGGCCGGAATATATTTTCGACACATTTATCATCGACACGCCTCTTCAATCGCGACGAGCAGACCGTTAATCGTATGCTCGGCCGGCTCGACATCAACTCTTACGCGGAGCGATTGCAGTTGTTTGGATGTGACCGGCCCGATTGAGGCGATTCGGACGCGGTTAGATTTTAACGACTCGGCGTCAATCTGCTCAAAAAAGCTTTTCGCTGAAGATGGACTTGCAAAAGTGAGCCAGTCAATTTTATTCTCAGCCAGCATTTTTGCCAGGGCTGAACCATCGGCAAGATTCTTTTTAACGGCGTACACAGGGACATTGTCAATCGCCGCCTGGGCTTTTGTAAGCAGCTCTGCAAGCTCATCCGATGCAAGGTCAGAGCGGAGGAGCAATACTTTTTTTCCCTGCAAAGGGGTAAAATCCATAAGTTCTGCGGCAAGCGCCTTGCCAGTAAATTCACATGGGACGAAGTCGGCCTTGACGGCAAATCGGGAAAGGGCGTTTGCGGTCTCGCTTCCTATTGCAGCGATTTTAGCTGCGCCCAGGGAGCGAGAATCTTTGCCGAGTTTGGCAATCGCCTCAAAGAAGAAATCAACGCCGTTTGCGCTGGTAAAGATAAGCCAGTCGTATTCGCGGACTTTGGTGAGACAAGTAAGGAATTCATTTCTGTCGGTGAGCGATTTTGTTTTGATTGTCGGAAATTCTATTGGGTTGCCGCCCTTGTTAATGACCTTCGTGACGAACTCGGCGTTTCCTTTTTCGTCGCGGGTGACGACAATGGTTTTGCCGAACAGGGGTTGTCTCGCAAACCAGTTTAATCGCGGGTCGGTCTTGGCGGCTTTCCCTATGACGATAACGGCGGGCGGAACAATTTTTTCCTGGGCACAGTTTTCAACTATGGAGTCAGCCGAACCGGTCACAATCCTTTGCGTAGGCAATGTGGCATCGGCGATAACGGCAACGGGTGTCTCGGCAGGCAAGCCGTTTTGCAACAGATGCGTGATTATAAAATCGAGATTTTCCATCCCCATATAAAAGACAATTGTGCCGCGAAAGCGGGCGAGCAGGCCCCAGTCGATATTGCTTTCGGCTTTTCCCTCGGCCTCTTTCCCCGTAACGAAGACCACCTGCGAGGCAAATCTTCTGTCGGTGATGCTGATGCCTGAGTATGCTGGCGCTGCGATGCCGGCTGTAATGCCGGGGACAATCTCGAAATCGATTCCCTCCTCGGCGAGTGCAATCGCCTCTTCAGTCCCCCTGCCGAATATGAGCGGGTCGCCGCCTTTCAAACGAATGACCGTTTTGCCTTCCAACGCTTTTTGGATAAGCAGTTGATTGATTTGGGGCTGGGTAAACGAGTCGGCTCCGATTCGTTTGGGAACACGGATAATCTCTGCATCAGCTCGGGCAGACCGCAGCAACGCGGGGTTTGCAAGTTTGTCGCAGATTACACAATCAGCGGCCTTTAGAAGTTCCAGCCCGCGCACCGTTATCAGGTCAACCCTTCCCGGCCCTGCACCGACAAGATACACCTTACCTTTTTTGTCTGTCGCGTTCATAATCCTCTAAAAAGATACGGACTTTCACAGTCATATTATACAATCGAGATGGTCGTTTAACCACTCATAAGACAAAGTAACCGCTACAGACGGACTACGGTGATAGTCCTACACAGATTTGGGATTGGGGGAATCGAGAATATCGGCTGTGAGCCGGCGGGCAAGTCGGTCGGAGTCGGTCGCAGGGCCGGAAAGGGAACTGCGGCGGAAGTTTTGGCCTTCGGGGTTGGAAAGAAAGGCAGAAATGGTGATTGTGTCACGGGAGATTTTTGCGAAGGCGCCTGCGGGGGCGTGGCAGCCACAGCCGAGGGCGGAAAGGACGGCGCGTTCGGCAGATGTTGTAATTCGAGCATCGACGTCATCAAGAACAGCAACGAGCTTTTTCGTTTCCGTATCATCGGCTCTGATTTGAACGGCCAGCGCCCCTTGCGCGGCGGCGGGAATAAACTCGGCTGGGTCAAAGACAACGAAGATTCGATTACCAAGACCCAGACGTTCGAGGCCTGCGCGGGCAATGACAATTGCATCAAAGTCGCCTTGTTCGAGTTTTCTCAATCGCGTGGTTACATTGCCTCGTATGGGGACACAGGCAAGGTCAGGGCGAATGCGTTTCAACTGGACAAGGCGGCGTAAACTGGATGTGCCAACCCTTGCGCCTTTAGGCAACTGGTCGAGAGAGCGAATCGGTTTTGCGGCAACAAGGCAATCTTCGGGAAATTTTCGGTCGCAGACGGCGGCAATCTTCAAACCCTCGCGTTCGGCTGTGGGCAAGTCCTTGAAGCTGTGGACGGCCAAATCGGCTTTGCCGGCAAGCAGTGCATCTTCAAGTTTTGAGGTGAAAAAGCCCGTGCTCTTCAGCTCCCAAAGCGTGGTGCGAAGGTCTTTGTCGCCTGCGGTTGTGATTCTTGTTATTTTGATTTTGAGGTCGGGATATAGTTTTTTCAGGGCGCAAGCAACGATTTCGGTCTGGGCGATTGCCAGAGCCCCTGCGCGGGTGGCGATGGTGAGGGGCTTTTTCATTGCCGGTCTTTTTCCTGCGAGAGGAACATTTTATTAACGAGGTCAGTCGCCCTAAGCTGCTCGGTTGTGGGTTCATCCGCGGAATTGGATTTGAGGAAACTAATCGGCCCGTGGAGGATTTTTTTGACGAGGGACTCGGCAAAGACCTGCAGTTTCTGTGCATTTTCGCGGCCAAAATCATTTGCGTAGCGGTTTGCCTCGCCGCGGGCAAGCGCCAGACCCTTTGAAGTCAGCTCCTTTATGACGGGGACAATTTCGAGCGATTTTTGCCAGGCGACGAATTTGCCGACATAGCCATCAACTATCTTCTTTGCTTTGGGAATTTCCTTACTGCGTTTTTGCTTATTGGCGGTGATTTTTCCGTTGAGGTCATCGATATTGACAATGCGCACGCATTTGAATCGGGCGATTTTCGGGTCGATGTCGCGCGGTACGGCGATGTCAATCAGCAGCAGTGGCTTGCGGCGATTGGTGAGAACACCTTTAACCATATCGCAAGTCAGCACAGGTTCTGACGAGCCGGTCGAGGAGACCGCCAAATCAACATCGGCAAGGCCTGCGGAGATATCGTGGATGCCGATTACCTCGGCGTTGCCTAAGCGGTCAGCAAGAATCCGGGCAGTTCGTTTGGTGCGATTTGCGATAATCAGTTGCGACAGGCCCGATTTGACGAGATATTTTGCAGCAAGAGCGGCATTTTCGCCGGCGCCGATTATCATAGCAGTACTTTTGGACATATTGAGTTTTGATTTTGCAAATTCGACCGCGGCCAAGCTTATTGAAACCGCACCGCAATTAATATCGGTCTGCGCTCGCACGGCCTTGCCTGCCCGAAACGCCGTATGAAACAGCCGGTGAAAAATAAATCTGCTTGCCCGGCATCCTATCGACTCGATGTAAGCGGCCTTTACCTGTGACAGTATCTGGTTCTCACCTAACATCTGCGAGTCGAGGCCTGCGGCAACACCGAACAGATGTCTGGCAACATCAATGCCCTTTTTTTGCTTGCAGTGTTTTCGCCACGTCCGCTCCCCATCTGGACTAATCCCCCCGATTAGTTTGCTTACAGGTTGCCTCCAGTCGATACCCTTTTTGGCATAAAGGTAAATCTCAGTGCGGTTGCAGGTCTGTAAAATAGCCGCTTCACCGATACCTCGCTGCCCCAGCAAGGCGCCAAGCATATCGTGTTGCTGTTCCTCGGCAAACGAAACCTTTTCCCGTTCTTCAACCGGGCAATCGTGATAATTTACACTGTGCAGCACAAGCTCCATAGTGGTCTTATTATAACAACCGTTGATTTCGATGCCACATCATTGGGGGCGATTCAGTATATTGCTTGAGAACAAAGGTATTTCTGTCATAATGTGTCCGGCTGCATTTTTCGTTTTTTACGGCGATGGAGCAAAAGACTAACTCAAAAAATCGATTAAGACGCTCATTACTATGGGCGGCCCTGACGCTGATTCTGCTTTTGATAACGCTTTCGATATACGGGGCGTTTATCGGGGCCTAAAGGGCTGAGGATTTAGCCGTTCTGCGACAGGAATAAAATAGCGAGGACGCCTTAAAAAAGCGTCCTCGCTTCGGTGCTTTTCCAAATATCGTTACTTTACTGCAACCTATGGTTCCGGCGGATACGACACTTCGCAAGGCGTTTCGTGAATGAGCAAAACAGCGTTGGAATTGTTAAGCGAATCCAATAACGCGCTCATCGCCGTTCGTTGAGCCGTGGAACCGCTAAGCCAGAGATTAACGGCATCAGTAATCAATTGCGAAGCGGCAATCCAGGTCCCATCAGGTTTTAGAATCACCACACCAGGACTGCCGAGGCGATGCCGGACGTTCATAATAAACGCATCCAGTTGCTGCGCAAGCTGCGTGGTCGGGTCGCCGCCGGCATTAGTGTACACGAGAAAGAGTGACTGCTCCGCTTTTGCAGAGCCCGCCGGAGCAATTATTGTTTTCCCTGAGACATCTTTAGCCGCGGGAACCGGTTTGCCGTCAGTGTAATTGCCGTCAATGGCGCCAAAAACATCCCACTTCGGGAACGGCGGATTCCAGGGTGCAAGGGTATTCAGGTAGCCAAAGTCCGCCTGAACGGTCTCATTAAGGCCGTTTTTGTTGTGCCAGTAACCCTTTGTGTCAAAGTCGGCCTTTCCGGTGCAGACGTTGCCAAACTCGAAGGATTTCTCATCGCCTTCGGCCAGTTTAATATTCAGTTTGCAGGCGTCGGTCGTCGCTACCCAGTGGATGTCGGGGCCATCCGGCGGCAAAATCTCGCACAGGTTATAATCGCCGGGTAATAGCCCGTCGAAAGTTACACAGCCATTCGAGCTTGTGGCTTTTACCTGATAGATATGGCTTCCAGTGACGTCGTTACCTTCGAGCACAAAGTTTATATCTGCCACCGGCGGTTCCTGGTTGTTGACTCCGTTGCCGTTGCGGTCGTAGAACTTGCAGGCGGTGATGCTTCCGAGCTGAATATTGCCGAAGATAACCGTATGCTCCTCGGCACAATCGCTGATAACGTTAAGCGAAACACAGCTTGTCTTTGGCTCAATTTTGACGCCGTCAACAAACAGAGAGGTTTGCTGCCAGCCGCTTAGAATTTCCTCACATACCTCCCAGGTCCCTGCCGGAGACGTCAGGACGATAACAGGGGTGTCTTTTGGGATTTGGTTGCCGAGGGGGTCGGTTATATTTATCGGCCAGTCATCAATGTTATCTTCGTCGTCATCTTGCTGGCTGTTGGCGTTTGAGTCGTCAAACTTTAAAACTGTAATTTTCGAGGGATCCGGGCATGGGCCCTGGCCTTTTACCTTGAAGTTGTCCGTCTTGCTCTCGTCGTGAATAAAGCCGTGGACGCCCTGGCCCGGCTTGAACTCGCCAACCGGAGTTACCCAGACCTTGTAAACGCCGCCGGGGTTGGGAGTATTGGCGTAACCGGGGCTGCCGTTGGGGTCTTGCAGGATGGCCCAGAGCTGATAACACTGAACAAATTCTCCGCCGTTAACTTGCACGGTCGCCGGAGGCGACTTTAAGGTGGAACTGCCCAGCAGGACTTCTCCGGACGGGGAAGTAACCTGGACGTAATAAGGGCCGTCCGTCAGACCCGCTGCGCCTTCGTGATGCTGCGGCCCGCCGTCGAGGTAAACGTCCAGCTTTGTCTCATACTGGGTGTTCCCGTTGACGACCTGGCAGGTGCTGTCCGTGGTAAAAATGGCGCCTTTAACATTCGCCATAGCAGAACTGCCGGCAAGTGCCATCGCCAGCAACAATATTAACAATCCTGTCTTCTTCATAATTACAATCCTCCAACGATTAAGATTTTCTGTTAAAAGTTCGACCAAGTATTTTTCCCGGCCTTCACAGCTTTAGGACAACGGACAACTCAAAATTGTCTGCGTCCTCTAAAATCCTCGTTGTTCGTCATGAATAATGGAATGTGGCTCTTTTTTATGTGCACCTCCTTCCTTCAATCAGAATTTGTCTTAAAAAAACCTCCGCTTTTAATGTGCATTTTATGAATTAGGAATAGAAACAAGAACAGTCGAGGACGCTTTCAACATTATTTTTCGCCCTTCCAAAAATAACAGTGTGTATCCGGTTGTTTTTAACGATCCTTCAGGAAAACTGATACCCTGCTCCAAGAGAGATTATTGATGTTATCACACTCGAGGGCGAAATGCAAGCAAATTTTGTAAAAAAAGGTGGATTTGCACTCTGGGAACGGGAGTAAAACGGTGTCCTCGTATGCTAAAGGCCTTTTTGCTCTTTATATTCCAACCGGCCGTGAAAACAAAAAGGGGGTGCGAGCATTTTGCTCGCACCCTGCAAAGTTTCAAAAACGTCGATGTCTTACTGGCTATTGCGCTGCCTTTACTGACAATCACACAGTTTACAGTTGGCGGTTGCCGGAGTTGCTTCAACTGGGTTAGGGGTAACCCCTGGAACGGTGGTTGTGCCGAAGGCGCTGACGGTGTCCGAAAAGTTCGCCGCGCCCGGATTATCTTCATCTGGTGGGCTGGTCTGTTTCGGGAAATAATCTTTCTCAACAATCACGTCGGCGGCCCCCGCAAGTATTAATACCCCGTTCAGAACATTGCCGGGGGTAGAACTTAACACAGGGTCGGTCGCTGTTACTGTAAGGGGCACTTGCCCTGAATTTGTGATCGTGTACTTGACGTGGACCTGAACCGCAAGCACGTCGCCAACAAGCACCAGCTTAGTCTCGCAACTCTTATCGAGGTTAAGTCCTGGAACAAGCGGTAGTTTAACACAGTTAATATTGAACGGTTCTGCCGTTATATTTGCGCCCCCGAATGCTATCGAGGCATCGACTTTGTTGTTTGGTGGATTCTGGTCGCTGAAAAACTGCCATGAGAAAGGCACCGTTCCACCCTTTGGCACGGGATCTGGCAGTATTATTTGTTGAGGGTTAGCAGGGACAAAGCCGATGCCGTCGGTGGGTGTATCCTTCACTGTGAGCACCGCGTCTGCCGGCCAAGTCAGCCCCGTGTTTGTCACCTCACCGGTAACCGTCACAACGAAGTTCTTGGTAGTACCATCAGGCGGAGCAGTCAGCCTGCTAACCTGACAGGCCTTTGCAACTTCGATGCCGCAAAGCGGAAATTGGCCGAGCACAAAGTCTTTAAGGGTCGCTGTAAACTGTTCCGAAGAACGTGACTCGCATACGAAACTGCTAAAACAGGGTGTGCTGCCTAAAAGCTGAGTGAGGTTGATACCGCCCTCAAAAAAGGCCTCAGCCGGGAAAGTCCCCGCTGTTCCGCTCTTGGGAGTATAGGGCCAGGGGGAGGGTTGCGGGGTCAGATTGGTGGTTGCGCAGGCCTCATCATTAGATGAACATACCACCGCACTGCCGGGAAGGACAGCGCCGCTAGCGAGAAGCTCAAGGTTCGACGGACTATTCGTATTCCACCTGACAACCTGGATTGTGGGCCCTGTGTTAGTACCTTGTGGGAAGTTGACAAGGACAAGTATGTCACCTTGTGCGTGCTGCCCCTTAAAGAAACCACTAGTGGTCCCGACGAGGGTGATTGGGTTCTGGAAGAACCAGAAGCCTAAAAATGCGTCACCATTGATGGCGAAACGGTCGCAGCCGAAATAGACGAGGAGGTCACCTTTCACGATATTTTCTGCGGGGTTGTCGGCGGCAGCGATATAGCCTGCCGCATACGCATTGGTGATGTTATCCTTGTCGGGAACCGCACCATTTTTCCATTTCCAACTTGGAATATCATAAATGTCTTTACTTCCGCCGCCGGCGAAAATGCTTTTTGGATCAGGGTCAGCCACAAAAGCAAAAACATCCGCATGATTTGGTTCGCCCTTAAAAAGAATATCCCACTCATCGGCGTTAGGCAAGGTGGGCTGGTTTTTTGTGGCGTCTCCATCCAGCTCAAAGATACTGTGGTCAATAGCGAGGACACGTCCTGCGCCTGTCGCAAGGAACATCGCTGTGGCAAATGCCAAAATTACTGTTCTAAAGTTTTTCATAAATAATCCCCTTTAATCAAATAAAATTTTTTGTTAAGAGTTTCGACTAATCATTTTTCACGGCCTTCCTGGCTTTTGGATAACAGACAATCAAAGATTGTCCGTATTCGCTCAACGCCCCACTATTCGTCATGAATAATGAGGTACAGTTTTTTTTCACACATAACTCCTTTCTTCACCCGTAAGTATTATTGTCTTTAAAAAAATCCTCCGCTTTTAATGTGCATTTTATGAATAGGAAAAGAAACAAGAACAGTCGAGGACGCTTTACAAATTATTTTTCGCCCTTCCAAAAATAACAGTGTGTATCCGGTTGTTTTTAACGATCCTTCAGGAAAACTGATACCCTGCTCCAAGAGAGATTATTGTTATCACACTCGAGGGCGAAATGCAAGCAAGATCCGATAAAAACCTTGAGAACGTAGTTGTTTTTGTCATAATATACCGCCCGAAGTAGTTTTTTCGGTTTTTTTAAGGCAATGATACAAGAAGCGGGATTAAAAAATCGGGTAAAACGCCTTGTTTTGTGGGCAGGATTGCTTCTTATCCTGCTTTTGACAGGTTTTTCAATATACGGGGCGTTTATCGGGGCCGAAGCGGCCCAGCAATTTTTCAACTCCGTCCCGCTGGCCGTTTACTGGCTGGCGCTCGCAGTCCTGTTAATCTCGGCAATTGCACTCTTTCACCGCCTGCTGCACATTCGGGGATTGTTCCTGATTCATCTTGGCTGTGTGCTGGTCCTCGCAGGCGCTATATGGGGCTCGCAGGCGGGGGGAAAAATCCAAAAGGCGTTATTCGAAATCGAGAAAATCCGCACAGGGCAAATGGCAATATATGAAGGTCAAAGCGAAAGCGCGGTGGTTCTCGCAGATGGGCAAATCAAGGAGCTGCCTTTTTCGATTCGACTGAGAGATTTCAGAATTGAGTATTACGCGCAGGGGCGATTAGAGGTGCGCACGCGCGACGGCATCGGCTGGAAGATACCCGCCAGGCCGGGCAGCGAATACTTTCTCTCAGCGGATTACGGCTCCATCACAATCATCAGAAAGTTCGACAGTTTCAAAATCAGTATCGACGGGGACAACAAAACTGCCGTCGATGACCCCAGCGGCGCACCGAATCCTGCAATTGAAGTCGAGATAAAAAATCCGAACGGGACAAGGGCGACCAAATATGTCTTCGAGCGATTCCCGCAACTCGTATATCGCGACGATAAGCTGCTGCTTTCGTATCAAGCAACGATTCGGGATTACATAAGCGACGTGGATATAGTCAAGAACGGGCAGGTCGCGGCGCAGAAAAAGATTGAGGTAAACCATCCTTTGCATTTCGGCGGGTACTTTTTCACGCAGAACTCATACGATGAGCAGGCGGGGAAATATACGGTTCTTGGGGTTGTATCGGATACGGGCTTATCTGCGGTATATGTCGGTTATGCTGCGCTTTGCATAGGATTATTCTGGCATTTGTGGGTAAGGGCCGTAGCGGGAAAGAGAAAACAGAATGGAGATTAAATATACAACTCAGGGACTGCTGATATACACCGCGACGGCGATGTACCTGTTTGCGTTTGCGGCAACTGTTCTGCGTAATCGGCGGGTGGGAGCGTTCTTGTATTTGTCCGGTTTCCTTTTGTCCGGTGCGGCGTTTGTGTATCGCTGGTATGACGTCGGGCATATACCGATGCAGAACCTGTATGAGATTTTTCTATGCCTCGGAGTTCTAATCTTCCCGATTACAGTTTTCTGTCGGCGAGCATTGGGTGTTGAAGGGCTGGCAGCGGATATGCTGATTGGTGCGATTGTGCTTGTGCCTGCCGGTTTTGTGTTTGGCGCCGAACCGCAGCAGTTGCCGCCCGCGCTGCAAAGTCCGCTTTTCGCGCCGCACGTTGCGGTGTATATGCTTTCCTATATCCTTATGACAAAGGCGGCGGTGCAGGCGTTCTTTCAGTTAGCAACGATATCACCTGCGAATAGAACAATGCTGCCGGCGGAAAAGGCGACATATCGAATGATTTGTGCCGGCTTTCCGCTATTGACTCTCGGACTTATCTTGGGCAGCGTTTGGGGACAGCGTGCCTGGGGCGACTGGTGGGGCTGGGACCCCAAGGAGATGTGGTCGCTGGCATCGTGGCTTGTTTACGTTGGGTACTTCCATTTTCGCTATATGTTCGGCAAAAAATTCCCGCGGATAAACGCGCTGTGGGCGATTGCCGGCCTGGCCGTGATTGTGATTACGCTCCTGTGGGTCAACCTCTCCCGTTTTTTCCCCGGCCTGCACAGCTATGCAATGTAAATTACCCTTACACTTGGCTAAGTATCATTTTGGAAGCACATCCCACTTGTCTTCATAGTCGAACGCTGTTGACCAATTGATTCCACCCAGTTCATCTCGATACTTTCTTCTTATGAGAACGCTTTGCCTATACTCTTCGCGTTTTTTCATAAGTTCATCACAAGAGAGGATAAAGAATCTTGGATGTTGAGAGACCGGGGGTAAAAAGACCAAGATGAAGTAATGACTCGAATCCGACTTTCTTGGTTGGATTAACCAAAAGTTCTTCTTTGATTGCCCTTTCACATCAACTGTGAACTGTACACCATTCTGGCTTCTCACGAGAAGGTCTGAAATGGGAGCATTACCAAATGTCAGTGATACCAGGTATCCCCGACGCGTCAGTTCCCCCGCAGCAAAGAATTGGGCCGCCCATTGTGTTTTGTATTTTTGTGATTGCATTTTGTAAGTGATTATAAGTTTATTTTCAGTTGAAGCAAGACGTACCGAACTGTATTATTAAGAGGCAAGCAAAAACCCGATAGAAACAAGATAGCAGGAGATTTTGCCGGTGGTACAGACAACAGAACAGGCAATTCAAATCGCAGCCAAGGCAAAAACAACGCTTGAGAAGATATACGGCAAGCGTTTGCGAGGCATATATCTATACGGGTCGGCGGCAAAAGGACAGTTGCGGCCGGACAGCGATATAGACATTGCCATTGTTCTTGATGAGATTACAGACAGGTTCGCCGAATATGAGAGGACAAGCGAGCTTGGTTCACAATTGAGTTTGGATGATGATACTCTCGTCAGTTTCCTGTTTTTGACGGAGTCGGAACTGGCAACAGGACGATTCATCATTCACCAGGCCATTAAAAGGGAAGGGATTCGTGCTTGAAAGAAGAGTCGCGGTTACACTTTGAGCGAGCAAATGACTGTATAAGGGACTCGCAGGTTTTGCTGGAGGGCGGGCGATTTGCGGGTGCCGTCACAAGAGGGTATTATGCAATGCTGCATGCCGCCAGCGCTGTTTTGCTAAACAGAGGAATAGAACGACGCTCACATCAGGGAGTAATATCAGCATTTGGACAATATCTTGTCAAAACGGGCCATATAAGCGCTGAATTTCACCGGCACTTCATAGAGGCATTTGACCTCAGACAAGAGAGCGATTACGAACCCATTGCTGCTGTTACAGAGGAGCAGGCACAGAAAATTGTCATTCGGGCAGGTGAGTTTGTCAAAGCTTGTCGCAGATTATGCGATTGAAAAAAACGAAAATTTTAAGCCGTTAAAATTTAGTTGACTGTTTTTGAAAGGATGACAAAAGATGACCAGGAATGTGCTTTTAGGTTTCATGATTGTTGTATTGTTGGCGCCTTTCGGAGGATGCACCGAACCGAACACAAAGGAACCGAGTGCAGTTACGAAAGCGGAAAAACCAAAGGTGATACAGTGGGTTCAGACGGAGACGGGCAAGTGGATGATTCATGATATGAATCGGCCTGTTGCGCCGGTGGTGACACCGGGAGAACCGAGCTGCAGCGATAAGATAGGCAGCGCACCATCGGACGCGGTTGTGCTCTTTGACGGGAAGGACGCCTCGAAGTGGGAGGGCGCAAAGAATCCAAATGGGCCTTTCCCGTGGAATCTCGGCGATGGGTACCTTGAGACGGTCAAGGACGCCGGGTACATCCGCAGCAAGCAGAAATTCGGGTCGTGCCAACTGCACATCGAGTTTGCGACACCGGAGAAGGTCATTGGCAGCAGCCAGGGCAGAGGCAACAGCGGAGTATTCCTGATGAATCGCTACGAGGTGCAGGTCTTGGATTCCTACAATAACCGCACATACGCGGACGGTCAGTGCGGAGCATTGTATGGACGCGCTGTCCCATTAGCGAATGCGTCGAATAAGCCCGGCGAGTGGCAAAGCTACGATATTGTGTTCCACAAACCGGTTTTCAAGGACAAGAAGGTCGTCAAGGGTGCGAGGTTTACGGTCTTTCATAACGGCGTTCTGATTCAGGACAACGTCGAATTGAAGGGCGGGACCGGCTGGGCAGGCGAGCACGCCGCCACAGAATATGAAGCCCACGGCGACAAGGATTCGCTCGCCCTGCAGGACCATGGCAATCCGGTCCGATACCGGAATATCTGGCTGCGCGAATTAAAAGATTGAAACAAGTAAAAAGTAAAAAGACAAAAAAGGCCGGGTGCGGGCTGCCCGGCCTTTTTATGCGCGGGATTTGGGGGAAGTTAAAATACTGTTGCAAGGCGTGTATCCATCGTTATAATACGGGCTTTCGGAGGAAAATAAAGGGCGGTATAGAACAGAATTTGAGCAGGAGCGAAATTATATGGAATCAGTTGTGCAGGGCCAAATTGATTTGTTCGGCGAGCAGTTGCCGAAAATGAACGAAATTAAGAGGTTGTCGGCGTACGTACATTCGAGCGAGGCAGCTCTGGGCGCATTTCGTGAGAAGGTAGAGGAGAACCTCGCCAAGACCGGGGCAAAAGGGTGTTTAGCGAGCGGAATCGGCCTTTACATTTTGGGGCGAGACGCCGAGGCGGCAGAGAAGCTTGAGAAGGGAGCCGATTGCAGCGAAAAGTTTATTTATCTTGCTTTTGCGCTAAGACGAACGGGTAAATTCGATGAAGCGATTGGTAAGCTTCAGATGGGCGCAAAGCACGGGGCGGATAGCTTAGCCGTTAGCATGGAGAAGGTAGCGACGCATCGACAAGCCGGGAAATTCGATGCAGCGGAGAAGGAGCTGAAGGCCTGCGGAAATTTTGCGGACGTAAGCGCGGAGTATCACTATCAGCTTGGCCGGCTGCAGGAGGCATACGGGCAGTATGAGGATGCAATGACCAACTACAAGACGGCGCTGGAGCTTTCGCCAGAACACCAGGGGGCGCTTTTCCACCTGGCTTACAGGTGCGACCTGTCGGGCGATGAGGAGGCGGCAATCGACTATTACAAGCAGATTGCAGCGGGTTCGCCGGTCTATGTAAACGCCCTATTGAACCTGGCGGTGCTTTACGAGGACAAGGGCGACTACGACAAGGCAAGCGCCTGCACGGACAAGGTTCTTCAGCCCCATCCTAACCATCAAAGGGCGCAGTTGTTCAGAAAAGATATCGAAAGCTCCAAGACAATGGTGTATGACGAGGAGAAAGAGAAAAAGAAGACCCGCAAGATACAGATTCTGGAGACGCCGATTTCGGACTTTGAGCTTTCTGTACGCAGCAGAAACTGCTTAAAGAAGATGAATATTGAAACTCTCGGAGACCTGCTGCGGACGACGGAGGCGGAACTTCTTTCTTACAAGAATTTCGGCGAGACGTCGCTTAGGGAAATAAAATCGGTGCTTGAGCCGAGGGGGCTGCATTTGGGCATGGCACTGGAGGAAAGGCAACTTGTGCAGAGCGAGGCAGGCGAAGCAATCGAGCCGGAACCGGAGCCGGCCGACAAGGGAATACTCAGCAAGAGCGTGGATGACCTGCAGCTTTCGGTCAGGGCCAGGCGGGCTATACAATTTTTAGGTATTAGGACGCTGGGCGATTTGATTCGTAAGACCGACGCCGAGCTTTTAGGATGCAAGAACTTCGGTGTGACCAGCTTGAATGAGGTCAAGAAGGGGCTTTCCAATTTCGGATTATCACTGCGGACGCTGGATTAGACCGATGCTTGATACTCGATTCCGCCTGTCCGCCATACAGACAGCGGGCAACCGGCGGACAGGGTTGCGGACGAAATTTTCAGACAACTTTTCTATAGAGCAAAGAAAAGATTGAACAAATCAAATATCAGGACAAGCTGGCGCAGGGCAGCGTTGCTGCTGGTATGGGCGCTATTTTTTTGGGGGTGCAGGGGCAGGGAGATAGCGCGGCCGACTCCTTATATGGATATTGAGCCGCATTTTTGGGTAAGGGTTCTGCTGCTTAATAACGCCTCAAGCTGTGATGTGATGATTCGGTCGGGCTGCACCATTAGCGGCGGCGAGTGGCGTCAGCCGGGACTAAGAGCGAAGGTTGAGATGTCGAGCGCGAATATCAGCTTTGGCGGCAGGGCATTTGCAGCCAGCGTAGTTATCCTGCCCGATAAGCCGCACATATTTAACCTTAACGGCGATGATTATCGCGGCAAGTTAGAAATAAAGGTTAGTCCTGACGGGAAAAGCTTTGATGCAATAAATCATGTGCCGCTTGAGCCGTACCTTGCCGGCGTAGTGGGTGCGGAAATGCCGAACTACTGGGAGCCGGAGGCGCTGCGAGCGCAGGCAATCGCGGCCAGAACCTACTGCCTGTATGCCAAGAAGACGGCGGGCGCCAAGCGCGACTGGGACGTAACGAAAACGACCGCCAGCCAGGTCTATTCGGGCGTAAAGGCGGAGTCGTTGCAAGTATGGGACGCGGTGAATGAAACAACCGGGGAGGTGCTGGTCTGCGGCGGGCCAACGGGGCAGGACGAGATTTTCCCGGCATACTACAGTTCTGCGTGCGGAGGGCACACAGAAGACAGCAGGAACGTATTTGGCGATTCCTTCGGGCCGCTGTGCGGGGTAGCGTGTCCCTACTGCCGGGATGTCGCCAAGCCGAGCATTTTTTACTGGCCGATGACACAGTTCAGCAAATCGGAGGTCACGGCCAGGATGTCCGCCAAATATCCGAAACTCACAGCGATTGGAGAAATCAGCAAAATAGAACCGACAAAAAAGAGTGATTACGAGGATTTTTCCCGGATAACGCTTGTCAGAATTACAGGCACAAACGGCAAGAGCGATTCGGTGCGCGGCGAGGACCTTCGGCTGACAATCGACCCGAGCGGAGCAAGGATTCGCAGCATCAGTTGCACGATTATGCCTATGGGCGAGAGCTGGGCGTTCCTGTCCGGCAGGGGTTACGGTCACGGGGTCGGCTTGTGTCAGTGCGGTGCAGAGGGTATGGCAAGGGCCGGTAAAAAAACAGAAGAGATTCTTTCATACTACTACCCCGGCTCCAGGCCGGTGAGAATTTATTGATATGGGCAGTTTCAAAGTCACACATACGGACGACGACAGCGAAGCTCGACGGGGAATCCTCAAGACCAGCCACGGTGACGTTCAGACACCGGTGTTTATGCCTGTCGGAACGGCAGGCGCAGTCAAGGGCATTACGCCGGCGCAGTTGAAACAGACGGGTACTGATATGGTCCTCGCCAATACTTATCATTTGATACTAAGGCCGGGAGTGGAGGTGGTCGAGAAGGTCGGCGGGCTTCACCGTTTCATCGCCTGGGACGGCCCGATACTTACCGACAGCGGCGGCTATCAGGTCTTTTCGCTGAGCGAGCTGACAAAAATAGACGACAAGGGTGTTGAGTTTGCAAGTCACATAGACGGGGCCAAGCTGCGCATAGACGCCGACTCAGCAATACAGTATCAAAACCGGCTCGGCGCCGATGTGATAATGTGCCTCGACCACTGCCCGGCGTTTGGCTGTCAGCACAACGAGCTGGAAGAGGCGGTTGAGAGGACAATAATATGGGCAAAACGAGGCAGCTCCGTACACAGCAGCAGCACACAATTATTGTTCGGCATCGTCCAGGGCGGGACGGATTTTGGTCTGAGACGATACTGTGTTGCGCAGCTTCTGACGCTTGATTTCGACGGTTACGCGATTGGCGGGCTGGGATTGGGGGAAGGACAGCAGAGTATGATAAACACCGTCAGCAGGACGGTCCGGCTGCTGCCTGAGGAAAAGCCGCGTTACCTGATGGGGGTGGGGACGCCGGCGGATATTATTTCGGCGGTAAAGGCAGGCGTGGATATGTTCGATTGTGTTTTGCCGACGCGAAACGGCCGAAATGCTTATGCCTTCACAGAAAACGGCCCGGTGCGACTGCGAAATAACGAGCACATCGACAGCACCCAGCCGATTCAGCCGGGCTGCGACTGCTACTGCTGCACCAATTTTACCAGGGCGGCCATCAGGCATTTTTTCAACGTCAGCGAGATGCTCGGCCCCATTCTGACCTCGCTTCACAATCTGAGGTTCTATCAGCGGCTGATGGGGCAAATAAGGGAGAAAATAGAAAAAGGCGGATTCACGGCCTGGGCAGATGAGCGATTGGCCGCATTGGGTGCAAACAGCGGAACAGAGAGCAAAAAATCACAGATTGATTATTGATAATTGACCATAGATGATTTAGAATTCAAGGTTTATCAATTGAACGCTGAAAATTGCTGTTAAGGAATGACATAATGCAGAACCTGTGGATATTGGCGCAAGCCGCTGAAACACCGGGGCCATCAGGAATTACCTCTGAGCCGGTCAGCGAACAAACGCAGACAACGACTGTGGCGGTGGATTCGAATGTTCCAGGGGCAAAGACCCCTCTGAAAGGGCCCTTCGGCGAGTACGGAACGTTCATATTTTTTGGTGTTATGTTAGTGCTGCTCTACTTTATGATGTTCAGAGGGCCGCAGAAGCAGAAACAGCAGCACCGAAAAATGGTCGAATCCCTCAAGAAAAACGACAAAGTAAGGACCATCGGCGGAATCATAGGCACCGTCGTTGACATCAGAGGCGATGAGATTGTGCTCAAAGTCGATGAGTCGAACAACACAAAAATCAGGGTGGTTTCTTCGGCGATAGGCAAAAGATTGCTGGAAGAGAATAATTAAAGATTTCAGGGGTATGAACAACAAAGGCACGGATTAACAGGGACCAAATATGGACAAGAATCTGTCTTGGAAGTTTGCGTTGATAATTGGTTTAGTGATTGTAGCGGCGTGGACTCTTTATCCGCCGAGCAACACCCTAAAGCCGGGCATAGACCTCGGCGGCGGAACGAGCTTGATATATGAGATAGATACTCAAGGACTCATCGCCGCCGACAGACAGGGTCTTTCCGGCAGAATGATAACGGTTCTTCGGCGGCGAATCGACCCTGCGGCAATCCAGAACCTCGTCTGGCGGCCCCAGGGCAACACACGGTTTGAGATTCAGATGCCTCTTGCAACCGCCGAAGCCCGCCAGAAGCGACAGGACTTTGAGCAATCGCTTGCCGAGCTGCTGGCAGAGAACATAAACGCCGCCACGGTAATACGAAGTTTATCCAAGCCGGCTGAGGAGAGGGCAAAGGATTTCGAGCGATTTTCCCGGGACTCGAACGAGGGGATGCAAATCCTCGACAATCTGGCCAAGGCGCACGATGAGCGAAAACAGCTACAGCAGAAGCGCGACGAGCTTGCAGCAGGCCTCAAGACACCTGAAAGCTTAATCAAGCTGGCGGGATTCGACCTTGAAACCATACAACAGAATGTCGTCGAGTGGATAAAACTGGACAATGAAAAGCTCAAGAACGCTTTGCTTGAGTTTTTAGGTTCTGAAAGCAATCTCGATTTGCTTACCAGATATACAAAGATGTACGGGGAATGGGCGGAGGTTGTTAATAAACTGACTGACCCGGACAAGGGCGTAAACCTCCAGTATAACAATGCCCGCAAGGCGCTTGATGAGCTGAACATCTCGGAAGACCAGATAACGTCGATTCTTGACAGCGGCGACGCCAAGTCGGTAGAGAGACGCCAGTCGCTTGAGACGCTCAAGGCAGCGCATCCGCAGCGAGCGGCGAAGATTGACAGGGTGGCGGCAGCTTATGATGCGTATTATCCGTTCAGGGGCCGGCTTGACGACCCTGCCGATTTACAGCGTATGCTCAAAGGGGCGGGCATACTTGAATTTCGGATTCTGCCGACGGCTGAGCATCCGGAGGTGGATACGACACAGATGGAGCAGTACGTTGCAACGCTCAAGAGCAAAGGACCAAAGTACGCATCGGACAACAAGTACGTCTGGTGCGAAATAGAGAATGTCGCACAGTGGCATTCAACCGATGGGCAGGGACGACCGTCGATTGTGGGGCAGTTCGGGAATAAATGGTATGTGCTTGCGAGCAGCCGCAAGGATGAGGCGATGCTGCACGGTCCTGGGGGCAGCGATTGGCGATTAGTGCGGGCCTCGCCGGGCCAGGACAATTACGGTCGGATGTCAATCGATTTTGTCCTCGACCAGAGAGGCGGCGACATATTTCAAAGAATCACAGGCAACAACATAGACAGACCTCTTTGCATTTTATTGGACGGGATAGCCATATCCGCCCCGAACATCAATTCGAGGATATACACCCGCGGGCAGATAACCGGCAGGTTCACAAGCACCGAGGTTGATGATATGGTCAACAAGCTGAACGCCGGGTCACTGCCTGCCCGGCTTGTCGAGCAGCCGCTCTCGGTCAGAACCATCGGGCCTTCGATTGGCGCCGATAACCGCGACCAGGGCATCAGGGCGGGTTTAATCGGGCTTATGGGCGTCCTCACGCTTATGGCCGGTTATTATTTGCTTTGCGGAATGATTGCCGATGCGGCCCTGTTGATTAACCTGCTGTTTACACTGGCGATTATGGCGATGCTCAATGCCACTTTTACCCTGCCGGGCATCGCAGGCACGGTTCTTACTATAGGTATGAGCGTCGATGCAAATGTACTTATCTTTGAGAGAATCCGCGAGGAGCAGATGCGCGGGTCATCGCTGGCTATCGCGATAAAAAACGGCTATCAGAGGGCATTCAGCGCCATTTTTGACTCAAACCTGACAACGGTCTTGACGGCCGCTATCCTTTACTGGGTAGCCTCGGAGGAGATTAAGGGATTTGCAATAGTCCTTATACTCGGTCTTGCGTCAAGTATGTTCACCGCCCTGTTTGTGACGCGAGCGATATTCGACTTCCTGCTGAAGAAGCGGCTGATTAAAGACCATCTGATGATGCTGCACCTTATAAAGGTGCCGAAGATCAACTGGATGGCATACAGGCCCGTGTTTTTTACGCTGTCGGGGATACTGACCATCGGCGGTCTTGCAATCTTTTTCACAAGAGACAACACCAGGAGCAACAAGTACGACATTGAGTTTACCGGCGGCACCAGCGTCCAGATAAATCTCAAGGACGTCGCCAATCTCACCCGCCAGGATGTTGAGGACAGGATTCACGGCATCGGGACGAAGCTCAACAATCCCGCAATCGCGTCGGCGACGGTCTATAGCATCGGCAAAACCGGTAAGCAGTACGAAATAAACACAACCGAAACGAACAAGACGGTTGCGACTGTCAACTTCCCATCCGCAGGAGAATGGACGACCGAAAAAATAGCCGCGGCTATAAAAAATACAGAATCCCAAAAAGAATCGCAGTTGAACAACCTGATGGTGACGGCATCACAAAGCAGCGCCTCATCGTTTACAATCAGGACCACCCAGTTGAACACGGGGCTTGTCGCCGATATTCTGAAGACCGCTTTCCCGGACGCCAATATCTCAGAACCTAAGGTGGACGAGGTGGTGTCCAGCGTGGTTTTGCGGGCGTTTGAGAATGAACTGCAGGTGCAGCAGAGCTTGCAGCCGAAGATTGTCTCGACCGAAAAAATAACCGAGGCGATGGTGGATAGTTATCCTGAGCTTGTCGATTTCTTAGGCGGGGTGATGATAAAGGTTGAGACAGCCAGGTCGGCGACCGCCGGTGAAGTAGAGCAGCGGATAAAAGGTCTGCGTTTCAAACCGGATATGCGGCATCTGGCCTGGTATTCGTTCGAGATACTGAACCCGGAATTTGGCTCTGCGGATGCGAATGAGCCGCTCAAGTCGTTTGTTTACGTCAGCTCCGAGCCGGGGTCGGCGTTCGCGGAGATGAGCGAGGATGTCTGGACACAGTTTGTCGAAAATGAGACAACCAAGGTGCTGGCGGCAACGCAGCTTGAGACATCGCTTCCGCAGGTAACTCAGATAGACCCGTCCGTCGGAGGCGAGGCCAAAACCAGGGCCTTGATAGCGATAGTTCTGTCGCTGATTGCGATGTTGATATATCTTTGGTTTCGATTCGGAGATTTTCGTTTCGGATTCGGTGGCATTATCACGCTGTTTCACGACACATGCGTTACTGTGGGAATGGTGTCGGCGTGCACTTACATCGCCACAACCAGGATAGGGCAGGCACTTTTGATAGGCGATTTCAAGATTGACCTTGCTATGATAGCGGCATTTTTAACGTTGCTTGGCTACTCGATAAATGACAGCATTGTTATCTACGACCGAATTCGCGAGAACCGCCGAAAGGGCACGCTGACTCCGCAGCTTATCAACAACAGCATCAATGAGACGCTATCGAGGACGCTGCTTACAGGTACGACGACGATTCTGGTTGTGGCGGTGATGTACATCTTCGGAGGCAAGGGGCTGCGGGGCTTCAACTTTGCGATGCTGTTCGGCATTATCGAGGGCACTTATTCGTCAATCGCGATATCCGCGCCGATTCTGCTGTTCACCTGGAAAGGCAAAGAGCCGGCGAAAACTAAACAAGCGCAGCCGAATCTCAAGGCCGCTAAAGCACAAACATCACTTGCTGCGCAATAACCTCCGATTTAAAGCAGTTTTGCGGCGTGGGAATCGACCAGCCAGGTGACCTTTTGGAGGACGGGCCAGAGGGTATGGATGGGGAAGCGTACTTCGTCGGGTTCGCTGGTCAGAACTTCTTTTAAAACATGCGCCTTTTCACCGCCGCTTACAAGGACGGCGAGCCGCTCGGCAGCACACAGGACAGGGTGAGTAAGTGTGATTCTATTAAGCAACTGGTCGGGCAGTTTCTGGTCCAGCAGATAGACGACGGTGGCAAGGTCATCCTTGTCGAAGGGTGCGAAGCTGTTGGGGAACAGCGACCCCGTGTGACCGTCGGCGCCCATACCGAGAATAACCAGGTCGAACCTGGGGATTCGGCCTCTTTTCAGGCCGAAGACCTTGCGAATTGTCTGCTCATAATGCCGTGCAGCCAAACTAAAATCGCAAAACTCTGTCGGGATTCTATGTATATTCTCCTTTGGGATTGCGACTTTAGACAGGAAGGTATCAGCGGCAAGTTTGTAGTTGCTCAAGGGTGAATCCGGGGATACGTACCTTTCATCGACCCAGAATAACTGGACTTTGTCCCAGCGCAGCGATTTGCCTATAGGGTCATCCCCGATAAGCTCGAAGAAGCGTTTCGGCGTCTGGCCGCCCGATATGGCAACATAAAAGACGTCCTTTGTCTGGATGGCTTTGTGAGCTGATGAGGCAAATAGTTCCAGGCATCGCCGTGCAAGCCCTTCCGGGTCGGCAGCGATTTCGACATTCGCTTTATGCTCAGTTACGGTCGCCATATACTCTCATCCCGCCGGGATACCAGCTTAACTGTATCGCGCCAATGATTCCGGCGAAAAACCGACGGTTACTATTATGCATCGTCAAAAACGGTTTTGCAAGAGAAATCTCCGGGAAATAACGTGGTTTCGGCAATTCAGGTAACATCATCAATTTGCCAGCAGAACGCCTTTATACCTTCGGAAGCAAGGGTTTTCCGCAATTCGCGTATCTTATCCATCAGGCACTGGGCTACGTCCGGCTCAGTGATGACCAGGGTTCCATAGTTGGTTTCCGGCCAGACCTCGATATTCAGGTGCGGCTCACTGAACTGCCCTTTGCCTAAGACGTTGGTCAACTTGGTATATTGCTCGATACCGACGGAAACGAGGGCATCGTTTACATCGTCATCTATGGCGGAATTGTGGACGATAAGGACTGCTTTCATAACTGCACCTTTCCGACTACGGCTCGCGCCTGCTCAGAAACGAGTCGAGAATTTTTCTTACGGCTCTCAAATACGCTGTAAAGAGCCGGCATAAGAATCAGGGTAATAACGGTCCCGAGCGACAGGCCGCCTATGCTTGTCACGGCAAACGGCACCCAGATTTCTGAGCCGCTGCCTCGCGTAAGCATCAGCGGCGCAAGACCAAGCAGGGTAGTAATGGTTGTTGACAGGACCGGCCGCAGGCGGCTTTTGCCGCCTTCTATAATAGCGGATTGCAAGTCGAGGCCGCGTCTGCGCAAAATGCCGATGTAGCTAATCAAAACAATACCGTTGTTGACGACGATGCCGACCAGGAGAATCAACGCAATAAACGTGACGACGTTTATCGTAAATCCCGTCAGAGCAAGAGAGACAATGACGCCGACAAACCCGAAGGGGATGGAAAGGAATATAATGAAGGGGTCACGGAATGACTCGAACTGGGAGGCCATAACCATATAGACAAGGACCATGCCGAGAAGGGTGGCGGCGACGAGAAGATTAAAGGCCTCTTCTTTTTCCTTTTCCGCTCCTGCGAATTTATATGAAAAGCCCGCAGGCGCCTGAATCTTGTCGATTGTCTTACGAACGTCGGCGACCGCTGAACCGAGGTCTCTGCCGCGGACATCCGCAGAAACGGTGATATAGCGTGCCTGGTCTTTCCTTTCTATTTTCGTTGGACCGTATCCGACCTGTATGTCGGAAATATCGGCAAGGTGCACCTGGTCGCCTGCAGGCGTGTCTATCATAACGTCCCGGAGGTCTTCGATTCTGTTGCGGTCCTGCAGTCGCAGTCGGACTTCGATGTCGTATTCATCTCCTCCCTCGCGGAATTTGGAGGCGGTTGTGCCCGCGAAGAAGGTTTCAATGGTCTTTCCGATGGTGCGAACATCGAGACCGAGCTGCGAGGCCTTTTCACGGTCAACGACGATTTTCAGCTCCGGTTTTTCTTCCTGTCTGCTGATTTCGATATCGGTTACGCCGGGGACCGAGGCCAAAGCGTTTTTGACGTCTTCGGCGTAATTTCGGGCATCGTCCATATTGTGGCCGTACAATTCCATCGCCAGTTTGCGTCCGCTGCCGAACATCATACCAAGGAGCGGGTCTTCGGCGCTGTATCGCGTAATCGCGCCTGGGATTCTGTCGGTGATTTTTCGCAGCCGCTCGATTATCTGGCCCGGCGAGGCGGAACGCTGCTCCTTTGGGACTAAGCTGACGTAAGCCAAACCCTTGTAGCTTTCTTCTTCCGTCGCGAACTGTCCTGCTTCGCCTGAGCCAAACACACCCCAGCGTATGAAGATGTCTCTTAATTCGGGGACGTTGTCTCGGATGATTTTCTCAATCTGGAGAGCGACCTCGCCCGTGCGTTCATAACGTGTGCCGATGGGCAGCTCAAAGTTGACCATCAGGCGGTTCTGGTCTTCTTCGGGGAAAAACTCTGTGCCGACGAATCTGACCAGTCCTACGCTCCACACAAGCAACAGAACACAAACGGCAAATACGGTTTTCTTGTTGTTGAGCGACCATTTAAGAAATCTGATGTAGCCGTTCTCCAGACCTGCAAGGAGTTTTTCGCCGAGGTCGTAGAGGTAACTGAACATCGGCCTTGACGGTTTTATACCGTGAATGACGAGGAATTTTGAGCAGAGCACGGGAACGAGCATAATGGCGGTGAACAGAGAGACCATCAGGGCCATTGTCACAATGGAGGCAAACTGGCCGAATATAATGGCGGTGATGCCGCCGACAAAAATAATCGGTGCGAAAATTGCAACGGTTGTCAGGGTGGAAGCCATAACGGCTATCCCCACCTCCTGGGTGCCGAATATGGCGGCCTCTTCGGCCCGCTGGCCTCGCTGCCTGTGGCGATAGACGTTATCGACAACGACGATGGCGTTATCGACGACCATGCCGACCGCGACCGCCAGTGACGCCAAAGAGGTCGTGTTTATGGTATAGCCGGCCAGCCGCATCAAAAGAAACGTCACGATAAGCGATATCGGAATCGACACGGCAACTATGGCGCTTGCACGAAGGTCACGCAGAAAGAACATCAAAACGAAAAAAACAAAAAAGCAGCCCCACAGGACCGAGTTGCGCAGGTTCCTCACGGATGCGAGAATAAACTCGGAGCTATCCATCACGATTATGGGCTTGACGTCCGGGGGCAGGTCTTTTTTCAGGACTTCAAGCTCGGCCACAACACGTTTTGCGACATTGACCGTATTCTCGCCGCTTTGTTTCATAATCATAACAGCCATACCTCTCAGCCCGTCGATGCGCCCGTCATAAGTGCGTTCTTTGAAGGCATCATAAACTGCGGCAACGTCCTTGAGCTTGATTGGGATGGCGTTTCGCTGCGTGATGATAACTTCGCCGGCCTCCTCAGCACTGATAAACTCCTCCGGAGTGCGCAACAGATAATCCTTATAACCGGTCCTGATATTGCCGCCCGGGATGCTCATATTCTGTACGGCGAGAGCGGCTTTAATCTGTTCGTAAGAGATGTCCAGAGCGACCAGCTTGTCCCGGTCGATATCGACCCTGATTTGTCGTTCGAGGCCTCCGTGAGGAGTGGCGGCGGCAACGCCTTTGATGCGCTTGACGGGGTCAATGATGCGGTCTTTGACGATTTTCTGTAGGTTTGGGTAGTTTTCCTGGGCGGTGACGGCAATAATCAAGATGGGCGACATAGCAACGTCGAACTTGACAACAACGGGTTTTTCGGCTTCGTCCGGCAGCCGCATCCTGGCCTGGTCAACCTTGTCTCTGACTTCGTTGATGGCCTCATCTATTTTTTCGCCCCAGTTGAACCGCAAAGTTACGGCGGAGATGCCTTCCTTGGACAAAGAGATGACCTCATTAACGCCGGAAATGGTGCTCAAACTCTCTTCCATCGGCTCGGTGATAAGCGTTTCGATTTCTTCCGGGCCTGCGCCTTCGTAACCGGTGATGACACTGACCGCGGGGATTTCAATGTCTGGCATAAGGTCAACGCCAAGCATAGGCAGGGAAACCATGCCTAAAACAACCATCGCGATATATATCATTGCCGTTGTAACGGGCTTTCTTACGGACAGTTCTGCAAGCTTCATTTGTTGACCTCTTTTTGCGTAATATCAACCGCAAGTGCGTCGATAAGGTTGTTCATACCGTTGACAACGATTGTTTCGCCAGGTTTAAGCCCCTCAGTGATTTCGGATTTATCGCCCTGTGTAATGCCGACTGTGACGGAGCGTTTGTGGGCGGTGCTGCCGTTGACGACATAGACGTAATGCTCGTCGATTTTACCGCCGAGAACCACGTCTTTGGGAACAACGACGACATCGCTTTTGGCGACCGGGACCAGCGTAACACGTGCAAACATACCCGGCTTGAGGAGTATTTGGCTGTTGTCTAATCTGATTTCGACCTGGAGGGTATGTGTTTGCTCATCAAGCGCCGGCCAGACGGAAAATATGTTTGCGTCGAAAACCTCATTCGGCCAGGCGTCAACTTTGATTCTCACCGGCACTTGCGGCTTGATTTTTTCAGTGTATCTTTCAGGTACGGCGACGACGACCTTTACTGTCTTGGTATCTTCGATAGTAACTATTCTGTCGCCGATTTTTATCAGGTTGCCCTGGTCAATGTGTTTGGCGGTGATTGTGCCGTCGATTGGAGAAACGATTATGGATTCGCGGACGTTGATTTCCGCAAGCTCCAGATTTGCTTTGGCGGCATCGAGCTGGGCGGCAGCGAGGTCCGCGGCGGTGACGGCCTTATCCATTACCTGCTGTGTAGCCGAGCCGCCTTTAAATAGCGCGCTCATACGTTCTTTTTCGCGCAGGGCATCAGCAAGGGCGACCTCGTTAGCCCGGACGTTTGCCCTGGCGGCGTTTGCCTGAGCGACGTAAATGTCGTGGTCAATAACGGCAAGGGGCTGATTTTTCCTGACGGACAAGCCCTGCTCTACATCGACTACAGTGCCGTCGTCGGTTGTGGCCCGCAGCGATTCAAGTCGGCCGGCGACCTTGGAGGAAACATCTACGGTTGCGTTGGCCTTAATCCACCCGGCCAGCTCAATGGTTTCTTCTATCGAACCGGTAGTGACCGTCTGCACCTCGACAGGAACAGGTTTGGCTTCTGCGACCTTTGCGGCCCGATTGCGAAAAAACGCCAGCCAGAATGTGGTCACAACCACACAGAGCGATACAGCCCAAAACACAGTTTTCTTTGACGATTTCATTACAATCACCCTTTCCACTGATGCGATTTTGAAGTTAATCATTTTCAATCATCCCAGTCGTTTATGGAACCTAAGCGAGCTTATTGTCAGTATGCCGACGCCAATCACTAAAAGCGCGAGCATCTGAGGCCAGAGCACATCAAAGCCCGCCGCCTTGAGGAATACGCCCCGTATTATCACCAGAAAATATCTGAGCGGATTAAGATAGGTTATATACTGGACAATTTTCGGCATATTTACGATTGGAAAGACAAAGCCGGACAGCAAGACGGCCGGCTGAGCGATAAAGAATGTTGACATCATCGCCTCTTGCTGGGTCCTGGCGCCGGTAGATATGAGCAGACCCAGGCCGAGCGTGGTGAGCAGATAAAGGGCCGAGCTGACAAGCAGCAGGAAAACGTTTCCTCTCAGCGGCACATTGAATACAAAAAGCGCCAGCGTAGTAATGAGCAGGACGTCAAAGAAACCTACAATCGCGAACGGAATGAGTTTGCCGAGGATAAGCTCGACAGAGGAAATGGGGCTGACGATGAGCTGCTCGATGGTGCCGGATTCCTTTTCCTTCACGACAGCCATTGCGGTAAGCAGGATAGTCATAATAAGCACGATAAGAGCAATGACGCCGGGGATGTAGAAGTTTTTCGATTCGAGATTCTCGTTAAACCAGGAACGGCTGCGAAGCTCGATTGAAGGTATCCCCGCCATCCTGGCCGGAACAGGGACGATGCTGACTTCACGCAGTTTTCCGGAGTACCTCTCAGCAATCTGGTTGGCATAGTTGAGAATAATACCTGCGATGTTGGAGTCGGTGCCATCGACTATGATTTGGAAGGGAGCGGTCTGTGCGGCAAGGATGTCCGCTGCGAAGCCGCGATTGATGCGGATGACGGCCTTGACGACGGATTTATCTATGAGATATTTTTGCTGCTCGTCGGTGCAGATGTACGCCTTTATGACGAAGTATTTTGAGTACTCGAATTGCCTTATAAGCTCGCGGCTTTGCGGCGTGTTATCGAGGTCATAGACGGCTGTTTCGATTTTTTTCACGTCGGTTGAGACGGCGAAGCCGAATATGATTACCTGGAAGAGCGGCATACCGAACAGGACAAACCGCATACGGACGTCTCTGAACGTCTGGCGGAACTCTTTAATTATTATGGTTTTTATGCGCTCGAACATCGGCTTACGCCACCTTCTTTTGTAACTTGCGATTTGCCAGAACCACGACAACCAGTGCGAACAACATCAGCAATATAACCTGCGGGGCCAGAATTTTCAGACCGACGCCTTTTAGATAGATGCCCTTGAGAATGACGACAAAGTACCGCGTGGGTATGAGATAGGTAAGCTGGCGTATGACATTAGGCATATTGGAGATAGGGAATGCAAAGCCGGACAGCAAAAAGGCCGGCAGAAACGATGTAATAAACGCGAGCTGGCTTGCGAGGAACTGGGTCTTTGTGACAATGGAGATGAGTATTCCCAGACACAATGCGCCTGTGAGGAACAGGCAGCTTAGCGCAAAGAGCAGCACAACGCTTCCTCTGAAAGGTACGCGGAAGACAAACTGACCCATCAGCACGGCGACCAGGACGTCGAAGACGGCGATGGCGAAGTAAGGTATGAATTTGCCCGCAATAAGTTCATAGCTCGTAACTGGGGTGGAGATAAGCTGCTCCATTGTGCCCCTGTCCCATTCTCTTGCGACTGTAAGCGAAGTAAGCAGAGCCGCAATAACCATCATAATGACGGCAATCAGGCCGGGGATGATATAATTTCTGCTCTTGAGGTCCGTGTTGAACCAGACGCGGGCCCGCATATCAATCAGTGCAGTATATGACAAACCGACTTTTTGAGTCGCACTTATCATACAGTTTTTATTGTATGCCGAGACAATCGAGTTGACATAACCGGTTGCAATAGTTGCGGTGTTTGAGTCGCTGCCGTCAACGAGCAGTTGCACGCCGACTTCTTTGTTGGTGCGGATAAGCTTTGAGAAATCGACGGGGATAATCAGCGCCATAATGGCCTTGTTTGTGTCGATAAGCATTTCAATATCGCGGTAGTTGTCGCAGTAGCCGATTATGTTGAAGTACGGCGAGTTCTTGAAATTAAGGATGAAATCACGGGAGACGGACGATTTATCCTGGTCCCATATAACGATGGGGACATTATCGACGTCGAGAGTAAGAGCATAGCCGAAAAGGACAAGCAGCAGCATAGGAATAGCGACCGCCATACCCAAACTTCTTGGGTCGCGGTAAATCTGGATGAATTCCTTTTTCGTTATTGCTTTAAGCCGCATAAGATTCATCAGCGGTATTCTCCTTGTCATAAGATTCAATGAGCGAGACAAAAACGTCTTCAAGAGAAGGTTCTATCCTGGTAATGGCGTAGTCATTGAGATTGTTAGTTTTCAAGAGTTTTTCTATGACAGGTTTTGCGGATTCGGCATCGTCAACAACGCAGTGCAGCATCGTGCCGAAAAGGGCCGTTTGCCTGACTCCGGGCAGGGCATTGAGCCGGGTTATCCATCCTTCCGGGTCCGGCAGCGATAGTTGGAGGCAGTGGCCTTTCATAGATTGCGTTTTGAGTTGATACGGTGTTCCCATAGCAATCAGAGTGCCTTTGTAGATAAGAGCGAGCCGGTCGCAGTTTTCAGCTTCATCCATATAGTGAGTGGTAACAAAGACAGCGACCCCGTCCCGGGCCATTTGCCTGATAAGCTCCCAAAAATGGTTTCTCATAATGGGGTCAACGCCGGAGGTCGGCTCGTCGAGGAACAGTATCCTTGGCTCGTGAATGATGGCGCAGCCGAGTGCGAGACGTTGTTTCCAGCCGACAGGAAGGGTCTTTGTGAGGTTTGAACGCATCGCTTCCAGGCCGGCCATTTTAAGTATCCATTCTTTGCGAGCGCCTTTTTTGTCGCGGTGGACTTTGTAGATGCCGCTGTAAAAATCGATGTTTTCTTCGACAGTGAGGTCTTCGTAGAGGGAAAATTTCTGGGACATATAGCCGATGTGCTGTTTGATTTTTTCCTGCTGGGTGACGACGTCGAAACCGGCGACTGTGCCTGAGCCGGACGTCGGAGCAAGGATGCCGCAGAGCATCCTGATGGTGGTGGATTTGCCTGCGCCGTTCGGGCCGAGGAAGCCGAAGATTTCCCCTTCAGCCACGTCAAAGCTTATTCGGTCAACAGCCGTGAAGCTGCCGAATTGCTTGTGAAGATTGCTTACGGTTACCGCTTTATGATTGTCTGTGCTCATACTCATCGATTATGGAAATAAAAGCATTCTGCAGGGATTTGGCGTTTTTTTCGTTTTTGATTTGAGCGGGCTTGTCGCATCTGAGGAGTCGGCCTTTGTGCATAAGAGCAACGGTGCCGCATCGCTCCGCCTCATCGAGGTAGGCGGTGGAGAAAATAATGGTGACATTGTCTTTGAGCAGTTGATAAAGTATCTGCCAGAAGTCCCTTCTTGAGACAGGGTCAACGCCATTGGTTGGCTCATCAAGAAAGAGCACCTTAGGGGTGTGGATGAGCGCACAGGCAAGGCCGAGTTTTTGTTTCATTCCGCCGGAAAGTTTGCCCGCGAGACGTTTCTTGAATGGAGCAAGGCCGCTGAAATCCAATAGCCGCCCGATTCTTTCCGGCCTCTGCTGTCGGGGCACGCAATATATATCGGCATAGAAATTCAGGTTCTCGATTGCCGTCAGGTCTTCGTAAAGCCCGAAACGCTGAGACATATAGCCGATGTCGCGTTTGAGAGCTTCGGACTCCTTGGAGATGTGTTTTCCGCAGACCCAGCCGTCGCCGCTGGTCGGGTCAAGAATACCTGTGAGTAAACGCATAGTAGTGGTTTTTCCCGCCCCATCCGGGCCAACCAGGCCGAAAATTTGTCCCTCATCGACCTGAAGGTTGAGATTATCGACTGCGGCAAGGTCGCCAAAGTATCTTGTCAGATTGTCGGTTTTTACAGTTATCATAACTGCGGGTAAATGTACCCATCCGCCGGCATGCCGGGCTTCAGTTCAAAATTCGGGTTTTCGACACTCACCTTGATTCGATAGACGAGCTTGACGCGCTCTTCGGTCGTCTGGATGTGCTTGGGCGTAAACTCGGCTTCCTGCGAAATAAATGAGATTCTGCCTTTATAGATTTTGTCGGGATACGTATCGGTTTTTACGTTAATTGGCTGGTCGAGGCGGATTTTTCCGAGGTCTGTTTCGTTGACGTAGGCGGTCAGCCAGATGTCGTTGAGGTCTGCGATGGCAAAGACCGTTGAGCCGGGCTGAACTACCTCGCCGGCCTCGGCGCTCTTGACGAGGATGAAGCCATCGACCGGGGTTTTCAGGTCGGCGTAACCGAGTTTTATGTCTGCCAGTTGCAGTGAGGCCCCGGCGGCATCGAGCTGCGCCCGACTTATATCCAATTGGCTTTTCGCCGCGTCCCTTTGCTGAGCGGTCATAGCGCCTTTTGCAGAGAGGTTTTCGGCACGGTTATATTCGTCCTTGAGCCAGTTGTAGTTGAGTTTGGCCGCATCAAGCAGCGTCTGTTCGTGCTGCCTGGTCTCCAGCAGTTCCTCTTTATCCAACCTGGCCACGATATCGCCCCTGTGGACGAACTTGCCCTCGTCGGTGAGCAGCTCGGCGATTTTGCCTGCGACCTGGAAGGACAGTCGGATGTCGGTCGCCTCAATGTTTCCAGAGACACGTATGACGCCGGCGCTGTGTCTGTGTGAATTCTCTAAATAGCCGAACAGGCCCAGCGATACTGCGACAACGCCGAATACAGCAACCAACAGGATTGTTTTTCTTTTATTTTTCATCGACAGCAACCTTTTCTGCCCCTACAGCATCGGCGCCCGGCTGAGGCGCGGCTTTGTATTCGGCCAGCGTACCAATCGCCTTGTGCAGGTCGAGCTTTGCGACAAGATGGGAGTAGATTGCCTCGTAATAGTTTGCCTTTGCAGTTGTAAGCGCCGCCTGGGCGTCTATCATTTCCACCTGGGTGTTTGTCCCCTCGCGGTAGCCGACCTCCGCAAGACGTAGACCTTCCTCGGCCCTTGTCAGGTTCAGTTGCTGGGATTTAACGAACCTGTCGGCGTCTCCGATGCTGAGTATCGCCTTTGTCAACTCGAAAATGGCGGTTTCCTCCGCATCAACAAGGTCAACCTGCGCTTGTTTGACGCGGGCCTTTTGAGCAATGATGTCGCCTTCGCGTGCGAAGCCGTCAAAAATAGGCCAGGCCGCTGTAAGCCCGGCGTTCCAGGCCCTGCCCCATTCGATGAGCATTACGTTGTGCGGGTCCGGCTGCGACCAGATATTGTTGTAGTAACCGTAGATGATGGGCCAATAACGGCTTTGAGAAACATCCAGAAGCTCGCGCTGGAGCTTTATCTGTAATTCCGCACTGAACATCTCGGGGCGGTTTTTGAATGCACTCCCGATGGCATTTTCAAGCGTCGTCTCGACGGGGACATAAGTCAGCTCGTCTGTAAGTATCACGTTGCTATCCTGTGCGACACCCATTGTCTTGAGCAGGTTGGCTCTTGCGATGTTAATGGCATTTTGATTTCGTATAAGCTCCGCCTCGAAGTTAGACAACTCCACTTCCGCGCGCAGGACATCGAAATCCGATGCGACACCCCCCTGCCGTTTCTGTTTTACACTGTCTAAATGCGCCTGTGCCGAACGTACAGCATCTTCGCTAATCGTGCACAGGTGCTGATTGAGCAGCACATCGTAGTAGCCGTGCATTGCGGCATAAACGACCTCCTGGAGCGTTGCACGTACGGTCTGGTCGGACAGCAGCGACGTGAGTCGGCCCGCATTGATTCTTGCCGGTATTGCAGCGCCGGCGAAAATTGGCTGTGTTACCCTCAGGCCGGCTGAATAGTTGTCCACGTCTCCAAGGGTTATCTTCCTGTCGGCGATGGTGAAAGACGATACCTTGTCGAGCCGCTCATAGCCGGCCGTAAGGTCAACCGACGGCAGGATGGCCGAAAGAGAACCCATCTCTCCACCGCGGGCTATCTCTTTTTCCTGCAAAGTCCGCTGCAGCAGCTTATTGTTTGCGAGCGTCAGCTTAAGGCAGTCCTCTATGCCGAGCTGCCCCCTGACTATCGGCTGTGACTGTCTTTCAACTTCCTTGCCCCCCTGCCATCGCTGATATGCTGCGTCTCTTGAGAGCGTGACATCTTCGTAGAATTCCTCCTTGCCCACACAGCCGGGCAAAACAATTGCGGCAAAAATGACAATTTGTATTTTAGAAAAATGCATCATTTTGCCTCCATTGCGTAGGCGCGTATTCCCGCAGCGGAAAACCTGACAATATGGTCGATGACCTGTTTTGTATCGAACTGGCCGAGTATCTCGGCCTCCGGCATAACCTTCAAATGAATAGTGTGTACCAACTGGCCGATTATTGAATGTATAGCCATTAGCGACTGCTGTTCGGTCAGAAATGGACAAACGCTTCGTAACGCCTGCCCTAACGCATTCATAACTGGAATTGCCATCTCATCCAGGAAAAATCCTTTTGGTAAGTGCTCTTCAACCATTTCTCTTGTAAAAAGCATTAGAAACCGCTGGCTGATTGACCGGTCGGCAAACGGTTCCAGAAAGGCCTCGGCATCCGCACGGATAATATCTTCAAGCGTAATCCCCTGTTGTCTTGCCATAACACTGTTAATGCTTGCCAAACGACGGTCACGCATTTCGCTCAGCCGGCGCCGAAAAACCTCCTCATAGAGCGTTTCCTTGTCGCCGAAGTGGTAATTGACGGCGGCAAGATTGCAGTTGGCTTTTGCTGTAACGTCACGTATGGACGCACCATCGAAGCCACGTTCCCCGAAAACCTGCTCTGCTGCATCGAGAAGCCGTTTTTTGGCGCCCACAGCATCGCCTTCGGCATTCTGTGTGTCTTGAACAGCCATAATTATCTCCTTCAAACGGTCGTTTCATACAATAGTATAATACAAGCGTTTGATACAGTTGTTTGATATTATGACAAAAGGACATCAGGTTATTAGGACAAACTGTTACATTCTGTAAAAACCTAGTGGGTTCAGGTACTGATTATGTAACCGTTTGGCGGGACTGTTTTCCCCTCGATTTGGACGGATTGGGAGGTGAAGTTGCAAATAATTGCCTGGCCTGTAGAAAATGTGGTTTCTTCCACGCTATAATCTTCGGTGAGAAAACGGTGACTGAGCATTTCAGCGGTTGCAATTTGCTTATGCCAGTCATCAACATGAAAGGTATCTGTGAATTGCTGCTGATTTTTCCATTCCGCGTCCATAACGAAAAGAAGGAAATAGCCCCAGAGCATATCTTCGAGCCAGGATGGGTAACTGCCGGCGGAGGGAACAGAGGGCCTATATCTTGCACAGAATGCGGCATCATGAAAAACAAGCGGCCAGAGAGGGACATACTGTCCTGCAATTCGTGAGTGTCTGTTCTCGAACCAATCCACATAAGGTATGCCGAAATCCGCGCCCTCTTCGCTGCCCACCAAAAGACCTCGGTCTTTATAAAACCGGAGCAATTCGCTTTTGTATTTCAGGTCTTCTGCGCGTGTCAGCTTGTTACCTCTTTCGTAGGATTGATACAGTTGCATAGCGGTAGTTGTATCGATGAACATTGAGCGAGGGCTAACGGATTTGATGTCCTCGAAATTTCTCTTTGCGAATTCGAGACCGTTGCGGGAATTTATTGCGTAGGCCTGTCCCCCCGCCCAGAATCCTGCCGGCATCAGCAGTCCGTCAGCAGTGCGATTTACGCCTTTGGGGAAACTCGCTGTTGTGTTGTACATATCCTGATAATTGTCGTGCAGCCCCCCTACTACCGGGTCGTGTAAAGATAGAATATCTTTCAGTTCCTCAATGGAACCAAGAGCCGGTTCAGGCGGCCATATATCCGGATGCGATGCGTCATAGCCGCCCTTTATCCAGCCGCGAATGATGACCGGGCCGTTCTTGAAACCCAGCGTCTTTGCTTTATTGATTGCCTTGAGAACATCGGCGTATCCGAAGCCGACGCGTAGTTTACCGCCGAGCCGATTCTTTGATTGTTCCTTTGTGAGCAGGAGGTCATCGGCGTCTCGTTGTGTCAGTGCGGGGCGCGCCTGATAGAACGAGAGGAGCCGGCCTCCAATATAATGTCTGAGGGTGGGATTGTCATCGATTTTTTCATTGAGGGATTTGAAAATGCCGTTTTCGATTGCCCATTTTCGATATTGTTTTGCCAGTTCTACATAGCTGCCCTTTCCGAAGGTGTACTTGATGCAAAAGGGCGGCGACCATTTGCCGAGGCATTTGAGCCAAACGGGCGAAATGGAGCGATTGACTCTCATTGCGCCGGAATCGGGCATTCCCTGCTCAAAGACGGCCAGCCAGCAGGATTTGTCCTTTATGCCGTCGAACCAGCGCATATTCAGGTCGGACCAGAACGGATAAAACTCGCGGTCAAATCGATTGTCTTCGGGGGATTTCCGAAGCCACGCGCCGATGCCGCTCGGGATGACTAACGAATCGCAGATAACCGGCGGCGGGAAGACAAGCGAGGGAAGTGATTCGTCAATTTCGATAATGCTGAAATTGAGCCATTGATGCTCCAGCGAGATATCGCAAACGAGTCGGCCAATGATGCGGTTCTGTCTGCCTAACAATGTAAAGGCGATGTGATTGCCGATGGTTTTTGCGATGAATCGGCCTGGATATTGTTCACAGAAAGACCGCTTTGTCCTGACCCAGACATACCCGACATCTATTGGGCCTTCGTCCTGAACGGCAACAGGCCCGATGTCCCAGCCGATGTTGTTGACCTTGTCAATGATTTTGGCTGAACCATCCGTGAACAGGTCACAAGACAGCCGGTCGTTTTCAAGATGCTTTAGCCGGGCTGCAGGGGTGTCTGATGACGGATGATATTCGATTGTCTCTGCCTTATTGCAACCAGCCGGTGAAAGAATCGCCGCCAGTGACCCACCCGCCGCCGCAGTCCTCTTGAGAAAAACTCGTCTTTTCATAATAAAGTCCTAATTTTATCGCTGGATTTGTCTGCAACAGGATACTCAACTTCCCCCTTGGTGACAATCCATTAACTATTCCCTCTCAATAATCACGGTGTAGGAGCCATCGTGGTCAAAGGGGTCAGCCGATGGCAGGATGAGTTTTTCGGATTTCAGTCGGAAGGAGCGGTTTTCAGAAAGGAAGCGTTTTATGAGAAGCCGATTTTCCTCCGGCTGGATAGAGCAGGTGCTATAGCAGATAACGCCGGCGGCTTTGAGAATTTTTGCGGCGTAAGCCAGGAGGCCGATTTGCGCCCGCGCCAACTGTTCAATAACTTCTTTCGTTATGCGGTGGCGCACTTCGGGTCTTTTTGCGAGGACGCCGGTATTCGAGCAGGGGACATCGAGAAGAACGCAATCGAATGGGCCGACCTTGCTGACGGTCTTTTCCAGATTCTCATATTCGACAACAGTGACGGATTTAATCCCAAGCCGGTCGATATTTTCTTTGACCATTGCAAGACGGCTGCTTTCGATGTCGGTTGCAATGATTCTCGCCTTGTCGCCCGTAAGCTCGGCCAATTGGGTTGTCTTTGTGCCTGGAGCGGCGCAGAGGTCGAGGATTGTCCATTCGGGCCGGGGATTCAACAAACGCACGGTTTCGGCTGCTGACAAATCCTGAACGGTAAAAAGCCCCTCCCTAAAACCCTGCAGGGCGGTTACTGACTTAGGACTTGTCAATCTTATCATTTCCTTTTCGGGTGCAGTGTCACACTCGATGCCGTCTGATTTCATTATTCTTTCCAGTTTGTCTGCTGTGGTTTTCAGCCGATTGGGTCTTAGATAGACACTCGGTCTGCGATTGGATGCGAAACAGATTTGTCTAGTTTTTTCCTGGCCGTATTCATCCAGCCATTTTTGCACGAGCCAGCTTGGCAGAGAAAAAGCAAAAGCAAAATATCCTCGCGGCGATTCTTTTATATCAGGCAAAAGTGATAAGTCGAATTCGCAGCCGGTGGTTGGCGTTTGCGGTACGGTGTTTCTCGGCTTGGCCTGCTCCAGCGGTATCTCACGGCTCTTTATATGTATTGTCGCCCGGCGTAGAACCGCGTTAGCGAAACCGGCCTGTTTTTTGTTCGTAGTATTTTTGGCGTTCTCAACATTCTCATCGAGTATCGCGTGCTGGGGCGACCGGGGACAATAGATAAGCTCGTAGAAGCCGATTCGCAGGATATTCAATATCCTGACAGGTATCCTTTCGACAGGGCAGGAGGAAATTTTTTCAATCACTAAATCAATCAGCGAGCGGTTCTTGATTGTTCCAAAGACAAGGTCGGTTGTCCGCTGGATTTCGCTGGTCTGCGTAAGCATTCCGTCTAATACCAGGCCGATGTTGTCTTTTCGCGGGTCGGTTTTGCCAAGGACTAACGATGCGATATTGCGTGCGGTATTGAGACCTGGCCGGGGCATTTTATTTCTCTATTTTTGCGAAGGTATCGCCCGGCGCGGTTGCCCTGCCGTTGACAAAATCGTCGAAACCCATCAGTCGTCCGCCTTCGGGCTTAATCTCGACAATCCGAAGGGAATCCTTGCCGCAGATTATGTTGAGATTTTCATCGAGCGTTCCTGCGGGCAGGTTGGCCGGGTTGGATGTCGGCACAACATTGGCTTTTGCGATTGCTACACGCAGCGGTTTGCCGGTTTTTTTTGAGACGTAGATTGCGGAAGCACCGGGCCAGGGCCAAAGGCCGAGAACTTTTCTAACGAGCATCTCCGCAGGCCCCGTGAAATCAAGCAGGCCATCGGTTTTCTTCAGTTTCGGTGCGCGACTGGCCTGTGAATCGTCCTGCTTTGTATAAATGGCTGTACCGTTTGCTATCTTGTCGATGGTTTCAATCAGCAGCGGTGCAGCCAGTATTGCCAGCCGGTCGTGTAGTTCGCCGGCGGTTTCATCAGGAGCGATTTGTGTTTCTGCTTGGCCGAGGATGTCACCTGCGTCCATTTTTTCGGCAATGGTGATAATGCTGACGCCGGTTTCGATTTCGCCGTTTATGATTGCCCAGTTAATCGGCGCTGCGCCACGATATTTCGGCAGCAGGGACGCGTGAACATTTATTGCGCCTTTCGGGGCAAGCCGCACTAATTCCCGGCCGATTTTCTGGCCAAACGCAATGACAATAACCAGGTCGGGTTTGTGACCGGCTATCGTGTCGAGTATATGCGGGCTGTTTACATCTTCGGCTTCAACTGAGTCAATCGAATGTTCTTTCGCCCAAATCGCCGCAGGGGTTGGTTTCGACTTTTGTCCCCTGCCTGCGGGCTGCGCCGGCTGAGTCACCAGAAATACCAAATCGTGACTTGAACCGACTAGTGCATTCAAGCATTCAATACCAAACTCTCCGCTGCCGATATAAACAATTCTCATCAGGTTTCTCGAAGTGGATAATGCGTATCCTGTCAGGTGTTTGAACTGTTTTGCTGTTCTAAAAGTTTTTTCAACTGTTTTCGGTGAGCGATTCTGGCTGTCTGGGTCATACGGTTGACGATGGTGACGCCTTCGATGTGGTCGAACTCATGCTGCAGTGCGCGTGCGTAAAGCCCGTCGCCTTGCTCGGTGAAGGTTTTACCATCGAGGTCGGTGGCAGTTACGGTCGCTTGACTGTAACGTTTGATCTTGGTGAATATTCCTGGAACAGACAGGCAACCTTCCTCATTTTCCACAAGCGAACCTTCCGGCTTGACCGTCGGGTTGACATAAACCCTGACTTTTTCCCTGCTGCCGTCGACGGAAATTATAAACAGCCGCAAAGGCACACCCGCCTGTGGAGCGGCAAACCCGACGCCTTTCAGCTCAACCATAATATCCGTCATTTTGCCTACCAGCCGGCGAATATTATCGTCGATTTTCTCCACCGGCTGTGAGGGTTTGGTCAGTACCTGCGCCGGATAATGTGTTATTTTGCATTTTTCGATATCAATCATCTTACGTCTTGTTCTATACGTTAAACGCTGCCCGCCTGTCCCGAGCGACCTGTGGCGAGCGCAGTCGAAAGAGTCGAGGGGCTAAACGTTGTTACCCCTCATCGAATTCATCGCCGTCGAAGGTGTTGCCTAAGTAGGCCTTTTTTACGGTTTCGTTCTGGATTATCTGGGCGGGCGTTCCTTCGGCGAGGACCTTGCCGTGGTCAATAATGTACGCCTTATCTACGACCTCCAGCGTTCGCTCGACATTGTGGTCTGTAATCAGGATGCTGACGCCCGAAGCAACGAGGCGACGTACTTCCTGCTGGAGGTCCTGGACTGTGATGGGGTCAACACCGCTGAACGGCTCATCCAGAAGAATCAGCGAGGGTTCAGTCACCATAGCGCGTGCGATTTCGAGTTTTCTGCGTTCGCCGCCCGAGAGGAATCTGCCCTGGCTGCCGGCGACTTCCGTCAAGCCGAATTGTTCGATAAGGGCATCGGCCCTTTTATTTCGTTCCTGTTTTGTAATGGCCATTGTCTCCAAGATTGCGCAGAGGTTGTCGCGGACGCTGAGCCGCTGAAAGATGCTTGGTTCCTGCGAGAGATAGCCGATACCCAGGCGGGCCCTCCTGAACATAGGCAGATTTGTAATGTCGGCGCCTTCGAACATCACCTGTCCGCCGGTCGGCGTAATCATACCCATAATCATCCGGAAGGTGGTGGTCTTGCCGGCCCCGTTTCTGCCCAGAAGGCCGACTATGCTCCGGCGGTTTATCGTAATGGACACATTGTTGACGACAGCCCTGCCGGAGTACTTCTTAACAAGGTCCCGCGTTTGCAGTAAAGTATCGTCTGCCAAAACAGCGTCTCCACAATATATGATTAACGTCTCGATGTCACTGCTTCGACTGCGCTTCGGATGGCGTTCCTGCCAAACCATATCTTTGTTATATTCCCAGCCATTTATGGTGAGCGAAGTCGAACCATTGCGCGGTATTATAGCAACACAGGTGCGCCAAGCAACCAAATACCAGCCGGCCCCGACAGGTATCGTAAACATACAGACGGTTATGAAAAACCAATAATTATTCTGGCGTTTAGCCGGTATTTTTGTTATTAAGTGTTCCTTGCTCTTGGCGGAATGAGTGTTTTTATTCATTCCTGCGGGCTGTCCCGGAGTAACAAGGCGTATTCGAGAGCCGATTGGATATGTTTGCAGTCATAAGCGATATACATTCAAATTTTGAGGCATTGACGACAGTGCTGGCCGACATTGAAAGTCGCGGCATCAAAACTACATATTGCCTGGGCGACGTCATCGGCTATGGACCTAACCCGCGGGAGTGTCTGGACCTGATTATCGGGAAGACCAAGTGGTGCGTTATCGGCAACCACGACTACGCCACTTTGTACGAGCCGACGAATTTTAATTATGGGGCCGAGCAGGCAAGCTTCTGGACGCGGTTCAATCTTGAAGCCGAGCAGCAGAAAGAGCCGCGAGATAATCGCTGGGCGTTTCTCGGAAGGTTGCCGATGCGCCGGACGGTCAAGGCCAAGCTTGGGACGGTTGTGGCGACGATTGACTACGTTCACGCCTCGCCGAGAAGGCCAATCAACGAATATATCTTTCCCGACGATGTCTATACCAATCCGGTGAAGGTGCGGGTGCTGTTTGAGCGGGTTAAGCACGTATGCTTTGTAGGCCATACGCATTTGCCGGGTGTGTTTTTGGATGAGCCGGACTTCTACCTGCCCGGCGAGCTGGGTGACGTCTATCCGATAGTCGAGGATGAAAAGGCAATTATAAATATCGGCTCGGTGGGTCAGCCGCGTGACAGAGACAGTCGTGCAAGCTACGTGTATGTCGAAGAAAATGAGGTGCACTTTGTTCGGCTGGAATACGATTTCCACGCCACAGCCGATAAGATAAGGGCCATTGAGCAGCTTGATAAATTCAATGCCGACCGGCTTTCGGAAGGAAGATAAGCATAGCGTATGGCATTTAGTCCATCTCTTGATGAGGCAGGAATCGTTAAACGTATTTTTTTATCCAACACACTGAATGTGACGTAGATATGAATTCAAGAACTGTTTTAACTTTAATAGTAATCGTTTTTTGTCTGGTGTGCGCGGCGATGATTGTGCAAACGGGCGTATTTCGCTTTTGCACCGCAAGCGACGGCCCCTGCATCCTTCTTCAAAGCACAACCGGCAATGCGAATGTTGCCGTTAAAACAGCCGGCGAAGAAATACCAAAGATTACCGCTGTCGAGGCCCGCACCTTCACTGCGGACAATGCGACACCGAAGGATATTGTCCTCGGCTCGCTTGATGTAAACAGCGGCTTTATGTTTCAATTAGACCTCAGTTCAAAGGGGGCTGCCGTCAGCAAAGTCACGCTCAGCAAGTTTGACGACCGAAACTACGAGAATCCCGCGCCGCTTGTTTTGCTTTCGCCTGTGCGAAGTGGAGACGGCAGAGAGACCTTGTCGATGGCAAATACCGAATTTGTGTTCACGGACAGCAAGGTTCAGTTAGGTCTGGACAGATTGAACTGGCAGTGCTTCGACGTTGAGGGCACAGATAGCTCACAGACGGCGAAGTTTGAAGCGGTGATAAAGGATAAAACCACAGGTGAGCCGGTTATCAAACTTACCAAGACCTATCAGGTAACTGCGAATAGTTATCACATTGATTGCAATTTAACCGTTGAGAATCTTTCGCCTGCGGAGCAGAAGATTCGGTTCAATCTCACAGGGCCTGCGGGCATCAATAAAGAAGACCTCAGGTCCGATACCAGAAAGGCCGTGGCCGGGTTTCGTGACGCACAGGGAAATGTCGTAAGCACTCGGCTGGATGTTAAAAAGCTTGGCAAGGCAACAACCGTCGAACAGACCCGGCTGGTACAGCCGGGCGGTTCATTTCTCTGGGCGGCAATAACAAACAAGTATTTTGCTGCAATCCTCGTTCCGCTGCCCGCACAGGGCAAGGACTTCTGTGACTGGGTATCGGACAGAACCGCTCAGTTTTACAATCCCGACCAGCAGGCCGACAGCGGAGATGAAAATATCACTCTGAACTTGAAGGTGGCTTCAAGCACGCTTGCACCGGCAGGGGAAGCCGCCTGCTGCAAAACATACAATTTCCGGCTTTATCTGGGGCCGAAAGACAAGGGATTTTTCGACAGCAGTGAGCAATACAAGAAGCTCGGTTTTGCTCAGACAATCGACTTTATGTCGTGCTGCTGTCCTGCGGCAATGATATATCCGCTTGTCTTCGGGATACTCGGCTTAATGAAATGGCTGTACCCATATTTGCTGCATAATTACGGGATTGTCATTATCGTGCTTGTGCTTCTCGTCCGATTGGTGCTGCATCCGCTGACGAAGAAGGGGCAGGTCTCAATGAGCAAGATGACCAAGCTGGGCCCCAAGTCCGAGGAGATAAAGCAGAAGTACGCCGACGACAAGGCCGAAATGAATCGCCGGATGATGGCTCTGTATAAAGAGCACGGGGCGTCGCCGGTTATTGGTATGCTGCCGACTTTTGTGCAGATGCCGATATGGATTGCGCTGTATAGTGCAATTGATGCGAGTATCGACCTGCGAGGCGCATCGTTTCTGCCTTTCTGGATAACGGATTTGTCGGCACCGGATGCAATATATAGTTTTTCTGCGGTGAAGATACCTCTCCTCGGCGTGCTGGATTCGGTGAATCTGCTGCCGATTTTGATGGGCATTGCTTTTTATTTACAGCAAAAGCTGATGCCCGCTCAGGCGACGAGCACCGCGAATCCGCAGGCCGCACAGCAGCAGAAAATGATGATGATTATGCTGCCGATTATGATGCCTCTGGCCTTGTATAAGGCGCCTTCGGGTCTGAATTTATACATTATGGCCAGCGTTTTCGGTGGAGTGGTCGAGCAGTACGTAATCAAGAAGCACATCCGCGAAAAAGAAAAGGCCGAGGTCCAGGGTCTTGTCGCCGTGACGAGCAAGACCGGCGGCAAACTAAAAAAGAAAAAACCTAAACCCTTCTTCAGAACGTAGCGGATAGCTACAGCGTTTAGTGAATGTGTATAATTTCAACAATACAATCGTGGCGGTAAGCTCCCCGACAAGCGACCAGAGGGTGATTGTCCGCATAACGGGCGCCGACACAGTCAGCAAGATACAACAAATATTCAGTCCGCACGTTGACATAGTAAAGCAGGGAATCATATCGTGCACAATAACGGTTGAGCAGGGTCTTGAAGTCGATGCGATGGTCTATCTGTTTTTATCACCGAATTCATATACCAGCGAAGACGTCGGCGAGATTCACTTCTATGCTAATGCGCCAATTGTGCAGTCACTGATTGGTCATTTACTTTCGGCTGGTTTGCGAACAGCCGGGCCGGGTGAATTTACTGCAAGGGCTTATCTGAACGGCAAAATCGACCTTGCTCAGGCGGAGGCCGTAAACGAGGTCATTACGGCCTCAAACACATTTCAGCTTGCCGCCGGCCAGCAGCTTCTTGCCGGCCATTTGGCGCACACAATTACACAAATACGTTTGTCAATAATCGACTGCCTTGCGGAAATTGAGGCAGGTCTGGACTTCAGCGCCGAAGATATCGAACACGCCCAAGCCGATAAAATTACGAACAAACTTTCGCACATAAAGAAATCTCTTGAAGAGTTGTTGGAAGATTCGGTCCGCTGCGAGTTGGTGTCTGACCTGCCTGCCGTGGGGATAGCTGGTGCGCCGAACGCCGGCAAGAGCACGCTGCTAAACAAACTGTTAGGCCGGGAAAGGAGCATCGTCTCGCATCGGCGAAAGACCACAAGGGACGTCCTTACCGGCGAGCTTATGCTGAGGCACAGTCGGTGCGTGCTCTTCGACTGCGCAGGATTAACTGCTCAGCCGACAGGACTTCTCGACCAATTAGCTCAGCAGGCGGCGATAGAAGCGATTCGAAATGCACTGGTTGTCATCTTCTGTGTTGACATGGCCAAATCCGACTGGGCCGAGGATTTGGCGGTGTTTGGTTTGATACAGCCGAAAGTACTCATTCCTGCCGCAACAAAGGCGGACTTGCAGGATAAAAGAAAATTGTCCGACCGTATTTCACAATTAACTCACTTTTTTGACGTCCCATTTATACCCATCTCTGCAAAGACAGGCGAAGGCCTTCAGGCATTCACGGACTTGATTGATAAAAAGATTCTTGAGCAGACAATCGGCCCAGGTGTTTGCGATACGAGCCACGGCGTCGCGATTACCGTTCGGCACAGGCAGGCCATCACCGCCTCGATTACGGATATTGAAAAAGCCGTTGACGAATTGAAGGCCGGAAACGACGAGGTCACCGCTATGATGCTACGAGCTGCACATCAGAACATCAGCGACATCGAACAGCCCCGGCACACCGGGGTCGATGAGCAGGTGCTTGAACGTATCTTCTCCTGCTTCTGCATTGGAAAATAAACCACAGATTTCACTGATTTCACTGATTTTTAATTATCCGCAAAAAGCACAAAAGGTTTTTAATAGCGGATTCCTTCGACTATGGTTCGACACTTCGACAGTCGTCTTTGAAATTGGGTTTGATTGGGTTCGTTTTTAGGGTCGTCGGAGGAGATATTATTTTCATAAGGCCTTTCAGAACAAGGGTACAGGTTCATTTTCGCATTTTTGCAAATTGGGTTTGTTTTGGCTTTGTTTTTTCGGCTGTTTCGCGCAGTAGCTGTTTCATAAGTCCTTTCCAGACATAGGTTCCGGTTTGTTACACATTTTTGCAAATTGGGTTTGTTTTGCAAAATCGTGGCCCGTGGCTCTAAAAAGGGAAAGCGGCTGGCAGAAGGCAGGAGGAAATTTAGCCACAAAAAATTTTGTCTCGAAATAGCGCCAATTGTTTTGAATTGCACTCGAAATAGCTTTAAACAAGCGTTTATGCTCTCGAATTGGTGCTGAATTGTATGCCAAATCGATTGAATTGACCAGGCTCATTTTTCGTAAGGTGTTTTACCATAAGGAGTTCCGGTTTTTTGCCTCGTAGATTGGGACGATTATTTTTTACAGCCGGCGGGATGGGCAAGACGGGCTGATCGGGTAAAGGTGCAGGGTTCACTGTTTAATTGTCAAAGAGCGCAACAGCTCCAGCAAGGCCTACGGCACAAGAGGGAGAAAAAGATGTCCCTCTATAAATGGGAGCAACCTGCGCGATTGATTCGAAAAAAGTTCACCACGAAGCACACGAAGAGCACGAAGGAAAATCATAAGTTATTGCGTAACAAGGAGTAAGGAGAATGGTAAAAAATATTTATTTTTTCCCATTTTTGGTGAAAAGCACCTGCGCGAATTCGGTGAACAAACGTTTGTTTGGCATGATGGTTTGGAGTACGAGATCAGGCCCTCTCACCGCGGAGAGCGCGAAGGACGCAGAGGGACTTTACCATGAGGACGGGAAGGCACGAAGGGGAACCACGGATTTCGCGGATTTTCACGGATTTAGTCAGCCGGGTAGGCACGAAGGGGTGAATGAGATTGATTATTGATGATTGATAATTGATGATTTTAATTGCGGTATCGCTTCGCGATGATGGTTTTTTGACCCGCCGCAGCTTGCTCGCCGAAGGCATGGCCAACCGGGCTGGAAAAGGCATTTCTGATTTATGACTGATGATTTTTAGACACTGACCGACCCGCCACACAGATGGCGGGCAAGCACTGTTTTTGTTGCCGCAAAAAGGCACAAAACGCCCGCCTGCTCTCTTTGAAATACAAATCCTGCTGACAGGGTCAAAAATTATCTCTTGAGCGATTGATTAAACCTGTTGGAATTGCGACCTTTTGACGGGGCACTCAAATTTGAAAAGCTTAAGAACACGCTTAACCAGCAATTCAAACCAATCTGTTGCACCCGGGGCCAACACGACAAACTGAATGAGAGAAGATAGGTTTGCTGTGATATATAAACCCTTGTTTTCGAAGTTGTTCATGTTTTTACCGGTATATTGCTCCTCCGTCAAAGGGCTTCCGTCCATATTCAAGCACCATGGAGTTTTTGTGCTCATACTGATAATGCGGATTTCATTCTCAACTTTATACCGCTCCTCGTCCTTCTTTAGCAACGCCATCTCATCGGCTTGATGGGCTTCATACTTACTCATAATATGTTTATCGAAATCAACATATTTCACTCGGCCTATCATACTATACTCAGGATACGCATTGACTGAATTTTGGAGCCTTCTTATAGTTGAGCAAATTGCGACTCCTTCTTCGAATTTAACATGTGTGTCCCACATATCCTTCGATTCGTTCTCGCCGAAATACCAGCAATTAACAACAGTAAGTTCTCGACCGGAAGAAACTATATCTTTGGGCCAACCATCAATCTGCCGATGAAACTCCGGAGTATTGAACACTTTCTTCCATCTCTCGTTGTCTTTGCGCATTTGGATTTCAGTCGCGGTGGGTAATGTCCCTTCGTATTCGTCTTGAAGGATATTTAGCTTAGCAAACCACAATGCCCGATATGTCACCAATGATATGAACTTCGAAAAGGCTAGATATCGCCAAACCGGCAAATCCAACTCTGTTTCATTAATGTTTTGTAACTTACTGATCATGTCTAACGATTGATTTTTATTTTTGGAACAACCCCAGCTTTCCGCGCACTGTCCCCAGCCATACATTACTATTTGATTCTTTCAATACACTCTCGAAACTCGTCAAACAGCCATACGAATATATCACTGCTAATCTTGAGACGGGCCATAAAAAATTCCTCATTACGTAGGGCATCGTCATATCTCAAAATTATTGCCCTACTTTCTTCGTCGTATCGGTAAGCAGCGATATTGGAATGAAAGTTCGGGTGGGCGAAATTACAAAGAAACTCATAGTTCTCCCTCAGTATTTCTTTATAGTTACCATGGGGCTTCAGAAGCTTGCTATACACGACTTTGTCTGCATAGTCAAGTTGTGTCAGTATTTGTATTGGATCGGGAGATTGTGGCGGTTTAGATGATTCTTTCCAGGAAAGCATCTGGACGAAGGTATCACGATTAAACTCATCAAAGGACCTTTCTTGATTAAGGAAACCCATGCATCGCTTGTGGATATAACCAAGGGCAGCCGTGGTTTCATAGTGGCCACGGATACACAAAGCAATCGCATAGACATTTCTGTCTGAAAGTGCCCGAAGAGAGGCCTCGAACAGTAAAATGGCCCTGTGGAGTAATGCTTGATTATATACCTTGCAGTTGAGTTTCAGTCGTTCGATACGACATAAATTGACGTCGTTAGGGTACTCAATACGCAATACTTTCCTTTTTATCAAATCCTGATAAGTTGATTGAAGACCCTCGAAGAGTTCCGGCTCTTTATAATTTGTACATATCGCCTTAAGTGTCTCATTAAAAAAATTCATACAAGATCTCCCGAGAAATTCTTGCCCTCTGTGGCTTTAATATCTCTGTGGCCAAAAAATCCGCAATCTGCAATCCGCAGTTCAAAATCGAAAATCGGCAATCGAAAATCGTAAATCTTATTTGTCTTTTGCTTCGAATTCGGCGTCGATGACGTCGTCGCCGCCGGGTTTTCTGCGGACTTCGCCTTCCGGCGGAGGAGGTTGTTGTTGAGATGGGCCGGTTGCACCTTTGCTGCCGGCGCCCTTCTTCGCCGCCTCTTCGTAGAGCGTCTTACCCAGCTCCTGGCTTGCCGTGCCGAGGTTCTCCATCGCCCTTCTGATCGCCTCGGCGTTGTCGCCCTTGACGGCTTCTTTGAGGTTGTTGACTGCGCTTTCAATCTTGCCTCGGACGTCGCCCGATACCTTGCCGCCGTGCTCTTTGAGCGTCTTTTCGGTGGAGTACACCAACTGGTCGGCCTGGTTTTTCAAATCGACAACCTCTCGTTTTCTCTTGTCGTCTTCGGCGTGGAGTTCCGCCTCTTTTTTCATTTTCTTGACCTCTTCGTCGGAAAGGCCTGAGCTTGATTTAATCTCGATTGACTGCTGCTTGCCGGTGCCGAGGTCTTTTGCCGAAACGTTGAGGATGCCGTTTGCATCAATGTTGAACGCGACCTCAATCTGCGGTATGCCTCGCGGGGCAGGCGGAATGTCAGCCAATTGAAATCTGCCTAATGTGCGGTTGTCCCTGGCAAACTCACGCTCACCCTGCAGGACGTGAATATCAACGGTGGTCTGGCTATCCGCAGCGGTTGAGAAAATTTCTGTTTTGCTTGTAGGGATTGTGGTGTTGCGCTCAATAAGCCGGGTCATCACGCCGCCCAGGGTTTCGACGCCCAATGAAAGCGGGGTAACGTCGAGCAGGAGAATATCCTTAACGCCCACATCGCCTGCAAGGACCGCGCCCTGGACTGCTGCGCCGATTGCCACGACCTCATCGGGATTTAAGCTCTTATTCGGCTCTTTGCGGAATATTTCTTTGGCTATCTGCTGCACAATGGGGATTCTCGTTGAGCCGCCGACAAGCAATACCTCGGCGATGTCTTTCGGTTCAAGTTTTGCGTCTTCCATTGCCCGAGAGCACGGCGCTTTCAGCCGGTCAAAGACCTGTTCGCAAAGGGACTCAAACTTGCTGCGTGTAAGCGTTATTTGCAGATGCTTCGGCCCGGAGGCGTCTGCGGTTATAAACGGCAGATTGACGGTGGACTCAAGCTGGGTGCTCAGCTCGCACTTTGCCTTTTCAGCCGCTTCCTTCAATCGCTGATGAGCCATCGGGTCTTTACGAAGATCGATACCCTCTTTCTTTTTGAACTCATCAGCAAGGTGGTTTATCAGCACAGCATCAAGGTCATCGCCGCCGAGGTGGGTATCGCCGTTGGTGCTGAGCACCTCGAAAACGTTGTCGCCGATATCGAGAACCGAAATATCGAACGTGCCCCCGCCGAAGTCAAAAATTGCGACTTTTTCATTCTTCTTTTTCTCTACACCGTAGGCAAGTGCCGCTGCGGTCGGCTCATTGATAATACGTTCGACCTTAAGTCCCGCTATTGCGCCGGCGTCTTTGGTCGCCTGCCTTTGCGAGTCGTTAAAATAGGCGGGAACAGTAATGACGGCGTTTGTAACCTTTTCGCCCAGATAATCCTCGGCGGTCTTCTTCAAATCCTGGAGAATCATCGCCGAGATTTCCGGCGGGGTGTACTCCTTGTCACGGACGCGAACCTTGACCAGCTCGTCAGCACCACCGACGATTTTGTAGGGGACAATCTTCTCTTCCGATGCAACCTCGTTGTGGCGTCTGCCCATAAAACGCTTGATTGAATATACGGTGTTTTCGGGATTGGTGACCTGCTGGTGCTTGGCGATTTGTCCGACTAACCGTTCGCCCTTATCGGTAAAGCCGACCACCGAAGGCGTCAGACGCGAGCCGGATGAGTTTATCAGCACCTTCGGCGCGTTGCCTTCCATCACGGAAACCACCGAGTTCGTTGTCCCCAGGTCTATCCCAATTATTTTGTTCGTAGCCATAATCAATTCCCTTTCCTTTCTGTGGGTATGTGCAAAAACTCCATTTGAATAAGAAGATTGCAAACGCCGTGCCAGCAAACATCGCCGCTGCTATACAATCGTAACTCCAGCCAATTTAAGCACTTGTGGCTTTTGTGCTTGTGCACTTGTGCTCTTCTTATGCCATTTTGGCAGGCGGAAACAACGCGGGGTGGATTAACCGTTGAGAGTAGAGCGGATGATTTTGGCGCGGAGTGCGTCGCGGTCGGCGGAGTTAAGCTCCTTGCCGTAGTTGAGCTGCAAATGAGCGGGCAGTGTGAGCAGAAAGAGACGGTTGATTGTCTTGATTGAAAGGCCTTTGTCGGCTGTTTCGCCGGCTTCGCCGAGGGCGCACAGCCGTTTGATTGCGGGCGTTGATGCGCCGAGGTGCTCGTGCATATTCAGCCCCAGCCGGAGGTGACTTAATAAAAACAGCGCCTCCTGCGAGCTAATCAGATGTGCGTTTTTGAGAAGCGCCATCGCCCGCGAGATTTTGTCGTCTAACAAGTCGGCATCCTTCGAGAGCAAATGATTTCTCGCTGCGTGCTCGTATTCGACAATCTCAGGGATAATTGCACCCTCAAACCTGGTGAGGATTTCCTGCTCCGAGACACCGAGCGTTGTCTGATTTGACAATTGATAGAAATCACCCGCGGCATCGGTGCCCTCACCGAACAGGCCTCGCACGGCAAGTCCCATCGCCCTTGAAGCGTTCAAGAATTTTTCTATCTGCCCGGTCATTTTCAAGGCGGGCAGATGCAGCATCACTGAAATCCTTATCCCTGTGCCGAGATTTGTCGGGCAGGCGGTAAGGTAGCCGAATCGCGGGCTGAAGGCATACTCGATTTTTTTCTCAATCATATCGTCGATGCGGTTTATCTGTTCGGCGCAGGCGGCAAGCTGACAGCCGCCCTTGAGCACCTGCAGTCGCAAATGGTCTTCTTCGTTAATCATAGCGGTAAAAAACTCACGGTGTGCGATGACCGCGCCGCGAGGGCCTTTGCCGAATGCGTGGTGCTGGCTGATTAAGTGCCGCTCAACCAGGAAACGTCTGTCAAGCTCAGTCATTTTGTCGATACTGATGTAAAAAACCTTGTCGCCCAGGTCGAGGGACATCAGGACGTCTTTTAGTTTCCTGAGTATCTCGGTTTTTTCGGCGGCTGAGCACTTGCTGAGAAACTTATGGCCCGCCAGGTTTCTCGCCAGCCGAACACGCGACGAGATGATTACATCGGACATTGGCCCGGCGCCGCTGAACCATTCGTTTATGTTCCCACTTATATCGGTTAGTTTCATATTGGATTTCTTATGGCTATTTTATCCCGCTGATTTTGTCCCGCAGCTTGGCGGCTGCCTCATAGTCCTCGCTTCGCACCGCCTCATCAAGCTGTCGGCGAAGATTGGCAAGCTCTGTTTGCTTTTTCACGTCCGGCATTCTCGATGGCACCTTGCCGCAGTGCACCGTCTTGCCGTCGTGCGCCTTTTTTATAAGGGGCATCAGCGACTTTTCAAAAACATCGTAGTCCTGGGGACAACCCAGCACGGCCTTTTCACGAAAATCATCCAGGGTAAAGCCGCAGTTCGGACAGGCAAGGTCCTTTCCCGAAACGCCCGAAAGCTCATCGTCGCTTGGCTGAACCGCAAGAAGTCCGCTCAATAGCTCGTTCAGCGGTATCGTACTTTTGACAGCGATGCCCTGCTCCTGTGCGCACTGCTCACACAGGTGCATCTCCGTCCGCACGCCGTCCGTAATCTCGGTCAGGTGTATCGTTGCTTCCTTGTTTTGACAAATCTCACACTGCATAGCCACCTGCTGTTATCTCCTGTTTGATTATACCACAATACTGCTTAAATAATCGTCAAATTTGCCCGGCCACTCAACCCGCATCTTTCGGGCTTCTGCTGGCACGCCGCCAGCCGCTTAAAGTGGTTTATAAAATCTGGCAGAACAGCCCGGCTGCTCGGCAACCTCCACGTATTCAAGCCGGACGCCTTTAGGCAGTCGCGCCTCCAGTTTCTCATATATGTATTTTGCAACGTTTTCAGCCGATGAGCCGTTTCGCTTAAAGTAGCTTACCTTTCCCAGCGAACCGTTGTCAAACTTGCCTACGACCTCATCCAGCAGGTTCTTGAGACGGTCGAAATCGATGACAAATCCGATTTCGTCAAGCTTATTACTGGTGACGGCGGCCTTGACAAACCAGATATGTCGATGCTCCTGCTCCTGCAGGCCGTTCGGCAGGCGAGTTCGGTGCGATGCACGAAAGGTGGTTTCAACACTAACAGAAAACAAAACGATACTCCTTCAAGCCCGTGAAAACGTCTTCAGAAGATTATCTCACGGGGTAAGCCCGCGATTATCGACTCAATGACTTAAACCGTAAGCGTTCCTGAAGACGTCTGTAAACGTTTTCGGGGACGAGATTTGACACATCGCCGCCGAGCGAGGCAACCTCACGAATCAGGGTTGAGCTGGTAAAGCTGTACTTCTCATTGGTCATTACAAATACGGTCTCAATCCCCGCCACCGCCCGATTGGTCATTGCAAGCCCAAATTCATACTGAACGTCCGTCAAGCTGCGAAGACCCCGCAAAATAACATCGGCCTTTTTGCTGGCGGCGTATCCCACCATAAGCCCGTCGAAACTTTCGACTATCACGCCCGGCATATCCTTTACCAGCTCCTTTATCATTTCTACCCGCTCCTGCGGCGTAAAAAGCTGGTTTTTGACTGGGCTTCTGCCGACGGCGACTATTACCTCGTCAAACAATTTCACGCCTCGCTGGATAACGTCAAAGTGGCCGTTGGTTATCGGGTCAAACGACCCCGGAAAAATCGCCCTTACAACCTTACTGCTCATAATCTGTTCCTTAATGAAAAACAGCATTATACCCCAATCGGCCTGCAAATCAAATCCCCCCATTATTGCGTTTTAACAATCCGCATCCATCCACCGAATATGTAAGGCGGCTTATCGCTGGATTATGGCGAGATTTAAACTGACTGGGGAAATCCAGACGGCGGGGAATCGGGGTGGAGGACGCGGTGCTCGCGGAGGTGAAGTTTAACGTCGAGAATGGTTTTTAGAGCAATGAGGGCAAGCAGGATGCCCGCGGGGGAGTGCAGGGCGGCAGAGAGAAAGGCGCCGGCAATGATTGCGACGTGCATAACGACAACGCGGGAATAGGATTGTCCCATCAGGTCTTTTGGTTTAGCGGATGCGAATTCTCGTTTGAGGATGTAATTATTTATGAAGGAGATGCCGTGACTGACAAAGAGAGCGGCGATTGCGATTTTCATATTCGCGGGAATTGTTGAACAGACCTGCCAAATCACGCCTATGAGCAGTTGCACGAATATGAGAAAGCAGGGCCAGGGGTGTTGGCCTCCGCCTGAGGAAAGCGATTGGCCTTTGCCGAAAAGCAGCAGAATAAACAGGCCGTGGACGGCAGCAAAGCCGCCGAAATGAACAACGAAAAATGGTATCAGAAATAATTTGCCGAGATGTTCAATAGGGTGAGCGACTTTGGCCAGGGCCATTTTGAGGATGTTGTAGAAGCCGATGACGAGGTTCTCGGCCCAGTACAGAAGGACGATGGCGAATGCGTCCCATTTGAAATAGAGGACGCCGAAAACCGGCAGGACATTTGCCGCGATTAGGCCCAATACCGATAGTTCCGTCAAATCCTTTTTCTGAAGATCCATACCCTCATTATCGGCCTGCGGATAGGCCGAATTGAGACAAACGCATTGGGCTGGTTGCAACTGCGCAAGATAAAAGGCCGGACACAATTGCCCGGCCTTTAAATCGACTAATTGAAATACCTATTTGGCCACCTTGAATTCGTACTGGTGGACGATGTTTTTGTCGAGGTCTTTTTCCTGACATTTCAGGACAAAACCGCTGTCGGTCTTTTCGTAGATAAAATCCTTGCCGCTGAACATATCCTTCGGTGTACCTTCCGGCAGGGTGTCCGGCAGCTTGCCGGTCTTCGCCTTGATTATGTGGATGTCAATTGCCGCTCTTGTGGCGTTAAAAAGAGTGTCTCGACTTGCCCGATTACTACTCATCTTGGCAATCGCAGGACTCACAATATGAGCGAGGACTGCTTCGGGTTTTTCATTTGCATCTTTCTCTATTTGCTCAGCCAACCTTGTAAGCTCCTCGTGCACCTGCGGATAGGGAAGCTCAAATACAGACCGTGCCTTCGCCATATAGCTCGTGTAGTATGCCCTGCTCTTCTCAAAGTACGTTTCATCCTCGCGTTGAATCCGGCGAAGCTGCTCGATGACCTTTTGGTCCACGCCTGAATTCGGCTCCTGGCTCGACTGGTCCAGAAGCACGCTGATTTTTTCTCTTCGCATATCGTGCAGGCAGACCTCGGCTTCCTTAGCCAAAGCGGCTTCCAGCCGGGGCAATACCCTTGATACGCCGGCCATCTGGCCTTGAAGCCAAACAAGCGTCTCCAAATTATCAGGCATCTTAAAGAGAATATCTGCGATGCACTTGTTTGCTGTCTCGTTGATTGTTATGCCCACCAAATATGATATCAGCATATCGTTGCCGACGTGCACAGACATCTTGTGGTTTGTAATACACCTTTCAAGGGCTGTTCTGTAATCGCCTTTTTCGGCGCGGATTCTTGCATCGGCCATAACCAGATACGATAACTGCCTGAGTTGGGCAAGCTCCGGCATCATCAAATCGAGTCCTTCGGAGAAATCCATGCCCCAGTCACAGTTCTCAATCTTTGAAGCCACCGTCGCATATTCAATGACCTGTCGGTTCTTCTTTACGTATTGGCGTATCTGCTCATTCAAACCAATCTTGCCGCGTCGTAAATCCCCCAGCATCTTGTCCACTTCGTCGTTTGGCTCGGACCTGAGCATAAACGCCCTATGGTAAAGCACTGCTGCATTGTCCGGCGGATAGGCAAACGCCTGGCTGGCGAGCACGACCGCCACGATAAGAATACTCATTGTGACCTTTTTCAGCGTTTTCATGATTTGCTTTCCTCTATTCGGGTTCCGTTGTCCTGGTTTAACAGTTCTTTGGTTGAGATTGTTGCCGGTTTGTGCCCTAACAGCTTCAACGCCTTGTCGCATTGCTCATCAACTGATTCCATCCCGCCCCGGCGATACGCTAACGATAACGACAGCATTGACATCATTTCCGCAGGGGATTTTTCCCTGCTCGCAACCGCAGGTGCGATTACCAGCTCAGGTCTGCGTCGAGGAGCATATAGTACAACGATTGTCACCATTACAACCGCCGCAGTAGTAAGCCATACCAGTTTCCTTTGCCAAAGCAGTCGCAGAATGGTTCTTTCCGAGGTCGCTTGTGTCTTCCTCGATATGACCGCCTGCCAGGCGGTGGGATGCTCTCGTTTCCACTTATCAGCGTCGAAGTGGACCGGCCCTGAGTCAATTGCCCTTGAGAGCAATTCATCCAAACGTTTTTCTTTTTTCTCGTCCATAATCACGCCTCAAGAAAGCCCTGTCCCTTCAGCAGATTCGCCAGTTTTCGTTTTGCCCTTCGCAATCGGCCGTTTATCGCCTGCTGCGAAATTCCAAGCACCTGCGAAATCGTCTCATAGCTCATACCGTCATAGTACCGCAGGAAAATCACTTCTTTGGCCTTCGGCTCAAGGGCGGCCATCGCGTCCCTGACGGCTTCAGTGCCGCTGTCATCCTTTGACTGCGCCGGTATCACTGAAAGTTCTTCGGTAGTGAACAGCCGTTCAGTTGCACCTGCCATATCATTTGCGGTATTCCTGCAGACCGCTGCCAGCCAGCTCGCAAACTTATCTTTACTTTTCAATTGCCCTAACTTGAAGGCGGCCGTTGCAAACGCCTGCTGGGCGGCATCTTCCGCAAGGTGCCTGTCGCCGAGAATCGAATGCGCTATCGCAACCATCGCGGGGTAATATCTGCTGCACAACTCGGTGAAGCTGTCCCCGTCGCCGCGAATCGCGGATTCGACAAGCTCTATGTCTGCTTTTTCCGCCACTAAGCTTTCTTCTCCAACGCCGGATTTTTTGCGGATTCCGCTTCTATTAATATAGACGCCTTGGACAGGATAAAATGGGCGCACGAAAAGAGAAATCCAGTTTTATTCATTATAGCAGCATCCGGGTCGTTTGGGTCGCGGAGTTTGACGAACGAAGGCCAGGCCGCTATACTGCCGAAGGATGTCACGGGTGGCGGGTTTTGAATGTGATTGACGGAGAGTTTTGAATATGGAACTTACCATAATCGACTGGGTGACAATCGCGGCATACTTCACGGTCGTATTCATCGTCGGGTTTTATTTTACCAGAGGGGAAAGAACCAGCACGGATTACTTTTTAGCAGGCCGAAATGCCCTGTGGTTCGCTGTGGGGGCGTCGATATTCTCAACGAATATCGGCAGCGAGCACCTGATAGGTCTGGCCGGCTCGGGGGCAAATTCGGGCCTCGCGGTCGGCGCCTACGAAATGTCCGCGGTCTTTTGCATACTCATTCTCACCTGGGTTTTTCTTCCCTACTATCTCGGCAGCCGGGTGTTCACGATGCCGGAATATCTTGAGAGACGTTTCAACTCGCCCTGCCAGTGGACGATGACGATGATTTCGATTTTCGCATATATCTTCACTAAAATCTCGGTGGCATTGTTTGCGGGTGCGTTGCTGATTAAAGTCGTTATCGGCTGGCCTCCAATGGTTTCAGCGATTGTGCTTGTTGTCGCGACTGGAGTCTATACAATCGCCGGCGGGCTTTCCGCCGTGATATATACCGATATGATTCAGACATTCATTATGATTGCCGGGTCACTGCTATTGACGGTAATCGGCCTTGAAAAAGTCGGCGGCTTTGAAGGACTACGTGCCGCCCTGCCACCCGACTTCTTTCATATGATAAAGCCATACAACCACGCCGCCTATCCCTGGCCCGGGACAACTTTAGGCGTGGTTATTTTAGGGATATGGTACTGGTGCACAGACCAGGTGATTGTGCAGCGAGCGCTCGGTGCGAGAAATTTGACGGAGTCGAGAGCTTGTGGGTCCGGGTAAATATAAGACAGTACCATATGTGTAAGTATCGACCAGCAAAAAATGTTGTTTGTAAATATAAATTTAGACGTATAGTAAAAAAATACCAAAGAAATAAACCTCTTAATAACGATATTACTATATGGAGCATAGACATCCTTTAGAGAAATAACTATGCGAGAGCAAATATTTAATCAAAAAAGCACTTTAAAGAAGGTTGTGTTAATTTGCTTCGTCACTTTTTTACTTATTGGCTTTCTTGTTTTACTTTCAGTAGTTGCTCTGTTGTTGATTCGAGTTTTCTTGCCGTGGGTGAAGCTGTGGCAGGTTCTTATTTTTAATTCTGTTTTTTCTCTTTATTGTGTTTGGTACTCATTTGCAAAAAGAATAAGAGAAAGAAACATGCTCATAAAAATAGCCGAACAAGTTGTATTAGGATCGTGGCTGATAATCTGCATAGTATATGTTCTTTCGAAAATTCTCCAATAGTTATTGGCCGCACGTCACCTCTGAATTTAATCGCTGTACTAGTTCAGTAGTTATGTAGCATGATGATGGGCTTGCCGAATGAACTGGCCAAGTATGTATTGACAATGGCATTGGTTTGTGTACCGGTGAGCTTCTTTGCACCTGCCGTGTTTGGCTTTGTGACGAGGATTGGCCTGGCGATGAGAAAATCGCAAATCTGACTTTCTCCGCCAGGACAATGTCGCAGGGAGTGAACAAGGTCTGGGTCGTGATACACGCAATTCTCTCAATCCTCGTCGCCGGCATCATCTTATGCATCTGGGCGCATTTCGCATAACGCAAGCGGCTGCAAAATAGGTTTGACAGGCGTTACCATACAAAATATGATAAGCGCGACGTTGTATGGTAACATTGCCGGTTGAATAAGGGGCGCAAAATGAGAGTGATAAAAGGCGTTCTCAGGGAAGAATTAGCCAATTCTCTGGCGATGGCAAGGGACTACGAGAGGGAACTGCGGAAACTGCCAAAGGGGTCTTTGGTCAAAAAAACAATAAAGGGGCACAAGTACTGCTATCTGGTCATCCGAGAAAACGGCAGGGTGAGATTCATTTACAAAGGCAAACCCTCCATAGCGGAAACCGAACGATACCGTCAGGCAAAGCGATATCGGGCCAAGTACAGAAAATTGCTGTCACAAACCAGAAAACAAATTAAGTTCCTCAGGAGCACCCTGCGTGGAAAAGAGTCAGTATAGGTTATGTATTGAGGTTCTGCACCGACTGGATAAGGCCGGGATTCTGAAAAATGTCGTTCTTGTCGGGAGTTGGTGTACGCTGTTCTACAGGGAATTCTTTGGCAAGGCCGACTACTCCGTCGCCCTCAAAACGCGGGATGTTGACCTGTTGATTCCGCGGCCATCGGCGATTAAGGCGAATGTCGATGTCGCAGAATTGTTGAAGGACCTCGGCTTCGTTGTTGGTTTCACGGGCTCTAAAGGATATATCCGACTGGAACACCCACGGCTTATCATTGAGTTCCTCGTACCTGAGAAAGGCAGAGGTTCCGACAAACCATATCCTTTACCCCAATTGGGCCTGAATGCGCAGGCTTTAAGGTTTATGGATTTTCTCGGTCAGAATACCGTCACTGCCGACATCGAAGGAATGATGATTACGCTCCCTCATCCGGCCAATTTCGCATTGCATAAGTTGCTCGTCCTGTCGAAAAGAGCCGGACAGGAAAAACAAATGAAAGACAAAGACGCCGCTGTACGAGTTTTAAGCGCCCTGGTCGATAGCGGTCAACGTGACATCGTAAGGGACGTATTCAAAGATATGCCTCGACGGTGGCAGAGCAAGGTTAGGAAGCAGCTTGCTGATGTCGTTGAAAAGAAGGTGCAGGAAATTCTCCTTTAAGGACCTCTGTGCCGGGAAAATTGGTTTGACGCAGGTTACGGGGGGTAATATACTCATTGCCCAAAATCCGGGCGCGCACTCCATAAATCGGAGTGCAATTTATCGGAGAACAAAATGGATAAAAACAAAATTGTAGCCGAAGCAATAACCTTTGATGATGTTCTGCTGATACCGGCCAAGAGTGACTTTGTGCCCAGCCAGGCGGATACGACAACTCGGCTGACCAGGAATATCACGATAAACATACCAATCGTCTCGGCGGCAATGGACACCGTCACCGAATCGGCGCTGGCGATTGCACTGGCACAGGAGGGCGGCATTGGGATTATTCACAAGAACCTGTCCATCGACGAGCAAAAAAGAGAGGTGGCAAAGGTTAAACGCTCCGAGAATGGAATTATCCTCGACCCGGTAACGCTGTCGCCTAATGAGCCGGTCAAGAAGGCGCTCGAGCTGATGAATGAGCAGAACGTATCGGGCATACCGATAGTCGAGGGCAAAAAACTAAAAGGGATTCTGACGCGAAGAGACCTGAAGTTCCTCAAGGACTACGATGTCAAGGTAAGCTCGGTTATGGTAAAAGACGACCTTGTAACAGGGTCGCCCAACACGACACTCGAACAGGCAAAGGGGATTCTGCAGGAGCACAAGGTTGAGAAGCTGCTATTGGTGAACGGCGCAGGTGAGCTGACGGGCTTAATCACGATGCGAGACATAGACCGGGTTGAGCGGTATCCATTATCTGCCCGCGACAAGCGAGGTCGTCTGCTGGTGGGAGCTGCGGTGAGCGTCAACGATTATGAGCGAATTGCGGCGTTAATTGCCGCCGAGGTCGATGTGGTTGTGGTCGATACCGCGCACGGCCATTCGCAGAACGTCATCGACACAGTAAAAAAAATCAAAGCGAATTACGATGTTGACGTGATAGCCGGGAACATCGCCACGGGCGAGGCGGCAAAAGACCTGATAGACGCCGGCGCGGACGCCGTGAAGGTCGGAATCGGCCCCGGGGCGATATGCACAACGAGGATAATATCCGGCGCGGGGATGCCGCAGGTGTCGGCGATTCTGAATTGTTCCGCTGTTGCGGAAAAGCACAACGTACCCGTCATTGCGGACGGCGGAATCAGACATTCGGGCGACATAACCAAGGCGATTGCGGCGGGGGCATCGAGCGTGATGATTGGCTCGCTGTTCGCCGGCTTGAAGGAAAGCCCCGGACAATTAGTCATTTATAAGGGCAGGCAGTTCAAGGAATATCGCGGTATGGGTTCATTGGGTGCAATGGTGAAGGGTTCCGCCGACCGTTATGGTCAGAAGGCAGCCGAGAAAGACAAACTCGTCCCGGAGGGCGTCGAAGGTCGTGTGCCCTACAGGGGGACGTTGGATGCGTTTGTGTATCAAATGGTTGGGGGACTGCGGGCCGGTATGGGCTACTCTGGGGCGAGGAATATCGAGGAGCTGCGGAGCAACGCCAGGTTCGTCAGGGTTAGCGCTGCCTCGGTGAGCGAATCGCACCCGCACGATATACAGATAACAAAGGAGTCGCCGAACTATTCCACGGCTGAGCCCCTTGAGGATTAACTTTCACCGCCGAGAACGCTCGCCTCAGCGTAGCTCGTCGAAGCCGGGCGGAGACCGCAGAGGTTTTTAGACGCAGATTTACGCAAAAGGACGCTGTTTTTCTACTACTCAACTGCCGCGGGGGCTATAAACGTAAACGGATTATGTGGTCTTTGGGTGTGACTAATTTTTCTGGCGCGAAGATAGGTAATATGTAGAATGTGGGCAATTGGTTGTTTGAACAAATTTATTCTGTCCACGTTTTACAGGAGTTCGCCATGAATAGACAAGATGCCCCGC